>Ga0265780_10001589_pt1 | contig 31669 bp, 31 predicted proteins | sample P1T30metagenome_FD_192432 | JGI IMG/M metagenome (GOLD analysis project Ga0265780, IMG submission 192432) | Plant litter microbial communities from East Loma Ridge, Irvine, California - P1 T30 | ecosystem: Environmental > Terrestrial > Plant litter > Unclassified | place: USA: California... | reverse complement strand
TGGTCGTACACACTATCGTATGAAATACTTCCTCCTTTGTATTAAGTATACATAGCTGATTACTATCAGACACCCCACGGGTATCATCACTTGACCGTCGTTGCCACAGTGAATCCCTTTCCAACTTCTACATCCCATCTGGAGTGTTGATCCATACGGAGTACAAGAAGTCAGGCCACGATCCTTTACTAACTGCACCGCGCTGCCTAGGACTCAGCCCCGCCCAGACAACTTCTTGTAAGTCCTTGCTCAGACGCTCCATCCAGTCCGCGAAAATCGCCGGATGGCGGACTTCGAAGCTACTACTCTTCCACACAAGGTCTCGAGTCTCTGCATGTAATTGGCGGCAAGCATGTGAGAATCCGACTACACTCTGGAAGTGTATGAATGTCTTCTTTTCAGATGACCGTTTGTACCCGCTGCGACACGCGAATTCGCCGCTGCCGAAGTACACGGGGTCGATCTCGAGGTCGTCGAAGATCTTGGAGTAGATCATGTTGCGGATTTCTCCGGGGAGTCGTAATAGCGGGGACGGCTCCTCGATGCTTAATGGTCTGCTTACAGATTAGCTTAGTAAATAGAGACTTTTGAGAATGTATCTCACGGTGCTTTGAGCTTCTTGGGGATCGCTTTGTTGAATACCTTACTCTTCTCAACGCGACTACCACGAAACACCAGCGGCGTAACAGCCTGCTTCTCGACAGTTCTTGTGGGTGCCATTTGTATGAAGTGAGTCTTTATAACGATGTAGTTGAAATGTTCCGTGGTTCGGTTGATCTGGGTGAACGTGTCGGGCCGAGTAATGTTACTCGAGACTATCACACTAGTGACAGAAGTTGAGGTAGAGAGTAGCTATGGAGGTAGCAGATGACTACGACATATCAGTGGCTACCTGGGCTAGTTCCATAGTACTGAGGGAAAGTGATGTTCATGACGTAGAGAGTCGAGCATTCATGCTCCTTTACCTGTAAGGTTGCCACAATAGGTTCTACCTAAATCACAATTACTAGGCAACTACACATACTGTGGTAGTCAAGACATCCTTCGAATCCTGGGAACCGCAACTGGTAGCAGAGGCGATGCAACGTTTGTCAATATACAATTATCTATGCTTCTGGGCGTATAGGCGCATCTATAAGCGGATACATGGCACCTATACCCGGCAAATTGGTACCTGATTCATCTCCGTAAGAGTGTAAGATTATAGGGGGTACACTCAAGAGATGAAGTGACTGCGGGTCTTGCGAGCGAAGCAGGCAATGTACCAGACTACCGTAGCAGCATTGTTATTGGTCTATCTCAGAATTGAGAATAAAATAATACACTCATTCCACTACTTTCACCTGGACAAGTGAATTTACCTCGACACAAACAATACTGACTAATTGATACATATTCACTCCCGCAATTGATCCGATATCGCACAAGGCGCTAAAAGTCCCGTGATGTCGAATTGACTACAAGTAAACTTGCGCCCCGACCTCCAACTTCACTCCTCCACCAATTCAACTCGATCCTCCGTTGACGATGTCCAGCCAGCTCCACCCCAATGCCGCAATGTAAGCTCTTATTTCGATTGCTCGCGCGAACTAGCTAATCTTGTCTAGCACGGCGCTCAACTCCACCGCCTCACCTCTCTTGCGACTCCCAGCGGAGCTCCGAAACCAGATATACGCCTACGTCTTTACCGGCCCTTACAAACTAGGGTGTCGATATCTTAAAATTCGTCCGCTATCCCAAAATCGCCTCGCCCTAAATATCACATGCCGCTGCCTACATGCCGAAACCGCGACGTTACCGTTCACCCTCGGCGTCTTTGTTTTTCATTCGCTAGCCCTCTTAAGGTGCACAATCTCGAATCGTCTGCGTCCTCATCAGCGGATTGCAATCAAAAATATCTACATTACCGAGTTCGCGATGAACAAACGTTCAAGTCCAGTACTGAAGGGATGGCTGAAAGAAAGGGTATACAAGCTGACGGATGTGTTGCCGGGTGTCAAGACTGCAGCGGTTGTTATAGAAGAGAAAGCTGACTGGGATACTTTGAATGAGACGCGAGCTCGCGACCTTACCAAGGTGTTCAACGTAACTCTATGGCAGTGGATGGAAAGCGACGGCGCAGTACAGATCACATGGACTGAAAAGTGATAGGAAACTTCTGCGGGAAGGAAGAGGTCGTGACACAGTCAAGTACAAACAAAGGCATGGAGCATATATCAAACAAGATTACTTACAGCCTCGTAGGGATTCGAGGCTGTAGGTAAAATAATGTGACATTTAAAGCATCCGAAGACAGGAGTAACAGATCAAAGGCACCAGATTGAGAAACAGAAGTGAAGAACTGATTAGCACATAATTTATCTCCGAAATGTAGGGAATGTAGAGGACAAACTAAGATTCGGTCACTCATGAGACCGAGTATTAAGTCGAGAGCTAGACAAGCAACGAATAGGGATTTCATTGCAATAGTAGTAAAGCTAGCTGGTCTGCTTCGGTATCCAGAAATTTATGACGCACTCACTCCACTGCTCTCACATAAACACGTGACAATATCTCGAAACAGACACCCAATTAGGTAGATCACTACAGTTCTGGCGTTCCGGAAAGCGCTAGCAGTCCCGCAATGACACTAAGCTTGCCACGAAGTATAAGACCTTCCACACTCGCTCCTATTTCTACTTCCACTTCCTCCTCTACTCCTGACACAATCCAATCATCATCCCACAATGGAACCTCACCCCAACGCCGCAATGTAGACCCCGCCCTCCCACCTACTTCCACCTTTAAACTAAATTTAGAGATCTGACAAACTCAGCTCGGCGCTCAATGCCAGCACTTCACCTCTCCTCCGCCTCCCAGGGGAAATTCGAAACTCGATCTACACCTGCGTCCTCACCGGGTCGTTCGACTTTGGACCCCGCCCTGCAGGTACTCTGCCGTGCCATCGCCTCGCCCTACTCGCTACATGCCGCAGCCTTTACGCCGAGACCGCGCCATTGGCATTCGCCCTCACTGTGTTCAAGTTTCCCACTCCGGGTTTTTTCATGCTTGATGTGGAACGCTTTCTTCGGCCTCGGCACGCTGCTATCAAACAGATCGAAGTTGAAGTCGCAGTGACACAGGATACGCGTTTATGGCTGGCAGAATTGATAGAGGATGGGTTATGCACGGTCAAGGACATGTTGCCGAGCGTGGAGAATGTGGCGGTTACTTTGACGGATGGCGGCCTCTGGAGTCGTAGATTCGGGGGAGCGCTGGATAGCAGCGCTGCTGCAGCATGTAAGGCAGATTTGAGGGCGTGGTTTGAGGGAGATGGCACAGTACGGATTATATGGAACGACTCGTCACATTGAGTAACAGATGATGACACAGTCAAATTCGAACCAAGCCATGAAAATTTGGATATAAATGACTCATGAGAATCGAAGCGAAGAAGGAGAAGAACGACCCCATAAAACACCTGCTAGCATGAAAAGAAGAGAAGGAAAAATCGTACATGCTGTCTCCTTTACACACCACACCCAATGCAACCGCCCCCAATGTATGTGATCCAAACTTATCGTTAATTGAGATTAATACCATTCATATGCGCCGGCTCTCTGCCCAAATAATACTTTCCTACTGCCACGCTTGTAAAAGGAAGCTCCCTAAGCCTCCTCCATGTCCACGTCGTCATCCTCCTGGGTCTTGGCTATTTCGAGGTCCTGTTTGAAAGCTGCCTTCTTTGCGTCGACGTCCTCACGGCTCAAGTCCTTCATCCAAGAGTTGTTGCGGACCAGCTTCTCTTGCACGCGGTCGCGGCGGGAGTCGTTGAGGGCCTTGAACTCCTCGACTGGCTTGGTCACGCTGGCAGTAAGACCGGCGCGCACGGTGTCGGGCTGGAGGAAGTACTGAACGCCTCCAGTGCCAAAAGGCTCGCTGTTGATGAAGGATATGGTGTAGGCAGCAGGACTGATCGAGATCGTAATCTTATCACTGTGTTTGACGTGATCGATACGATCGTCTTCGGAGAAATCGTCAGTCTTGGCAAGTCGCTTCTTGAGGTACGGGTATCGCACGCGGCTGCCGTCAACCTCCTCGGTTGGCTCGACAGCCATAAAGGATGCGATGTACGCTCGCCAGCGCTTGATACGATCGAGCGTACTGAACTCGAAGGTGGGATCGTCCTTCTTGAACAGGCGCACGGTAGCTTCTGCCTTGGCCGGATCCTGGGAACAAATTAGCATGACATGTGCATGTGGGAAAGGCTTTATACTTACATAAGTGATGCGGTAGGTATCGGCATCTTTCGCGTACTTCTCGACAGCTTTCCTGTAGCTGATCTCGTTCTTGTGTGTCGTGGTGTCATTGACACGGTCCTTTCTGAACAAGTTGTAGATGTCGAGGCTCTTGTCCTTGCTGTCGTGGCTAACCACAGTAAGAGCGAAGCGCACAAGAGAGGCGATCAACCTGTCGAAGGAGTACAATTGCCACCCAACCTGGAGGTAATATCGGCGTAGGACCTCTTCAATGAAGTTCATGTCTACCTCGCCGGCGATCTGATCGTGTAACATGTCGAGCACCTGCTGGTAGTAGTTGGCGGACGCAGAAGTGTCCTTGAAGAAATCCTCTGGCTGCTTGTCAAGCATCTTCAGCTTCTGTGCAGCTTTCGGTTCTTTCGCGCGGTTGATGATCCGACGCACATCATCTTCGCTCTCCTTGAGTTTCACTAGCCTCTCGTACAGGTAGACGAACATCCTGAAGAAGCAGTAGATGGAGCCGTTGGAGTACATATTGTACTCAACGCGGCGGTAAGGCTCTTCATGTTCGAACTCTTTGTCGCCGAATGCAGTTGGCATAGCTGAGTACTCGACCCAGTTGCTTGTTAGGCGCTCGCCACGAGGGTTCGAGTTGGAGCTGTCGCCGGCCACTTCGTCTTCGATTCCAGAGGCCATCTCAGGTGTGCTGTCTCTACTGGCTGACGCCACGCTATCTTCTTTATCCTTGCGGGACTTGCTGCGAGGATCAAGTACGTCGCGGCGAAGATCACCCTTCTTGGTCTTCCCACGTTGTGACGCGTCGTCATCAGGACTAGGTGTATCTTCACCAGAGTCGTTGGGCGTGTTCTGCCCAGACATGTGCACTCTTTGCTCGAACTTCTGTACGTCGATGCCAAAGAAGAGTGGAACAAATTCTTTGACGAAAGGAATGGTCTTCGAATAGTCTGAGCCAGTGTTGCTATCCGCAAAGGAGACCATCAGACGAGCCACATCTATCAGAACATCCTCATCCTTGAAGGAGAATGAGAATTGATAGTCTGGTTGTGAGACCTCCTGTATAGTTTGCATGCGCTTCTGCTCCTCATAGCGGACCTGGATCTCGTTCTGGAGAGACTTCGGCTGGAACTGTCGCTTGTCGGTCGTCTTGACAGTGATGCTTTGATGATCAAGAGACTTCCAGAACATCTTTTGGGTCTGATCCCGCCAGACCTTTTCCCACTCACGCTGTGCAGCTTTCCAGTCTTCAAGCTTACACTTTAAGCGATGCAGTAGGACGGGCACCACATTCCATGGTATGTTGAACATCTCTTTGATGACGTCTCTGCCCTTTTCGCGACCGTAGATTTTCATGATGACGCGCTTGTAGATTGTCTCGCTTTGACCACCAAGACCAGGTGGTAGGGTGAAGTGCTGCCTATCCTCGGGCTTCATAGTGAGTAGTTGGCTGGCAATGGGCTCAAGCTGCTGAATGGTCTTTGCGCAAGCCTCAATGTTGAAGTCGTAATCGTGGCGTTCCTCTTCAATTCGATGCAGAGCTTCTTCAAATGTGTTCTTGCGATGAGCGACAAACCCAGAGTCTTCCGAGGCCCAAGTGGGATGCGAAGCCCACTCGTCGTTCAATACAGATTTGCACAGTTCGTCGCGTCCGCTGCAGAGGCGCTCGCGCTCGCGCTTAGGTAGCAGTCGGTAGCTCGGACCAAGGCTGCGACAGTTCGACAACGAGACCCTGGAGTTAACAGTCTTGGGGCGCGACTTCTGCTGCTCCTCATCGTCGCCCATGAACTTCTTGAACCAAGCAAACAGTTCCTGGTTGCCACCGATGAACGATTGGGCGCGGTAGATCAAGAGTTGTTTGTCGATCAAGTCTTGCGAGAAGAGATTGCAGAGCTTCAAGAACTCGTTCATAGTGTTCTTGTTGCCAATGAACTTCTTGACGCGGTCGAAGAATGCGAGCTCGTCTTGGCTCGGCGAGGTTGTGGTCGTTGGAGGCATTGGCTCCGGCAGTGCAGGCGTCAAAGTCGGGGAAACGGGCGGGCCATCAGGCATAGCCTGTTTCGCAGCGTGACCAGTCTTTGCTCGCTTGTTGACACTGCCTTGTCCGTAAGAGCCGCGCATATTTGATGTTGGTGCCTCTTGCGGCATCGGCGCAGGCATTGGAGCAGCGACTGGTCCCTGGCGCTCACGTTTCCGCTTGTTGTCGCGGTTCGCAGTCGGCGTGGGCGCAAAGTTGCCCATGGGAGGCAGACGAGAAGTGTCGGCGCGGGGAGTTTGCTGATTGTTAGGCGTCTGGCCGTAACCGTTCTCATTGCGGACGTTGGTCAGCATAACTGCGTCCTCGGCGTGCCTTGCAGCTTGTTGCTGTTGCGCCCTGTGATGAGCCGCAGATTCTGGTAGAAACTGCTTGAAGTCCTCGAGAAGATCTGGTGCCCCGCCAAAGAGCGTCGTGACCTGGGCGTAAACGTCCTGGATGGGCTTTGACTCGCGTTGGTACGTTTGTAGTATCTCCAAGAACTGTTTGTAGATGTCGGGTTGTGATGCGAAGCGATTCTAACCGACGATTAGCAAACGGCGAGGTGAGAGAACTAGGAGTGTCATACCTTAATCTTGTTCACGTAGCTTATAGCGTGATTAAATTCAACAGGACCTCGCTTTTCAGCGCCGACGCCGCCGAGTTGAGCTCCGGGAGCGGCGCCGTTTAACACCTGACCAAGGGCAGGAGTAGCATTCTCCATGCTCGGAGAGAGTATGGAGCGCCCTGTAGCCGCTGAAACGGCATTCTGGAGTTGGGAAACACCTCGTTGCTCTTGCTGATGCGCGATAGTGGCAGCATTACCTACGTGGTCAGGATGCGGACGTGTATTGACCTCTGGTGACAGCGGCGCGGGACCTGGAGGACCTCCCTGCGGACCATATAGCGCTTGTCCGAGGCTGCGGTTGTTGGGGGTAAACATACTCTCTTGTCCTTCAGGACCTTGCGGTCTTGGCTGCTGAGGCCAGGGTCGACCTTGCGGGGTCTCGTAGTAGGTGCCCTCGTGCGGAAGCGCAGTATTGCCATTCACAGCGCTGCTTCGTGGTGGGGAAAGCGGCCGCGGCGCAGGCATTGAAGACATCATGGTCCCCATTGGCGTCGTAACTCTGATGGCATTGGGATCACCGTTTGTGCCGCACTCGATCTTGTAGCCCGGTGGCAGGAACGTGTTGAAGCCTTGAATCAGGTTCGGGTTGCCCGCGAACAGTGTCGATACGCGCTCGATAACACCGGGCGTGTCGATGGCGCCGCTCTTGAAGTCTTTCATAATGTCCAGGAATCGATTGTACACGTCTGGGTGGTCTGCAAACTGGACTTTGACCTGGTCGAGGTAGCTCAGTGCATCATTGAGGATCGGCTGTTGGCCCTGACCCATTCCCATAGTTACTGCTGGAGCATTGAACGGCATCAACATCTGAGGCTGGGCCGGTGGTGGCGGTGCAGCATGCTGCATTCGCGGCGTGTTCTGTTCATGCTGAGCGGGCGCATTTCCGTACATAGGGCCAGCAGCGGGCGCACCACCCATTGGCGCGCCCAGAGGATTTGGCCCAGCCAACGGCCCTGCTTGCCCAAGCAGCCCGTTTGGTCCATGTATCGTGCGCGTCGATGGAGCCACGGCGACTGGCTGATGGATCTGAATGGGCCCGGAATGGTTCTGGTGAGCAGCCTGTTCGCGCTGTTGGCGCTCGTGATGTTCCCTGTCGCGCTGTTCTGCTTCGCGCTTGATGTGCTCTTCTTGCTGCTGCTGGGCATGCTGCTGTACCAGGTGCGACTCCATGATATCGCGTTCCCGCTGCTCTCGCTCACGCAGTTCTCGCTCCCTGTCAGCGTTTGCCGGTTCTGATGAGGCCATGTGTGGCTGTTGCTGTTGAAGAGTTTGCGAAATGCCGGGCAGCGAATATGGTGGTCCTGGAGGACCCTGGTGAGTTTGCGCGCCAGGGCCGGCTTCCGAGGTCGCTGGTCTTTGGGCAGACTGATGGGGTGATGAGTGTGGAGGCTGTGCGGTCAAGCCAGGGAGCGTGGGGAGGCTTTGGTTATGGGCAGTCGCGGCGTTTGATGAGTAGAACGGAGCTCCTAGCGATGGCATTAGCAGTGTGATCACGCGTTCTGTCCGCATGTGCTACGTACCTGTTGGTGGTGGGAGCGCCGATCCTGGGCCTTGCGCTGGTGATGCATGTGGGGGTGGTTGTTGGTTCGAATTGTTATTGGGCCTATTAACACTCTCGTCATCAGCTTTCGGAGCTCAAGTGGTGATGCAGGGAGAGGCGCAAAAGCTTCTTCACGTGTCTTTGCGACCGGTTTGCTAGGTAGGACGAGATGAAAACGTACCCAAATATGCCAGGCAGTCGCGGACCCTGTGCTTGGCTTTGGTCTGTTTGCTGCTGGTTCTGTCCCGTCACTCCCGCCTGTGACGGCGGCCAGCCGTCGCGATGCCCTGGATTCATTTCGGCGTTACAGGTGGTTGTCGGCTTTAAGAACGCCTGCGAAACCGGCAAAAAGTCGCGCTCGCGGTCGAAAGCGTGTCTCAAGGTGTGCTGAAGCTTGCAGAAAGCTACAAATTTCGTCCCAAAGTTTGCGCGCGGTCGTGATGTGGCTAAACTGAAGCTCGGTCAGCAGTGATCAGGAGCAGATTACGAGCTTGAGGCGCCGGCTTCTACGCAACTGGAACGCCAACAGAAAGTAGAAAGTCGCAGCTGGATTATATTTCCATTTCACGCGACTCTGGCGAAGCTATGCACAGAGGTCATCGCCGTCGGTATGGTGATGGGGTTCTCGTGGCAGCTCAGATTCCACCTCGTCTCAGGGTTCGCCGGGGGTTCAGTTGTTCCTGCCGAAAGTGGGTCCCTGCTGACTGCGCGTCATAACCGGCCTTCGTTCGCAGGGCTGCCGACACTAACAAACTGACTTCCACGGTTGACTTTTCCAGCGAAAAAGTCGGGCACAACAGCGTCCCAAACTATTTTCGTACACTTGAAAGGAACTCCCAGTGTTAATAGCTGGTAATTTTATCTCTCAAATTTCGTTACGCATCATGGCACGAGCGATCGTTCATTCACGTCCCAGGTATACAGTCCAAAAGACATTGGATCTACGGTTATACTACGGTTTTCACATTACCGAAAGGCGCACTCTCAGTCGTGCTATGTTAGATATGTTCGTTGCAAGGAGATCCCACCGAACTCCAAGAAAATGCCACTCTCCTATTAGCCCCACACACGTTCAGCTCAAAAGATCCACTGGAACGATTCCTTCACTTCGAAGCTGACTTTGCTTCTGTGAAAAGTGTTAGCTTGCTGTTAGCCCAAGTTTCTCGAGGGTGACGCGTACCTGATATCCGCACTGCTGGCCCCAACCAGGACCTCAAATACACCCTCTTCCGCGATCCACGCACCAGTCTGTCCTAGGCTAGTGTCAAAGTAGCCTACCGAATGCTTGTTGAGCTTCAAGTCTACGTTCTTCGTCTCGCCAGGCTGCAGGAACACCTTGCCGAAAGCTTGAAGTTCCTTTTCTGGACGTGGTAGTGTCGATTTGATGTCCTTGACGTACGCTTGGACAATCTCATGCGCGGCAACTGAGCCGGTGTTTGTCACTGGCACGGTAACTACTACGTCCCCAGTCTCTGTCAGGACTGTGGCGCTAACAGTTGGCGTTCCGTACTCGAAAGCTGTGTATGTGAGGCCGTGGCCAAAGGGGAAGAGGGGAGCAATCTTTGAGCGCTCGTAATGCCTGTAACCGACGTAGATGCCTTCGCCGTATACAGTCTTAAGGTTCTCGCCGGGCCAGTTGTGGTAGGCTGGGTTATCCTCTATGCGCACGGGGAACGTAGTCGGCAGCTTTCCGCTGGGACTTGCGTTGCCGAAAAGTACGTCTGCAAGTGCATTGCCTGCTTCCTGACCTTGGTACCAAGCTTGCAGAATTGCTGGGGCCTTGTGTACCCACGGCATCGAGATGGGTGTTCCGGACTGGTTGACGACGACGGTGCGTGGGTTCGCGGCGAGAACAGCCTCAATCAAGCGATCTTGTGAACCATTCTTGGGGAGATCCATGGTTTGCCTGTCGTAGCCCTCCGACTCCCACTCTGCATCAAGACCCACGACCAAGATTGCAACGTCGGCTTCTTTGGCTGCGTCCACGGCTTCCTGGATGCGATCAATCTTGTCCTCTTCTTGGTATCCGATTCTGCAGCCACCATAATCGTAGCGTCGTCCAAGGGTTGAGACCTTTGATGCGGGTCGCACTTCGCTTGTGCTCTCAATCAGAATGTCGACGGGCGTGCCTTCCACGAGCTCGATCGACTTCAAGACATCTTCGGATGCAGAAAACATAGCCTCGCCCTCCTCGACCCAATCCCAGTTGTCGATGAATAGCTCGCCGTCGATGAACATCCGACCGGGACCTACAGAAGCAAAGCTGAAGCTGTGTTTGCCTGTCGATTGTGGTGTAAGTGTCGTCTTGACCTTAAAGGAGAAGTCTGGGAGCAGTTCCATTGGCGCAGAATCCCACAGCCACAAATCGGTGCTGACCTTGTGCTGAACAACCTCTGGCTTGCCCTTGAACCTGTCGCCGCGGTAGTACTCTAAACGTACGCCGGTCTCTCCATTCTCGGTCTTGCAGTAGGGTGAGGCGAGTGGTAGCCATTTTGCACTGTCGCAGCCTTGCGCGAATATAACTTCACCCTTAAAGCGATTTTGGACACCATCCCAGGGCGTGGTTTTGTAGTATGGGTTGAGACCTGCGCTTCCTCCGCCGCTTGCTATGGATCGCTTGACATTTGGGCCGATCATTGCGACCTTCTTCGCGTTCTTGATGGGTAGCACGTTTCCCTCGTTCTTCAATAGAGTAAGCCCCTCAATTCCAGCTTGAAGAATTAGTGCCCTTGTCTCAGGGTTATCGATGGACTTCTCGGGTTCTTCCGGAGTCATGTTGTTGAAACCCTTGGTCCGCTCAACAAGGTATAGTACTCTTGCCGCTGCCTCCTTGATGTCTTCCATGTCAAGTTCGCCATTATCTAAGCATTCCTTCACCTGTTCGAATTTACGCCACTTCGATGGCCCAGGCATTTCGATGTCGACGCCAGACTTTATTGATGGTGCTGTGGCATATGTGCCGGTCCAGTCGGAAATAATGGTGCCTTCCCAGCCCCATTCACCCCGAAGAATTTCTTTGATGCTGTGTACGTACTCATCAGCATGTTGACCATTTACCATGTTGTATGCGCTCATTAATGCCCATGGCGACGCTTCCCTGACAGCGATCTCGAAAGGTTTGAGATAAATCTCCCTTAGTGGTCGCTCAGCGATGATGGCATCATATGCCTGTCTTTCCGTTTCTTGCTCATTGCCTACAAAGTGCTTGATGGTCGCGGCGATGCCTTTGCTCTGAAGTCCACGAACGTAAGAGGCAGCCAGCTTGCCTGTGAGAAAAGGATCCTCGGAATATGACTCGAAGTTTCGGCCGCCCAGCGGAGAACGATGCATGCAAATGGTTGGTGCAAGGAGCACATCAGCGCCACGTGCCTTGCACTCATCGCCCAGGTGGCGGCCAATCTCCTCCATCATGTCCACGTTCCACGAAGAGGCCATGGAAATACCACAAGGAAATAGCGCGGCCTTTTTTGATCAGATTTGAAAGTCTGCCATTATCGAGTCGACTACTCACAGGTGTGCCATTCGTGAAAAACTCTCCTCGAGCTCCATTGGGTCCATCAGATGTCTTTATAGAAGGGATGCCTTTCTCTGGGATAGCCTTAGATCGCCAGAAGTCCGCGCCAGCTAGTAATGAAACCTGTTGTTGTTAGGTAACCGAGAAATTCATTTCTGCTGTCAACATAAAGATTCCTATGTAGCGCAGAGTTGACGAGCTTGAGTGCCGAACAAGGATCTTTCTGGGGCATAGCAGCGAGTTTGGCTATCCAGCCTCGAAAATGAACAGCGTGCATCGACGGGCACTCATGAAGCAATTTCTTGGCTTGGGGCACTTCTCAGAAGTACAGGAAGTCACCCGGTGGGCGGTAATGCTGGAACTTCTCCGAAAAACGCCCACGCTCAGATACCGAATCCAGGCAGGGAAGGAAATGATTGCGTACCTGTTCTTCCAAGGTCAACTTGGCAGCCAATTCTCTCGCCTTATCCATCGGTCGCTCTAACGAGAAGACTTTCTTGCCAGTCATGACTTCTTCGGACGGCGAATTTTGCTCAGGTGTGGTGGCAGGTGTGTCAATGGTCACGGGCTGCACCTGGATCGTGGCCTGCTTTAGTTCGATCTGCCGCAGGTCCCCCTGCGTGGGATTGGCAACTCCGAGGCTGATAGGAGCCATGGTAAATCTAATCGAGTAAAAAAGTGTCCTCGAGACTCCGGAGATACTGCACGAATAGCCGCAATCCGTCGCCACTGCAGCCGGTGCGGTAGAATGTAGGCCTGAAACGTGTGACAGAGAAGGGAGTGACGGAAAACGAAAGACGAGGCAGCGCCGTTTCAAAAGTTCGTCAAGCAACCGAAGTAAATTGTCATCTTTTAGTAGTCACGCAGCACTCTTAGGACCATCAAATCGACGCTTAGGCCATGGGCAAGCGTGGGCCACGTTCGAATATGCGCATGTATTGAGATCAAGCCTTGTACCTAGCGACGGCTCGCAGGCACGTCTTGGAAGTGCGGCAAACTTTCCATTGGCCGACGGAACGGCAATGAAGAGCGGAATAGACGCGGGCCCGCCTCGATTTGTTGTTCAAAGAGGCTCTCTAGGTGAGCCAATCTAGATTAGGTCTCGTGAGGCTTGCCTGTGGCGGAGTGTCAGGGTTCAATGCAAGCGTCACTGTTTTGATGCCTGCATTTCCGAGCTTCTCTTTGACCCGAGAGGGCATGAACCTAGAATTGCCGCCTTGGGCCAGCACGAAGGCACTGGTGAGATGCCCTCTGGGTCAGGGTATGCATGATTCGGGCGAGGGTAGTCTCCGCCCTGTTAAGCAGCAATGCTTCTGATTGGATACCTCAAGATACAAATAGACGGTGATAGCGGTCCTAGACTGCGAGGCGGGGTTGGCAGTTGGTGGAAAATATCTTGAAAGGTTGTGGTTCGACGGCCCTGGCGGCGTTGGTGTCCGGGCTTCCATGGTTCACGGGCCGCTCTTTCCGCTAAAACTGCCGCGTACAGGTCACGTTGACGAAGCGTCCGCTCTTCGCACCGTCCCGCCAAGCGGCTCTCACGATGTCTCTCTTCTGACAACAAGGAACGGATGGCGAAACAATGCTCTCGCGGTAGCGTGTGTGACATCGGGTCCAGGCAGCACATGTCTCGATAGTACATCTACACCCTCCCATAGGGAAGATTATGCACAAGACCAGATCGCAATACTGCCGAGTGATGGCCAGATGAAGTGCAACCAGGATACCTTTCCATCAACTGCATCACACTAATAGGGCTCAATAAGCCACATCCGCGCCAGTTTCATCATTTCAGGAGTCATTTTTCCGACCATCAAGACCATGTTTGATCGTGATTGGCATCTGGGTATCGTACGTTTCTTATATTGGCGGGCGATCTACGCTGTCTAGTATTCTTCCGGTGTCGACATGTGACCGGTTTCAATTTGATACAATTACAATCTGTTTAATGCTAGATGAAGCTTATCTGGACTGCGACCCCGCTCCTGTGTAATGATCTCAACACTTGAATACGAATCTCGATTGCTCAAGACCGAATTAATCTCAATTTGCAAGCCCAGGCTCTTGGATCGCGAATTATCAACAAGCAGCAGACATTGCTTTAGATCCTGCCTTGTTTCAATGACCTGCTTCCACAAGTTTGGGGCTCTTTGCAGTGAACTCGCAGGCAGCAAGTAGCCCGCACACGCACAGACTTGGTCTAGAGGCTGTCTTTCCTATCACAGCAAACTGTACATATGTGTAAAGCTACTTCGAGCATCCTACATGATCTTTCAAGGATGCTACATGATCATCCAAGGAAGGTTAATTGGTCGCGCATGATGCCTCTACCATAGTAGCACGCATCACCAGTCGTAGCGAGAAAACATCGATACATCGGTCTCTTCCCGGTGAAACCGTGAGAATGAATAGCTCACACCCACGAATCTGGGATCTGCCCATACTGACATCAACACTTGCCCATGACGAGGTTGATACCCGTACCCTGACCCCATTCTTCATGGCCATTACCAGACTTGCACCAACCCATTCTTCAGCAGCATCTCCGCACCAGGGCAGCAATGCGTTCAATACCTGAATATCAAACCCAATACCCCACCACCGCAAACAATGCCTCAACAATGCAACCAGCGCCCTAGTCTTGAACACTGTAGCCCAATACTCCGAAATCCAATGCCCAAACACTACTTCCAATGTCCCAACACTGAACATGACGCCCAGGAAACATTCCCACTATCCCAGCACTGAACCCCCTTCCCAGCACCGCATGCAATGCCTCAACGCATCCATACCCAACCGTCCCACTCAGCAGCTACATGCCCGGCACGAGACGCGCTTGTCGTAGTTGCGATGTAACCCACGGCGAAATTCTGCAATGCGTGCATGACAGGTCCGAGGCAAAGAATCGTGCGTGAGATATGCTCGGTGTCCAAACGAGCTTTCCAGCCGAGCAGTAGAGTGCCGGTGACACATTTCTCGCGTCGAGCAGACCGGGATTCGCACGTATTTGACAGCAGAACACAATATCAATCTGCTATGCGCGCAAGGTCAGATATCAGAAGGACCTTGTTCCATCGCGGACAGGACATGCAGGAGAGATACATACATTCACCGAATCATCATAAGCACGAGAATACTTCTAAAATAATCTTCATGCAAAAAAAGAAAAAAAAAACTATCACAGGCTTTCGATTCCCCTTTCCTTCACTACCAATCCTCCCCCTTCTGTCTCCCTTGCATAGCTGCCTGCCTCTGCCTCAACGCCTCCGCGAGTCCCCCCGCAATACTCCCACTACTATCCCTGGGTCCACCTCCATCGACTCCACTCCCACTATACCCGCTATCCCTCGCCGAGTCGGGCGCCGGCTTCCTGCCCGCGGGCCGCTTAGTTGGGGGCGCGGGGGGCTTTGGCTTGCCGTTTGCCGGGCGCGCAGGCGGGGGTGGGGGAGGTGGTGGAGCGGCGGATTTGACTTCCTCGAGGTACGCGGAGGGCGCCCAGCCTGAGGCGGATTTGTCCAGACGCGAGGCGAGCCACCAACCTAGAGTAATTGTGTTAATATGTGTGAAGGGAGGGGAAGGGGGATGACGTACCGTTGTTTTCCTTTTGGGTGACTAGGATGATTTCGTCTTTGCGGATACTCAGCTCGCCGGCCGATTGTCCCGCAAAGTCGTATAGAGCCTTGTATGTTGGTTCCTTGGGTGCAGGAGGGGCTGCGGGTGGACCAGGCGGCGGAGGGGGTGGAGGTGCTCGGCCTGCTGATGAATTTGCTGCATGACTTGTGCCGTTTGACAGTGCGGCCATCGGTTGGGGAACTGCTCGGGGTTGCGCGGCTGCAGGCGTAGGTACTGCTCTGGGTTGTGCAGCTGCAGGCGTGGGCACAGGTCTCGGTTGCGCAGGCCGGCTGGCAAGCTTGGATGGACCTCCGCCAGGACCACCGGGCCGCAGAAGCTTACCCTTAGTGATGGGCTTTGCGGCGATTTGTTTTCCTTTAGGCGTAGCCTTTGATACGGAATTGGGGGGTTCGCCGGGCCCGGTGTGAATTGTGCCACTCTTGTACAGATCATCTCGTGGTACAGTAGTATCCTTGATGACCTTGACTTGAGCAGGTTTGCCGGGTTTCTTGTTGTACTCGATGCTGTATCTTGTTAGTCTCGTGTACTTCATTTGAGATAAAGGATTCTTACGTCTCGCCTATTTTGATGGTCAATGATCCCCGCAGAACATTGGTCAGGTGGGTAAAGAATTCTGTCTTGAAGATGCAGTTGACAAGCGGGTCTGGCTCTGTTGGTGAACCCGCACCGATGGAAAACCAGTCATCCTTCAGTGTCGAGCAGCTGACGAACTTGATCGCACCAACGGGGATGGTTCTTTCAGCCTGGATCTGAACTTGCCTGTTCACAAGCACTTGCTTAACGAGATAGACGTTCCTCTTCGTTAGGACCAAGGTCCGAGGCTCCGGCTTACTTGAGCGTCCTAGCTTCGAAACAAGCACTTCCGCCCTGCATGAGAAGGGCACCTCTTCGCTTCCAGATATTCCAATGGCGCTCGCTATGACCTCGCCTGGACCGCCTATGTTTCCAATGCCAAGATAGTCACCCATAAATCTCCGGTAACCGACAAGACTGTAACGTCGCCTCTCTTTGCGACCCTGAAGTACATTGTGGCCTTGATCACGAAGTTCGATGAACTCCTTGCCGCCGTTGAGTTTGCGCCAGAACCTTTGAATGCGTATCGCACATTCGGATCGGTAACGCAGGTAGTTTCGCCAAGCTCTTTGGATTCGTATTGCCATGTTGTGCCAGTATCGGTCGCGCATCGTTTCCAAGGCAAAGAGTGTCTCGGGTGTTTTGATGAATACCTTCGTAACACCCATCTGGAATTCCTCAGCTGGGATATTAGTGTCCTTCAAGATCTGCTTTGCACCAGTTTCGTAGTCGCCGGTCCAAGTGTACTCTCCAGCGTAGGAACATTTTGGAGACAACAAGAAAAAGCGTTCGACAAATTTGTCAAAAGTTTGACGCGAAGCAAACCCGGCTCGGCGAATTCGAACGTTCTCTTGCAGACCAAGGTATTTGATCTGATGCATGACGTTCGGATCGTTGTACTCCTTCGGCGACTTGTTCTCGTTGGGCTTGATGGTACGGATGTAAGACGGACGGGCTTGCATAAGCGTGGTAACCAAATCATTCGCGGAGGCCTTGATCTTATCTCCTGCAGTAGGAGGCCGCCGCCTGTTGTCTTTGTCAACCTGGTTGGGGAACAATGTGTGGACAAACGTGTTTCCACTGTTACCAAGGAGGTTCAGCAAGTCCTTCAGCAACTGGTCCTTGTTCTTGTCAGTCATGCCATCGATTGCGTAGGACACATCTCCAGCGTAGTGCTTGATGACGAATTGGCCTTGGCGTGGTTGGAAGTTGGGGTTTGAAGAAAGGGCGTTCAGTCGCTGGACAAAGGTCTGATCTGCGGCCGTGGGGTCTGCGTGAGCGGTAGCGCATGCGTCGTTGAGGGCCGCGAAGACACCGGGTGGTCGCTTCTCCTCGATCAGCTCGCACACAATCTTGTTGTCGAAGTACTTGATGGGCGTCCACTTGATCTGTTCCCGCTCGTATTCTTCTTGCTCCGCCTTCAACGTCAGCTGGATGAAGATTTGCTGCAGCTTCTCGTTGACGTAATTGATGCACAGCTGCTCAAAGCTGTTGCGCTCAAAGATCTCAAATCCGTAGATATCCAAGATACCGATCGAATGCGCAGTGGCACCGCGGGCTTTCAAAGATATGTTCACGCGCTGCACGATCCAGTCGAAAAGGTTGAAGTAGATGCCCTTCGCGAGCGCATCCCGTACAGCTCCTGCTTGGGCGATATTGAGCGGCACATCATACACTGACCCCCTCCGACCGCCACGGCTCGTCTCCATAATGCGAATGGTGAGCGCTTTGTTGACATGTGCTGAATCGACCTCTAGGAGGTAAGCCAAAAAGTCGACTACCGATTGGTCCGCGATTGCGGCGTTGCCGGAGTCATCTTCCTGGAAAGATACGTTTCCTAGCCACAAGATTGCTGCAAGCATTCGGAAGATGTTGTCCTGCTCTGCCTGCTCTAGACCAATTACCTTCATAGCATTTAGTGTGTCCTGGAACTCGGCGTGATCGTCGATGCCTGGAACATCGTAACACTTTGATCGGCTCGTATAAAGGTAGGATTGCGGTTGTTGTAGGCCGAATATTTCTACGAGTGTCAGAAATGCGTGCTCTGAAAAGTGGTAAGGTATACATACCTCTGTACTGCGACGATGCCGCTTTTGTGAACTGGTAAAAGATGTGGAAATTGCGCTCGTTTGTGATCTGACCCACTACTCGTGTCTTCTCCAGTAGGTAGTTGTTAATGTTCGCTCCCACCGGCTCTCCCTGCGCATTGAAGTGGATCTCGAGGTACTTTCCGAATCGCGAAGAGTTGTTGTTTCTCAGCGTCTTTGCGTTTCCGAAGGATTCCAGCAGAGGATTTGTGGCCAGCACCATGTCCTTGATCTCCTGAATCGAAGAATTGCTTCCTCCAGAGACACTGGCAATGTACTGCATGAGGCGCTTCGCAGCCTCGGTCTTTCCTGCTCCAGATTCTCCTGAAATGATGACACACTGGTTCTCCTTGTATGCGTTCATGTTATAGTACGAGGACTCGGCGATTGCGAAGACATGTGGTGGGACCTGTTCTCATTAGTCCTGAGCGTATATAGCGAGTTGTGCGCCGCACCTCCAACCTGTTCTTGCCCTTGTAGCTGTCGAGTACTTGGTCGGTGTATATGCCCACTGCCCGATGTTACTATCTCCACATGCGATGCGCCGGTTTCCCACTTACGGTCCCGGAAAGGGTTCACAGACACCAGCACATGTCCGATGTATGTCTATGCCTCCGTCAGTCGCTGTGCCCCTCTCCTTTCGAGTACTAGGCGGGCGCGGGGCATGCGCTTGCGGGTTGACGCACGTATATCTCGCCATTCTCGAAGCGCTTCTTCAGGTTCTCGTTGATCGCCTCGTTCGAAACCTTGCTGATCAGGGTAAGATCTGAGACTCCGACTTCCTTCTTTTTGGTGGTCTCGAAGACGGCCTTCTTTGCGAATTGCGACTTTGGCTGTCCTCCGCCGCCTGCAGCAGCATCCTTTTTGCGCCCTGCGCGCTTCGTTACTGCCTACATATAGCTCCAGTCAGCGCACGTCGAGGGAGTCTGGGTGTTTGCTTCTAGGGGCCGGGTACCATGGCTGATGCCCAACTGCGAGCTCAAGTGGTGGCTCGAGTCAATCAATGGGGGTGTCGTGTGTGCTGTTGGACCCGGGTGTGTAGACCGCCGGGGATCTGAAGCGGCGGCGAAGGTGAATGGAAGACTCGTGAAGTGCGTCGTCGCGCGAAATGTCCATGTGTACAATCAGCGGGCGGCGTTACTGGAACCCCAGCGCACGATGACGGCGGCCTTGTCGGGACGGACATGCTCCAGCCCCACCCGCGCCGCACAGCCTCTTTTCAGACGACGCGCAAGCCTGAACGCCCAACTCGTCGCCAGGTAATCACCGACTGAGATTACTTCAGAAGCATTTGCCTCCACAGTCGCGTCAATTACGTGTCGTTCAGCATCATGCAGGCAGCAACAAATGGCAGTCGCAGCCACATCCCGATCACTCACAGTCACTACTCCATACTCGAGATCAACATGATTTGAATGTTTGATTTCGGTCACCTGCAAATGCTAGGCTACGAATTCGATACGCCGTCCCTGTTGTGCACACCGTCGTAAATGAGCGTTCGCCGAAAGCGAACACGCCTCGACAATTCATGTCAAGAAAGAAAGAGACGCCGTGAAAATGCCTATGCCCAGGTAACAATACCCAAAAACGCCGTCGCTTGCCGTCCAAAAATCCCAAAATCCGTAAATCATGTGAAAACGTCACCGCCGTATCGTCCAACACTCGCCCAGTCAAGGCGCTTCGTCTCCTCCAGCTGAGGCCCATCCCAGACGTGGTCTGTAGGCTTTGCCAAACATCCTAGACCGCCCTGTTGACACCATTCCGACACCAGACGGTGGATAAACTCAATCTTTTCACGTAGGAGGTTGGCCTCCGTCTGCTCTTTGTAGTTCTCTTGATCTGCAGTTCCAAAGAGGAGCTTCTGTAGAGAGGCAGCTAAGACAGCGCGTGTCTTGACATACTTCCATGGCAGGTGCTCCGACTTTCCCTTGTCATAATCCTCCATCCTCAAAGCTGCCTCTACTGGAAGGCAAACGAATTTCCCGTAAACCGCATCGGCGGATAGGACCAACTTAGTATGGTCCGGAAAGTTGACCTGGAAGGTGCCGTCTTCGAAACCCCATATGCCAACGCTGCCAAGTCTTTGATAGAACTTAACAAAGTTGGCCCGATTGGGGTCCCTCCTGTATGGCGCGTCCTCATCCGATATAGACGCGCACATGTATCGTCCGAATTTGTGCCATACGGTCCGTACTTCCTCGACGCGTCGCTTGTCGAGCACTTCGATGCGGGTCAGTCCTCGATCCTTCTTCACAGTCGTATAGAAGCTGAGGGCAACATTCTTCGCTTGTTCCCTGTTCTTGCCAGCATTTCTCAAGTGCGTGTACCCATCAACGGCAAATGCTGCCGTGACTGGGTATTTGTCTTCTGCTGTCAAGAGCGTTCCGATCGTGCCGTCATCCAAAACATACCCAACTCCGTACCTGCGTGAGTAGTCCACCCACTTCGCGACAAATGGCAGATGAGGGGCCTGGTCTCGTCTAGATTTGATCGTCTTCTTTTCCAGGGCTCGTGCCAGATTGTCGCGAAAGACGTGTAACCGGGCCAATACCGATACTGGATCAGTGGCGGGCATTTCTGCACTCATGGTCCTGATCCTTGGTGCGCTCCGCGTCGTTTGTGTTTGCGAAGCCGGTTCTGTCTCTACTTGTGGCTCTGGCTTCGCACTCGCTCGAACGGTCGTCTTCACAACTCTGAGAGGTGGCAGATCGGGCAATCCTGTCTCAGCTGCTCTTGAAGCCTCCTTGACTACGCGTGTTCTTGTACTTGTAGTCATGCGGGACTCCCGTGGTACACGTAGAGGAGCAGGTGCTACAGCGGTCGCGGCTGTCATGCGGCCAGGATTCGAGATCTTGCGTATGGCCCGTAATCGAGTTGGCTGCTTGTCTAGCATTCGCTTCGGAGCTTCGGGTTCCTCGACTGGTTCAGCATTCTCTTTCAATGTAGGCATTGTCTGCTCTTTCCTCGAGACCTTTGGCAGTCGACCCTTTGGCCGCTCATTGGCTGTGGTCTCTGTGAGGGCTGCACCGTCGGAAGACGTATCCTTCTCTTCTGAGATCTCGCTCAAGCCTCCGGTCGGCTGGTGTGGCCACTGCACGCGCGCAGGGAAAGGCACGTAGACGCAGTCTTTAGCGAAAGGGATGTTGGGCTGCTTGCCCGCCTCGATCTCCTTCTGACAATCCTTTGCCACCGTCTTATTTCTTCTGCTGCCATATGCTCCGAAAGACTTTCCTGGCTCGTATTCTCCAACTGCAGACGCCTTGCACATTGTCCACCACTCCTCGGTGTACCCGCGCTTGATGGTCGATGCTGTTGGGGGACGGATCTTAGACCACTTGGGTATTCTCGAGGTGCATGCACTTTCCAGCTCGAGCGGGATGTAGCCCAGTTTGAAAAATGGATGGGCGACGATTTGGTCGGGAGTAGGTCGCTCGTCTTCGTGCACGAGGAGCAATGACACGATGTCTCGTAGGTCGTCGGTGATGTCGTTGGCGAACTTGGCTAGGTCTGGCCAGGTGTAGTCGCAAGCCTTGAGCTTGCGGTAGATGTCTTCGCGCTTCGCAGCATGGAATGGTGCCCTTCCAACAGCAAGTGTGTACCTAGACATGTAAGTATGTGTCACTGCAGACTTGGGGTAGTCCTCTCACATCATGATGCCGATTGCCCATAGGTCCACTTTCTCGTCGTGACCTTTGCCCGTCTTCTCAAGAACCTCGGGTGCCAGGTAGTTGGGTGTGCCGCACATGGTGGTTCTTCGGATCGCGCCATAGTCACTCTGTGACACAAGCAGTGCGGCGAGCCCAAAGTCGCCAACCTTGACATTCATGTCTCGATCCAGGAACAGGTTGCCGGTCTTGAGGTCGCGGTGGACAATGTTACGCTGGTGCAGGTACTTGATAGCGCCGCACGTCTGGATCATGAACCGTCGGATCTCGGGCATGGTGAAGTATTTTCGCTTCTTGATCGCGTCGGCAAGAGACCCATTTTCGCAGAGTTCAAGAACAACGTATGTGCTGGTTTCGAAGGAGAAGGCGCGGTAGAACTCGACGATGTTGGGATGAGATAGTTTCGAATGGATCTGTAATTCAGTGACAAACTACGACGCGTCAGTACAAGTCGCGTCCGGGATTGCCAGTCGTGTGCACCTTTTGTGCCAGTTTCGGCGGTTCCATCTTGGATTTGACGATCTTCAAAGCGACTGTGCTGCTGCCGAGATGGTCGTGCCCCATCAGCTTCGCGCGATGGCAGATAGCGAAGCCACCTTTGCCCAGGTGCGGGCCCGTCTCATATTGTAGACCTTCCGGGTCTTGCACCACGCTGGGCGGCGCATCAGCGTGTATAGACGAGGCAGACATTTGGCGATGGGTTGTCGAAGAGGCGTGACCGCTGATGTTGAACTTGAACAGAGACCCTCGAACATCAATGTTGTTAGTGCGTTGGCTGTTTCCACAGCAACCGCTTCGCTACCCGCGCCTGCTGCACTTCTATCCGAATTCGCACAAGTTGGCTCGGTGCAAGCTTGCACAACTTCTCGAGAAATGCTATGGAACAAATTGGGAGACTTATTCACATGATTGAATGCTTGAAGTGTCGTCGTTTTGGTAGACACTTGCGCAGGGCAGTCATGATTGACGTCGGCCTAGCGGACCTCCGAGCTATCAGGCAGCCTTGAATTTAGCAACTTCGCGCTCCGTTACACCTCCACAACATCATTGGAGCTCTTCTTCCAAGCTGTTGCAAGCACATTCGGACGACGGACGATATATGCAAGCTACAATGAGTCCCGAATTATAACCCAATTACACAACACGCCTCCCCAGAACTAGTCCGAAGCTCCTTCACAGCCCACTATGTCACTCACCCTCAAGGTCACGTCGCTGTTCGTGAGGACCCTGGCGAAGCCTATGGCTGTAAAGCTCCCCATACGATTCGTGCTCGACCTAGAACTCACTCTTGCAGAATGCCATCAAACGCAATGCCCATGAACACCAGCGCTTTCGAAGAGTCTGTGTCAAATTCGCCCAAGGCCTGCATCGCATCGACATGCGCATGCGCCTCGGACTGCTTCAGGACCCCGCAGTCATCGATCGCCAGATCAAGAAGGAGCTGCAGGCAGCCGAAGCGGCGCGACAAAAAGCTGCAATGCCCACAGTCATGACCGAGGAGGAAATGAAGGCAGATGAAGCTCTGACAGAGAAAGAGAGGGAAGCCATAAGGAAGAAGGCAGAAGAGCGGACAAAGCCGCGCATACGGCCGCTCTCGGAGCAGAAGGCAATAGAAATGGGCGCAAACTTCGCTGCGGAAACCTTCATCTTCGCTGTGGGCATTGGTGTGATTGTGTTCGAGCAATGGCGGCAAAGGCGGAAAGCACGTAATGCCAGAGACGACATCCGCGAAGACCTGGAAGAGATGCAGAACGAGCTCAAGGCGGTCAAGGCAGAGTTGGAAGAATTCAAGGCCCGACACCCAGAGCCTGCACCATCGGGACGGCTGCTAGGCTTCTGGAAAGGAAGTGGGAAGACTGAAGAGAAAAAGGATCCCAAGCAGATCGCGGAGCCAACGCCGGCAGTGAGCACTCCACCCACAACGCAAGCCTCCACGATCGACCCCTCGAATATACCTCGTCCAAGTGTCGAGAAAGAGCCACAACAAAAAACGTCACCGAACGAAACAAGCCCTTGACTCGAATAGTGGCTCCGCTCACTTTGTACAAATACAAGGCACACATAGAGCTACATCTCGCGCATATTTCTCCTCTCAGATACCCCGTTTAGGTTTGTAGACAAAAAAGAGCAGGACTCCGTCCACGATATATGAACAGCCGTGACACTCTGCGCGTTCCCTTTGGATTACTCCTTCTGCCGTGAGAGCATCCATGCGCCTGCGTGGTTTGCAATTTATCAGGAGAGTAGGAGTTACCTGCAAGCAAACCCCGTGATGCAGGACTACATTCTCACGACAGATGCACTCAAAGCGGACATACCCATGGTGCTCACACCGGCACTTCCATGCGGCTCATGTCTCTCTTGCGCCCGTGTACTGGCGTTTGGGCAGTCATTCGCTCCTTCCTTGCTTTCTTCGGCACGCTCCGTGCCTTCCTCGGACTGCTCAACAGCTCCACTATCACCTGACTTTACTAGCTTTCCAAGGTTCCGTACAACATCCTCTCTCTTCCAATCAACCCCTGCTTCGTGTGCTTACGTCTGCTTGCATGCTCGATCGAACTCGAAGCCTATCACTCACTGTTACCCGCACAGTGCCAGTCGCAGAATAGGAAGGTACGAAGTATCGTCGAAATCTTTTTGGCCTCACCATAATGCAAGCTAACTTGCTTAAGAACTCAGATTATCGCAGTTTTGCATAAGCTGTTATACAATGGCCTTCGTCATGAACAACTCAGGCGACCACAGTAACGCAAGACATTCAAAGCGTGCTCGCCTCTCACCTCCCGAAGATGTCTGCTACACATCTACAACGGACCATACAGACAGCGCATTGCGTCAGCAGATCGATGGCACTGGCGACTACTACCAGCAAAACCACTCATCCAGACAGAGTCACAGCATGCTTCAGCCTCCTCTCCCACGCACGCACACCCAATCTCAACCACTTCGCCCCCAGCATCACCAAGCAGTCGCGCAGATTCCATCTCGACCACCGACCCGCAAGCCGGAAAGCGCAGTTACCGATATTCTACCCTACTGCACCACCGAGCCGCCACTGAAGCAAGAGCAAATCATCGCGCTGAGCGACGTCGTGGGAAGCGTGGGCGAACTTGTCGTCCTCGCACTGGGCGCTGCAGAGGGTAACCGTGCATGTGCGGATTCGATGGCGCGTGCAGTGGGCGCAGCGGCAGCAGGGAGCATCGTCGATTTCTTCACGGAGGAGTGGGAAGTCGAGTGAAAGTGTAGTGAACCCCCACTCCAATAACAATCAAAACACACGCTCTCAAATCCACAACAACGCGCCCTCACCACCTAACCCCGCCCTCCAGTATATATCCTATTCAGTTCTCAAATCTTAACTTGTAGTTAAGTGCATCCGCTAACACCTTAACAATTAAGGGCTGATAAGAGACAGTTAATCAGCTCTGCACTTTTAGCATAGCTTACATGCTCTTCTTATTTATACGTTTAATGATGCTTATATAGAGTGCATCTAGACTATCTAGAATCTTATATAAGATATCTATAATAGCTATAGTTGTCTTTTCCTAGCTATTTAGCTTACTAGTAAGCCGATCTAAAGGAATAACCTATCTGCCCTATTAATTAAACTCTTGCTTATATCTTTGCATACCTTATTAAAGTTTCTAATGCGTTTAAGACAGTTAAGGCTGTGCTCCACAGATCTGCAAACATCGTCTAAGATGTAGAGTAGCTTATATAATCTGCACAAATCATAAAATTGTTAATTTATCCCTAGTAAGTAAGCTGGTTGTCGGAACGGTTATCTTGTTCTCCCTCCAAGTTCCTCGGAACGGGATGAATTATTTTTGTCATGGTAGCAGCGTGAGTTCGAGTCCTTGCTTGCACTGATGCAGTAGTTATGATTGATCTTTTTGCTATGACCGAATACCGCCCAGTCTCGTCAGCTGGAGGTTGCGAGTTGGAGCCCGTGATAAAACTGCCCAGGGGTTTTCGGCAGCGCAAAGTTACATCTACGGTATTGAATCTGGAAATGATTCTGCCCAAGGCAGGGCTGGCTGTTCTTTTTGCTATTTTTCTTTTGTGTCTTTTTTGTTTATGTTGGGGGGAAAGGGGGAGAGAGATTGCTTGGTTGGATTAGGAGAGTAGGGATGATAGATATTTGGATTTTAAGACTAGATGTTAGATGCGTGGAGATGGATGGGCTGGAGGAGAATAGGTTGGAGCGGGCTTAAGGAAATAAGATATCGGGTAGGTAGGACCGCGCACACCCTCATGGATAACCACCTATTCATCTACTTTAGACCTCAGGATTCGCGACCTGAAAGTGTACAACAACGGCCTCGTGGTATCACCACTGGTCGGTGGACGAAGGCCTTAATGGTCTTTTGGTCACATCTGACTTGGTTTATCTGTATGTTTTGATATGTTCGGAGAGCCACCAGACTTTATAATCACGGCATGCGGCTGTGCCTATGAGTGTTCTGGATCAATCTACGTACGCAGTTCAATCAGATCATTTTAGGCTTTTCAATGGTTTTGGGTTACGGGAAGTAATGTTTGGTTCGTGATTGCGCTAATGTACCTCAGTCTTGCACAGACGGCTGGACCGCATGTTGGATCATTGAGACATAGTATATTGAAAACATCAAGCGACAAAAATTCATTGCTGCGCTCACGGTATATCAGCGTCGTCGTCATCGCCGCCGAATCCAAAGCTAAAGCCCCCTGCCTCTTCTTGTTCGCCCCCAGCCCTGGTGAGTTCCTCCCACTTGCCTCTCTTGCCCTTGGCTTTCTTCTCCAATTCCGCTAGTCCCTCGGCTAGAATGTCCGGATACTCTTTCTGCAGTTTCTCGACGAACAGTTCATATGCTGTATCGCACACGTCTTCCTTGAAGCCGCTGACTTCACCCCTCTGGTCGCGCAGGAAGCCCAGAACGTCGGGGAGTTTCTTCCTCGGCACGAAGTTCTGCGTGAGGGCGAGGGAGTCTTCGATGTTGAGGACGAGATGGAACCACCCCGAGGGCACATGGAGTACTTCTCCCGCGTAACAGATGCCTTCTTTACACCCCGGTGTTTGCCGCGCAAGCTCGTGGAAGGTGAGAAGATACTCTGCGATACTCAAAGGACTTGTGATTTCAGATTGGTCTTCCGATACGATGACGCCCGGGGGTGTCTCGATGCCGGGACCAGAGGGGAACATGAGCCAGTACTTGCTGCCTGTCAGAACTGCGTTCCAGGCGGAGGTGGCATTCGGGTCTTTATGGAATGTACTGCCAGAGCGCTTGGGGCCCATAATCATCCATCGGCAATCAGGGCGGTGCTCGCCGAGCACGCTGAAGAGGTCGGAGCCAAAAGCTTCAGGAGACCAGTATGATGCACCCTCCGAGTGTGGTGCAGCAGTGGTGTCGATACCGGTCTTCTCAGCGAAAGCGCGATCGAAGACGTATAGTGGTGACTCGTCAGACTGGTTGTGCATATAGGAGAGATATGTCGATGTCGGCCAATCGACCGCCTCAGCTCTAAACTTGACATCTGGGAACTTTTCTAGCAGGTACTCTGGCGTCCAAGTACCATACACTGGCCAGTCCTTTACAGGATCAGTCAAGATGAAAGGCTTGTCAGTCCAGTTCAGGGCGTAGTCTTCGGGTGTCAGGTCGCCGATTCTGGCGATTTCGTTGGCCCGGGGGATGTTGCGGACAAAGGGTGTAAGCGCTGTGTGAGCACATTGGAATGGACGATATAAGACGTCTGAGAAGAGATTAAGGCATGAGAGGTTGGTAACGTTCTCTGGTGGTATGTTCAGATAAGTGGAGCGCCAGGTGCCGCGCCACGTGAAGTCTGCGGGTGGTGAGCTGGCAGGAGAGTTAGTTGATAGACTGTTGAAGCTACATATATTGCAAAAACTGTGACGAGAAGAATGTAATCAGAACGGGGTGTATCTGCGCCAAGTCTGTCGTTGCTACATGAGGTCAACAGCGACCCAGAATCTCGGCACTAACCAAGACCAGCAATAACATGTCGCAGCAAGACAGTGAAGCATAGAAGCCACAAGTCGTCCGGATCCGCGAGAAAAGCTGGTTAGCCAACCGACGCAGAGCAATGAAAGAGCGCGGCCGTCTCTTAGAACGCATAGAGCCTTGATTGTAGTCCTGTCTCTTTCAAGGTCCTGCAGGTCCACGCTCTCCTTTGACACGGTACATGTTTCGCACCTAGCAACAGACGAGCCTATGACTCCTCGCTGAGCCACAGTTGATCCGACCCGGTCCACATAACTGCTCTTGCGAAGGAAGTGACTGAACGATGACTGGATCGAAGCGAGAAATAGAAGCACAATGCACAACCTTGGAACTTACCTCACAAAAAGGGCCCGCCAGAGCTCATCCAGCCGCGTGAAAGCATACAACGCCCGGCATGTAGTCCCGAGACGGATAAGGGTGTCAGCATCGAATGACTCAAAAATGTGGCTCAGAAGCTCGTCAGGCAGCCTGGCGAATGAGCCGCATCTTGATTTGATGTTTTCGGATGCGGTGTAGGCGTTGCCCGCTGGCTTGATACCGAGAGGGTGCGACGGAAGTGCTATCGCCACATCTTCGTCGTCGTTTTGAAATGTCGCCGCCGAAGCGGTTTTCAGCTTCTTTGAAGGCCGTGGTTCGGCAATGGTGGCGGCCTCTGGTTCCAGCAATCCGGGCGCCATTCTCAACAGCAAATTGGCAGACAGAAACAGCGACAGCAAGTGCTCAACGCCAATTTGCACGGACAAGAACGGAGAGCGCTAAGGGTACCAAGGATGCAGCAGGGAGTCATACATGGTACGCGGAGAGCGAGCGCAGGCGTGGTGAGGCGAATGTGGTAGTGGTAGGCTTGCTGGTGGCGCTAGGCCCAAAAAGATTTTGCAACGAATTGTTTGAAAATCTTCTTAAGCCCGCGCCCTCGCTCTTCCTCCCACCACCACACAACCCAACACTAAATACAACTATACTCCTAGATAACCTTTGATTCTCATACAGAGGATCTGGTATCTAGTTTTCCCTACACCTACTACACAACAAGAGCGGCGGTATCCAAGCGATCACCCCCGCCTTCCACCCCACTACAACACTTCTCACGACTACGGTGCCACACCAGTAGTCGCTCACTTCACCCCTCGCAATCATGGCTGACAAGGGTCTTGAGGACGTGCCTGAGGGTGAGTACAGCCCTTCCGCCGCCTGGCGTGCTGCGCCCCGCACTGCGACGGGCAGCGCGCTCAGCTGAAAGTTTGCGCGGGCAGTGGGCTAACACACAGCGCAGGCCAGATCGAGTCCAACTACGATGAGACCACCGACTCCTTCGACGCGATGAACCTGAAGGCTGAGCTCCTCCGTGGTGTCTACGCCTACGGTTTCGAGCGCCCGTCTGCCATCCAGCAGCGTGCCATCATGCCCGTCATCAAGGGTAAGTTTGCTTCCGCACAACAACACCAAATTGTGACAGACACTGACGTATGCCAGGCCACGATGTCATTGCGCAGGCGCAGTCCGGTACCGGAAAGACGGCTACCTTCTCCATCTCCACCCTCCAGAAGATCGACTCCAACGTCAAGGCCTGCCAGGCGCTCATCCTCGCCCCCACCCGTGAGCTTGCCCAGCAGATCCAGAAGGTCGTCGTCGCCATCGGTGACTTCATGGACGTCGCCTGCCACGCCTGCATCGGTGGCACCAGCGTCCGTGACGATATGAAGGCCCTCCAGGACGGCCCCCAGGTCGTTGTCGGCACTCCCGGACGTGTCCACGACATGATCCAGCGTCGTGTCCTGAAGACCGACCACATGAAGATGTTTGTCCTCGACGAGGCCGACGAGATGTTGTCTCGCGGTTTCACCGAGCAGATCTACGACATCTTCCAGCTTCTGCCCCAGAGCACCCAGGTCGTCCTCCTGTCCGCCACCATGCCCCAGGACGTCCTCGAGGTCACCACCAAGTTCATGCGCGACCCCGTCCGCATCTTGGTCAAGAAGGACGAGCTTACCCTCGAAGGTATCAAGCAGTTCTACATTGCCGTCGAGAAGGAGGACTGGAAGCTCGACACCCTCTCTGACTTGTACGAGACCGTCACCATCACCCAGGCCGTCATCTTCTGCAACACCCGCAGGAAGGTCGATTGGCTCACCGACAAGCTCACTGCCCGTGACTTCACCGTCTCCGCCATGCACGGCGACATGGACCAGGCTCAGCGTGATGTCATCATGAAAGAGTTCCGTTCCGGATCTTCCCGTGTCCTGATCGCCACCGACTTGCTCGCCCGTGGTATCGATGTCCAACAGGTTTCCCTGGTCATCAACTACGACTTGCCCGCCAACCGCGAGAACTACATCCACCGCATCGGTCGTGGTGGGCGTTTCGGACGTAAGGGTGTGGCTATCAACTTCGTCACTGCTGACGATGTCCGCATGATGCGCGAGATTGAGCAGTTCTACAGCACTCAGATCGAGGAGATGCCCATGAACGTGGCTGACCTCATCTAAGCGGTTGTTCCTCACTGCTTCCCAACCAACGTCTCTCCTTGTCCGCTATTCATTCCGGTGGCGTCTTGGGCATAGAGGCGGTGGAAACTAATCGAGCGCGTCTGCATGGTCAGGCGGCGCTTTTGCTTTTCCCAAAAGTAGCGAAGTCGGACGAGTCGTCGTCTATACATCGCGGCATCTTGGCGTTTGTCGATTTTCATGTGCGAAATGGTTTCTTCGAAGGAATGCTTCTTGCAGATGATAGAGACTCGTGTCAGGTGCTCAGTTGGCTGGATGCTCTTTGCCAGCAATCTTCTTTTCCTATTTCCTTTCGCGTCGGCTTTCCTGTGTTTGGAGGGTGGGCTGCGGTATATCACGGCATGTATGCGCGACGGGGTGATCTCCTTATGGCCACGCATGTCGACGATAACGATCATGAGTTTCCTGTCATATAGAGACGCGATACAATTGCATGGTAGTCACTGAAGCTTCGTCTTGCCCTATTGACGTGCATGCGAGGTTACCTGACTTCACTAACCATCGAACAGTATGCTCACCATGTGCACAATAACTTGTTCCAGCTCTTGGAGTAACAGAGCGAGATCGGTCAAGTATGAGGATGACTTTCGCATACCAATAGCCTCGGCCAAGGATACCGACCCCTCCGAAGCTCACAAGTCCCGCAATCACACGCTTCTCATGAGAGCAACAGCATGGCTCGCCCATAGCAAAGCCATTGCGACCATGGCGCTTTCTCCAACATCTGCTGTACGTCCAACGATCCCCCTTCTAACCCGCCAAAGTGGTTCCTGCATCCCACCAGCCCTGACCCCGCATATCTAACACGCACCAACAGCAAGCCCTCGCCCGTCTGCGCGCATACAACCCGCCTCCAACGCAATGGCATAACTGCCCTCTCACGCGGCGCGCCGCCGTCCTAATCCTCCTCTTCCCGGACCGCCACGGCGCGCTCAAAGTCGTCCTGACCATGCGCAGCGCAAAGCTCAACTCATACGCGGGGCAAGCCGCCTTCCCGGGCGGCAAAGCCGACACGCTCGACGAAACGCCGTGGGCCGTGGCGCGACGCGAAGCATGGGAAGAAATCGGGCTGCCGATGAGCGACGAGAAGCTGTCGCGGGTGGGGTTCCGCGTCGAGCACCTGTGCGAATTGCCTGCAAATCTAGCCAAGACTGAACTTGGTGTTCGGCCTTGCGTGGCGTATCTGTCGCCTTTGAATGAGGGAGGAGGGGGGGTGGAGGTTGAAGAGCGGCTGATTCCGCGGCTGGATCCGAAGG
>Ga0265780_10001588_pt1 | contig 31689 bp, 23 predicted proteins | sample P1T30metagenome_FD_192432 | JGI IMG/M metagenome (GOLD analysis project Ga0265780, IMG submission 192432) | Plant litter microbial communities from East Loma Ridge, Irvine, California - P1 T30 | ecosystem: Environmental > Terrestrial > Plant litter > Unclassified | place: USA: California... | reverse complement strand
GTAGACCTCGAACTTCAGCTGGCTGTGCGCCGACCTCGTCGGCAGCGCCACCTCCACCCGTGTCCACTGACCCGTCGTGGTGAACGACGTGCTCGCCGCCTCGGCGGTGCCGCCGAGGCCCCACAGTGCCAGCCGGCCCGAGAAGGGCGCGGCGGTGCCGCTCTTGACGTAGACGACGGCCGTGTAGGTCTCGCCGGGCGCCGTCTGCCGGGCCACCGTCTGGGACAGCGAGGTCCCGGCCGTGGTGGTGTTGGTCGCCGCGAAGTGCGTGCCCGACGCCGGCGCGACGCCGCTGGTCGCCTTCGTGTACGTGGCGAAGTTCATGCCGCGGCCGCTCGTCACCCAGCCCGCGGTCTGGCCGCCCTCGAACCCCGGGTTCGCGAGCAGCTGCTTGCTGATGCTGCCGTTGTCGAGCCAGAGGGTCTGGCCGTTCGCGGTCTTCATGTAGACCTCGAGCTTGAGCGACTTCGGCGTGACGTTCCCCGTGCCGAGGTTCACCTGGAACCTCTGCCAGCTCGAGCCCACCGAGAAGTCGGCCTGCCCGACGACGTTGCGCGACCCGCCGAGGCCCCAGAGGGCGAAAGTGCCTTTGTAGGGCGTGCTCGAGGTCGAGCGGAGCCACACCGTGGCCGTCCACGTCTGGTCCGGTCCCGCCTGCACGGGCACCTCCTGGGCGAAGCTGCGGCCGGCGACGGGCGTGTTGGCAGCGGCGAACCACGAGCCGTTCTGCGCGAGGGAGGGGTCGTTGTAGACCTGCCGGTTGATGTTGCCGTTGCCCGGCGTCCACGCCCCGAACGAGCCGCGCTCGAACGACGGGTCGATCATGACGTTCTGCTGCTCCGGCGCGCGGCCGAACGCGAGCGAGGTGTTGTCCATCCAGAGGTCGGAGCCGGTGGTCCCCATGTAGACGTCGAGCCGGATGGTGCTGTGCGAGCTCGCGCGGACGGGGAGGGCGACCTGCACCTTCGTCCAGGTCTGGCCGACCGTGAACGACTTCTCGGCCACCTCCTGGGTGCCGCCGAGGCCCCAGACGACGACCTTGCCCTTGAACTCCTTCGCCGCGCCGGAACGCAGCCACACCGTCGCCGTCGCCTGCTCGCCCACGTTGGTCGTGCGCCGGACGTCCTGCGTGACGGCCCGGCTCCCCACGCTCGTGTTCGTGGCGAGGAAGTAGTTGCCCGACTGCGCCTGGCCGGCGTTGTTCACCGCCACGCGGTTGATGAAGCCGTTGCTCCACTGCCAGCCGGACACCGAGCCGCCCTCGAAGGACGGTGCCTGCAGCCAGTTGGAGGGGCTGCCGAACCAGTCGGTGAAGTACAGGTAGAAGTTGCGGTTGCCGTACGCGCTGCAGCCGTCGCCCGTGCCGTAGCCCGCGGCCAGCGCGGCCGGGTTGGGCGTGTAGGGCGTGTAGATGTAGAGGTTGGCCGTCGCCTGGTTCGCGATGCGCACGCTCTTCGTGCCGCACGCCGCGTTGGGGTTGTACAGGACGTTGCTCGTGCGGCCGGGCTGGTAGCTCCACGACGAGCTCGTCTTCGTGTACCGCTGGAACTGGTGGGCGGCGTTGTAGACCTGGTTGGCGAAGCCGTAGTAACGGGTGTCGCAGGCCGCGGTGTCGGGGCAGCCGTAGCCCATCGCGATCTTGTAGGCCGTGGCGGTGGGCGCCGTCGAGGTGACGAGGCCCTGCTCCTTCTGCAGCATCACGAGCAGCACCTGCGGGTTGATGCCGCAGGCCTGGCCCACTCGGTGCACGACCGACGCGGCGGTCTCGTTCGAGCTGCCGCCGAGGGCGCCGCAGTAGGCGTCGGCGGCCCGGGCGGGCGTCGCCGAGCGGTAGTCCTTGAGGCACGCCTGTCCGTTCGAGCCCTTGCAGGTCACGACCCGGGAGTTGAGGAACGCCTGCACGCCGTCCGCCGTCATGGCCGCCGCGTTGTAGAAGGTGGCGTCGCTGACGATGTTGCCGGCGTCGAAGTTGCGCGCGTCCGCCGTGGAGGCGGACTCCGCGGCTTCCGCAGCCGTCGCCGGCGATGCCGGCACGAGGCTCGAGACCCCGGTGAGGAGCCCGGCGGCGACGGCCACGGAGGTGGCCAGGGCGAGGAAGCGGGAGTGTCGTCTCATGGGATGGTGACCTCGTAGTCGGAGAGGGTGCCGGCTGCGGTGGGCGACGCGTACGCGACGCTCACCGTCCACGTCCCGGCGCTGAAGGAGGGGCTCGTCAGAGCCATGGAGCCGCAGTCGGTGCTCGACGCGGAGGGGAGGGCCGTGAACGACCCGGAGACGGACGCCGTGCCCATGGTGGCGGTGAGGGTGCAGACGCCGCCCTGCTCGACGACCTCGGGCACCGTCGCCCCGACCGTCAGGGTGCCGTCGGCCGCGGACCACTGGTCGAAGGTCACGAACGGCGTGACCGAGACGGGGGTCGTGCCCGCCGCGGGGGGCGCGGGCACCTGGGTGGTCTGCTGGCCGGGTCCGACGGGCGCCGCGCTCGTGGGCGACGGGGAGGGCGCAGGGGCCGCCGACCCGTCGTCCGCGGGGTCGGACGGCTCGGCGCTCGGCTCGACGGTGGGGGAGGGCGTGGTGCTCGGGGTGGCGTCCGCGCTCGCCGTGGGGGACACGGACGGCTGCGCGTCCGGACCTCCGTCGGAGGCCGCGACGGCCACGGCGGTGACGATCCCGCCCACGACGACGACGCCCCCGACGATGCTCCACGTGATGATGGAGGCTCTCTTCATGTGATCACTCGTTCCGGCACGGACCCTGCTCCGAGCCTGATGGGTTAGACGATATGCTAACGGCGCGACAGACCGGGCAGGGCGTTCTGGAGCGATCCGTACCGTCCCTTTCGGGGGACAAGCGCCCACGTGGGCACGCCGTCGTCGTCCCGTCGACGCGGGCGACGAGCAGGCACGACCTCGGAGGAAGCACAGATGGACCACGACCGGACGGACGCCGAGCGCGACCTCGACGAACTGCGCGACGCCGTGCTCGACGACTGGCTGACGGTCACCTCGAACGTGACCGACGCCCTGCAGGCGATCCAGCAGACCGTGTCCTGGCGCGTCACCCGTCCGCTCCGGTCGGCGAAGCTCTTCTCGAACAAGGCCAAGGAGGTGGGGTTCGTCCCCGCCGGTCGACTGGCGGCCGTCGAGGTGGCCCGTCGCCTGGTGCGCCGGTGACCACCGTCGTCCCGATCGACCCGGAGGTCGTCGGCGGCGAGGTCGACGACCTGCGCCGCGCGCTCGCCGCCCGGCTCGCGGTCGTGGCCGACGCGCTCGGCGTCGAGGTCGACGGTCTCAGCCCCTCTCGGACACTGGACGCGCTCGCCCGCGTCGCCCGCGCCTCCTCGGACGACCGCTCGCGGTGGCTGCTCTACGTCGGCCTGACGGGCACGTTCCCGTCGGTCGCCGAGATGGGCAAGCTGACGCGGGCACTGCTCCTGTCGACGCCCGCCACGGCCCTGATCGGCGTGCTGCAGACGACGCTCGACGTGCAGTCGCGCACGCACTCCGGCCTGCGCACCATCGAGCTCGTCCGCGACACGGTGCTCGTCGACGTCGACTTCTGCGCCAAGTACGAGCACAACACGGGCATCCAGCGGGTCGTCCGGCACACGGTGCCCGAGTGGCAGGACGACCCCGAGCGGGCCCACCGCCTCGTCGCCTGGAACCAGGACAGCACGGGCTACCGCGAGCTCACCGAGCTGCAGCGCGACCGCGTGCTGCACTGGAGCGACCGCCGTCTGCCCAAGGCCGACGATCCCGTCCTGACCGACGCGCAGCTCGCGGTCGAGCACGTGCTCGTCCCGTGGGACAGCGTGCTGCTGGTCGCCGAGGTCCCGGCGTTCCACGTCTGCGACACCCTCACGTCGATCGCCCGGTTCTCGGGCAACCGCGTCGACGTGATCGGGTACGACGCCATCCCTCTCGTGATGGCCGACACCCTGCCGAACGCCGAGTCGGAGCGCTTCGCCCACTACCTGACCCTGGTCAAGCACTCGCGCCGGGTGCACGGCATCAGCGAGTCGGCCGCGAACGAGTTCCGCGGCTTCGTGAGCGCCCTGCCGAGCCAGGGCCTGACGGGCCCCGAGGTCGTCACGACCAGCCTCGCCACCGAGGTCTCGGCCGTCGCCCGGGCGGCCGCCGGACGCGTCGTGCGCGATCGCTCCGCCGACCCCGTCGTCCTCTGCGTGGGCAGCCACGAGCCCCGCAAGAACCAGGACGCCGTGCTCTTCGCCGCCGAGCTGCTGCACCGCGAGGGCCACCGGTTCCGCATCGTCTTCGTCGGCGGGGGCAGCCGCACCGCGACCATGCACTTCGACAAGCGCGTCGCGGCGCTCTCCAAGCAGGGAATGCACGTCGAGTCCCACCGGCGCCTGGGCGACGACGACCTCTGGGGCCTCTTCGGCCGGGCCCGCTTCAGCGTCTTCGTCTCGCTGCACGAGGGCTTCGGCCTGCCGGTGGCCGAGTCGCTCGCCCTCGGCGCGCCCGTCGTCACCAGCGACTTCGGCAGCCTGGACGAGATCGCCCGGGTCGGCGGCTGCCTGCAGGTCGACCCCCGGGACGACACGGCCATCGTCGACGCGATGCGTCGCCTCCTCACCGACGACGCGCTGCACGACTCGCTCGTCGCCGACATCGCCCGTCAACGACCCAAGACCTGGCGTGCCTACGCCGACGAGATCTGGCAGGGGGTGGCCGCGTGATCACGCGACCCGTCCACGACCAGGGCCTCCGGCTCGCCGCCCGCACCGCCTCCTCGGCCTCGCTCGACTGGGACGCCCTCTCGGGGGCGCAGCTCGTCGAGGCGCTCTCGCGCCACCTCGGCGAGCCCAGCCACCGGCTGTCGTACCTGCTGCTCTCGGTCCTCGAACGGCGCGTGCCCCTCGCGTCCTCGGTCGTCGAGTTCACCCGGCAGTGGCGGATCGACGGCCTCGTGACGCCCCTGACCGCCGAGTACGCGCGGCTCGCGCGCTCGCTGCCCCGACGTGCCCGCCCCCTGGCGATCGTGGGCGGCGTCGTCGTCGACGTGACGGACACCAGCCGCAGCCGCTTCACGACGGGCATCCAGCGCGTCGCCCGCGAGACGGTCACGCGCTGGACCCGGGACGCCGAGGTGACCCTCGCCGCCTGGGACCCGTCGGGCCGGACGCTGCACGGCCTCACCGACGACGAGACGGGACGCGTGCTGCTCGCCGACGCCGGCGCGGTCGCCCCCGTCCCGCCGGGGGCCGTCCTCATCCCCTTCGACGCGACCTTCGTGCTGCCCGAGATCACCGTCGCCGCGGCCCGGACGGCGTCCCTGCGCTCGGTGGTCCGCTTCGGGACGCGACGCTCGGCCGCCATCGGCTTCGACTGCATCCCGGTGACGACCTCGGAGACGAGCGGGCCGGGCATGCCGGGCGCGTTCTCCGAGTACCTCGCGATGCTGTCGCTGACCGACGTCGTCGCGCCGATCTCGAGCGCGGCCTTCACCGAGTACAGCGGGTGGGCGGCCATGCTGCCCGGCGCCGGCCTCACGCCGCCGCGGATCGAGACCGTCGGCCTGCCGAGCCAGGTGGGCAGCGTCGACGACGCGACCGTCGCCCGCGTGCGCGCACAGCTGGGCCTGGCGGACACGCCCGTCGTGCTGTCCGTCGGCAGCCACGAGCCCCGCAAGAACCACCTGAACCTGCTGGTCGCGGCCGAGCTGAACTGGCGACGGGGGCACGAGTTCTCCCTCGTCCTCGTCGGCGGCAACGCCTGGGGCGACGGCGAGTTCCAGGCGATGGTCGCCACCCTGCGCCGCAAGGGGCGTGCCGTGACCATGCTCTCGGGCGTGGACGACGACGTCGTGTGGAGCCTCTACCGATCCGCGCGCTGCACGGTCTTCTGCAGCGTCAACGAGGGCTTCGGCCTGCCCGTCGTCGAGTCGCTCGTCAGCTCGGTGCCGGTCATCACGAGCGACTTCGGCAGCATGCGCGAGCTCGGCGAAGGCCACGGCGCCCTCGTCGTCGACCCGCACGACCCGACGGCGATGTCCGACGCGCTCGAGCGGCTCCTCACCGACGACGAGCTGCACGCCGAGCTCGTCGCCCTCAGCGACTCGCTGCCGCGCCCCAGCTGGGACGACTACGCGGCTCAGCTGTGGCAGCTCGTCGTCGGCCCGGACACGGGCACGAGTGAGGCTGCCGCGACGGGGTCAGCGACGGCCGAGACGAGCTGACACGCGCGCGCGGACCTGGTCCGCGAGCGTCGCGGACTCCAGCTCGTCGACCCGCAGCTGCAGCTCGTCGAAGCGCAGCTTCAGCGCGTGCGTGGCCTGCTGCGACTCGTGGTGGGTGTGCTGCAGGTCGGCGAAGCGGTGTGCGAGGGTCTCCTCCGCCTCCTCGGCCCTCGTCGCCCTCTCGAGCAGCGACGCGACGTACTCGGCCGCGACGGCCGGGTGCGGGGCGTCGAGCCCGCCGTCGTCGAGCACGACCGGGGCGGGGGCCGTGACGGTGCAGAGCTGCGCGAGGGGCGCGTCGGCCGGGGGAGCGGTCGCGAGGGTGGCCGACCACCGAGCAGCGAAGCGCCGGCCGTTCCGCTCTCCCAGGAACGCACGGTAGTCGGGCACGTCGTCGGTGGACGTCCCCGACTCGTGTCGCACGACGGCGGCCGGCTCGACGACGACGAGCCCGCCGGCGAGCCGCAGCCGCAACTGCAGGTCGACGTCCTCGTAGTAGGCGGGGGTGAAGAGCTCGTCGAAGCCGCCGACGGCGTCGAAGGCCGCCGCGTCGACCCAGAGAGCGGCCGCCGAGCAGTAGTCGACGGGCCGGGACGCGAGGAGGCCGTCGCGGCCCGCGTCGGAGTGCGCGGTGCCCGAGCCGAGCTGGACCGTGCCGGCGTCGGACCGGAGGCGGCTGCCGCTCTCCTGCACGACGTCGTCCTGGTCGACGAGGAGGCTGCCCACCGCGACGGGGGAGTCGGGCCGGTCGGCACGCGCGGCGAGGGCGGCGAGCCAGGTGGGTCGGGGCAGGGCGTCGTCGTTGAGGAACACCAGGGCCGAGCCGGACGCGGCGGCGGCGCCGGCGTCGCAGCCGCCGCCGAAGCCCGCGTTCTCGGGGAGGTCGACCCGGACGACGTGGTCGACGGCGTCGAGCGCCCGGCGCACCGCAGGGAGGGCGCCGTTCTCGACCACGACCACCTCGAAGTCGGGCGCGTCGACCTGGGCCTCGAGCGCGGCGAGGCACGCCCGGAGCTCGTCGACGAGCTTCCAGGCGAGGACGATCACGGAGATGCGGGGAGCGGTCATCGGCGGCCCTCCTGGAGCGCGAGGAGGGTCCGGTGGATGCCGGACGGCAGGGGCGTGAGCATGCGGCGGTCGATGTCGGGCCAGACCACCGACCGGAACCGCAGGTCGGGGGCCTGGACGGAGGCGGTGAAGTGGCTGCCCATCACGATGCGGGGCTTCTTCTTGGCGATCCGCTGCAGCTCGCTGATGAGCGAGCCGATGGTGACGCCCTGCTGCGAGGCGAGGATCTTGAGCGCCACGGTGGCCGGGGGCAGGGCCGCGGCACGGTCGACCGCGGCGACGGTCATCGCCGCGGCGTCGTCGACGTAGAGGTAGTCGCGGATGGTGTCGATGGGCACGTAGATCGACGACGGCCGGCCCTCGAGGTGGGCGAGGCAGAGCTGGGAGACCAGCCCCTGCGCCTTGCTCAGGTCTTGCCCGGGGCCGTACAGGTTGCTGTAGCGGCCGATCACGACCGGCACCCCCGTCTTCGCCGACCACTCGCGGAACAGCTCCTCGACGCGGAGCTTGCTCCACCCGTAGGGCGCCAAGGGGCGGGCCTCGGTCGTCTCGTCGAACGGGGCGCCGCTCGAGCCGGCGAAGGTGCCGCCGGCGGACGACGCGACGAAGACCGAGCCGCGGGAGGCGCGGGCCGGGTCGACCGCGACGGCTGCGGCCACCTCGGCCAGCACGCGGGCGATCACCGACCGCTCCTCGGCGAGGGCGTCGGCGCCGCTCGCGACGACCCCGGCGCCCGCCGTCCAGACGAGCGACCACGGGGCTCCGTCGATCATCAGGTCGCGGACGAGGGAGGACAGCACGCTGACCGAGGCGCCCGGGTCGCGCCAGGGCACGCGGGCCCGCGTCACGAGGCGGCCGTCGGCCTCGAGCGCGGCCGAGACGGCGCCCCCGAGCAGACCGCCCGCTCCGACGACCAGGTGGCGACGCTGCCCCGTCACGACCACGTCAGGAGTCGTGCGGGCGACGGCGGCCGAGCGGGCCGCGTCCCGGGTCGCTGACGATGAGGTAGGAGGGGCGGCCCATCGCCATGTTCACCGCGACGCCGACGTACTCGGCGACCACCCCGAGGGAGAACAGGATCGCGCCCGACGAGAGCAGCACGACCACGATGGTGGACGACCAGCCGGCGGCGAGCTGCGTGCCGGCGACGGCGGAGATGACGACGTAGAGGGCGAAGAGCAGGCCGACCGCCGCGAGGGCGATGCCGAGCACGCTGACCAGCCGGAGCCCCCGGGTGCCCGAGGTGAGGACCATCTTCCAGAAGTGCGAGAGCAGCTTGCGCAGCGAGTAGCCGCTCTGACGGCCGCCTTCTTCGCGCAGCTCGACCGGGCTGGTCGTGATGCGCCGGGTGATCCAGCCGATCGCGACGTCGAGGTACACGCCCGAGCCGGCGTAGGCCGACACGCTGCGGCCGACGTCGCCGAGCACGAGCCGGTAGCTCTGGAACTGCGACGCGTCGCCCCCGCCCATGACGGTGCGGAGGACGATCTTGGCGCCCTTGGAGGCGGCGTTGCGGAACGGGCCGTGGGGAGCGGCGTTCGTCGGCTTCGCGTAGACGAGAGCGGCCTGCTCGCGCATGGCCGTGTCGAGCATCGAGTCGAGGTAGGCCGGGTCGTGCTGGCCGTCCTCGTCGATGGTCGCGATCCAGTCGCCGCCGGTCGAGGCCATGCCGGCCAGGGTCGCGGCGTGCTGGCCGAAGTTGCGGCTGAGCCAGACGCCCCGGACGAGCTCGTGCCGAGCCTCGAGGTCGCGGATGACGGCGTCGGAGGCGTCGGGGCCGTTGTCGTGCACCAACAGGATCTCGGTGATGCGGCGCAGGTGGCCGTCGGGCGTCAGCCGCTCGGGAGCGAGGGCCAGGATCTCGTCCACGAGGGCCGGGAGGGTGGTCTCGCCCTGGTAGACGGGGACGACCACGGAGATGCCGTGCGCGGGCGAGACGGGGAGTTCGGCAGGTCTCGACACGGGATGTGACATTAGCACGGCGGCTTCGCCGGGCCGGGGCTCGCCGGGCTGCCCGGCGGCGGCGACCACGGGCCGCGGGGTGCTCACGAGGGGACCCGCCACAACGTCATCGTGCCGGTGATGCCCGGCAGCTCGAAGCCGGCCGCGTCGACGCGCTCGAGCTGGTCGCCGTACGCCGACTCCCAGTTGACCGTGCACGCGCTGTCGGTGAGCACCCAGCGGACGTTCGCCTGGCGCAGGTGTCCGAGGTCGAGCACGCCGGCCGTCCGGTCGGCCGAGACCTGGTCGATCGCCGCGCGGTCCTCGGGCCAGGCCATGCCGAGGTTGTAGTTGACGACGGGGACGCCCGTGGCGATCTTGAGCTGCATCGGCTCGGTGCACGGGTCGCCCACCAGCAGGCCCGTGGCGTCGCCGGAGCCGCCGAGCGTGTCCTCGATCGACCTCGTCGCGGCCGTCATCGCCTGGTCGCGGGTCGTGTTGTAGTCGATCAGCCGGTGGTAGTCGTCGTCCTGCGTGAAGCGGACGAAGTCGACCGCCGACAGGGCGGCGAGCCCGACCGCCACGGTCACCACGGCGCCCACGGCGCGCCGCGCGAGCGGCGCGAGCGCGGGGCCGTCCGCGAGGAGGTCGCGCAGCACGATCGCGCCGACGGGGAGGACGGTCATGCAGACGAGCACGAACGTGTCGAGCCAGAAGCGGTAGGGCTCCTGGTTGGCGCCCCAGATGTCGTTGGACGCGGCGAGGAACCAGGCCACGAGCACGCCGACGGGGTAGGCGACCCAGAGGGGGCGGCGCCGGGCGACGCCGGCTGCCGCGATGCCGAGCAGCGGCAGCCAGAGCGCGGCGGCGGCCACGACGCCGCGCCAGTCGACGCCGAGGTTCGCGCTCGACTCGACCCGGTAGGTGAGGAACGGGTCGCCCGAGGCGACCCCGCCCAGCGTCGCGGTCAGCTGGGGGGCGGCCGCGGCCAGGGCGACGACGCCGTACACCGCGAGGAGGCCGCGGCTGCGGACGAGGGCGACGACGAGCCCGGGGAGCGCGGGCACGAGCCCGAACATCAGCGTCACGAGGGGGCCGGCGGAGTCGGCGATGCCGGGCCCGAACACGAAGACCGCGAGGACGCCGGCGCCCGAGACGAGCCACAGCCACCGTCGGCCGACCACGACGAGCCAGTACGCGGCGACCACGAACGCCACCAGGTAGATCGTGACGAGGAACGAGTACGTCTGGATGTTGGCCATCAGGCCGATCATCGCGGCCGCGACGACCGTCAGGACCGTCCGGACCCACGGGGTCCGGACGCGGGTCCAGGTGACGAGCAGCACGAGCAGGGCGGTGCCGCCCAGGCAGAGCGACGCCGTCTCGCCGTTGATCGTGAAGAGGGTGCCGAAGGCGCCCCAGAGCACCGCGTGCGCGTCGAGGCGCTGGAACCAGCCGTCGGGCGAGCCGGAGAACGACGAGAACGTGCCCACGAGGAACGGCAGCGGCGCGAGCAGGCCCGCCCAGAGCCGACCGGACAGCACCACGATCGCGAGGGCCAGCACGGCCACGAAGACCAGCTGCACCCCGACGCCGCAGATGGCCCACGCCTGGAGGGGATCGAGGCCGGTGAGGCGCGAGACGTGCCCCAGCACGACGTACCAGAGGTGGGGGTAGTTGTTCACGCCCGTCTCGGTGAAGGGCTCGAGGGCGTCCGACTTGCCCTCGGCGGTGTTCACGACCATCGACATGTACGACAGCTGGTCGTAGGGGAAGTAGTCGCGGAACGAGCTCCACGCGAAGTCGGGACGGGTGAGCAGGGCACCAGCCTGCAGCCACAGGTGGGCGATCGCGGCGACGACCGCGACCAGGGCGGCCAGCCCGGCACGGACCGGCCGTCGGGCCGCGATCTCGGTCGCCCGCGACCTCGCCGGCGGCCGGGAGGCCGTGTCGCGAGGGCCCTGCGCGGGCGGGGAGGTCGAGGCGCTCGTCACGGTGTGAGGTCCAATCTCGCGACGTCGTCCTGCAGGACGGCGGCGTGCTCGATGCCGATCGCCAGCGACGTGGCCATCGTGGTCGCGCCTCCGTCGACCGAGCCGGCCAGGGTGACGTGGGTCGTGCCGGGGGCGAAGTCCGTGGGCAGCTCGACGACGGTGTCCGGCCCGGACACGGGCACGACCGTCCGGGCGCCGTCGGGCGTGGTGACGACGACGGCGTCGACCCCGACCTGGGTCGTCAGCTCGACCCGGAGGGTGCCCGGGATCGACACGTCGCGGTCGTTCTGCACGTCGACGCTGTTGATCGTGTTGTCGCCGCCGACGGTCGGGTCGGTGCTGCCCGGCGTCGCCACGAGGGGCTGCTCGACGGCCTCGCGGAGGTCGTCGAGCTCGGCCGCGGGCAGGTCGGTCGCGGCGTCGCGGAGGGCGCGGGGCACCGTGTAGAGCACCCACCGGCCGTCGGCCGAGGTGAGCGCGGGCGCGCCGAGCGCGCCGTCGAGGCCGGACTCGAGCTCGGCGCCCCGGTCGGTGAGCCCGTCGCGGTCGACGAGGACCCCGTCGAAGCCCACGACGGCGAGCTGGTCGGCGACGGAGGCCAGGTCGTAGTCCTGCACCGCGGCCGGCCACTCGGCCGCCGTCCGGCCCTTGATGCCGCCGCCCGACCACCGGACGGTCGTCGTGTGCAGGTAGGGGACGAGCATCTCGGCGTAGTCGAGGCCCGTCTCGAAGTCGTGGCCGGTCGACGCGCTCGCCTCCGGGAAGTCCGAGTACGGCAGCTGGAGCACCTGGGCGCCGTCGCCGACCTCGGTCTGCACCTGCGAGAAGAAGGCCTGGCGCGCGGCCCAGCTCGCGTCGAGCTCGGCGTAGTCGGGGACGGTCTCGGCGCTGGTCTGGTCCCAGGTGCCGCCGGCGAGCAGCACCGCCCCGACGGCGAGGGTCGCGGTGGCCGGCGCGAGGCGCAGGTGCGGCCGCCACGTCACGACGCGGGCGACCGCGGCGTCGAGCGCGAGCCCGAGGCCCGCCAGGGAGAGGAGGGCGATCACGATCGACATCCGGTTCGCGCCGCGCAGCGAGCTCGTGACGAACGAGAAGAGGCTCGAGAGCCCGCCGAGCGTGCCGAACAGGAAGGCGACGAGCGCGAGGCCGGCCATGAGGCGGACGGTCCGGAACCGCTCCGCGTTCGCGGGCGCCGAGCCGGCGACCGGTCGCCGACGTCCGAGCAGCGACGACACGGCGACCACGACGAGCAGCACGAACCCGGCCGCCGCCACGGCGCCGAGGACGGGGGTCTCGGACCGGTACGGGAAGTAGTCGTCGTAGTAGTCACGGAGGTTCGCGAGGAACGTCACCCGGTGCCCCGGCATCGGCAGCAGCAGCTGCGTCAGCTTGAGCGAGTAGTACTCCGTCTCGACGGGCGTGCGCACGAGGGCGCCGCCGTCCGAGCCGTTGCGCCACGACCAGAGCAGGTCGGGCAGCATGTTGAGGACGGCCGTGACGACGACGACCAGCCCCGCGACGACCGCGCCGCCGAGCCGACGCAGGTCGCGCACGCGCCACCACGACGCGACGCCGACCAGGGCGACGAAGACGGCCGTGAAGAACCCGTAGTAGGTGGCTCCCGTGACGACCAGGGCCAAGGAGGCGGCGACCGCGGCCCCCCGACCGGTCACGACCGCGAGCACCGGGTTCCGCGCCCCGGCGCGCCGCAGCCACAGCGGGCGGCCCGTCGCGATGAGGTGCACCACCCAGAACGCCAGGGGCAGCGTGAAGTAGCTCGACAGGGCCAGGTGGTTCTCGTTGCGGATGAAGTGGTACGGGGCGAGGGCGAACAGGACGGCGAGCACGACCGCGAGGATGCGCGACATGCCGATCCGGAGGAAGAAGAAGGTGGCGGTGACCGCGACGAGGACGAACCCGAGCACGTACCAGACGTTGAGGGCGGCCGCCCAGTCGCCGAGCACGGCCGAGAGGACGCGGGCCGCCATGAACTGCAGGTTGTCCGCGGTCGGGAAGTCGTGGTACTGCTGCCCGAACGGGGCGCCGAGCAGCGGCTGCGACTCGTACCACCCGGTCTCGGACACGGTCTTGAAGTGCGCCGCGACGGCCAGCGCGTCGTTCCGGTCGAAGAACGGCACGGACCAGTCGGCCCGCCAGAGCTTCATGGCGAACGCGACCCCGGCGGCGGCGAGCAGCGCGGAGACGAGGTAGGTCGTGCCCCACCAGGCCGCCGCACGACCGAGGAGGCCGCCGCGCTCCGGCCCGGAGGCCGCCGCCCCGCGGCTCGCCGGCATCAGGGACGGCCCGCGACGCGCTCGCCGGCCTGCATCCGGCGCTTGAGGAGGAGGTACACCAGTCGTCGGGACTGCGCGGCGACACGGGCCCGCAGGTCGCCGAGGCGGCGGTCGGCCGCGCGGACGACGTCGGGGTGCTCGCGGTGCAGCTCGGCGTGGTAGCCGCGTGCCTGGCGGGACTGCTCGGCCGAGAGGGCCACGCTCCACTGCGTGGAGCTGAGGCGGAAGCCGCCCGCGAGCCCGGGCACCGAGACCAGGTCGCCCCGGAGCAGGGTGCGGCAGTAGCTCGCCTGGTCGATCAGGTAGGGGAACGCCGGGTACCAGCCCCCGGCCTCGAGGAGCGCCGAGCGTCGGAAGGTCACGCAGAACGGCTCGCCGAAGACGTTGGTGCCCGCGCGCACGGTGGCGCGGACCGCCTCCGTGCCGGGGACGAGCCGACGGCCCCAGTCGCGGCCTCGACGGCGCAGGACGGTCGCGCTCGACGCGTCGATCAGCGACCGGGGGGAGGAGGCGAGCACGGCCGTGGGCTGTTCGTCGAGCGCCTCGACGTGGTCGCGGAGGGTGCCGGGGTGGAGGACGTCGTCGCCGGGCACGAGCCGGAGGTACTCGCCGGTGGCGGCCTCGGTCACGCGCGTCCAGTTCGCCGGTGCCCCGCCTCCTGCGGGCGTCTGCAGCAGCCGCACCCGGGGGTCGTCGGCGTAGGCCTGGAGTCGGGCCCAGGTCTCGTCGGTCGACGAGTGGTCGGCGACGACCAGCTCGAAGTCGTCGAAGTCCTGCGACAGGACGGAGCGCACCGTCTCGTCGATGAACTCGGCGTTGTTGTAGGACGGGATGACGACGGTGAGACGGGGGGACATGCACGCTGCTCTCTGGCTCGATCAGTGAGCCAGTGTACTGGCGGTCGACGACGGGGCGGCGAGCGTCGCGCGGGCTGTCGGGACGATGTGTGATGATGATTCGTCGCCTGCCGGGCGACGTCGTCGCCCCGGCGGCTGGACTGTCGCCGCGGAAGGCGCGAGGCATGGAGATCCGTGAGTACTGAATCCGAGGCGCGCATCCAGCGCATCGCGACCCTGCCGTTCGAGAAGGCGGGGGCGCCCGAGGGCGGCCTGGTGAGCGGCATCGCACCGGCCGTCCGAGACATCTGGGGCCACCGCGCCCTGCTCGACCTGCTGATCCGGCGCGAGCTCAAGGCCCGCTACAAGGACAGCGCCCTGGGCTTCGTCTGGAGCTTCATCCGGCCGCTCACCATGCTGGCCATCTACTACTTCGCCGTGGGCCAGGTGCTGGGCGCCGCCCGCTCGGTGCCGCAGTTCGCGATCTACGTCTTCGCGGGCCTGACGCTGTGGGGGCTGTACAACGAGGTCATCGCCGGCGGCACGACGTCGATCCTCGCCAACGCCGGCCTGATCAAGAAGGTGTACGTGCCACGGGAGCTGTTCCCGCTGGCGTCGCTCGGGTCCGCGCTGTTCAACTTCGCGGTGCAGTTCGTGGTCCTGCTCGCCGCCGTCGTCGTGCTGGGGCAGTTCCCGCTCTCGTGGAACCTGCTCTACGTGCCGGTGGCCGTCGTGCTCACGGTGATCTACGGGCTCGCCCTGGGGCTGTTCCTCTCGGCGGTCAACGTCTACCTGCGCGACGTCCAGTACCTCGTCGAGGTGGCCCTGCTCATCCTCTTCTGGGCCTCGCCGATCGTCTACTCGTTCGGCATGGTCGTCTACCGCGCCGCCGCCCGCGGCCAGGAGTGGATCGTCACGCTGTACCAGCTCAACCCGATGACCGACATCATCCTCGCGTTCCAGAAGGGCATCTGGCGCGCCGGGAGCGAGACCACGACGATGGCCGACGGCACCGTGGTCCCGCCGCAGCCGTTCCCCGTCGACCTCGACTTCCGCCTCCTCGTCCTCGCCGTCGTCGGCCTCGCCCTGCTGCTCGTCGCGCAGCGCGTCTTCGCCCGCCTGCAGGGCAACTTCGCCCAGGAGATCTGACCCGTGAGCCCCGCATCCTCGACGCCCGCCGTCCCCGTCGTCACCATGACCGACGTCTCGAAGCGCTTCGTCATCCGCAAGGAGAAGTCGCTCAAGGAGCGCATCGTCAACCTCGCCCGGTCGAACAAGCACAAGGACGACTTCTGGGCGCTCCGCGGCGTCTCGCTCGACATCGAGGCCGGCACGACCGTCGGCCTCATCGGCGCGAACGGCTCGGGCAAGAGCACGCTGCTGAAGGTCATCGGCGGCATCCTGCAGCCGTCGACCGGCGAGGTGCGCCGTCGCGGCCAGCTCGCGGCGCTGCTCGAGCTCGGGGCGGGGTTCCACCCCGACCTGACGGGCCGCGAGAACGTGTTCCTCAACGGGTCGATCCTGGGGCTGACGCAGCAGCAGATCGCCGGGTTCTTCGACTCGATCGTCGACTTCAGCGAGATCGGCGAGTTCATCGACACGCAGGTCAAGTTCTACTCGTCCGGCATGTACGTGCGGCTCGCCTTCGCCATCGCGATCCACGTCGACCCCGACGTGCTGCTGGTCGACGAGGTGCTGGCCGTCGGCGACGAGCCGTTCCAGCGCAAGTGCCTCGACAAGATCGCGCAGTTCCAGCGAGAGGGGCGCACGATCGTCATCGTCACGCACGACCTCGGCACGGTCGAGTCCCTGTGCGACCGCGCCGTGGTGCTCTCACACGGCCAGGTCATCTTCGACGGCGACCCGGTCGAGGGCGTGGCCGCCCTCCGACGGGACTTCGCGTAGCGTGACGAGGCGGGACGGGACGACGCCCGACGACGGGCTGTCCGCCGCCGCGTCGACGGCTCCCGGCGGCCTGCCGCCTGCCGAGGTGCCGGCGGAGGCCGCGGCGGGCGGCGGCGGGCGCAGCCCGCTGATCGCGCTGGGCACCGGCACCGTGCTGCTGGGCGGCTGCAACTACCTGTACCTGGCCCTCGTCGGGAACATCGTGGGCGGGGTGGCGAGCGCGCCCGTCTCGGTCCTCTGGACGATGATGGCCGGCATCGCGGTGGGGCTGTTCCAGCCGGTCGAGCAGATGCTCTCGCGCGGCATCGCCCGCGCCCGGGACACCGGTGCGTCGACCCGGCCCATCGTGGTGCGGACGCTCGGCCTCGCCGGCGTCGTGCTGGCGGCGGCCCTCGTGCTGCTGCTCGTCTTCGCCGACCCGATCGGGCGGCTCCTCTTCTCGGGGCAGACCGAGTTCGTGCACCTCTTCGGCGTCGGCCTCGTGGCCTCGACGGCGCTCTTCGCCGCCCGCGGCTGGCTGGCGGGCACGGGCCGGTTCGGTCGCTACGGGCTCGAGATGTCGCTCGAGGGCGTGCTCAAGGTCCTGGGCGTCCTGGCCCTCGCCGCGGGCGGTGCGACCGACCCGCGCCTCCTGGGCTCGGCCCTCGTCATGGCCCCGATCGTCGCGGCCGCCGTCGCGCTGGCCGGCGTCCGTCGGGCGGCCCCCGCGAGCCAGGAACCCGCCGCGCCGCCGACGCCCCGGTCGGCCGACCTGGCGGCCTACGCCGCGCTCACGACGGGGTCCCTCCTGCTGCAGCTGTTCGTCAACGTCGGGGTGATCCTGGCGCAGGTGGCCGTCAGCGGAGAGGCGACCGCCTACACGGCGAGCCTCGTCGCCGCCCTCGCCGTCGCCCGCGTGCCGTTGTTCCTCTTCAACGCGGTCCAGTCGCTCATGCTGACGCGGTTCACGGTCGACGTGCAGCGCGGGCGGTTCGCGGCCCTCGTGCGGTCCCTGGCCGGGTGGAACGTCGCCGTGCTCGGGCTCGGCGTCGTGTGGGTGGTGCTGGTCTGGCTGACGGGCGCCCTCGTGGTGTCGTGGTTCGGCGAGGACTACGAGATCGCCACCGGCGACCTCGTGCTGCTCGCCGTGTCGTGCGTGCTGCAGATCGTGACCATGGTCGTCACCCAGGCCCTGCTGGCCCTGCACCGGGAGCGGCTCGCCACGGTCGTCTGGCCCGTGGGCCTCGTCGTCCTGCTCGCCGCGTACCTGCTGTCGCCCGCCGACCTGGGCACGGCCGTGGCCGTGTCGATGGTGGCCGGGACCGCGACGACCGCCGCGGCCGCGACGGTGCTCGCGGCGTGGTCCGTCCGCCGAGCGTCGGCGGCGACGTCAGCGTCGGTCGGCGGCGGGGCGCGCCTCGAGGCGTGAGCGCCACGAGCGCTTCCGCGCGGCGATCGTGGACGCCGCCACGACGAACATGAGCGTGCCCTCGAAGAGCGCGTAGCTCTCGGCGATCGACACGACCCCGATCAGCACCAGCACGAGCGCAGGCCAGGCGTAGGCGACGATGGGGTGCGAGGAGGCGGTCGTCCAGGCCCGGACGAAGGCCAGGCCGCCTGCCGCCACGAGCAGGAGCACGCCCACGAGGCCCACCTGGAACCAGGTGTCGAAGAGGGCGCCCAGGCCGGTGGCGGAGGGGCGCCCCGCGGAGGTCAGCAAGGTCGAGAAGGGGAACACCTCGGTGGGCCACTGCCCGACGAAGCCCCAGCCCTGCAGCGAGTTGACCTCGATCAGCTGGCGGAGCCGCGCCCAGAGCGCCACGCGGACGTCGACGTCGCCCGTCGCGTCGACGGCGGGGAAGATCCGCTCGCGGCTGAGCCAGGCGACCACGCCGCCCAGCGAGACGAGCCCCGCCAGCACGCCCTGGATGACGGGGCGCCGTGCCGGGGGAGCCCCCCGCAGCGATCGGAGCGCCAGGCCCGCCACGACGAGGGCGAGGACCGCGGCGGCGGTGACGGGGGAGCGGGAGAAGAGGACGCAGAGGGCGGCCAGCGTGCAGGAGGCGAGACCGAGTCCCCGGGACACCGAGCGCGTCAGGTACTCGACCGCGAACGTGACGAGACCGAGCGCGGCGAGGAACCCGAGGTAGTTCCGCGTGCCCGCGATGCCCTGGATCGGCCCGCCGACCGCCAGGTCGCCGGCGATGCCGAGGAACCGGATGGGCTGGTCGATCAGCAGGCCGCTGAACACCTCGAGGGCCAGGGAGGTGACGAGCAGGATGCGGAGGGCGTCGCCCGAGGCCCGGACCACCTGCACGAGGTCGCGGCCGAGCGCCAGGTACAGGCCGAGCGCGCCGAAGGCGACCGCGTAGGCGACGCCGCCGATCGTCGCCCACGTGTAGTCGCTCCAGAACACGGAGACGCCCCACCAGCCGAACAGCGCGATGAGCGACACGGGCAGGATGCCGTGCCACTCGATGTGGTGGCGCTGGCCGAGCAGGGAGCACGCCGCGAGGGCGACGAGCGACACGAGGACGGCGAGGGAGCCCGGCCAGCCGATCAGGGCGCGGACGGCGTGGGCGGAGAACGCGTACAGGACGACGGCGACGGCGAGCGCCTGGCTGAAGTGCCCGCCGGCCGAGAACCCGATCCACGCCGAGACGTAGCGCCGCACGGGCTCGTGCGCTCGTGCCGGGTGTGCCATCGGACCATCATGTCAGCCCGCGCCTCCCTGACGGGCCGTGCGGCCTGGGCTAGAGTCGTGCCGTGCTGCCCTCGAACGCCCCAGTCCACACCGGTCGCGGTGCCCTCGTCGTCATCCCCACCTACGACGAGGTCGAGAACATCGAGAGCATCGTCGGGCGACTCCTGGCCGCCGCGCCCGAGGCGCACGTGCTCGTCGTCGACGACGCCAGCCCCGACGGGACCGGCGAGCTCGCCGAGCGGATGGCCGCCGCGGACGAGCGCGTCCACGTGCAGCACCGCACGGGCAAGCTCGGCCTGGGCGCCGCGTACGTCTTCGGCTTCGGCTGGGGGCTCGAGCACGGCTACGAGTTCCTCGTCGAGATGGACGCCGACGGGTCGCACCCGCCGGAGCGCCTCCCGGCCATGCTCGCCCGCGTCGCCTCGCAGGCGCCGGACGCCCCGTCGCTCGCCATCGGCTCCCGCTGGGTGCCCGGCGGCAGCGTGGTCAACTGGCCGCTGAGCCGTCAGGTGCTGAGCCGCGGGGGCAACGCCTACGCGCGCATCGTCCTGGGACTGTCGCTGAAGGACGTCACGGCCGGCTTCCGCGCCTACCGCGCCGAGACGGTGCGGGCCATGGACCTCAGCCACATCGACTCCAAGGGCTACTGCTTCCAGGTCGACATGACCCTGCGCGTGCTCGACCAGGGGCACCGCGTCGTCGAGGTGCCGATCGAGTTCCGCGAGCGCGAGCGGGGCGAGTCGAAGATGAGCCAGGCGATCGTGGTGGAGGCCATGCTGCGCGTGACGCAGTGGGGCGTCGGGCGCCGCCTCGCCGCCCTCCGCGGACTCGTCGGGCGCTGACCCGACGATCGGCGCCCCGGCGCCGACCGACGGCTAGCGGCCGACCTCGAACAGCAGGTACCGCCCGTCGACCGACTCGACCTCGGCGTCGACGTCGCCCGTGGCGGCCTCGACGAACGGGCGCCAGCCCTGCGGCGCGTCGCTGTAGCCGGCCGTGTCGACGAGGACGGCGCAGGCCTCGGTCTCGTCGACCGTCGACGCGAACGAGCGCGGGGTCGTGACGTCGGCCCACACGTCCCAGCCCGTCGTGCCCCGGACCGAGCCGTAGCTCCACTCGAGCTGGCCGGGTGTCGAGTAGAGGTACGGCAGGGCCTCGTCGTAGTCGTTCAGCTGGCCGATCTTGCCGCTGTCGGGGAAGCTCTTGAGGGGCAGCTGCACGACGCCGCAGCCGTCGGGCAGCGCCTCCTCCGCGGCCTCGACGAAGACCGCCGTCTGCGTGCCGTCGGTCGGGCTGATCGGGTAGGCCCGGTCCACCCCGGTCACCTGGTCGGGGACGGCGATCGCGACCACGGCCGCGACGGCCGCGAGCTTGAGGCCGTACCTGCGGGGCACGGCGTCGACGAGGAGCGCCATCGCGGCGAGGCCGAACAGGATCAGGAAGATGCTCAGCCGGCTCCAGGCGCGGATCTGCGGCCCGACGACGAGCGCGACGAACACGCCGAGCCCCGAGACGATGTAGAACGCGAACGTCCAGGCGGTCGCGAAGGCCAGGGCCCTGACCTGCGGTCGCGACACGAAGCGCCCGACGGCGGTGGCCTGCAGGCCGCGCCCCGACGTGGCGGTCGCGACGAACACGACGGCGAACAGCACGACGAGGCCGATCGAGGCGATCACCGGGGCCCCGGGCGGCTCCGTGGTCGAGATCGCGTTGCCCTTCGCGTACTCGGCGGCGTACTCGTCGAAGAAGCTGAGGTCCGAGCCCGCCCACGGCGTGAGCAGCGTGAGCAGCTTGCCCGCGTAGTACTCCGACTCGCCGACGAGCCGGTCGTTCACGTAGGGCGCGTACCGCTCGCCGAAGCCCAGCCCCAGGACGACGAGCGCGGTGCCCACGGACGCCGCGAGCGACCCGAAGGCGAGGGTCGGCCAGGCGAGCTCGCGGAGCCCCTCCCGGCGCACGAGCACCGTCACGACGCGGGCCGCCCAGGTGCCCGCGACCACGATGGCCGCGAAGACGAAGTAGTAGGCGCCCGTGGTGGCGATGACGAGGCTCAGCAGGACGACGGGCGTGCCGTGGGCCAGCCGGCGGGCGAGCGGCGAGGCGAACCTCGCCCCCCACCGCCGGAACGGGTCCGTCGACGGCCCGGCGGCGACGAGGACGAGGATGCCGGCCAGGGGGATCGCCCAGTAGGCGGCCAGGAACGCGTGCCCTGCCGCGATGCGGAAGAAGTGGTACGGCGCGACGCTGAACAGGACGGCGAACAGGACGGCGACCGCCGGGCGGACGCGCACCGCCCGGAAGAACGCGTACCCGGTCACGGCCGTCGCCGCGAAGGTGAGGAGGTAGTACAGGTTGAGCATCAGCAGGCCGCCGTCGAGCACCGTCGCCATGGCGGCCATCACCAGTGCCGAGGCGACGTCGACCTGGCTGCTGAAGAACACGTTCAGGCCGTCGGGGAACCCCAGGGCGGGGTTCTCGGCGAACGAGAACGACTGGGTCGCCGAGGTGAAGAGCGTGTAGTGCAGGATCGCGTCGTCACCGCCGGCCTGCCAGCGCTGCGACAGGTCGGCCGGGCTGATCTTGAAGGCGACGACGGCGACGGCGACGCTGACGACCGCCGCCGCCACCGCGCCCCCGAGGTCGATGAGGCGACGACGGACGGGCGACGGTGCGGGGGAGGACATCGCGTCGACCCTATCGACCGTCCTGTCCCTCTCCGTGCGCCACACGCGGGGGCGGCCGGTCGTGGTCGGTCCAGCCGTACGGGTCGCGCCGCGTCACCACGACCAGGACGACGAACAGGGCCCAGCCCCACTCGACGATCAGCCGGGACTCGGTGAGCCCGTGCACGAGCAGGAGGGCCAGCAGCAGGACGGGCAGCAGGTCGAGGGCCGACCACGGTGCCTCCGACCGGCGGCCGAGCACGCGGCGGTCGGTGGCCCACGACCAGGCGCGGAGCACGACCCCGACCACCACGAGCAGGAACAGCGCCAGGCCGACCCAGCCGAGCTGGAACCACACGTCGAGGTACGCGTCGTGGGCCTGCAGGTAGACGACGCCGTTGCGCTCGGCGAGGTCGATGAAGGGCTCGGAGATGGGGATCCAGTAGCTGACCCAGCCCCAGCCGACCACGGGGTGCTGCACGCCGAGGTCGAGCACGGCCGCCCAGATGTCGGTGCGTCCGGTCAGGTCGCCGCTGCGCCCGCCGAGGGCGAGCAGCGGCTGTCGCGCGAGGACGACGGCCCCGACGGCGAGCACGGCGAGCAGCCCGGCGACGCCGTAGACCCTGCCCCGACGCTCGTGCGGGGTGCGTCGGAGCGTCACGACGAGCAGGAGCACGAGGGCCACGGCGACGGCGCAGGCGACGGTGGTGGCCGAGCGGGTGAGCACGAGGGCGACGACGGACGCGGCGATGCCGACGCGGGCCGTGTTCGTCGTGACCTGGCGCGCCGACGCCTGGACGGCCGTCACGACGAGGGCCAGCAGGGCGAACGCGGCGAGGATGTTGCTGTTGCCCTGCAGCCCCTGGATCCGCCCGCCCGTGAACAGCTCGGCGCGCGACCAGAAGAAGGCGTCGGGCACGCCGCCCGAGCAGTCGAGGTAGACGGGGCAGACGGGCCGGCGCACGAACACCCCGACGACGAGCTCGAACAGCAGCGAGAGCACCACGTGCAGGCGCAGCGCCCGGCCGAGGGCGACCACGATCGACGGCCACGGCAGGGTGGAGGTGACGGCCACGGCCCCCAGGGTCGTCGCGAGGGTCGCCCCGATGCCGATCGCCGAGGCGGGGGGGTACTGCGACCAAGCCAGCGACACGACGGCGAAGAGCAGCCAGAGCACGAGGAGGCGCGGCAGCGTCCGCACCCGGGGCGGGTGCCGCACGACGACGACGGCGGCCGCGACCACCATGGCGCCGCAGACCGCGCCCCAGCCCCAGAAGCTCGTCGCGTTGCGCAGCACGTCGCCGCCGAGCAGCACGACGAACACGAGCGTGGCGAAGAGCGTGCGGGCACGCTCGGGAGGCGCCGGCGCGGCACGGCGAGCGGGGAGCGTCGTCGTCATGCGGACCAGGCTAGACGACGGCGGCCCCGCACCCCTGCGTCGCTCAGACGAAGGCCGCCTGGCCGGTGATGCTGCGCCCGACGATGAGCGTGTTCATCTCGCGCGTGCCCTCGTAGCTGTACAGGGCCTCGGCGTCGGCGAAGTGCCGGGCGACGTCGTAGTCGAGCACGATCCCGTTGCCGCCGAGCACCTCGCGCGCGTGGGCCACCGTCTCGCGCATGCGGGCCGTCGTGTAGGCCTTGGCCAGCGAGGCGTGCTCGTCCCGCTGCGTGCCGTCGTCGAGCATCTGCGACACCCGCACGACCATCCCGAGCGAGGCGGTGATGTTGCCGATGCACTTGACCAGCAGGTCCTGGACCAGCTGGTGGGCCGCGATCGGCTTGCCGAACTGGACGCGCTCGCCGGCGTAGGCGAGCGCGGCCTCGTAGGCGCCGATCGAGTTGCCGACCGCGGCCCACGCCACCTCGGCGCGCGTCAGCCGGAGCACGGAGGCGGTGTCCCGGAACGAGTTCGCCTGCTGCAGGCGCAGGCTCTCGGGCACGCGGACGCCGTCGAGCACGATGTCGGCGTTCTGCACGATGCGGAGGCTCTGCTTGTCCTCGATCTTGGTCGCGGTGTAGCCCGGCGTCGAGGTCGGCACGATGAAGCCCTTCACCTGGCCGTCCTCCGCGCTCTTGGCCCAGATGATCGTGACGTCGCTGAACGTCGCGTTGCCGATCCAGCGCTTCGACCCGTTCAGCACCCAGTCGTCGCCGTCGCGGGTCGCCACGGTGCGGAGGCCCTGGGCCGAGTCGGAGCCGGACAGCGGCTCGGTCAGCCCGAAGGCGCCGACGAGCTCGCCGCTCGCGAGACGGGGCAGCCACTCGGCCCGCTGCTCGGGGGAGCCGCCGACGCTGATCGAGCCCATGGCGAGCCCGTTCTGCACGCCGACGAAGGTGGCGACCGAGGCGTCGACCCGGGCGAGCTCGAGCGCCACCCACCCGCGGAACACCGCCGAGTTCTCGAACGTCCGCGTCTCCTCCCACGGGAGCGCGAAGATGCCGAGGTCGGCCAGGCCCCGCACGATGCGCTGCGGGAACTCGGCCCGGGCCCAGTGGTCGTTGACGAGGGGCTTCACCTCGGTCTCGAGGTACCGGCGCAGGTCGGCCAGCACCGACTTCTCCCGGTCGGTGAGCAGGTCTTCGTACCCGTAGAAGTCGCTGGTGAGCGAGGTGAACGAGGTGAGGGTCGGTGTGGACATCAGGTGGCTCCGTTGCTCCGTGTCGTGGTGGCGACGACCGGCGCCCGCGCGCCGTCGTCCCTGGTGAGACGCCGCGAGCCTAGGCACGAGCACGGGGAGCGGCAACGGGCTTGGTAGTTTTGGCCAAGGCCCCCCGGTCGGGCCGCTGGCTCCTTTGTAGAGGGGGCCCAAGCACCGCCGACCGGACGTCGCGCACACCGCCCGGCGGCACGATCCACGACACGCTCGGAGAACCATGTTCCTCGCCATCACCAACACGCCGCGCGACTACGCGTGGGGCTCCCGCAGCGCCATCTCCGAGCTGCTCGGGCGCACGCCGACGGGCCGCCCGGAGGCCGAGCTCTGGCTCGGGGCGCACCCGGGGTCGCCGAGCATCGTCGTCGCCCCCGCCGTCGTCGACGGCGCCGACACCCTCGCCGACTGGTTCGCGGCGGAGCCGGCCAGGGCCCTCGGCCGCGGCCGCGCCGAGCTGCCGTTCCTGCTCAAGGTGCTCGCCGCCGACCAGCCCCTGTCGATCCAGGCGCACCCCACGCCCGAGCAGGCCGAGGAGGGCTTCGCCCGCGAGGAGGCGGCGGGCGTGCCCCTGGACGCGCCGCACCGCAACTACAAGGACAGGTTCCCCAAGCCCGAGATCATCGTCGCGCTGAGCGAGCGCTTCGACGCCCTGTGCGGGTTCCGCGACCCCGCCGAGACCCTCGCCGACATCGACGTCATCGACGCGGGCACCGGCCGCCTGACGCCCCTCCGCGGCAGCGTCCAGGCGTCGCTCGAGTCGACGCTGGCCTGGCTCTTCGACGGCTCGGACGAGTCGCGCCGCGTCGTCGCCGACGTCGCCGAGCTGGCGAGGGCGGTCGTCGACCCCGGCCCGAGCACGGCCACGGTCGTCGAGCTCGACCGGCTCTACCCCGGCGACCCGGGCGTGGTCGTCTCCCTGCTGCTCAACCGCGTGTCGCTGCGGGCCGGCGAGGCGCTGTTCCTGCCCGCGGGCAACGTGCACGCCTACCTCGGCGGCCTCGGCATCGAGCTGATGGCGCCCTCGGACAACGTGCTGCGCGGCGGCCTGACGCCCAAGCACGTCGACGTCCCCGAGCTGCTGCGTGTCCTCGAGTTCACGCCGCTGCCCGTCCCCTGGCTGCGTCCCGTCGAGGTCGCCCGCGGCGTGGAGCGCTTCGCGCCGGAGGGCACCGGCTTCGCGCTGCTGCGCGTGCACGCCGGAGGCGCGGGTGCGGTCGTCGAGATCGGCGGGCCGAGCATCCTCCTCGTCACCGACGGCGAGGTCGACGTCAAGGGCCAGGACGGCTCGATCCACCTGGCCAGGGGCGAGTCGGCCTTCGTCACCCCGGACGAGGTCCGTCTCGCGGTCAGCGGCGGCGGGCAGCTGTGGGTGGCGACCCCCGCCTGAGGCGCCTCCCCGGCGTCGCGGGGGCGGCCCCTCCGCGTCGCTAGGCTGACGACATGTCATGGTTGGTCACCGGCGGTGCCGGGTACATCGGGTCCCACGTCGTCCGCGAGTTCACCGAGGCGGGCATCGACGCCGTCGTGCTCGACGACCTCTCGTCCGGCCTCGAGGCCTTCGTGCCCGACGGCGTCCCGTTCGTCCGGGCCAGCATCCTCGACCGCGACGCGGTCGCGGGCGCCCTCGAGCAGCACGGGGTGACGGGCGTGGTGCACGTGGCCGGCTACAAGTACGCCGGCGTCTCGGTGCAGCGACCGCTGCACACCTACGAGCAGAACGTCACGGGCACGCAGGTGCTGCTCGGCGCGATGGCCGACGCCGGGGTCGACGCCGTCGTGTTCTCGTCGAGCGCGGCGGTCTACGGCACGCCGCCGACCGACGTCGTCACCGAGGACACGCCGAAGGCGCCCGCCTCGCCGTACGGCGAGAGCAAGCTCGTCGGCGAGTGGCTGCTCCGCGACCAGGCGACCGCCGTCGGGCTGCGGCACACGAGCCTCCGCTACTTCAACGTCGTCGGGTCGGGATCGCCCGACCTCTGGGACGCCAGCCCGCACAACCTGTTCCCGTTGGTCTTCGCGGCGCTCGCCGAGGGCCGCGCCCCGCGCATCAACGGCGACGACTACGACACCCCCGACGGCACCTGCGTGCGCGACTACGTGCACGTCGCCGACCTCGCCGTCTCGCACGTCGCGGCGGCCCGTCGGCTCGACGCGGGCGAGCCGGTCGAGGCGGCCTACAACCTCGGCTCGGGAGGCGGCGTGTCCGTCGCCGAGATCATGGCCGCCATGCGCGAGGGCACCGGGATCGACTTCACGCCCGAGATCGGACCTCGTCGCCCGGGCGACCCCGACCGCATCGTCGCCGACGGCGGCCTCGCGGCCCGCGACCTCGACTGGCGGATGCGCCACACCCTGCTCGAGATGGTGACCAGCGCCTGGGAGGCGGCCCCTCGCGCCTGACCCGGCCGGCGCCTCCTCGGCGACCGTCACGGGGGTCCGCGCGACCTCCCGCGACACGCCGGAGCCCGGTTGGCCCTCGATGAGGGGTGCAGGGTTTATGGGGTCCGACTTGACGTGGCCGAACTACACCGGTGTAATTGGCACATCGCAGCCGTCCAGGAGCGAGTGAGACGAGGGGAGATGTGCTGTGGCGATCGACGAGAGCCGTGACGACCGAGACCCCGTCGCACCCGTCCGGGCAGGCGTGCCGGACGACTGGCACGTGGACCCGGTCCTGCTGGGCGTCCCCGGAGTCCGCCGGTCCGGCGAGGACGACGAGGTCCAGCTGTCGTGGCAGGCCGACTCCCTGTGCGCGCAGACCGACCCCGAGGCGTTCTTCCCCGAGAAGGGCGGATCGACCCGCGACGCCAAGAAGATCTGCGCCTCGTGCGACGTGCGGGCCCAGTGCCTCGAGTACGCGCTGCAGAACGACGAGCGGTTCGGCATCTGGGGCGGTCTGTCCGAGCGCGAGCGCCGCAAGCTCCGCAAGCGGGCCTGACCCGCTCCTCCCGACGTGCCGACGGCGCCCGGTCCCCGCACGGGACCGGGCGCCGTCGTCGTCCCGGGGCCGTCACATCGGGGGCTCACAGGTAGGCGCGGACCGGCGCGGCGCGGCGCGACCGGCGAGGGGCCCGACCTAGGCTGCTCAGGTCATGCAGCCGAGAGTCACAGCGATCCTCGTCGCCCCTGGTGGAGCGACCTACCTCGACCGAACCCTCGACGCGTTGTCGCGGCAGGTACGGCCGCCCGAGGCCCTCGTGGTCGTCGACGCGGGCGGCAAGGACAGCGCCGCCGGGCGTCTGTCGCTCAGCGGGGCCGCCCAGCTGACCAGCGTCCCCGCGGGCACCACCCTCGTCCAGGCCCTCGCGCAGGGCGTCCGGGTCTCCGGCCCGGGCGACTCCCCGCGCGACGGCGCCGTCGACCCCGACGAGTGGCTCTGGTTCCTCGGGCACGACAACGTGCCGACTCCCGACGCCCTCGACCGCCTCCTCTCGCAGGTCGAGGTGTCGCCCTCCGTCGCCGTCGCCGGGCCCAAGCTGATGCGCCTCGACGACCCCACGCTGATCGCCGAGTTCGGCGAGACGATGACGCGGTACGGGGCGTCGATGCCCCTCGTCGAGAGCCAGCTCGACCAGGGCCAGCACGATCACCACGAGGACGTCCTCGGCGTCGCCGCCGCCGGCATGCTCGTGCGGCGGAGCGTCTGGGCGGCCCTCGGGGGCTTCGACCCCGGACTGCCGCACGTCGACGCGGCCCTCGACTTCTCGGTGCGGGCCCGCCTCGCGGGGCACCGCGTCGTGCTCGTGCCCGACGCCCGCGTGTCGAGCGCCGGGCAGCCCGAGGACTTCGGCCAGGCCCCCGGCGGCCACGCCAGGGCGGCGCGCCTGCACCGAGCGGCCCAGCTGCACCGCCGGCTCGTCTACGCGCCCGCCGCCGCGCTGCCGCTGCACTGGCTCTCACTGCTGCCGCTGGCGATCGTGCGCTCGATCTGGCACCTCCTCACCAAGAACCCCGGGGCCGTCGCCGGCGAGTTCGCGACCGCCCTCTCGGCGGCCTTCGGCGGGTCCCGGGTGCTGCCCGCCCGCCGGGCGCTGGCCCGCACGCGCACGGCCGGCTGGTCGGCCGTCGAGCCGCTGCGGGCCTCGTTCGCCCTCGTCCGCGAGCGGCGGGTCAGCGACCGCGACGCCCTCGTCGCCCACGGCGAGGACGCCGCCGACCCCCGGGCGAGCTTCATCGGGTCGGGCGGGCTCTGGGTCGTGCTCCTCGCCGCCGTCGTCGGCGTCGTGGCTTTCCTCGAGTTCCTGCCGCAGCCTGCCCTCACCGGGGGAGGACTCCTGCCGCTGAGCACGTCCGTGCCCGAGCTCTGGGACAACGTCGGCTGGGGCCGGCACGAGATCGGCACCGGGTTCGTCGGGCCGAGCGACCCCTTCACCGCCGTCCTCGCCGTGCTGGGGACGATCACGGCCTGGTCGCCCTCCACGGCCGTGCTGGCCCTCTGGCTCGTCGCCCTGCCCGCCTCGGCGCTCGGCGCCTGGTTCGCCGTGCGCCGTGTCACGAGCCGGGCCTGGGTGCCCGCGGTGGTGGCCGCCGTCTACGCGATCTCGTCGCCCCTCCTGTCCGCGCTGCAGTCGGGGCACATCGGCGCCGTCCTCGCGCACGTCGCCCTGCCGTTCCTCGTCTGGGCCCTGATCGGGTCGGCCCGGTCCTGGGCGGCCGGAGCCACCGCCTCCTTGCTCTTCGCGCTCGTGGCGGCGTCGGCACCGTCGCTGTGGCCTGCCCTGGTCGTCATCTGGCTCGGGTCGCTGGCCACCCGCCCTCGCGGGATCCACCGCATGCTGGCCGTGCCGCTGCCCGCCGTCGCCCTCTTCGTGCCGCTGGCCGTCGCCCAGGTCTCGCGCGGCACCTGGTGGGGCCTCGTCGCCGACCCCGGCGTGCCGTCGCGCATCGAGCCCGCCTCGCCGTGGCAGCTGCTCGTCGCCTCGCCGCAGACCGGGCTGAACGGCTGGACGTCGATGTTGTCGGGCCTCGGCGTGACGGGCGGCACGACCGCGATCGCGGTCGCCGTCGCGTTCCTGCCCCTGGGGCTGCTCGCCGTCGCCGCGCCGGTCGTCGGCCAGGCTCGTCGCGCGGTCCCCGCCCTGTCGCTCGCCCTGCTCGGGTTCGTCACCGCCGTCGCGGCCACCCACCTCTCCGTCTCGGGCGTCGGCAGCGAGACGACGTCGGTGTGGGCGGGCAGCGGCCTCAGCCTCTACCTGCTCGGTCTCGTCGGCGCCGCCGCGGTCACGCTCGACCGCCTGCCGCGCGTCGCCCCGCCCGCGGGAGTCGTCACGGCCGTCGTCAGCGTCGCGGCGGCGTTCCCGCTCGTCGTGGCCTCGTACGTGGGCACGGCCGACATCCGCCCCAGCTCGGGGCGCATCCTCTCGGCCTACGTGACCGCCGAGGCCGAGGCGTCGCCCGAGGTCGGCACCCTCGTGCTCACGCCCCAGCCCGACGGCTCCCTCGCGGTGTCGCTCGAGCACGGGCAGGGCGCGACCCTCGACGACCAGTCGACGCTGGACGCCACGGCGCAGCGGCTGAGCTCGACCAACGCCGACCTCACGGTGCTCGCCGGCAACCTCGTGAGCATCAGCGGCTTCGACCCGTCGGCCGACCTCGACCGGCTCGGGGTGGGCTTCGTGCTGCTCGGCGAGGCCGCGGACGGCGACGACGACGCCGAGGAGCTCGAGCGCCGCGCCAGCGAGGCGCTCGACGGCACCGCCGCGTTCCAGCCCGTGGGCGAGACGTCGAGCGGCCTGCTCTGGCGCTGGGTCGACGCTTCCGGCATCGAGCCCGCACGGGACGACGCCGGTCCGCTCCGCCCGATCGTGCTGATCAGCTGGGCCCTCGTCTTCGGCTCGGCCCTGCTGCTCGCGGTGCCCACGACGCCGCGCCGCCGTCGCTCCCGCACCGGCGTGCCCGAGTCCGAGCAGCCCGCCACCACCTTCGACGAGGAGAGAGATGACTGAGCGCCCCCTGATCGCGAGGACCCGCCGCGTCGCCCTCGGCGCGGCCGGCCTCGCCGTCGCGGCCGTGGTCGTCGGGGCCGCCGGCGTGCTGCCGCTCCCGACCCTGCAGACCGTGCCCGCGGGGCAGGTCGTCACGCCCGTCCCGGTCGACCAGCAGCGCGTCTGCGCCGGCAGCCTGCTCCAGCTCTCCGACGCCGAGGGCCAGCAGGCCACGACCGCCAGCTCGGTCGGCCGCGCCCAGGTGGCCTCTACCTCGAGCTCGGGCGACGACGAGAGCGACTCGCTCGCCGGCGCCGACGGCAGCGACTCCGACCCGGTCGTCTGGACCACGCCCGTCCAGGGCGACGACGTGCCCCTCGTCGCGGCCGCGCAGAGCCAGGCCGTGTCCGAGGGCGACCTCGTGGGCTTCGCCTCCGCCCCGTGCGCCGAGCCGACGAGCTCGACCTGGCTCGTCGGGGGCTCGACCGAGACCGGTCGGGTGTCGCTCGTGGTGCTCGTCAACCCGACCGACGTCAACGCGACCGTCGACCTCGGCATCGCCGCCGAGGAGGGCCGCGTCCAGGGGCCCGGCATCGACGGCATCGTCGTCGCGCCCCGCAGCCAGAAGGTCGTCCCGCTCTCGGGTTTCGCCACGGGGCTCGTCTCGCCCGTGGTGCACGTGCAGAGCCGCGGCGGCCGGATCGTCGCCTCGCTGCAGCAGAGCGTCGTGCGGACCCTCGACCCCGGCGGGGTGGACGTCGTCAGCGGCGGCGCGGCCCCGGCGCGCCAGGTCGTCGTCCCGGGCATCGTCGTGCGCGACTCGGCGTCGCTCGAGGGCGCCGTCTCCGAGCCCTCGTCGGCCGACCTGCAGAGCGTCGTGCGCGTCTACGTGCCCGGCGACGAGGCCGCCCAGGTCTCGGTGACCCTGTCGACCGCGGACGGCACCTCCGTGCAGTTCCAGACCCGTGCCGAGGCCGGGCGCGTCACCGACGTCCCGGTCGACGGCCTCGGCGACGGCACCTGGACGGCGACGCTCGTCTCCCAGGTCCCCGTCCTCGCCGGCGCCCGCACCTCCACGATCTCGCCCGAGGGCGCGGTCGACCTCGCCTGGGCCTCCGCCGCCCCGGCCCTGCGGGGCGACACGCTCGTCCAGGTGCCCCAGGGCGAGGGGCCGACGCTCTCCGTCGCGAACCCGGGCACCGAGGCGGCCACGGCCACCGTGGGGGTCGGCGAGGCCGAGCCGCAGCAGGTGTCCGTGCCGGCGGGCAGCACCGTCGACGTCGCGGTCGCGGCCGGCGACGTGGTCTCCCTGACGGACGCCGACGGGCTCCGTGCCGCCGTCAGCTGGTCGGCGGCCGGCGCGCTCGCGTCGTGGCCCGTGACGTCGCCCCTGCCGGCCTCGACCCCGGTGACCGTCTACCCGTAGCCGCGCACGCGCGGCGGGCGGGCACCGCCACGGGGCTAGTGAGCACTGTCACGCGGCCGGCGGGCACCGTCACGCGGCCGGTCGGACGCCCGGGCTCAGCGGT
>Ga0265780_10001586_pt1 | contig 31708 bp, 32 predicted proteins | sample P1T30metagenome_FD_192432 | JGI IMG/M metagenome (GOLD analysis project Ga0265780, IMG submission 192432) | Plant litter microbial communities from East Loma Ridge, Irvine, California - P1 T30 | ecosystem: Environmental > Terrestrial > Plant litter > Unclassified | place: USA: California... | reverse complement strand
CGGTGCCCGGCCCCCTGATCGACGCCGGCAAGCGCTGGGGCCAGCGCGAGCTGTACTGGATCACGCGCAAGGGCATCAAGATGAGCGGCATGCCCGCCTGGGAATACCACATGAGCGAAGCCGATACGTGGGCGGTGGTGGCCTTCATGGGCGTGCTGCCGACTTTGTCGGCGCGCGACTATGGCGCGGCCACCAACACCGCGGTGAACACGGCGACGCCGGTCACCGCGCCGATGGCGGAGGATGCGCCATGAGCCGCCGCCTTTTCCTGTCTCCGCTGCTGCCGGTTTTGCTGCCGCTTTTGTTGCCGCTGCTGCTGGCCGGCTGCGGCAACACCGACCAGGCGCCGGCCGGCCTGCAGGGCGACCCTGCGCGCGGGCGCATCGCGCTGGCCCAGCATGCCTGCCGCGCCTGCCACATGATCCCTGGCGTGACCGGCTCCGAGGTCTACGTCGGCCGCACGCTCGACGACCTGGGCGACCGCCAGTACATCGGCGGCAGGCTGCCGAACACGCAAGCCAACCTGGTGCGCTGGATTCGCGCGCCGCAGGCCATCGACCCCGGCACCGCGATGCCGGCCATGGGCGTGAGCGAGCGCGACGCCCTCGACATGAGCGCCTACCTGCTGACCCTGAAGAAGTAAGCTTGGTATGATGCGGCCTTGATCCGCCCACGGTGGCGCGGACGCACGACACAGGACAAGACAATGAGATTGGTGCGCTATGGCCGCCCGGGCAAGGAAAAACCAGGCATGTTCGACGAGGAAGGGCGCCTGCGCGACCTGTCCGGCGTGATCGAGGACATCGATGCGAGCGTATTGAACGACAAGGCCCTGCGCAAGCTGGCCAAGGTCGACTGGAAGACCCTGCCGCTGGTACGCGGCAACCCGCGCCTGGGCGTGCCGGTGGCGCGCGTGGGCAAGTTCATCGGCGTGGGCATGAACTACGCCGACCACGCGGCGGAGACCGGCGCCGCGGTGCCGGCCGAACCCGTGTTCTTCACCAAGGCGGTTAGCTGCCTGAATGGCCCGGACGACGCGATCCAGCTGCCGAAAGGCTCGAAGAAAACCGACTGGGAGGTCGAGCTGGGCGTGATCATCGGCACCCGCGCGCAGTACGTGAGCGAAGAAGAGGCGCTGAAGTTCGTCGCCGGCTACTGCGTGGTGAACGACGTCACCGAACGCGCCTACCAGTTCGAGATGGGATCGCAGTGGGATAAAGGTAAGGGCTGCGATACCTTCGGGCCGGTCGGCCCGTTTTTGGTCACGCGCGACGAGGTGTACGACGTGCAGGACCTCGATCTCTACCTGGAACTGAACGGCAAGCGCATGCAGACCGGGAACACGTCGACCATGGTGTTCACGGTGGCGCAGCTGGTGAGCTACATCTCGCGCTTCATGACGCTGGAACCGGGCGACATCATCACCACCGGCACCCCGCCGGGCGTGGGCATGGGCCGCACGCCGCAGCGCTTCCTCAAAAAAGGCGATACGCTGCGCCTGGGGATTGCGGGGCTGGGCGAGCAGCAGGCGGAAGTGGTGGCGTTTCCGAAGTAATCGAATTGTAGGGCGGACGGCAGAGTCGTCCGCCCTACCTCACTCCGGTTGCGTCTACGCCACCAGCGCCGCATCCAGCGCTTCCGCCAGCCGCGCCACGATTTCCGACAAATCCGACGCGCTGACAATGAACGGCGGCGCCAGCAGGATGTGGTCCCCGCGCTGGCCATCGACGGTCCCGCCCATCGGATACACCATCAATCCGCGCGCCATCGCCGCGCTCTTGATCGCCGCATGCAGCCGCCGCTGCGGCGCGAACGGCTCCTTGGTCTCGCGGTCCCGCACCAGCTCGATCCCGATGAACAGCCCGCGCCCGCGGATATCGCCCACGTGCGGATGCTGCCCGAACACGTCGCCCAGCATGCGCTTGAGCGTGGCGCCGCGCCGCTGCACCTGCTGCAGCAAGCCATCGCGCTCGATCGCCTCCTGCACCGCCAGCGCCGCCGCCGCCGCCACCGGGTGGCCGATATACGTGTGCCCATGCAGGAAGCTGCCGCTGCCGCGCCGCAGCCGCTCGACGATGGCACCTTGCGCCAGCACCGCGCCGATCGGCTGGTAACCCGCACCCAGGCCCTTGGCCACCGCGATGATGTCCGGCGCCACGCCGTCCTGCTCGATCGCGAACATGGTGCCGGTGCGCCCCATCCCGCACATCACCTCGTCCGCGATGAACAGGATGCCGTGGCGGTCGCAGATGGCGCGCACGCCCTGGAAGTAGCCCGGCGTCGGTGGAATCGCGCCGCCGGTGGCGCCGACCACCGGCTCGGCGACAAAGGCGATCACCTTGCCGGGCCCCGCTTGCATGATTGCGGTCTCCAGTTCGTCGAGCAGGGCGGCGGTGTAGTCGCTCTGCGACTGGCGCGCGCCGCGGTCGCGGTATTCGTAGCAGGGCGCCACGCGCGGCACGTCCATCAGCAGCGGCGCGAAGGGCTTGCGGCGCCACTCGTTGCCGCCGACGGCCAGCGCGCCCAGGGTGTTCCCGTGGTAGCTCTGGCGCCGCGCGATGAAGACGCTGCGCTGGGGCTCGCCGCCTTCGACGAAGTACTGGCGCGCCAGCTTCAATGCCGTCTCCATCGCTTCCGAACCGCCCGAGACCAGGTACACGGCGTCGAGGCCGGCCGGCGCCTTCGATACCAGCTTGGCCGCCAGTTCCTCGGCCGGCTCGGTGGTGAAGAAGGCGGTGTGGGCGTAGGCGCAGGCGTCGATCTGGCGATGCATGGCCGCGATCACGTGCGGGTGGCCATGGCCGAGCGAGGACACGGCCGCGCCGCCGCTGGCGTCGATATAGGTCTTGCCGCTGCTGTCGCGCACGGTCACGCCGCTGGCCGCCACTGCCAGCGGCGGCGTCTGGCGCAAGCTGCGGTGCATGATATGGCTCATCGCTACCCCCTCCGAGGAAAGATTGACGTTTGACAATAAGGGCCGCGCCAACGGTTTCCTTTGATCTTTGCGGGAAGCTGTGCGAATATTTTTCTCAATAAACATTTTTGCTACGCCAGCCATGAGTGACCGCCTGCGCCCGATCCCGCCCGACCAGCTGACCGAAGCGCAGCGCCGCGCCGCCCAGGCCGTGGTCGAAGGCCCGCGCGGCGCGCTGTACGGCCCCTTCGTGCCGCTGCTGCGCAGCCCCGAGCTGCTGGAAAACGCCCAGCGCATGGGCGAATACCTGCGCTACCGCAGCGCCATCGGCGTGCGCCTGTCGGAGCTGGCGATTTTGGTCACCGCGCGCCAGTGGAACCAGCAGGTCGAGTGGGCGATCCACGCGCCGATCGCGGCGCAGGTGGGCGTGCCGCCGGAGGTGATCAATGCGATTGCGCACCGGCGCCGGCCCGAAGGCATGCTGGTCGACGAATCGGTGGTGCACGACTTCTGCCTCGAACTGCACCAGAACAAGGGCGTCTCCGACCACACCTACAGCGAAGCGCTGGCGCTGTTCGGCGAGCAGGGCGTGGTGGATCTGATGGGGCTGACCGGCTACTACACCTTCCTGGCGATGGTGATGAACACCGCGCAGACCGAGGTGCCGGTGTCGAGCGCGGCGCAGTTGCCTGAGTAGGGTGGGCACAAATGCCCACCCTACAGCCGTCTTACGCTAGCGCGGCTTTGACGCGGCGGCGCATGCGGGTGGCGCCAAACGCGGCGCCGATCGCCAGCAGGGCCAGGCTGCCCGGCTCGGGCATGCGGGTCGGGACGATGTAGTCCAGGCCATCGACCGGGCCGTTCGACAGCCACTCGGCGTATGCGGGATCGACCGCGCCGGCAATCGCGGTGCCGCTGACGATGCTGCGGTAGGTCGGCTTGATGTCCCACCAGTCTTCGGCGTACGAGACCGGCTCGGTGCGCAGCGAGCCGTAGGCGGCGATGCCGCCGTTTTCGCCGTAGCGGAAGCCCAGGTGCAGGTAGCCGATCCAGGCGTCGGTCTTGTCCTGCTCGAGCCGGAAGCTGGTCGGGCCGCCGTGGTAGAAGTTCAGCTGGGCCCTGGTGATGTTGTCCATGTAATCGCTGGGCTGGAAGAAGGCGCTCGGGTTGCTGCCGCCTTCCGCGGACAGCCAGTAGTAGACGATGGCGTTGTCGTCGGTGTCCTGCACGAAGAAGCCGTCGAGCGTGCCGCCGTCGCTGAAGCGCACGTCCGACAGCGTGTACTGGATGATGCCGGCCGAAGCGGTCGAACAGAGCAGGGCGGTGGCGAGCCCTGCGATGCATTTCCTGATCATGGTTGTCCCCGAAACTGGTTATTCGAATGTGCCCGCGTCGCAATAAGCAAACGCCATACCAGGCCGGGAAAACCCTTGCGTATCAAGTCCTTGAAAAACAGCGGCTAAATTGGATGCCGGGCTTGTCAGTTTCTCCGACATCCAGGCTGCATATTCAGCGCACCAGCTGCTTCAGGCCAGCGCTTCCTTCGCCGCTTCTTCCGGCGTGAGGCCGTCGTAGAACAAGTCCGTAAACCACTCGACCTGCTCCTCGATATGGTCCTGCGCCTGCTTCTGTGTCGCCCCGCCGGCCACGAGAAAACCCTCCACCTCGATGCACCAGTTAATCAAGGCCAGCGTTTCTTCGTCCAGCTCTTCCTTCTTTGCCATTTCCGGGCCTCCAAATGAAAAACGGGAGCCAAGGCTCCCGATAATTAAGGCCTTACGCCAATACTTTTTTCAGCCAGGCCGAGATGTCCTGGACTTCCTCGAAACACAGCGAGTGCTGCATCGCATACTCGTGCCACTCGACCTGGTAGCCGAGGCCCTTGACGACATCGCGCGACTGCTCGGCGCGGATGAAAGGCACCACGTGGTCCTGGCGGCCATGCGCCATGAATACCGGGGTGTCGATGCTCTCTTCGCTGCGCTCGTGCGCCACCTTGTCGGCCAGCGGCAGGTAGCCCGACAAACACAGCATGCCGGCCAGCTTCTCCGGGTGGCGCATGCCGGTCTGCAGGGTCATGGCGCAGCCTTGCGAGAAGCCGGCCAGGATGATCTTCGAGGCCGGGATGCCGCGCGCTTTTTCGCGGGCGATCAGGGCCTCGACGTCGCGCTGCGAGTCGCGCAGGCCGGTTTCGTCTTCACGGCGCGTGAGTTCGGCCCCGGTGATGTCGTACCAGGCGCGCATGACGTAGCCGCCGTTCACGGTCACCGGAATCGTCTTCGCGTGCGGGAAGACGAAGCGGATGCCGCCCAGGCCCTTCAGGTCGAGTTCGCGCACCAGCGGCACGAAGTCGTTGCCGTCGGCGCCCAGGCCGTGCAGCCAGATGATCGCGGCGGTCGGGTTCGGCGCGGTTTCGATTTCGATGTTTTGCAGCAGGTCGCTCATGCGGTCTCTCGCGGTGGGGCAGGGCGCTGGGCGTTCTTCGGACGCCAGGCGGTGGTGATGGCCGGATTGGTTTCCATGTACGGGCCGCCGATCAGGTCGATGCAATACGGGACGGCGGCGAAGATGCCGTTCACCAGCACCTTGCCGTCGGCATCCTTCAGGCCTTCCAGGGTTTCCTTGATGGCTTTCGGCTGGCCCGGCAGGTTCATGATCAGGGCCGCGTGGTCATCGAGTTCGCGGATCACGGCCACCTGGCGCGACAAAATCGCGGTCGGCACAAAGGCCAGGCTGACCTGGCGCATCTGCTCGCCGAAGCCCGGCATTTCCTTGCTGCCGACGGCGAGCGTGGCCTCGGGCGTGACGTCGCGCCGCGCCGGGCCCGTGCCGCCGGTGGTCAGCACCAGGTGGCAGCGCTGCACGTCGACCAGCTCGGCCAGGGTCGTTTCGATTTGTGCGCGCTCGTCGGGGATCAGGCGCGTCTCGATGCGAAACGGCGTGGTGAGGGCGGCCGTGAGCCAGTCCTGCAGCGCCGGAATGCCCTTGTCTTCGTAGACGCCGCCGCTGGCGCGGTCGGAAACCGAGACCAGGCCGATCACCAGCGTGTCTGCCAATTCCTTACTCGTCTGCTGGCTCGTCGTCATTGGCTTCCTCATCGCTGGCTGGCTTCTTGCCGCCCTTGGCCAGGTCCTTCAGGATCTGGAACAGTTCGCGGTAGGCCTTTGGCGGCTTGGATTCGGCCTGTTCCTTGCGCGCGTTGCGGATCAGCGTGCGCAGGTGCTGCACGTCGAGCTGCGGGTGTTCGGTCAGCAGGTCGGTCAGGGCCTTGTCGTCGGTGAGCAGCTTTTCGCGGCGGCGTTCCAGCGCGTGCAGGGCGGCGGTTTCGGCCTTCGAGGCGCCTTTCCAGCTGTCGATGGTGCGCTGGATGACGGCCACTTCCTCTTCCGTGAGGGTGCGCATCTTCTTGCCGACGAACTGCAGCTGGCGGCGGCGGCCCTCGTGGTTGGTGATGGTCTGGCACATGAGGATGGCGTCCTTCACGTCCTCCGGCATCGGCACGCGCTTGACGCGGTCGCGCGGCTCGGCCACCAGCTGGGCTCCGAGCTTTTGCAGCTCGTCCATCTGGCGCTTGAGTTCGGACTTGGAAGGGCGTTCGTATTCTTGCTCGAACTCGCTGGACTGGAAGCCAACGGCGCCGCGGTTTGCATTAGGCATGATATGGATGATTTGATTGGCGCTGGGCCGATCAGTGAAAACAGTAAACGGCTGCTATGATAACTGTTTTAGGGCTCGCTACGAAAAACACACATGAACGACTCCGCTTTTACCCACTCCCAAAGCCAGTTGCGCGAACTGGCGCAGAGTGTATTGGCGTTTGCCCGCGAAGCGGGCGCCACCGACGCCGCCGTGGAAATCAGCGAGGGTAGCGGACTGTCGGTTTCAGTGCGCCGTGGCAAGATCGAAACCATCGAGCAGAACCGCGACAAGGGCATCGGCGTCACCGTCTACAAGGGCCAGCGCCGCGGCAACGCCAGCACCTCCGACTTCTCGGAAGCCTCGCTCAAGGCGACCGTCGGCGCGGCCTGGGACATCGCCCGCTTCACCGCCGAAGACGATGCCGCCGGCCTGCCCGACGCCGACATGCTGGAAATGGACCCGCGCGACTTGCGCCTGTGCTACCCATGGCAGGTCAGCACCGAGGAAGCCGTCGCGCTGGCCCAGCGCTGCGAGAACGCGGCCTTCGAGGTCGATCCGCGCATCACCAACAGCGAAGGCGCCAGCGTCTACGTGCAGCAGTCGCATTTCGTGGCCGCGAACTCGCGCGGCTTCATCGGCGGCTACCCGTTCTCGCGCCACACCATCTCGGTGGCGCCGATCGCCGGCAAGGGCAACGCGATGCAGCGCGACGACTGGTACACCTCGGCGCGCGACCCGAAGAAGCTGGCCGAGCCGGAAGCGGTGGGCCGCTATGCCGCCGAGCGCGCCCTGGCGCGCCTGAACGCACGCAAGCTCGACACCCGCACCTGCCCGGTGCTGTTCGAAGCGCCGCTGGCCGCCGGCCTGCTGGGCGCCTTCGTGCAGGCGGTATCGGGCAGCTCGCTCTACCGCAAGTCCACTTTTCTCCTCGACACGCTCGGCAAGCCGGTGTTCCCGGACCATATCCAGATCGTCGAGGATCCGCACGTGATCGGCGGCGTCGGCTCCTCGCCCTTCGACGAGGAAGGCGTGCGCACGGTGCGGCGCGACGTGGTCAAGGATGGCGTACTGCAGGGTTACTTCCTGTCGTCGTACTCGGCGCGTAAGCTCGGCATGAAAACCACCGGCAATGCCGGCGGCTCGCACAACCTGACCATCACCTCGGACAATACCCGGCGCGGCGACGATTTCGAAGGCATGCTGCGCAAGATGGGCACCGGCCTGCTGGTCACCGAGCTGATGGGGCAGGGCGTGAACTACGTCACCGGCGACTATTCGCGCGGCGCCTCGGGCTACTGGGTCGAGAACGGCGTCATTCAATACCCGGTCGAGGAAATCACGATCGCCGGCAACATGCGCGAGATGTTCCAGCAAATCGTCGGCGTCGGCAACGACGTGCTGGCGCGCGGGAACAAGTCGACCGGGTCGATCCTGATCGAAAAAATGGTTATTGCGGGCAGCTGAGGAGTCATTGATGAGCAAATTTGTCCGTATCGACAAGGAAAACAACCCGAAGAAGGCGCAACTGCTGAACCTCGACCTGGTCGCATCGGTCGAGCTGGCTCCCCAGTCCGACCTGCTCAGCTCCGCCGACGAAAAGCGCGTCTACGCCAGCTGCCTGGCGCACGACAAGACGGTGATCGCCACCGTGCACTTCGACAGCCTGGAAGACGCGCATGCGTGGGTGGAGAAGCACCTGGGCGTGCAGCTGTAAATTCTGCCCTTCGACGTCCGACGCGGCGCAAGCTTGTGCGGTGGGCACGGGGTGCCCACCGTACGGGTGACGTCAACAATGGAAATTGCAGGGCAGGTCAATCCCGTTTTGCCAGCGCCCGCTCCACGCTCGCGGCCAGTTCGGCCAGCTGGAAGGGCTTGCGCAGCACCATGTCTTCGCCCACCACTTCCTCGATCGCGCGCATGTCGGCATAGCCGGTGGCGATCATCATCGGCACGCCGGGATGGATCGCGCGTGCCTGGTGCACCAGTTCGGCCCCGGTCATGCCCGGCATCAGGTAGTCGGTGATCAGCAGGTCCGGCCTGGAGCGCTGCAGTTCGCGCAGTCCGGCTTCGCCATCGGCCGCCTGCGCCACCGTGTGGCCCAGCACTTCCAGCGATTCGACCACCGACTGGCGCACGTAGGCGTCGTCTTCGACCACCAGGATGCACGCGCCGCGCTGGCGCGTGACGGCCACCGACGGCCTGGCCAGCGCCGCCACGGCGGCCGCGCTGCCGGCCGCGCGCAGCCAGATCTCCACGGTGGTGCCCACGCCCTGCTCGCTGAGGATGCGCGCCGCGCCGCCCGACTGCTGGGCCATGCCGTACACCTGGCTCAGCCCCAGGCCGGTGCCCTTGCCGACGCCCTTGGTGGTGAAGAAGGGCTCGAACACGCGCGCCATGATCTCGGGCGGCATGCCTTCGCCGCTGTCGGCCACCGCGATGCGCAGGTAGTCGCCGGCCGGCAGCAGGCCCTCGGGCGGCGTGGCCGCGCCGGCATGGAAGCGCAGCTGGCCGCCGCCGGGCATGGCGTCGCGCGCGTTGATGGCCAGGTTCAGGAGCGCCATCTCCATCTGGTTGGTGTCGGCCATCACGGCCGCGTCGGGATCGTCGAGCGCGAACTCGAGGCGCACGCTCGATCCCAGCGAGGTCGCCACCAGCTCGCGCACGCCTTCGAACAGGGCGCCCAGGCCGAGCGGGCGCAGGTCCAGGCTCTGGTTGCGCGAGAATGCCAGCAGCTGGGCGGTGAGCTTGCCGCCGCGCTGGCAGGCGCGGCGCGCCACCTCGGCGCGGGTGCGCACGAACTCGTCCTGCGACTTCAGCAGGATCAGGTCCATGCTGCCCTGGACCACGTTCAGCAAATTGTTGAAGTCGTGGGCGATGCCGCCGGTGAGGCGCCCGATCGCCTCCATCTTCTGGAACTGCACCAGCGCCTGCTGCACGCGCTCGCGCTCGATCACCTCGTTGGTCAGGCGGTCGTTGGCCTGGGCCAGGGCGCGCGTGCGCTCCTCGATGCGTGCTTCCAGGTTTTCGTTCAGGTCGAGCAGGTCGCTCTGGATGCGGCGCAGGTTGGCCGCGGTGTGCTCGCGGTCGGCCAGCACCGAGCGCGCCTGGTACTGGCGGCGCCGTGCGCGCAGGGCCGAGGCAGCGGCGCTGCGCAGGGTCTGCGTGTTCAGCGGGCGTTCCAGCAGGATCACGTTGCCGAGTTCCGCGACGCGGGCGCGTGCGCCTTCGGGCGCCGGCCCGATCGCCTTGCCCAGCAAGACCACGAAAGGAAAGTCCGACCAGGGCGGCTGGGCGTCGAGCCAGGTGCGCAGGCGGCCGAGGTCGATGCCGGCCAGCGCTTCCTCGGCCACGATGGCGGCGCCGGTGCCGGCCTCGATGCGCGCGGTGAAGGCGTCGACATCGGCGACCGTGTCGCAGCCGAAGCCCTCGGTTTCGAGCACCGCGCACAAGACCTGCGCGTCGCGCCCGCGCGGCGCGAAAAGCAGGATGCGTTCTTCGGCGCTGTCAGGAGACGGCATCGGCGCTGGTGGTCATCATGGGCGTGATGCCCCGGTAGCTCGGCAGGCCGGTCAGCACGCCCTCGAAGCCTTCGAGCGATTCGCCGATGCGCACGCCCTCGTGGCTCAGCTGCAGCTCGTGGATGGTCAGCGCATGGGATGCGGTGCGGCTCTTGATGACGGTGAGAGCGCGGCGCAGGCGGCCGTTGGCCTCGAAGAAGCGCAGCAGCACGGTGGTGTCGGACAGGTAGCTCAGGTCGACGTCGGTGCGCACTTCGCCGATCAGGCCGTGCTGGCCCAGCACCAGCACGGTGGTCACGCCCTGCTGGTTCAGGTAGGACAGCAGTTCGTGCATCTGCAGGATCAGGTACTGCTCGCCAGGCATGGCCTGCAAATACGCATTCAGGCTGTCGATGACGATGAAGCGCACCCCGTGCCGCTCGACCGCATCGCGCAGCATCTGGGCGAATTCGCCCGGCGAGAGTTCGGCCGGATCGACGTGGGTGATGCGCAGCTGGCCGCTGTCGGCGTAGGGACGCAGGTCCATGCCAAGCGCGGCGCTGCGCGAGAAGAAGGTACCCAGGCCTTCGTCGAACAGATAGAACGACGCCTTTTCGCCGCGCTCCAGCGCCGCCAGCAGGCAGCGCACCGACAGGGTGGTCTTGCCGATGCCGGACGGTCCCACCATCAGGGTATTCGTGCCGCGCACCAGGCCGCCGCCGAGCAGGGCGTCGAAGCCGTCGGAGCCGGTGGAACTGATCGCCGGCGTGAAGTCGTGCATGTGTTCGGCGGCTACCAGGCGCGGGAACATGACGATGCCGCCGGTGTCGAGGCTGTAGTCGTGGAAGCCGCCACGGAAGCGCAGGCCGCGCATCTTGACGATGTTCACGCGGCGGCGCTCCTTGCCGAATTCCTTGGCCAGCTGCTCGAGGCTGATCACGCCGTGGGCGATGCTGTGCAAATGCTGGTCCGAGGCGCTGGACTTGTCGTCGAGCAGGAGCACGGTGCAGGCGCGCGCCGCGAAGAACTGCTTCAGGGCCAGGATCTGGCGCCGGTAGCGCAGCGGGTTCTGGGCCAGCAGGCGCATCTCCGACATGCTGTCGAAGACGATGCGCACGGGCTTGAGGGCGTCGACTTCGTCCATCACTTTGCGCGTGGTCTCGGCCAGTTCGACTTCCGACGGGTGGAACACCGACTGCTGGGAGTCGATGTCGAGCGCTTCATCGCCGGCCAGCTCGTGGATGGCCAGCGCATCGAGCGACCAGCCGTGGCTGGCGGCCACCGCCTTCAGTTCGTCCGCGGTTTCCGACAGGGTGATGTACAGGCCGGTCTCGCCGCGCGCCACGCCGTCGAGCAGGAATTGCAGGCCGAGCGTGGTCTTGCCGGTGCCGGGCGTGCCCTCGACCAGGTAGACCCGCTGCGGGGTCAGCCCGCCGCCGAGGATATCGTCGAGACCCGGAATGCCGGTGGACATGCGCGGGGCGGTGTGCAAGGAACTGGAGAGTGCGGAATTCATGAACGGCCTATGGTATGACGGGATGGGCTGCTGGGGTAGTGCTGGGGCATGCCTGCAAGCTTGCCTGCAAAGCATTATAGAGCGATTTGCACGCCGCATCCGGCTTCAGGCGTTGCCTAACGGCCACGCCAAATCACCGTCAGCCTTCGATGCGGCTCAGGCGCTGGCCGAAGATGCCCCAGCGCGCCGGCACGCCGTCGACGGTTGCGCACAAGGCCCAGCCGGTGCCGATCTTCTCGACGGTGACTTCGACCTCGAGTTCCTTCGCCACCTTGTCGGCCCAGCCCTGGGCGGCGCCGCGGCCCTTGAACAGTTCCTGGCCTTCAAACACGACGGTGGCATCGAATACGGGTGCTGCGAATACGGACATGGTGCGGTTTCCTGAAAATGAAAAAATGCCCCGGCAGGCGGGGCATGTGGATTACTTGAGTGCGCGGATCGCCTGCAGCACCGGCTGCAGCACGGCCGCGCCGAGGCGGGCGCTGCGCGCGCCGTCCCAGCCCACTTGCGGGTCGGGGTCGTTGGCGTTGTCCTTGAACGGCAGTTCCAGGGTCAGCGACAGGCAGCCGAAGGCGTGCGTGATGTGCGGCGAGCCCATGGTCAGCGTCTCTTCGGTGTAGGGCGTTTCGCCGTAGCCGTGCACGTCCTGGAAGTCCGGGCTGGCGATCATGAAGTTGTCGCTGAAGCGCTTCTGCGCCGCGGCTTGTTCCGGCGTGAAGGTCGGCAGCGATTCGCTGCCGGCCACGAAGACGTAAGGCAGGCCTTCGTCGCCGTGTACGTCGAGGCAGAGGTCGACACCGGTCTCGTGCATCTTCTGCTTGACCAGGAAGACTTCCGGGCTGCGCTCCATGGTCGGGTTCAGCCACTCGCGGTTCAGGTTGGCGCCGGCGGCATTCGTGCGCAGGTTGCCGCGGACAGAACCGTCCGGATTCATGTTCGGGACCACGTAGAACACGGTTTCGTTGAGCAGCTGTCGGCCGAACGGATGGGCCGGGTCGAGCAGGGCGTCGAGCATGCCTTCGACGAACCACTCGGCCATGGTTTCGCCCGGGTGCTGGCGTGCGATGACCCAGACTTTTTTCTTTTCGGGCGACGGTTCGCCGATCACCAGCATGTTCAGGTCGCGGCCGTCGACGGTCGACCCCAGGTCGAGCATGCGCACGTTTTCGCTCATCTGGGCGCGGTCGAGCAGCTCGAGGTGGCGTTCCCACGAGTAGGGCTCGAAGTAGGCGTAGTAGACGCTGTCCATGCCCGGCGTGTGCTCGATGGTCATCACCTGGCCGTCGTACGAGGTCGGCACGCGGAACCAGTTGATGCGGTCGTAGCTGGCCATCGCGTTGTAGCCTTCCCAGCCGGCCGGATAGGCGGCCTGGCCAGCGTTCAGCAGGCGGATCGTGCACGGCTCGCCCTGCGCACCCTGCAGGCGGAAGTAGAACCACTGCGTGATGTCGGCGTGCGAATCCTTGCGGATGTTCAGGTCGATGGCGTTCGCGCTCGTGGCGTTGACGACGTCGATGGCGCCAGCGTCGAACTGGCTGCTGATCTTGATAGACATGGTGTGTCCTGTAGATGGCGTAAAGCCGAGATCATACTCGCTTATCGGTGGGTTCGAGAACCCACCATATGGCACGACGATCAACCGCGCAAGCCGCCGAACCGCCCATAAAACGCGGCGTCCGCCTCGGGCGCGGCTTCATCCTCGCGCCGCAACACCGCATGCACATGCACCTCGGCCTGCAGCGCCACGCGCACATAAATCGCGCGCGCCACCTCGTACGCATCCGACCCAGGCCACGGATCGGGCAACAACTCGACCGGCAACAAGGGATCATGCAACTGCAGCCGCCGGTAAGCATGAATCAGCAGCGAGCGCATCGCAAACGCCGCCGCCGGCGCCACGTCGGCCCCATCCTGCAACAAGGCCAGCAGCGGCGAAAACTGCGCGATGAAATCCCGGTACCCCTGCGCCACCGCCGTCAGATTCCAGCCTTCACCCACAAGTTCCTGCACCGGCCGCGAGCCGACACCGGGCAGCCCGGCCGCGCTCAAGGCAAACACCTTGCCCGCCGCCCCGGTACGCGCCAGCGCATCGGCCAGCCCCTCGATATCGCCTGCCGGATGCGCCAGCAGCCCCGGCCCCAGCATCGCAAAGCCTTCCCATTGCAACTCCTTCCGCACCGCCGTGCGCAGCTCGCCGTCGATGCTGCCATTCGGCGCCAGCAGCAAGGTCCAGCGCCCGTCCCAGTGCAAACCGGGCGGGGCGTAGATGCGGCGGTCGGCGCGCTGGAAGCGGGGCAGCGACTTGGCGTCGAAGCCATAGCGGCTGCGCCGGCCCTCGCGGCTGGCCGTCAGCCAGCCTTCCTGCACCAGGCGGAACACGCTGGTGCGCACCAGACGGTCGGTCACGCCCAGCGGGGCCAGCAGCTCGATCAAACTGCCGAGCCAGGCCGCGCCGCCGTGGGGCGCGATGGCGTCGCCCATCACTGTCATGACCAGGGATTTCGAGCGCGGCGGATCGATGGCGAGGAAGTGGGCGATCCACTCGGGGCTGGTCATTTGCTTCATGGAATCGGGTTACCCGTTGCCTCTCAATATGATTCAAAATTCTGGTGTACATCTCGTTTTCTGTATCGTATTATGGCTTCACGATGTTTGCAATGGGAGACGAGCCATGTACGCACAGATGGTAGAAACGGGCCTGAAAAAGGTCCAGACTGAACAAGACATGAGCGCCGAGGAACAGGCGTTCCAGGCCCGGATCGACGAGGGCATCAAGGTCGAAGCCAAGGACTGGATGCCCGAGGCCTACCGCAAGACCCTGATCCGCCAGATCTCCCAGCACGCGCACTCCGAGATCGTCGGCCAGCTGCCGGAAGGTAACTGGGTCACGCGCGCACCGACGCTCAAGCGTAAATCGGTGCTGCTGGCCAAGATCCAGGACGAAGCCGGGCACGGTTTGTACCTGTACAGCGCCGCCGAAACCCTGGGCGTGTCGCGCGACGAGCTGCTGGCCGCTTTGCACTCGGGCAAGGCCAAGTACTCGAGCATCTTCAACTATCCCACGCTGAGCTGGGCCGACATGGGCGCCATCGGCTGGCTGGTCGATGGTTCCGCCATCATCAACCAGATCCCGCTGTGCCGCTGCTCGTACGGCCCCTACGCCCGCGCCATGGTCCGCGTCTGCAAGGAAGAATCCTTCCACGCGCGCCAGGGCTACGACATCATGATGAGCCTGGCCAAGGGCACGCCCGAGCAAAAGGCCATGGCGCAGGACGCCCTGAACCGCTGGTGGTGGCCTTCCCTGATGATGTTCGGCCCATCCGACGCGGAATCGGTGAACAGCGCGCAGTCGGCCAAGTGGCGCATCAAGCTGTTCTCGAACGACGAACTGCGCCAGCGCATGGTCGACCAGACCGTGCCGCAAGCCGAATACCTCGGCCTGACGGTGCCCGACCCCGACCTGAAATTCAACGAAGCCACCGGCCACTACGAATTCGGCGAGATCGACTGGAGCGAATTCCACAACGTCCTGAAGGGCAACGGCCCCTGCAACCGCGAACGCCTGCGTACCCGCGTCACCGCCTGGGACGACGGCGAATGGTTCCGCGACGCCCTGGTCGCCCACGCCGACAAGCAAGCCGCCAAAAAAGCCGCCGCCTGAGAGCTGCCTGCGGTAACCGTAGGGTGGGCACGCCGTGCCCACCCGGTACGCACGCCTCCTTGCACCACGAGCGGCGAAACATCGCTCGCGGAAAAAGCAGCACCAGAACAAACAGACATCAGCATCATCGGAGACAACCATGAGCAAAGAATGGCCCCTGTGGGAAGTATTCATCCGCAGCCAGCACGGCCTCGCCCACAAGCACGTCGGCAGCCTGCATGCCCCTGACGCCGAAATGGCCGTCAACAACGCGCGCGACGTCTACACGCGCCGCAACGAAGGCGTCTCGATCTGGGTCGTGCGCGCCGCCGACATCGTGGCGTCCAGCCCTTCCGACAAGGAAGCCCTGTTCGAGCCCGCCAACAGCAAGGTCTACCGCCACCCCACCTTCTTCCCGATGCCGGAAGAAGTGAAGAACCTGTGAGGCCACAATGGAGATGAACAGCGTGGACGCCAAGTTCGAGTACCTCCTGCGCCAGGGCGACAACGCCCTGATCCTCTCCCAGCAGCTCTCCCAGCTGTGCGGCAAAGGTCCGGCCCTGGAAGAAGACATGGCCCTGACCAACGTCGCCCTCGACCTGTTGGGCCAAACGCGCATGTGGCTCACCTACGCCGGCGAACTCGAAGGCCAGGACCGCGACGAAGACAAGCTCGCCTTCCACCGCGACGCCCACCAGTACCGCAACGTGCTGCTGGTCGAGCAGCCCAACGCCAGCTACGCCGAAACGATGATGCGCCAGTTCTTTTTCGACACCTGGCACTACTTCCTGATGCAGGGCCTGCTCAAATCGACCGATCAGCGCATCGCCGAAATCGCCGAAAAATCGCTGAAGGAAGTCACCTACCACCTGCGCCGCAGCGGCGACCTGGTCGTGCGCCTGGGCGACGGCACCGACCTCAGTCACGCAAAAATGCAGGCCGCCGCCGACGAGCTCTGGATGTACACCGGCGAAGTGTTCCTCTACGACGACATCGACAATGCCATGGCCGAGGAGGGCATCGCCCCGCCCGCCGAGGGCCTGCGCGCCGCCTTCCTCGAACACGTGAGCGAGATCTTCGCCGAAGCGACGCTCACCATGCCATCGCCCGACGCGTACATGCAGCGCGGCGGCAGACAGGGCCGCCACAGCGAGCGCCTCGGTTTCATCCTGGCCGAGATGCAGTTCCTGCAGCGCGCCTATCCCGGAGCGGAGTGGTAAGCATGATCGCCGCAAGCGTGACGCCGGACCAGGTCTGGTCCTGGCTGGGCGAAGTCCCCGACCCTGAAATCCCCGTGATCTCGGTGGTCGATCTCGGCATCGTGCGCGACGTGCGCTTCGACGGCGACGAGTGCGTGGTGACGATCACGCCGACTTATTCGGGCTGCCCCGCGATGCAGGTCATCTCCGACGCGGTCGGTGAAGCGCTGCATGCACGGGGCGTCGACAAGCTGCGCATCGTCACCCAGCTCTCGCCCGCCTGGACCACCGACTGGATGAGCGAAGCCGGCAAGGCCGCCCTGAAAGGCTATGGTATCGCGCCGCCGGTCGAGCAAGCGATCGATATCAGTGGCCTCCGGGGTGGCGTCAAGCGTGGCGCCTTCAAGGAACCCGAAGTCGCCTGCCCCAACTGCGGCTCGGCCCACACCCAGCTGACCAGCCAGTTCGGCTCGACCCCGTGCAAGGCCTTGTACAAGTGCCTCGATTGCCGCGAACCCTTCGATTACTTCAAGTGCCATTAAAGCGAGCACCATGAGCAAATTCTATCCACTGACCGTCGCCAAGGTGAAGCACGAAACGCGCGACGCCATCGCCGTCACCTTCGCCGTCCCGCCCGAACTCAAAACCACCTTCGCCTACCAGCAAGGCCAGCACCTGACCCTGCGCGCGCTGATCGACGGCGAAGACGTGCGCCGCTCCTATTCGATCTGCTCGGCCGTGCAGGACGAGACCCTGCGCGTGGCCATCAAGCGCACGCCCGGGGGCCTGTTCTCGAGCTGGGCCAACGAGCAGCTGCAGCCTGGCGCCACGCTGGACGTGATGCCGCCCATGGGCCACTTCAACGTGCCGCTCGATGCAAGCAGCGAACGCCACTACCTGGCCTTTGCCGCCGGCAGCGGCATCACGCCCATCCTGTCGATCATCAAGACCACCTTGCTGGCCGAACCGAAGAGCCGCTTCACCCTCGTGTACGGCAACCGCGCCTCGTCGTCCGTCATCTTCCGCGACGAACTCACCGACCTGAAGGACATCTACATGGGCCGCCTGAAGCTCGTGTACGTGATGAGCCGCGAGCAGCAGGACATCGAGCTGTTCAATGGCCGCATCACCGGCGAGAAGTGCAGCGCATTCTTGCGCCACTGGATCGCCATCGAGGACATCGACGTCGCCTTTGTCTGCGGCCCGGAAGACATGATGCACGGCGTCTCGAAGTCCTTGCAGGACGCCGGCCTGCCGAAAGAGCGCATCCGCATCGAGCTGTTCGCCGCCAGCATCCCGAAACACGAACATAAACCGCGCCCGGTGGCGCAAGGCGCCACGCACCAGACCGAAGTCACCGTGATCATGGACGGCAGCGCCGCCAGCTTCACGATGGACAAGGACAAGGAATCCATCCTCGACGCCGGCCTGCGCGCGGGCATCGACATGCGCTACTCGTGCAAGGGCGGCGTTTGCTCCACCTGCCGCTGCAAGGTCGTCGAGGGCAATGTCGAGATGGACGTGAACTACGCGCTCGAAGACTACGAGGTCGCACGCGGCTTCGTCCTGTCCTGCCAGGCTTTCCCGATCACCGACAAGCTGATCGTCGATTTCGACCAGCACGAATAACAAGAACCGGAGGAGACACCCATGAACTACGAATCGATCCTGTACCTGGTGGAGGACGGCGTCGCCATCCTGACGCTGAACCGCCCCGACCGCCTGAACAGCTTCACGCAAGCGATGCACCTGGAAGTGCGCGACGCGCTGGATAAACTGCAAGCGGATAAATCGGTGCGCGTGCTGGTGCTGACCGGCGCCGGCCGCGGTTTCTGCGCCGGGCAGGACCTGGGCGACCGCGCCGTCGCCCCTGGCGCACCAGGCGTCGATCTCGGCGAATCGGTGGAAAAATTCTACGCACCGCTGGTCATGACCTTGCGTAGCCTGCCGCTGCCGGTGATCTGCGCCGTCAACGGCGTGGCCGCCGGCGCGGGCGCCAACCTGGCGCTGGCCTGCGACATCGTGCTGGCCGCCAAATCGGCCAGCTTCATCGAAGCCTTCTGCAAGCTGGGCCTGATCCCCGACACCGGCGGCACCTGGCATTTGCCGCGCCTGATCGGCCACGCGCGCGCCACCGGCCTGGCCATGCTGGGCGATAAGCTCCCCGCCGAAAAAGCCGAGGAATGGGGCCTGATCTGGCGCTGCGTGGCCGATGAAGTGCTGATGGACGAAGCCCTGGCCATGGCCAGGCACTTCGCCAGTGCGCCCACCAAGGGACTCGCTTTCACCAAGAAAGCGCTGCAAGCCAGCTACGCCAACACCTTGCCGCAACAGCTGAAACTGGAAGGCGAAATGATGCGCGAGCTGGGCTACAGCCACGACTACCGCGAGGGCGTCGCCGCCTTCATCGCCAAGCGCCCCGCCCAGTTCAAGGGGGAGTGATGGATCCGCAAGCCCTGGCCGAACTGGCCGGCAAGACCATGTACGAACGCGACCCGGCCAGCCAGGGCCTGGGCATGACGCTCGACGAAATCCGCCCCGGCTATGCGCGCATGCGCATGCGTGTGCGCGCCGATATGCTCAATGGGCACGCCAGCTGCCACGGCGGCTTCATCTTCACGCTGGCCGACAGCGCCTTTGCCTTTGCCTGCAACTCGCACAATCTGAATACCGTCGGCGCTGGCTGCACGATCGACTACCTGGCGCCGGGCCGTGAAGGCGACATCTTGAGCGCCGAAGCGGTGGAGCAGGCGCTGGCTGGCAAGACCGGCGTCTACGACGTCACCGTGACGAATGCCGAAGGCAGGACGATCGCGCTTTTCCGCGGCAAGTCGCACCGCGTGAGCGGCACCGTGGCCGGCGCCGCGGCCTGACACAAGATAGTGAGACAAGGAGACAATCATGGTCCAACGCATTCCTGAACCGGGCGAGCTGGAGCCGATCGAACGCGCCAGCCGCGACGAACTCCAGGCGCTGCAACTGGAACGCCTGAAATGGTCGCTGCAGCACGCCTACGACAACGTGCCGCACTACCGCAAGGCCTTCGATGAAGCCGGCGTGCACCCAGGCGACCTGAAGTCGCTTGCCGACCTGGCCAAGTTCCCCTTCACCGACAAGAAGGTCTTGCGCGACAACTACCCCTTCGGCATGTTCGCCGTGCCGCGCGAGCAGGTGGTGCGCGTACACGCCTCGTCCGGCACCACCGGCCGCCCGACGGTGGTCGGCTACACGCAAAGGGACATCGACACCTGGGCCGACGTGGTCGCGCGCTCGATCCGCGCCGCCGGCGGGCGCCGTGGCGACATGGTCCACGTGGCCTACGGCTACGGCCTGTTCACGGGCGGCCTGGGCGCCCACTATGGCGCCGAGCGCCTGGGCTGCACCGTGGTGCCGATGTCGGGCGGGCAGACCGAGAAGCAGGTGCAGCTGATCTGCGACTTCCAGCCGTCGATCATCATGGTCACGCCAAGCTACATGCTGAACATCGTCGAGGAGTTCAAGCGCCAGGGCATGGACCCGGCCCAGTCCTCGCTGAAGGTCGGCATTTTTGGAGCCGAACCCTGGACCAATGCGATGCGCGCCACGATCGAGGGGGAAGCCGGCATCGACGCGGTCGATATCTACGGCCTGTCGGAAGTGATGGGCCCGGGCGTGGCCAGCGAGTGCATCGAGAGCAAGGACGGCCCGGTGATCTGGGAAGACCATTTTTATCCGGAGATCATCGACCCCGACACCGGCGAAGTGCTGCCCGACGGCGAAGAGGGCGAGCTGGTGTTCACCTCGCTGTCGAAGGAAGCACTGCCCATCATCCGCTACCGCACGCGCGACCTCACGCGTTTGCTGCCGCCGACCTCGCGCGCCATGCGCCGCATGGGCCGCATCACCGGCCGCTCGGACGACATGCTGATCATCCGCGGCGTGAACGTGTTCCCAAGCCAGATCGAGGAACTGGTGCTGAAGATGCCGGCGCTGGCGCCGCAATACCAGCTGGTCGTCTCCCGCGACGGCCACCTCGATACGCTGGAAGTCTTCGGCGAACTGCGCGAAGGCGGCCATTCGGCCGACAGCGTCGAGACGCTGTGCAAGGAACTCCAGCACTGCATCAAGACCTATGTGGGCGTCAGCACCAAGGTGACCCTGACGCCGCCGATGGGCATCGAACGCACGCTGACCGGCAAGGCCCGGCGCGTGGTCGACAAGCGCCCGAAGAATACCTGAGAACAGAGGAGACACCATGATCGACGCCTACATCTGCGACGCAGTGCGCACCCCCTTCGGCCGCTACGGCGGCTCGCTCGCCTCGGTGCGCGCCGACGACCTGGCCGCGCTGCCGATCGCCGCCCTCATCGAGCGCAACAAGAATGTCGACTGGGCCATGGTCGACGACTTGTACTGGGGCTGCGCCAACCAGGCCGGCGAAGACAACCGCAACGTCGGCCACATGGCGGGCCTGCTGGCCGGCCTGCCGGTCGAAGTGCCGGGCAACACCATCAACCGCCTGTGCGGCTCCAGCCTGGACGCCATCGGCATCGGCGCGCGCGCCATCATCTCGGGCCAGGCGAATCTGATCATCGCCGGCGGCTCGGAAAGCATGACGCGCGCGCCTTTCGTGATGGGCAAGGCCGATGCCGCCTTTTCGCGCGCCGCGAAGATCGAAGACACCACCATCGGCTGGCGCTTCGTCAATCCGCTGATGAAAGCGAAATACGGCATCGACTCGATGCCGGAAACCGCCGAGAACGTGGCAAAGGAGTTCAACATCAACCGCGCCGACCAGGACGCATTCGCCATCCGCAGCCAGCAGCGCTGGGCGCGCGCGAACGCGGCCGGCCTGTTCAAGGACGAAATCGTCCACGTGACCCTGCATTCGAAGAAGGGCGAGTCGCGCGTATTCGACACCGACGAGCATCCGCGTCCGGACACCAGCATCGAAGCGCTGGCCAAGCTGAAGGGCGTGGTCACGCCGGACGGCACCGTCACCGCCGGTAACGCCTCGGGCGTGAACGACGGCGCCGCCGCCGTGCTGATCGCATCAAGCAGCGCCGCTGAAAAATTTGGCCTGACCCCGCGCGCGCGCATCATCGGCATGGCGACCGCCGGCCTGGCGCCGCGCATCATGGGCTTCGGCCCGTCGCCGGCCACGAAAAAGGTGCTGGCCCAGACCGGATTGACCATCGAGCAGATGGACGTGATCGAACTGAACGAAGCATTCGCTTCGCAGGGCCTGGCCGTGCTGCGCGACCTGGGCGTGGCCGACGACGCCGAGCATGTGAACCCGAACGGCGGCGCGATTGCGCTGGGTCATCCGCTGGGCGCATCGGGCGCCCGCCTGGTCACCGCCGCTGTCTACCAATTGCAGCGTACCGGCGGCCGCTACGCCCTGTGCACGATGTGCATCGGCGTCGGCCAGGGCATCGCCCTCATCATCGAACGGGTTTAACAGACATGGTCAAGGTCTACGAAATCGACGGCGTGCGTCCGGTGGTCCACCCCACCGCCTACGTGCACCCGACCGCGGTGCTGATCGGCGACGTGATCGTCGGCCCGCGCTGCTACATCGGCCCGCTGGCCTCGCTGCGCGGCGACTTCGGCCGCCTGGTCCTGGAAGAGGGCGCCAACGTGCAGGACAGCTGCGTGATGCACGGCTTCGAGGACGGCGAAACCGTGATCGAAGTCGATGGCCACATCGGCCACGGCGCCGTGCTGCACGGCTGCCGCGTCGGTCGCAACGCCATGGTCGGCATGAACGCCGTGGTCATGGACGGCGCCGTCGTCGGCGAGGAATCCATCGTCGCCGCCATGAGCTTCGTGAAAGCGAAAATGGTGATCCCCCCGCGCAGCATGGTGATGGGCACGCCCGCGCGCGTGATGCGCGAGCTGAAAGAAGAGGAAATCGCCTGGAAGAGCTTCGGCACCCGCCAGTACCACCAGCTGACCGAACGCTCCCTGAATACCATGCGCGAGGTCGACGCCTTTACGGAGATCGAACCGAACCGCCCCGTCTTCGATTTCTCGAACACCGGCGGCCACCTACCAAAAGAATAGGCCCGGAACCTTAACGTAGGGTGGGCGCCCCGTGCCCACGCGTTCCGGCCGGTGATCCGCCCGAATCGCGAACAGCACACGGCGCCCGCCTTCGTAGGGTGGGGGCTCGTCCCCACCTGAAGCCCGCACATCGGAGACATAAAATGCACCAACCAAGCACCCTGCAAAGCTGGATCGCCGGCCGCTGGATCGGCGCTGAAGCCGCCACCCCCCTGCACAGCGCCCTCGACGGCCAACTGGTCTACCACACCCACGCGGAGAAAATCGACTTCGACGAGGCCGTCACCTACGCCCGCAAGCAAGGCATCCCCGCCCTGATGCAGCTCGACTTCCAGACCCGCGCCCAGCGCCTGAAAGCCCTCGCCCTCTACCTGATGGAGCGCAAGGAAGAGCTCTACGAGATCTCCCACCTGACCGGCGCCACCCGCCCCGACAGCTGGGTCGACGTCGAAGGCGGCATCGGCACCCTGTTCGCCTACGCCAGCATGGGCTCGCGCGAACTGCCGTCGTCGAACGTGCTGCACGAAGGCCCGGCCCTGAACCTGGGCAAGCGCGGCGGCTTTGCCGGCACCCACATCCTGGTCCCGAAAGGCGGCCTGGCCGTCCACATCAACGCCTTCAACTTCCCGATCTGGGGCCTGCTCGAAAAATTCGCGCCGAGCTTCCTGGCCGCCATGCCCTGCATCGGCAAGCCCGCCACCGCCACCAGCTACCTGACCCACGCCGTGGTCAAGATGATCCACGAATCCGGCCTGCTGCCGGCAGGCGCGCTGCAGCTGGTGATCGGCTCCACCGGCGATTTGCTCGACCGCCTGACGGGTTTCGACGCCGTCACCTTCACCGGTTCCGCCGACACCGCCGCCAAGCTGAAAGCCAACCCCAACCTGATCCGCGAATCGGTCCCGTTCACCGCCGAAGCCGACTCGCTGAACGCCGCCATCCTGGCCCCGGACGTCACCCCGGACGACCCCGAGTTCGACCTCTTCGTGAAAGAGGTAGCACGCGAGATGACCGGCAAGGCCGGCCAGAAGTGCACGGCCATCCGCCGCATCATCGTGCCCGAGCAGCACGTCGACGCGCTGGGCGAACGCCTGCGCGCGCGCCTGGAAAAGACCGTGGTCGGTAACCCGAAAATGGAAGGCGTGCGCATGGGGGCGCTGGCCTCGATGGACCAGCACCGCGACGTCGGCGAACGCGTGGAACTGCTCGCGCGCGGCAACGAAGTCCTCTTCGGCGCGCACCACGGCTTCAACCCGGTCGGCGAGGATGCAGACAAGGGCGCCTTTTTCGCGCCGACGCTGCTCCTGTGCCGCAACGCGTCGATCAACACGGCCGTGCACGACATCGAAGCCTTCGGCCCCGTGTCCACCATGATGACCTACCGCGACATCGACGAAGCCCTGCACCTGGCCGCGCTGGGCCGCGGCAGCCTGGTGACCACGCTGGCGACCAAGGACCCGGCCATCGCCGCCTACGCCGTGCCGATCGCGGCGAGCTCGCATGGCCGCGTGCACATCCTCGACCGCGAGTCGGCCGTCGACAGCACCGGCCACGGCTCGCCGCTGCCGCAGCTGAAGCACGGCGGCCCGGGCCGCGCCGGGGGCGGCGAAGAGCTGGGCGGCATCCGCGCCGTGAAGCACTTCCTGCAGCGCGCCGCGGTGCAGGGCTCGCCGACCATGCTGAGTGCCGTGACGGGAGAGTATGTGCGCGGCGGCGCCGTGAAGGAATCGGAGATCCACCCGTTCCGCCGCTGGTTCGAGGACCTGGAAATCGGCCATTCTCTCTTGACGCACCGCCGCACCGTGAGCGAGGCGGACATCGTGAATTTCGGCGGCATCTCGGGCGACTACTTCTACATGCACTTCGACGAGATCGCGGCCAAGGACACACAGTTCGGCAAGCGCATCGCGCACGGCTACTTCGTGCTGTCGGCGGCGGCGGGGCTGTTCGTGTCGCCGGCGCCGGGGCCGGTGCTGGCCAACTACGGCCTGGACAACCTGCGGTTTGTTGCGCCGGTGGCGATCGGCGACACCATCCGCGCGCGCCTGACCTGCAAGCGCAAGGTCGACCGCAACCGCACCGATGAACAGGGGCGCGGACAGGGCGTGGTGGCCTGGGACGTGCAAGTCACCAACCAGAACGACGAACTGGTGGCAAGTTACGATATCCTGACGCTGGTACAAAAGCGCGGCTGACACGGGCTTGTGGCAGGTCGGCCGCCCCATCTTATTTGAGGAGCAAGCATGTCGCGGCTAGACCTGAGCAGTATCCCCGTGTTGACCGGCACCGGTTATCCCGAACCCTTCGCCGAGATCGTCAACGGCCGCAGCCGCCAGTCGCTGGGCGAGGCCGGCGGCTTGAGCCAGTTCGGCGTCAACCTGGTCGAACTCAAACCGGGCGCGGCCTCGTCGCAGCGCCACTGGCATACGCATGAAGACGAATTCGTGATGGTGGTGTCGGGCGAACTGACGCTCATCACCGACGAGGGCGAGACCCTGATGCGCGCGGGCGACTGCGCGGCCTTCCCGGCCGGGAAGCCGAATGGCCATCACCTGGTCAACCGCAGCTGGGGCAATGCGCTGTTCGTGGCGGTGGGGCCGAACATTCCGGCCGACCGGGCGACGTATCCGGACATCGACCTGATGTACGACGGGTCGACCAACAGCTATACGCACAAGGATGGAACGCCGTATCCGCAGCGGGAGGCGCCGGCGTCCGCCGCATCGACATTGCCGGTGGAGGAGCACACGCTCGATCCACGCGTGTACCAGCACGACTGACGGACCGTCAGGCGTATTCGGCGGCGCGCAGGCGCTCGATCACATCGGCGAGCGGCATTGGCCGGTGATAGTGGAAGCCCTGCATGCAAGGGGCGCCGTGCTGCGCCAGGAAGCAGGCCTGCGCCTCGGTTTCCACGCCTTCGGCCACCACGCGCAGGCCAAGGTGGCCGGCCATCGCCAGGATGGACTCGACGATTGCCGTGCTGTTGTGGTCTTGCGGCGTATCGCGCATGAAGCTCTTGTCGATCTTCAGCTCGTAGAGCGGCATCGTCTTCAGGTAGGCCAGGTTCGAATAACCCGTTCCGAAATCGTCGACCGAGAAGCGGATGCCCAGGCTGACCAGCTGGTGCATGCGCGTGATGGTCTGGTCGATATCCTCGATCAGCAGGCCTTCCGTCACTTCGAAGATGAACTGCTGCGGCGGCACGCCCATCTCTGCAAAAATCCGCTGCACCTGCTCGACGAAATCGGGCTGGCGGAACTGGATCGGGCTGACATTCAGCGACAGGGGCAGCGGGCATCCGGCCTCCTCGAGCGCCAGCCAGGCGGCGCATGCCTGGCGCAGGGCCCAGTGGCCGAGCGGCACGATCAGGCCACTCGATTCGGCCACGGGAATGAAGACGTCCGGCCGCTCCATGCTGCCATCGGCACGGCGCCAGCGCATCAAGAGCTCGGCGCCGACCGGCAGGCGGCGCTGGTCGACCTGCAACTGCAGGTGCATGGCCAGTTCGCCGTCCGCGAGCGCCGCAGCCAGGTCGCGTTCCAGCGTGAGCGCGTGCTGGGCGTCGGCCAGCATGGCGTCCGCGAACACCATCACGCCATCGCGCCCGGCGGCCTTGGCGTGGTACATGGCGGTGTCGGCTTCGCGCAGCAGGTCGTGCGCACCCGGCCCGCCGGGCCTGGCCAGGGCGATGCCGATGCTGGCCGCGATCCGGTAGGGCTTGCCCATGAGGTCGAGCGGCGCGGCCAGGGCCTCGCGCACCAGGGCCGCGGCCTCCAGCGCGCGGCGTGCAGCGGTATCCGGATGCGGATCACGGCCGTCGAGCAGGACGACGAATTCGTCGCCACCGATGCGGGCGACCATGTCGGTATCGCGCACAGCCTGTTTCAAGCGCGCGGCGGCATGTTCGAGCAACACGTCGCCGGTGGCATGGCCGCGTTCGTCGTTGACGTTCTTGAACTTGTCGATATCCAGGTAGAGCACTGCGCTGACGCTGCCCTCGGCCTGGCTGCGTGCCACCGTGGCGCTCAAGCGGTCCATCAACAGGCGCCGGTTCGGCAGCCCGGTCAGCACATCGTAGAAGGCCAGGCGGTGGATGGCGTCGGCCGCCGTGCGGCGTTCCGTGATGTCGCGGCTGACGACGACCCAGTTGCTTGCGCAGTCCTCGTCGCGCGTGAACGGCATCACCTCGATTTCCAGCCAAAACGCATCGCCCGCGCATGTGTAGGCCATGATCTCGGCCTTGGCGGAACGGTTCGCCGCCATCGCCTGGAACAGGCTCGCGAAGACGGCGTCGTCGGTGTCCTGGCCGCGCAGGAGGTGCAGGCCCTTGCCGAGAACCTCGCCACGGGCGTGGCCCATCCTGTGCAGGAAGGCGTCGTTGACGAAGATGATCGCCTGGTCCGGCCCCAGGACGTCGGCGGCTTCGAGGATCAGGACCATGTCGTTCAGGTGCGCCACGGCGGCGGACGTGAGTTCGAGTTCCTTCAGCGAGCGCGAGAGACCTTGCAGGAGGGTGCTGCAGGTGAGCGACAGCATGACGCCCACCGTGCTGTAGTTGATGGCGGCAACGACCGACGATTTGAGCGGCGCATCGCTCATGCCAGGTACGGCCAATTCGATATGGCCAGTGGCGCCGGCCACGACCAGAGCGGCCACGCCCAGCGCGGTGGCGATCATGGCGGAGCGCAGGTTCAGCAGGATGGCGGCGATCAGCGGCGGGCCGAGCAGGTAGCTCAGGCTCGCGGAACCGACCGACAGCATCAGCACGATCGCCAGCACGTAGACTACCGCCAGGAAGTTCAAAACACGGGTGGCATACGACAGCCGTTTCATGCGCCAGATCCCGAACATCCACACCAGCGCCAACCCATCGGCCAGCCCCACCTGCCACATGCCGTTCTGGACCAGGAAGGGAATGATGGCGGCAGTGGAGAGGGCGCCCACCACCAGGACAACGGTCAGCAAGGAGGCAAAGATGCGCTCTCGCCAGGCGGCGATATTGTTGAGGTTGTTCATTCGGATGCGCGCATGTGGGTGCGGCGGATGTGTGATGAAGGCGTGCAATCTTAGATTGCCGCCTGGAAACTGTCACGCAATTTCGTCAAATACGCGACGCGGTGTCGCAAACTGAGTCGTTTTGTTAAAGCGATGGTGCGTAGATCCGGGTAAGTGCGCCTGGACTAAATAATGTCGAGCCAGGCTTTGATTGCTCGCGCCAGGCTGCGTGATTGTTCCAGTGGCAGCATATGCCCAGACTCCGCAATCATTTCCGACACCGCAACAGGAATCGCCTCCGCCAGCTCTTTCGTTTCTTGCGCACTGCGCAGCGCATCCTGCTCCGCCCCGATCACCAGCGTCGGACACGTCAAGCTCGCCGCCGCAATCCCATCCCGCCTTAACCCCGACTGCACCACCATCGCCTCATAACCCAGCCGCCGCCCCATCTCCCTGATCCGCGTGATTAGCTCGCGGTCCCCGCGCCGGTCCGGATGCAGCGACTGCGCAATCGCCCCCATGCTCAGGCCACGGAAGGTAGACGGATCGAGCGCCCTGATGGCATCCTGCTTCGCCTTGGCCCGCTCCGGGGTATCCGACTCCAGCGAGCTGGCAATCAGCACCAGCGCCGCCACCCGCTCCGGAAACAGCTCCGCCACCTTGCGCGCGATGTAACCGCCCAGCGAAAAGCCAACCAGCACAAAGCGCTGCGGCGCCGCCTGCGCCACGCTGCGCGCAATCTCTTCCGTCGTCGTGCCCGGCCCCAGCGGCAAGCGGTGCACCGGCGCCTCCCGTCCCAGCAGCGGAGCCACCTCGTCCCACAAGGTCTCGTCCAGCATGAACCCAGGCAGCAGGACAAGGGGCAGCGAAGTCATTGGAATCTTCATCTCATCAACACGGTCAAAGTTTTTCGGCAGGGTAGCCAGCACGCCGCCAGCTACACCCCTGAAAAATCATCATTCGAAAATTTTGATTGTACCCCTGTATTTTTCCCGTTTTTCGTTTCCATTATCGCCACGCATAATGAACTTCATCGCAGCACACACAGGGCGGCGCAGCAAAAAGCAGGAAACAAAGGCAGCCGAAGCAATCAACGAAATTGATGAACGCATCGGTATCCATTAATGCAATCAACGAGGAGCCAACATGGTCTACCTGATCTCTTTCGGCGCCGGCATCCTGGCTGGCGTGCTCTACGGTGTGATCAACGTGCGCTCCCCGGCGCCGCCCGCCATCGCCCTGATCGGCTTGCTGGGCATGCTGGTCGGCGAACAGGTAGTGCCGATCACCAAGCGTGTGATCGACGGTATTCCGCTCACCCGCGCCTGGTTCGCCAGCGAATGCCAGACCAAGATTACCGGCGTGGCCGGCAACAAGGGCAACGCCAACACCGAAGCCGAAGACACCCGTCAAGGCTGACAATTTTTTCCAAGCCGCCGAGGCCAAACCCATCAAACCCGGCAACCCACAATACCAATGGAGCACACCATGAACAACGCCAAACTCGAAGTCCTGACCCCGCACAACTCGCAGCTGATCATCATCGACCACCAGCCGCAAATGGCGTTCGGCGTGCAGTCGATCGACCGCCAGACCCTGAAGAACAACGTGGTCGGCCTGGCCAAGGCGGCGAAAGCCTTCGCCATCCCGACCACCATCACCACCGTGGAAACCGATTCCTTCTCCGGCAAGACCTACCCGGAAATCCTGGACGTCTTCCCCGGCCAGCCGATCCTGGAACGCACCTCGATGAATTCCTGGGACGACCAGAAGGTGCGCGATGCACTGAAGGCCAACGGCCGCAAGAAGGTCGTCGTGGCCGGCCTCTGGACCGAAGTCTGCAACACCACCTTCGCCCTGTGCGCCATGCTGGAAGGCGACTACGAAATCTACATGGTGGCCGACGCCTCGGGCGGCACCACCAAGGAAGCCCACGACTTCGCCATGCAGCGCATGATCCAGGCCGGCGTGGTCCCGGTCACCTGGCAGCAGGTGCTGCTCGAATGGCAGCGCGACTGGGCCCACCGCGACACCTACAACGCCGTGATGGACATCGTGCGCGAACACTCGGGCGCCTACGGCATGGGCGTCGACTATGCCTACACGATGGTGCACAAGGCCGCGGCGCGTAACCAGGGCCAGAACGAAGTGCTGGCGCCAGTGCCGGCTACCCACTAAACGCCGCAGCGGCGACATACCAAGCCATAGCCGATCCGGTCCGCCATGAGGGCGGACCGTCTCGTCACCACCATCGTGCCGGCCACCGCCCGGCGACAGGAGCAGCAATGCAAGCACAGTCCACTCCACGCGCCGCGGCGCCCCTCATCCTCATCAACGGCCGTTTCGCCACCCTCGACCGCGAGCAGCCGCAAGCCACCGCGGTGGCCATGCAGGATGGCCGCTTCCTCGCCGTCGGCGACACCGAGCACGTGATGCGCTACCGCGAAGCGGGCAGCCAGGTGATCGACCTGAATGGCCGCACCGTGGTCCCGGGCCTGAACGATTCGCACCTGCACCTGATCCGCGGTGGCCTGAACTACAACCTGGAACTGCGCTGGGAAGGCGTGCCGTCGCTCGCCGACGCGCTGCGCATGCTGAAGGACCAGGCCGACCGCACCCCGCATCCGCAGTGGGTGCGCGTGGTAGGCGGCTGGAGCGAGTTCCAGTTTGCCGAGCGCCGCCTGCCGACACTGGACGAGATCAACGCCGCCGCGCCCGATACCCCGGTCTTCATCCTGCACCTGTACGACCGCGCGCTGCTGAACCGCGCCGCCCTGCGCGCCGTCGGCTACACCAAGGACACGCCGAATCCGCCGGGCGGCGATATCCAGCGCGACGCCGCGGGCAACCCAACCGGCATGCTGATCGCGCGTCCGAACGCGATGATCCTGTACGCCACCCTGGCCAAGGGCCCGACGCTGCCGCTCGACTTGCAGGTGAATTCCACGCGCCAGTTCATGCGTGAACTGAACCGCCTCGGCATCACCAGCGCCATCGACGCCGGCGGCGGCTTCCAGAACTTCCCCAACGATTACGCGGTGGTCGAGCAGCTCGACCGCGAGGAACAGCTCACCATCCGCATCGCCTACAACCTGTTCACCCAGAACAAGGGCGGCGAACTGGAAGACTTCCAGCGCTGGACCAGCATGGTAACGCCGGGGCAGGGCAGCGACTACTACCGCCACAACGGCGCCGGCGAGATGCTGGTGTTTTCGGCGGCCGACTTCGAGGATTTCCTGGAGCCGCGCCCGGAACTGGCGGCCGGCATGGAAGACGAACTGGAAAAGGTGGTGCGCCATCTGGTGGCGAGCCGCTGGCCCTTCCGCCTGCACGCGACCTACGAGGAATCGATCACGCGCATGCTCGACGTCTTCGAAAAGGTGAATCGCGAGATTCCCTTCGATGGCCTGCATTGGATGTTCGACCATTGCGAGACCATCAGCGAACGCAGCATAGAACGCGTGCGTGCACTCGGCGGCGGCATCGCGATCCAGCACCGCATGGCCTTCCAGGGCGAGTACTTCGTCGACCGCTACGGCAAGGAAGCCGCGCGCGCCACGCCGCCGATCAAGCAGATGCTGGCGAGCGGCGTGCCGGTCGGCGCCGGTACCGACGCCACCCGCGTGGCCAGCTACAACCCGTGGACGGCGCTGTACTGGCTGGTGACCGGGCGCACCGTCGGCGGCTTGCCGCTGTATGGCGACAATGGTTACCTGCCGCGCACCACCGCGCTCGAACTCTGGACCGCGGGCAGCGCCTGGTTCTCCAACGAGCAGGGGCGCAAGGGGCGCATCCAGGAAGGCATGCTGGCCGACCTGGCCGTGCTGTCCGATGATTTCTTCACGGTGCCGGAAGACGACATCAAGGCCATCGAGTCGGTGCTGACGGTTGTCGGCGGCAAGGTGGTGTATGGCGCGGCCGAGTTCTCGGGCCACGGGCCGGCGCCGATCCCGGTGCTGCCGGAATGGTCGCCGGTACAAAAGGTGCCGGGCCACTGGCGCCGCGCCGAACCACAGCCGCAGCCGGCAATCGCCATGCCGCACCAGTGCAGCGGCCCTTGCGGCGTGCACGCCCACTCGCACGACCGGGCGCGCAAGTCGACCGTGCCGGTGTCGGACTTCGGCGGCTTCTGGGGCGCCTTCGGTTGCAGCTGCTTCGCGTTCTGATCATGACGACCCCACAATTCCAGCGCCTGCAAGGCGCCAGCATGGGCTTCCTGGCCGGCTACGTCGACACCTTCGGCTTCATCGCCCTGTTCGG
>Ga0265780_10001585_pt1 | contig 31709 bp, 25 predicted proteins | sample P1T30metagenome_FD_192432 | JGI IMG/M metagenome (GOLD analysis project Ga0265780, IMG submission 192432) | Plant litter microbial communities from East Loma Ridge, Irvine, California - P1 T30 | ecosystem: Environmental > Terrestrial > Plant litter > Unclassified | place: USA: California... | reverse complement strand
ACGTCGGGCACTCGACCTTCTACCTGGTGCGGGTCGACGCGTTCGCGCCCGTGTCGGACAACTGGATGCCCGACGAGTTCGACGACATCCACGCGCACCGCTGGTTCGGGCTCGACGAGCTCGCGGCCTCGGCGGATCCGGTCGAGCCGGCGGAGCTGGTCGAGGTCGCGCGGGAGGTGCTGTCGACGCGGTCGTGACGCACCCTCTCAGGAGGAGTGCGCAGCGGGCGCCATCGCGTTCCTCCGTCGCCGCGTCGTGATTCCTGCGTTGCGCGAAGTGGATGAGCATCACCTGTGCCGTGCGACGTCTGCAATGGTGTGCCGATGAACACAGACATCCGGACGTTCACCTTCGAGCGCGTCGCGCGCAGAGACTTTCACCCGCTCTCGGTCACTCCGCTCGGTCAACTGACTGGTTCATTCCGGGTGCTGACTGTCTGCCTCCTACTCTCCGTCTGCGTCTTCGCGGTCATCGTCTTCGTTGTCCCACCGGCGCTCCGCAGACACGTGCGTCGAAAGGGGGCGATGCCAACTGAAGAGCTAGTTCTGTACAGGACGCGGATCGTCGAGGCGGTGGGGCGGGACTCGCAGATGAAACACTCAGTCGTCCTGCTGTCCGGAGCTTGGCGTGAATTCGGCCAGGCAAGGGGAGCGAGGTTCACGGCGTCTGAGCGGTACGTGATCCTCGAGGACCTTCTCGTCAGACGTGTGCTGGTACCGATGTACTCGGGTGACAGCCTCGAAGCATCGATACAGAGAATCGCCTGGAACATCTTCCAAAGGCCTGTGTCGCGCGTGATGCTGAGCGACCTGAGCTGGCAACGCCTGGTGACGGATGGACAGGCATCGATGGTGGCCAACGGCGGCGACATCATCTTCATCAACGGATCTCCTGGAGCGGGCGTCGTCTCCAGGAGCGATCGAGTCACGATGTCGACGGAGTCCGGGGTGGACATGGACTACGTCGACCGGGTCCTGCAGGCCATCAGCGTCGACGCGGCGTCGCTGCAGCCGACCAGCGAACTGCGGATCCGAGCTGAGCAGCTGGCGGACGACTTGAAGAGACATGCCGCAGAGGACGATGAGCGTCAGGTTCGTACAGTCCTATCGGAGCTCCTTGCCTTTGCGGCGAACAGTGCGGGCCTCTGGGTCGCAACTCTGACACTGCTGCAATCGACATAGCGTCGTGCACAGGCGAGATTCCCGGGAGTGGCATCCGATGTCGTGCGTGAAGTGCGACTCCGGCGCGTGACCACAAACGGGGTCAAGGCTCCTGACCAGACCGCTGATAATGCACATTATGTCATGTAAAGACTTTGCGGCAGCGCGTGTAGGCAGTCGATGCGGCTCGCCGTACCTCCCCCCTTCGTGTTGGAGCAGCCCATTGAGGCCCACAGGGCGGGCGGTAATCCATCAAGCGACGTCGGGTCGGGGCGTATTGGCTAAGCGAGGGCAGTCGAGCGGTGCGTGCTGCTGTCCGCATCACCCTTGACCCACGCGACCCCTTGCCCGTCTTCTCGCTAAAGAGGATGCGCGGCCGCTGTTCCTCTGCACGGGGTGGAGAGGCGCGGACGGCGCTCCACGTTCTCGCCACCAGACGACGGTGCCGTCGGCCGCGGCGAGGATCAAGCGGCCGTGCGTCCTCCTCCCAGTTCCATCACTGTGTGACGACCTCGAACGGGTTACGCGACCGTCGTGCTGTTCGCGGCCTGGCCGACCGGATCGACGGGGGCGGACTCGGGCACTACGAGTTGCGCCAAGAAGCGGTCTCGCTCTGCCTGGACGGGATAGGAAGCCACGTCGCGGACGCATTCGGGACACCAGTGCCCGGCGGTGAGGATGAGGCGGGCGCTGCCGGAGAAGTGGTGCCCAGATGCGCAGCGCCAGTCCAGCGGCGTGGCAATGCCTCCCGGCTCCGCAGTCTTCGACAGGAGCGCGCCGCCGCGGAAGTCGGCCACGCCTGCGAGCACGCCTTGGTCCCATCCGCTCACGGGCAGGCTCTCGTCGTATCCGTGGTCGAGCTGCACTGGTTCACGGTTGGGGCGGGGCGGCCAGAAGGTGCTCCAGTCGCCGATAGCCTCATGCTCCGCGCGGGATCCGAAGTAGGCGCTGACCGCGTCCTCGTCGCGGTCGCGGAGGTAAGCCATGGTGCCGCGGTGCTTGAGGGTGAGCGGCTTCATCAGCAGGTTCTTGACGATCCATGCCGGGACGCGTCCGGCGACTGTGAGATGAGGGTTGGCGGCGACGGCGCGCGCAAGCGCGGCGTCGAGGGTGTCCTCGCGGAACGGGACCAGCTCATGGAGACGGTCGGAGTCCGTGTACCACTGGCCGTGGAAGTTGCGGGTCGCGAACCAGGAGCGGTCGTACCACGCCCGGGGGTCGTCGACCCCGAGGGCGTGCGAAATCCGGGTCTGCAGCTGCCAGTTGGTCAGGCGCCAGGACTCGCCGCCGCCGATGTTGAAGATCCCACCCCAGAGCTCATCCGGCACCTCTGCCTCGGAGACGCCTACCATCAGGCGCGCGGCGTCCTCGGCCGTCACCCACTCCATCACTCCCCCGAGGGTGGAGTGGGTCATGATCGGGTCGCGGATTCCGAGCATGCCGGGATGGAGGATGCCGGTCTGCCGGAGCCACGTCCAGCGCGGGAGCCCGGATTCGATGAGCTCCTTCTCGGCGATGACCTTGCTCTGCCCGTACTCGTCGAACCGTGAGACGCGCAGCGGATCACCGACGCGGCCCCAGTGGTGCGGAGGGGTGCGGTCGCCCGTCTCGGCGACGGTGCCGATCCCGACCACGGCGATGGCGGAGGGGTCCGGCTGCGCTTTCACGGCGCGGATGATGTTGCGGATGCTCCCCACGTTCACGCGGTGGGCCAGCTCGGGGTGGTCATCGGCGAAGGGTGAGACGACGGCGCCGATGTGGAGCACGACGTCGGACCCGCGGACGCAGCGCTCGACGGCCGAGAAGTCGGTGAGGTCGCCGAAAACGACCTCCAGGTTCTCCATGTCCTCGAAGCGGCGGATGGCCGCGGTGTCCTTCGGTGACGGCAGGACCAGGGCGACGACCTCGAAGTCGGGCTCCCGCTCGCGGAAAGCCTCCAATACGGCCCGCCCCCAGTTGCCGGCCGCCCCGGTCAGGAAGACGCGGCGACGCGCGGTCACGCGGCCGGCTCGGCGGCACTCATCGCCATGAGCTGCTCGAGGGTGTCCATCGGGATGGCGCCGCCAACGAAGGCGAGGAACTGCTTCATCGGCATCGACTCCACCATGCGGAGCGCGTCGGCGTTGTCGTCGGCCTGCGCGGCCTGCTCCGGGCTCATGCCAGACGCGAGGCCCTGCTGGATCGCGGGCCCGACGGTCGGGTGGGCGAACCAGTCGCCGACGGTGGAGTCGAGCGTGAGCACGCGCACGATGACGTCGCCTGTGAGGGTGATCGACTCTTCCGCGACGATGTGGGACACGTTCTCCCCGATCTGGATCGAGTGCTCACCTGCGGGGACGACCCACTGCGAGAGCTCAACGTCCCAGTAGGCGAAGGCGCGGCGGTCGAGGTCGAGCTCGATGGTGCGGGACTCTTCGGGCTCGAGCGCGACCTTCGCGAAGGCGCGTAGCTCGCGGGCGGGTCGACGGACGGGCCCAGCCTGCGTGGCGACATACACCTGCACGACGTGCTTGCCCGCGACCTGCCCCGTGTTCTCCACCGTGACCGCCACGTGGACGGAGTCGTCACCCGTGGAGATCACGCGCAGCTGCGACGTGCGGAAGGTCGTGTAGCTCAAGCCGTGGCCGAACGGGTAGCGCACGGCAAGCTCGGCGGTCTCATAGTGGCGGTAGCCGACCATGACGCCCTCGCCGTAGCGCACGTGGCCTTGCTCGCCGGGGAAGTTGTGCCAGCTGGGGTTGTCCTGCAGCCGCAGTGGGATCGTCTCGGCGAGGTGGCCCGACGGGTTCACGACGCCGAAGAGCACGTCGGCGATCGCCGACCCGCCGGCCTGGCCGAGCAGCCAGCCCTCGAGGATCGCGTCGACGCCGTCGTGCCAGCCCTCGAGCGACACGACGCCGCCGTTGGAGAGCACCACGATCGTGCGGGCGGCGGTCGCGGCGACCGCTCGGATGAGGTCGATCTGCGACTGAGGCAGGTCGAGGTGCCCGCGGTCGAAGCCCTCCGACTCCTCGCTGTCGCCGAGCCCCGCGAAGACGATCGCGACATCGGCGCGCGACGCGGCCTCGACCGCCTGATCGCGACGCGCCTCGGCGTCCGCGTCGTCTCCGAGCACGAAACCGATGGCGTGCTCGACGTCAATGCCGCGCTCTGCCGCGAGCTTCCGCAGGGCGTCCAGCGGCACGTCGACCCGGGTCGGGTTGAGGTGCGAGCTGCCGCCGCCCTGGAAGCGCGGCTCCATGGCGAAAGCGCCGATGACCGCGAGTCGGCGCGGCGAGGCCATTGGCAGGACGTCGTCGTCGTTCTTGAGCAGGACGATCGAGTCGGCCGCGAGGCTCCGCGCGACGGCGTGGTGGGCGTCGATGTCGAACTCCCCCGTCGCCTCATGGGGCAGGTGGGTCAGCGCGAGGACGCGGCGGACCGCCGCGTCCACGGCCTCCTCGGGGAGGCGACCGGAGCGCACCGCGTCCACGATCTCCTGGTCGGTGACGCCTCCGCTCCCCGGCATCTCGAGGTCCATTCCCGCGGCGACTCCGGCAACGCGGTCGCTGACGGCTCCCCAGTCGGACACCACGGCGCCCTCATAGCCCCAGTCGTCGCGCAGGACCTCGGTGAGGAGCCACCGATTGTGGGACGCATAGACGCCGTTGATCTTGTTGTAGGACACCATGACCGTGGCCGGCGCCGCCTCCTTCACGACCCGTTCGAAGGCGGGGAGGTAGATCTCGCGCAGGGTCCGCTCGTCGACGTCGGCGCTGATGCGCATCCGCTCGTGCTCCTGGTTGTTCGCCGCGAAGTGCTTCACCGAGGCGCCGGGGCCGACCGCCTGCATGGCGGTGACATGGGCGGCGCCCAGGACCCCGGAGAGGAGAGGGTCCTCGGAGTAGTACTCGAAGTTGCGGCCGCACAGCGGCGAACGCTTGATGTTCACGCCCGGGCCGAGGATGACCGACACGCCGAGGGCGAGACCCTCGCGGCCGACCGCGGCGCCGAGCTGCGCGGCGACTTCCGGGTCCCAGCTCGACCCGACGGCGACCGCCGGCGGGAAGCAGGTCGAGGGAAGCGCGCCGTTGATGCCGAGGTGATCGGCGGCACCGTCCTGCCTGCGGACGCCGTGAGGTCCGTCGGTGAGCACGATCGCGGGGATGCCGGCCTCATCGATTGCTTTCGTCGTCCAGAAGTCGTGGCCGGAGAGGAGGGAGGCCTTCTGCTCCAGGGTGAGGGTGCTGATGTCGTGTGTCATGCGGGCACTCCGTTCGGGGTGAGGATCGAGGAAAGTTCAGCGCGGAACTCGTCTGAGGCGCCGGGGAGGTAGTCGAGGAGGGTGCGGATGGGCATGCCCGCCGCTTCGGGGGCGCGACCGTCGAGCGGGATGCCCGGGTAATGGCGCGTGAAGATGTCGGTGAACCTCCGCCACGCGGCGGGGTCGCCGGCGACTTCGCCGAGGGTGGAGTCGAGGTCGTACGAGGCGGGACCCGCTGCCGCGTCGACCTCGTAGGTCCAGCTATGGTCTCCCGCCTCTACTGTGATGCTCGCGCGGTCGGCGCTGGCCGGGAGCGCGACCTCGGCGGTGGTGCCCTCGGGGATGCTCAGGTTGAGGGTCGCGGTGGCGCCCTCCAGTCGCCAGGCGACGCGGACCTCGCCGTGGACGGTCATGTGCCGGAGGCTCGCCGAGGTGAGCCCCCCGCCGGGCTGGGGCGCGATGCGCATCCGCCGGTACCCGGGCTCGATGGCAGTGAGGCCGCCGATGGTGCGGTGCATCCAGTCGACGACGGCGCCGAGCGCGTAGTGGTTGAGCGAGGTCATGCCGGACGGGTTGATGGTGCCGTCGGGGCGGATTGAGTCCCAGCGCTCCCAGATCGTGGTCGCTCCCATCGTCACGGGGTACAGGAAGGAGGGGCAGCCGGTCTCGAGCAGCAGGAGGTAAGCCTCGTCGAGGTGGCCGGTGGCCGACAGGGCGTCGGTGACCAGCGGCGTGCCCGCGAATCCGGTCGAGATCCGGTATCCGGCGCGGGCGACGATGTCGGCAAGCCGGTCGCCGGCGTGCGCCTTCTGGGCGTCGTCGAGGAGGTCGAAGGTGATCGCCAGCGCATACGCGGTCGCGGTCTCGTCCACGACGCGGCCTGCCTTCGTCACGAACTCGTCGAGGAAGGCCCCGTGCACGCGCGCGGCGAGGGCGCGGAACTCCTCGGCATCGGCGTCGCGGCCCAGGACGACTGCGGTGTCCGCGATCTCGCGCGTCGTACGGCACAGGAAGGCCGCCGCGACGAGGTGGCGGTCGGTCTTGCCGCCGGCCGGGTTGTCGATGGGGGCGTCCGGATCCAGCCAGTCGCCGTATTGGAAGCCCGAGCTCCAGAGCCCGTCAGCGTCGAGGAGCCCTGCGACCTGTCGGATGAAGGCGGTCATCGATTCGTACGCGTCGGCGAGGATGCCCTCGTCGCCGTACTCGCGGTAGAGCGCCCAGGGCAGGCTCACCGCGACGTCGCTCCACAGGGCGGTCGGGGACGACGGGGTGGAGAGCACGTCGGGCACGACCCACGGGACGTAGCCCTTCTCCTGCTGCTCGACGGCGAGGTCGCGAAGCCAGGAGCCGAGCACCCCGCGCACGTCGTAGAGGAAGGCCGCGGTCGGGGCGAAGGCGTTGATGTCCCCCGTCCAGCCGAGACGCTCATCGCGCTGCGGGCAGTCCGTGGGGACGCCGACGAAGTTGTCGCGCATCGACCACACGGCATTGGAGTGCAGCTGATCAAGCAGTGGCTCCGAGGTTTCGAACCAGCCGATGCGCGTCATGTCGGAGTGCACCACAATGGCGCGCACGGCAGAGGGCTTTAGCTCTCCCGGCCAACCGTCGACCTCGACATAGCGAAACCCGTGGAACGTGAACCGGGGTTCCCACGTCTCGGTGCCGTCGCCGCGCAGCGTGCACCGGTCGGTCGCGGCGGCGGTGCGGATGGTCTCGAAATCGGCCTCGCCCGCGATCATGACTTCCGAGTGGCGGAGGGAGATCGTCGTGCCGGCGGGCCCGGCGACCGTGAGGCGCACCCAGCCTGAGATGTTCTGACCGAAGTCGACGACGGTGCGGCCGGCCGGGGTGGTCAGGACCTCGACGGGCGCGAGCTCCTCAATGCGTCGGATCGGAGGCGCCATCGGGTCGATGAGTGCGTCGAGCGGACACTCGACCTGCTCGACCGCTCCCCAAGCGGAGTCGTCGAAGCCGGGGCTGTCCCAGCCGGCCGGCTCGAGGCGGGCGTCGAAGTCCTCGCCGTCGTAGATGCTGTTCGCGCGCACGCCGCCGGTCCCCGCCCGGAAGGCCGTGCCGCTGCCGACGACCTCGGTGCGCCCGTCCGCGTACTCCAGCTCCAGCTGCAGCCAGGCGGCCGGGCGGTCAGCGTAGTGGTGACGCTTCTCTTCCCACCCCAGGCGGCCGAGCGCCCAACCCTCGCCGAGTACGGCGCCCAGGGCATTGAGGCCGACCACGACGAACTCGGTGACGTCGTGGCTGCTCACCACGAGACGGTGCTTGTAGGACGTCCACCCGGGAGCGAGGACTTCGTCGCCAACGACACCTCCGTTGAGGTGAGGCTCGATCAGTCCGATGGCGGTGCTGCGGAGCACCGCTCGCAACGGCTGCTCGGCCACCTCGAACTCATGCCGCAGGTACGCGGCGGGTTCACCGGCGCTACCGGTGGACGTGATCGGGGTGATGAACGCGGCGGACCGGGGTGCGGGCATAGGGGGTGACTCCATCGTCGAGAAGGGGAACGCACTAGCGCGAGCTATCCAACGAACGGTACAGCCGTGGACTAGCGCGCGCAAGCTCGCTCGGCGGTGCAGGGGAAGAGTCACGGCTCCCCGCATGAGCACGCTCTAAGCTCGACGAGGAGCAGGGGACGGGACGGCATGGCGATCACGACGACGGAGAAGCGGGTGACCGCCGCCGACATCGCTCGCGACGTCGGCGTCTCCCGCGCCACCGTCGGCTTCGTCCTCAACGACACCCCCGGCCAGACCATCTCCGAGGCGACCCGGACGCGGGTGCTCGAGGCTGCCCGGCGCCTGGGCTACCGCCCCCACCTCGCTGCGCAGGCGCTGGCGAGCGGCCGGAGCCGCGTCATCCTCCTCGTGCTGCCCGACTGGCCCATGGAGTACAGCATGCGGCGCCATGTCGACGAGGCGTCGATCGCTCTCGATGAGGCCGGCTACTCCCTCGTGACGACGACCCCCCATGCCGGCGGTCGGGCGCGCCCGCTATGGGAGACGCTGCAGCCCGACGTCGTCATGGGGATGGTGCCGTTCACGCGCGAGCGATTCGATGAGATTCGCGCAGCCGGGGTGCCCGTAGTCATCCCCGAACCGGAGGGCGAGGCCGCAAGCGACGAGCACACCTTCACTGAGGGCCCCCGCCTCCAGGTCGAGCACCTGCTCGCGAAAGGACGACGACGCCTCGCGTTCGCCGGCTCCCCCGATCCCCGCTTGACCGGCCTTGTCGCGTCGCGTTTCGCCACCGCGGCGGCGTCCGCGCGGAGCGCTGGCATCGACGAGCTCGAGCGCGTCGACATCGGTGCCGAGGACGCCGCCGTGCAGGTGCGCCTGTGGCACGACGCCGGCATCACCGGCATCGTGGCGTACAACGACGACATCGCCGCGCTGGTAGTGGGGTCAGCCGTGCGGTCGGGGTTGACGGTCCCGGAGGAGCTGTCGGTCGTCGGACACGACGACTCCCCGCTCGCGCGCATGTTCCTGCCCGCGCTGACCTCCGTCCATGTCGACGACGCCGGGCTCGGGCGCTACTTCGCACGGCTCGCCCTGGCGGCGGCTAAGGGTGAGCCCGCTATCGGCGATGCTCCTGCCCAGCAGATCTCGCTGGTCGAGCGCGAGTCCTCCTGAGCTAGCGGCACGGCGCAGACCGCGCACCGCCTCGGGCGCCGTCGCGTCCATGCGCGCCCGGAGCTGCGACATGCCGTCGATGACGCGCTATCCGCAAACCCGACCAACTAGTTGCGCGCGCTAGTCCTCAGATGTACTGTCCCGGGTAGCGCGCGCTAGCGTGGCCCGATCGACAATGGAGTCTCATGACCAACAGCATTCCGGGACCCGAGTCCCCGACGCCTCCCGCCCCGTACCCGATCCCCCAGGCGACCGTCCCGGACGACTTCTCGTTGAAGACAGCGCCGGTCTTCACCCAGGAGCCGGTAGGCAGCAAGTACATCTGGCTCGTCGTGCTGGCGCAGTTCGGCATCTTCGTCGCCTTCATCACCCCGATCGCCATCTCCCTCGCGATCAAGGTCTCCCAGATCGCCCCCGGGCAAGAGGAGGTGCTCGGTTACATCACCGGCGCAGGAGCGTTCGCCGCGGTGATCGCGACGCCGCTTGCGGGGATGTTCAGCGACCGGACGCGATCCCGATTCGGCCGTCGGCGCCCCTTCATCTTCGCCGGGGTCGTCGTGGGGACCATCGCCCTGTTCATCATGGCTACCGCGACCACCATCCCCGTCTTGGCGCTGGGGTGGATCCTGTCCCAGATCGGCTGGGGCGCTGGAGCGCTATCGGGGGTCACGACGAGCACTGCCGACCGGCTGTCCCCGTCGCAACGGGGCAAGGTCGCCGGCCTGGGCGGCTTCGCGACGCAGATCGCACCCGCACTGGGAGTGGGCCTGGCCGGCGTCCTCGCGGCGGACAACCTCCTGCTCTTCCTGGTTCCCGGTCTCGTTGGAATCGTGCTGTCCCTGGCGTTCGTGTTCTTCGCCGGCGAGGCCGACAGCCGGGACATGATCCTGAACGGGCGCCTCAACCTCCCGACGATCCTCTCGAAATTCGTCTTCAACCCGCGCAAGCACAAGGACTACGCGTGGAACTGGCTCGGCCGCTTCCTCTTCTACTTCGGCCTCGCGCTGAGCACCACCTACACGGCGTACTTCTTCGCGCAGCGCCTGGGCGTCACTCTGCAGGAGGTTGCTGGCGTGCTCGTGCCCCTGTCCCTCATCGGTCTCGTCGCGACGACTCTCGGCGCGATCGGCGGAGGATTCCTCTCCGACAAGTTCCGCCGCAGGCGCATCTTCGTCCTCATCTCCGCCGTGATCTACGCGGCAGGCGCACTCGTGACCGGCCTCGCCCCCGGCATCGAGTTGCTCTACGTCGGCGGCGCCCTCACCGCGCTGGGAATCGGCACCTTCTCGGCCGTCGACCAGGCACTCCTGCTGGATGTGCTTCCCGAGCGCGAGACCGACGCTGGCCGCTACATGGGAATCATCGGATTCGCGGCGACCATCCCGCAGTCGATTGCGCCTCTGATCGCCCCGATCCTCGTGGGCATAGGCGTCGGCGCGGGTGGAGAGAAGAACTACTCGCTCCCGTTCTTCCTCGCCGCCGCGGTGGTCATCGCGGGCGGGCTCGTCGTCCTCCGCATCAAGGCGGTTCGCTGAAGCGGGGGTCTCCTCTCCGTACACGCGTGGCAGGGGGCGCCGCCGGGCGCGACTGCTCGAGCGCGAAGAGACGACACGAGCGGCCCTGACCTCAGCGGCGGAGCGCGGTGCACCAGGCCCAGAACCGGCCCTGCCACCTTTGAGACAGGGCCGGTCCGTCGAAGTCCCCATCCTGGACGGCGGCCCAGCCCCTCGTTCAGGAACGGTGACGAGTTCCTGCTGGAAGATCACCCTGTTCGGCTCGGACCCGAGCAGGAGCTCGATCGCCGCCGCCCCGATGGTCGCGCTGGGCTACTGCCGGACACTTGAGCGCGGGAGGACGGTGGCGATGGTGCCGTAGCCGACGAGCGCAACGTCGTCGGCCACGCGGGTATCGCCCAGAAGCACGCGCGTCTGCAGCCCGCCGCCGGCGAGCAAGTCGGTCGCGCAATGAGGGCATCGGGGCGCTCGCGGGTGTCCAGCTCCTCAAGGCGCGGTCGCCTCACGACCGGCGAGCACGGACAGGTTCTCGGTCGGGATCTCGACGAGCACGGGTCCGGCCGGCGGCGACTGCGGCGCGGGCCCCCACGGGCCGATCGGACACCGGGCGGATCGACGCCGGCCCTCAAACGACCGTGATAGGCCGACGATCGATGGACATGAGTGGCTCTACGGACAAGTACCCGTGACATCGGCGACGGGGATGGCAACGGCAACGGAGAGGTGCGGCAGGTCGCGGGCCCCTAGTCGACGAGGACGCTGGAGATGCGCGGTAACTGGGCCTGCCGCCCGAATCCCCTCCCCCGTGCGGCAACATGAACAGGCCAGGCACTGCTTCTCCAACAGATCTCGCAACGCGCCCTCGCGCCTCGGGTCGGATCCGATGCTCGCGAGGATGACGCCGGGCCGGCCTCCGCCCCACCCCTCTACGCCGCGCTCGACTCCGAATGCAAAACTTGTCTTGCAACATGTTCTTTGCAACTGTACGTTGGGGCTATGACCGAGGACATCGAGGAGATCAGGGCCGGGGCCAGAGTGCTCGACAGGGCGAGCTTGAAGGCGTTAGCCCATCCGCTACGGATCAAGCTGTTCGATCTGCTCTCGGCTTATGGACCGGCTACGGCGAGTGGTCTTGCCGCGCGGGTGGGTGAGTCGAGCGGAGCGACCAGCTACCACCTCCGTCAGCTGGAGCGGCACGACTTCATCCGGGAAGTCCCGGGCATGGGAACCGACCGGGAGCGATGGTGGGAACGCATCCCCGGCGGCATGACCGTTGGTAGTCGGCCATCCGAGAAATCTCCCGCGGAGCGACTCGCATCGCACCTCCTTCTCCAGGAGCTCACGAGTGGGCGTGGCCAGCGGTTGCAGGACTTCGTCGATCGGGGGGACGACGAGCTGACCGACGAATGGCTTGCCGCATCGACCCTGAGCGACGCTCGCCTCGAGCTCACGAGCGGCCAGGCGACGGAGCTCGCGCGGCGCCTTCAAGCGACTCTCGAGGCCTTCACGGCTGAACACCGCGAGTCACCTTCTGTCAGAAGTCGCGCGGTCGCAGTCCAACTGAACCTGTTCCCCATCCTCGACGCCACTCCCGCAGCGACAGAAAGCACACCATGACCACGATCAACATCCAGTTCTCAGCCTCGCGGAGCAACCACATCGAAAGGCTTGCCTCAAGCATCGGAATTGGACTGCTGGTCTGGGCGAACAGCCGCGCGGGCCAGGTCGGTTTTCGCGATGAGCACGAGCGACAGATGCAACGTGTGCAGGTGGCTGCCGGCATCCGCGAGCGAGAGCACGCGGCGCTCCTGGGGATGCGCCGTCCACTCTGACTCGGGCAGAACGCTGTCGCGCTCGTAGGAAAGAAGAGTGGCTACTCGCCGCACGTCAGGACGATGCGGCGAACCACTCCCTTGCGAGCATCGACATGACGACCTCGTCGTGGAATGCCCCGTCATGGAACGCCGTCTCACGTAGCACCCCCTCGTCCTTGAAGCCGACCTTCCGATACGTTGCCCGCGCCCGCGCGTTGAATGCGAAGACGTGCAGCTGGATCCGGTTGAGCCCCATCTCGCGAAAGCCATAGTCGACGAGTGTGCGCACTGCGTCCGTACCGTAGCCAGAGCCGACGTACTCGGATCCGATCATCACTGTGAGGGTCGCCGCCCGAGTCAGTAGCTGTGCGCCGGAGAGGGTTGCGTGCCCGACGAGTCGGCCCGATTCCCGATCGGTGACGCAGAAACCGACGTCACCCGCGTCACCCTTGTTCGCGCTCCATCTCCGGAATTGCTCGGCTACGTCACCCACGGTACGGGGTCGCACCGTCAGCTGCTGGAAGATCGCCCATTCAGGCTCGCGCCACCACCGGACGAGGTCGGGAAGATCGGCGTCCTCGAGTGCACGGAGCTGAATCTGCTCGCCTGCGAGAATGCCCGCTCCGTACTGACGCGCGTCATCCGCGCCCACCCATGCCATGTGGTCATCATGACATCACCCGAATGAAGCTGGCGCGGCTGCAACTATGGACTCGCGCCCTACGCCTAAACCGCTCATGGGGTCCGAAGCGCGGCGCAGCGGCCGTTGTGCTCTAGCGCTCAGACTCGAGGGCAATGTCATTCGGGTGGGACCCATCACCTGACCACCTACTCGCCCGGATGCAGGCTCCCGTCCGCCGGCCCGGTCCGCCACGCGGTGAAGTGGACGGTGAGGCCCGCGCGCGTCGGCGCGCAGCACATGGGACCCGCGGTCACGGCGGCGTCGGCGTCCAGGGGCGCGACGCGCACCAGCTGCCACGGCTCGTCGTCCACCCGCGCGCGGACGGTCAGCGCGTCGCCGGAGCGGCTGGCGCGGATCGTGACGAGGCGGCCGTGCCAGCCGGGGACGGGGGCGAGCGACCAGTCGGACATGCCGCGGGTGACGACGGCGCCGAGGCCGTCCTCGCCGTCGCTGCGCTCGACGCCGGCCTTGGTCCACGTGCGGTCGTCGACCTTGACGAAGATCCCGGCCTGGTCGAACTGGGCCGAGAGGTCGAGGCGGAAGGACACCTCCATCGCCGCGCCCTGGTCGAGCGGCGCGAGGAGGGCGTGCTCCGTGTCGTGCACGAAGCCGTAGGAGGTGGTGCGCCAGGCGTCGCTCCCCTCGACGGCCGTGACGCGGAGCCCGTCGTCGGCGACCTCCGCGTGCGCGGGCGCGGTGGTCCAGGTGCCGGAGGTCCAGTCGATGTCGGTCATGGGGCCGAGTGTACGCTTGTACACATGACTGTCGACCACTTCGCCGGAGACGACCGCAGCAACCGCGAGCGGATGCTCGCCGGCGACCCGTACATCGCCGACGACCCCGAGAGCGTCCGCATCGCCCAGCGCGCCGTGCGGCTCGCCGACGCCTACCACCGGGCCGCCGTCGAGGACGAGGCCGCCGCGCGCCCGCTGCTGCAGGAGCTGCTCGGCTCGCTCGGCGAGGATGCGTCCGTCAAGCCGCCGCTGTTCGTCGACTACGGCGAGAACATCCGCATCGGCGCCCGGACCTTCGTCAACTACAACCTGACGGCTCTCGACGTCGCCGCGATCACGATCGGCGACGACTGCCAGATCGGCCCGAACGTCCAGCTCCTCACGCCCACCCACCCGATCGACCCCGGCCCCCGACGCGACAAGCTCGAAGCGGCCCGCCCGATCACCATCGGCGACAACGTGTGGCTCGGCGGCGGCGTGATCGTCTGCCCCGGCGTGAGTATCGGCGACGACAGCGTCATCGGCGCCGGCTCGGTCGTGACCCGCGACGTCCCCGCCGGGGTGGTCGCCGTCGGGAACCCCGCGCGGGTGATCCGCGAGATCGCGCCCCGGGCATGACGGGACCGGTTCCCGCCCGAGCACCCCGGCGATCGGATCCCGGCCGTCGGGACCGGATCGTCGAGGCCTGCCTCGACGTGATCGCCGACGTCGGGGTCGACGGCACCACGCACCGCCGGGTCGCGGCCGCGGCCGACGTCCCGCTCGGCTCGATGACGTACCACTTCGACGGCATGGACGACCTGCTCCGCGATGCCTTCGCGCTGTTCGCCGACCGCGCGGCCGACCGGATGCGCCGCCGCCTCGGCGACGCCCGCGGCGACGCGGCGTTCCCGGCGGCGGTGGTCGACGTGATCCTCCACGCCGCGCTCGGCACGCCGCGCGACCTCGTCCTCACGCACGAGCTCTACACGCTCGCCGCCCGCCGCCCCGAGTACCGCACCATCACGCAGACGTGGATGGCGCGCAGCCGCGCCGCCCTCGAGGAGCACGTCGACCCGACCACCGCGCGCATGCTCGACGCGCTCGTCGAGGGCCTCAGCATCCACCGCGCCCTCGACCCCGACCCGCCGGATGCGGCCTTCGTGCACGACGCCGTCCAGCGCATTGTGCGTTCCTCACCAGTGCCAACGGCACAGGATGTGCCGTCTGGCTAGGCGATCCCCAGCCGGACACCGCAGAAGTACCGGAAGATCGGTGCCTCACTCACAGTCGGCAAGCGATCGTCTCGAGGAGGTCGCCGGTTTGCCCGATCGCCACACGGAGGGCGAGCTTGACTACGCAGCGCAGCTGAGCCTCGTCGGCGCCGTCGCGTGCGCGGGATGACAACCCTACGAGCAGGGTATCCGTGAAGGCGGCGCAGCCGCCCGAGTGCCACGGCGCTATGTAGGGCCGCCGTCGCCTGCGACACTGATGAGCCCGGTGATGTCTTGGCCGTGATCCCTGATCCCTGAGCCCTCGCCTGACGGTGACGATGACGAGAGGCGCCCTACGCGGCCCGCCCTGCCAGGGACCGCCTTCCCGTGCTCGGCATTGGGACCACCGCCGCCACGCCCCCTCCCCGCCACCGCCCGCGTGGCCCCTCTCCTCCCTTGCCATCACCTCCGCCCATGACCGACGTGGTCGTGACGAAGGGGGTTCGGCGACGTGTAGCCCATGCTCGCGCACGGGATCCCGTTCGTGGTCGCGAGGTCCACCGAGGGCCCTGGCTCTCCGCCCGCATCCCCGGCAGGCTGCGGCGCGACGGACGTGGTGAGCCCCAGTTCATACAAGGCGCGGCATGTGTGAACTGAGCCGTAAGGCTCCCCAGATCCTTCATCCCCGAGCCCTAGAGGGGTTGCAGATGTCGTAGCCAGCAGCCTGGGTGGCCCGCTCTCCTTGCAGCATCGCATCGGCCAAGGGGGGACGCGGCTGCCCTTCCTCGGCGGCCCCTTCAGCCACACGGCAGTCGTGGAACTGATGAGTGGTCCACGTTGCCGTGCGCGCAGCCGCCGGTGCGACTCTTGAGGTCATCACCACGAGCAAGCGCACCGTCACGTCGGGTATCACGATCTGCGGCGAGCTCGCGCGGATCGTTGTTTGCACCAGCAGCGCCCCTGGCTGACGCCTACGGGGCGGCCTTGAGCGTACGCCGTCCCGGTGGCGCCCTATCCCCCGGTCGACGTCCGGACAATGAGCTCAGGCTGGAAGAGCACCTGCCGCGGCACGTCGCCGAGCAGCAGGTCGACCGCGGTTGCGCCGATCAGGGCGCTCGGCTGGCGGATGCTCGACAAGGGCACGACCGTCGCGCTCGCGAAGGCGATGTCGTCATAGCCGATGAGGGCGACGTCCTCGGGCACGCGGATGTCGCCCAGGAGCACCAGCGCCTGGAGGACGCCGACGGCGACGAGGTCGTTGGCGGCGAAGATCGCATCAGGGCGCGCGCTCGGGGCGCGGTCGGCGATCGCGCGACCCGCCTCTCGTCCGGCGAGGACCGAGAGAGCAGCGGTGGAGATCTCCTCGAGGGTCGCCCCGGGTACGGCGGCGACTGCAGCCCGTGCACCGGACACGCGGTCGGAGACCTGGCGGATGGACGCCGGCCCCCCGATCACGGCGATGCGACGGCGGCCGAGCTGCAGGAGGTGCTCCACGGCCAGCCGGCCACCGGACGCGTCGTCGACGGCGACCGACGAATGCTCCGGGTCGTCGGACTCGCGGTCGACGAGCACGCAGGGGATCCCGTGCGCGCGCAGGCGGGCGATGCGCTCCCCGTCGTCACCCTGCGGGGAGATCAACACGCCCGTGACGCGCTGCTCCTCGAAGAGGTCGAGGTACGCGTCCTCCCGACCGGCGTCGCCGTCGGTGCTGCCGAGGAGGACCGCGAGGCCCGCCTCGGCAGCACGTGCCTGTGCGCCGCGGGCGAGCTCGGCGAAGAACGGGTTGCCCGCGTCGAGCACCACGAGGCCGAGGCTGCGGCTGCGCCCAGCTCGGAGCTGGCGGGCGGCGTCGTTGCGGACGAACCCGAGCTCGGCGACTGCGTCTCGGACCTTCCGCACCGCGTCGGCGTTGACCCGATCCGGGCGGTTGAGGACGTTCGAGACGGTGCCCACGGAGACGCCGGCGCGGGCTGCGACATCGCGAATGCTCACAGCCACGTCGGCTCCTTCCCCGTCGGACTCGGGATGACGGGCGGCGGATGCGGCTCCCTCGGCTTCCGAGGCTAGGCCATGGGCGAGCCGGCTCCGGCAGCCGGACGACTGACTCGTTGACATCCCGTCGCGGCGCGCACTACTGTCGGCTCGTCGCCGTGAAACGATTCACCGCCTTCATGCCTCCACCGTCGCAGACAAGGACCTCCCCGTGACCGACCTCGGCCCCGACCTCCTCCGCCAGCTCGAGCAGCAAGCCATCGAGCTGCCCTCCTGGGCGTTCGGCAACGCCGGCACCCGCTTCAAGGTCTTCGCGACGCCCGGGACGCCGCGCACCATCGAGGAGAAGATCTCCGATGCCGCGACGGTGCACGAGCTGACGGGCCTCGCCCCGACAGTCGCGCTCCACATCCCGTGGGACCGCATCGACGACTACTCCGCGCTGGAGGACTTCGCCGCATCGAAGGGGGTGTCCCTCGGCACGATCAACTCGAACACGTTCCAGGACGACGACTACAAGTACGGGTCCCTCACGCACTCCGACCCCGTCATCCGGCGGAAGGCGATCCACCACCACCTCGCCTGCATCGACATCATGGACGCGACCGGCTCCCGCGACCTGAAGATCTGGCTCGCCGACGGATCCAACTACCCCGGCCAGCAGGACATCCGCGGCCGCCAGGACAGGCTCGCCGACTCCCTCGCGGAGATCTACGCGCGCCTCGGGGCCGACCAGCGGATGGTGCTGGAGTACAAGTTCTTCGAGCCGGCGTTCTACCACATGGACGTCCCGGACTGGGGCACGAGCTACGCGCACGTGGCGGCCCTCGGCGACCGGGCGATGGTCTGCCTCGACACCGGCCACCACGCGCCGGGCACCAACATCGAGTTCATCGTCGCCCAGCTGCTGCGTCTCGGGAAGCTCGGCTCGTTCGACTTCAACTCCCGCTTCTACGCCGACGACGACCTCATCGTGGGCGCGGCCGACCCGTTCCAGCTGTTCCGGATCCTCCACGAGGTCGTCCGCGGCGGCGGCTACGGACCCGACTCCCCGGTCGCGTTCATGCTCGACCAGTGCCACAACGTCGAGGACAAGATCCCCGGCCAGATCCGCTCCGTGCTCAACGTGCAGGAGATGACGGCGCGTGCGCTGCTCGTCGACCGCGCGGCGCTCGAGCAGGCGCAGCTCGCCGGCGACGTGCTCGGTGCCAACGGGATCCTCATGGACGCGTTCTACTCCGACGTGCGCCCCGCCTTGGCCGCATGGCGGGAGAGCCGGGGCCTGCCCGCCGACCCGATGCAGGCCTACGCCGTCTCAGGTCGCGCGGAGCAGCTCGCCGAGGAACGCGTCGGCGGCACGCAGGCAGGCTGGGGCGCCTGACGCACCGACGTCGCTCGACCTCCGACCCCTCGACCCCCTCTGGACAGGAACCTCCGAACCCCATGACGAACGACACCGCCGCTGAGCTCATCGCCCGCTCGAACCGCCTGGGCGCCGACCCAGCGAACACGAACTACGCGGGGGGCAACACCTCGGCGAAGGGGACCGCCACGGATCCCGTCACCGGCGAGCCCGTCGAGCTGCTCTGGGTGAAGGGGTCGGGTGGAGATCTCGGCACGCTGACCGAGTCGGGACTCGCGGTCCTGCGGCTCGACCGGATGCGCGCGTTGGCGCGCGTCTACCCGGGCGTCGAGCGGGAGGACGAGATGGTGGCGGCGTTCGACTACGCGCTGCACGGCAAGGGCGGCGCCGCGCCGTCGATCGACACGGCCATGCACGGCCTGGTCGACGCCGCCCACGTCGACCACCTCCACCCCGACTCGGGCATCGCCTTCGCGACGGCCGCCGACGGCGAGCGGTTGACGGCCGAGGCGTTCGGCGGGACCGTCGCCTGGGTGCCGTGGCGTCGTCCCGGCTTCCAGCTCGGGCTCGATATCGCCGCCCTCAAGGAGGCCGACCCGACGCTGATCGGGGCGATCCTCGGCGGACACGGGATCACCGCGTGGGGCGACACGAGCGCGGAGGTGGAGGCGAACTCGCTGCGGATCATCGCGACCGCGACCGCCTACATCGCCGAGCACGGCCTGCCGGAGCCCTTCGGTCCCGCACTCGACGGCTTCGCGGCGCTCCCCGAGGGCGAGCGCCGCGCGAAGGCCGCCGCTCTGGCGCCGCACCTGCGCGCGATCGCGTCGCACGACCGCCCGCAGGTCGGCCACTTCACCGACTCGACCGAGGTCCTCGACTTCCTCGCGCGGGCGGAGCACCCGCGCCTCGCCGCCCTCGGCACCTCGTGCCCCGATCACTTCCTCCGGACCAAGGTGAAGCCGCTGCTCGTCGACCTGCCGGCGACGGCGAGCGTCGAGGAGATCCTCGAGCGGCTCCCCGCGCTGCACGAGGCGTACCGGGCCGACTACCAGGCCTACTACGACGCGCACAGGACGGCCGAGAGCCCCGCGATCCGGGGCGCTGACCCGCTCATCATCCTGATCCCGGGCGTCGGCATGTTCTCCTACGGCGCGAACAAGCAGACCGCGCGGGTCGCGGGCGAGTTCTACGTCAACGCGATCAACGTCATGCGCGGCGCCGAGGCCATCTCGACCTACGCACCCATTGACGAGGCGGAGAAGTTCCGGATCGAGTACTGGGCGCTCGAGGAGGCCAAGCTCCAGCGGATGCCGAAGCCCAAGCCTCTCGCGTCCCGCATCGCCCTCGTCACGGGCGCGGCATCAGGGATCGGCAAGGCCATCGCGACCCGGCTCGCCGCCGAGGGCGCCTGCGTCGTGGTCGCCGACCTCGATCTCGCGAAGGCGCAGGCCGCGGCCGCGGAGCTCGGCTCGACCGACGTCGCCCTCGGCGTCGCCGCGAACGTCGCGGGCGCCGACGCCGTGAAGGCCGCCATCGACGCCACCGTGCTCGCCTTCGGCGGGCTCGACCTCGTCGTCAACAACGCCGGCCTCTCGCTCTCCAAATCGTTGTTCGACACGACCGAGGCCGACTGGGACCTGCAGCACGACGTGATGGCCAAGGGCTCCTTCCTCGTCTCGCAAGCCGCGGCGCGCGTGCTCGTCGACCAGCGGCTCGGGGGCGACATCGTCTACATCTCCTCGAAGAACTCGGTCTTCGCGGGCCCCAACAACATCGCCTACTCCGCCACCAAGGCCGATCAGGCCCATCAGGTCCGGCTGCTGGCCGCGGAGCTCGGCGAGCACGGCATCAAGGTGAACGGCATCAACCCCGATGGCGTCGTCCGCGGTTCCGGCATCTTCGCCTCCGGGTGGGGCGCCAACCGCGCGAAGACTTACGGCATCGAGGAGGAGGACCTGGGCGCGTTCTACGCGAAGCGCACGATCCTCAAGCGCGAGGTCGTCCCCGAGAACGTGGCGAACGCCGTGTTCGCGCTCTGCACCTCCGACTTCTCCCACACGACCGGCCTCCACGTTCCCGTCGACGCGGGCGTCGCGGCTGCGTTCCTCCGATGACGCCCTATTGCGCCGCAGAGGCGCGGGCGTGGTGAAGCAGGTCGCGGCCGTCGACCTCGGCGCCAGCAGCGGACGCGTGATCCTCGGCGGCGTCGACGCCGACGGAATCCGCCTCCGCCACGTCGCGCGCTTCCCCAACCGCCCCGTCTCCCTGCACGAGGGCGCGCCCGACTCGGCGGGTCTGCACTGGGACACGACCGGGCTCTGGCGGTCCGTCGTCGACGGCCTCGGCGCCGCCGTCCGCGACGCCGACGACCTGGTCTCCATCGGTGTGGACTCCTGGGCGGTCGACTACGGGCTCCTGCGCGCCGGCCGCCTGATCGGGGCGCCCTACCACTACCGAGACAAGCGCACGGCCGCGGCCGTGGCGGCGGTGCACAAGCGGATCCCGACGGAGGCCCTCTTCGCCCGCACCGGCCTGCAGCACCTGCCCTTCAACACGGTCTTCCAGCTCACCTCCGATCGCCTCGCGGGTACCCTGCCGCTGGCCGACCGGGCGTTGCTGATGCCGGATCTGCTCACCTGGTGGCTCACGGGCGTCGAGGCGACGGAGGCCACCAACGCGTCCACCACCGGCCTCGTCTCGCCGATCACGGGCGACCTTGACCTCGGCCTCCTCGACCTCCTCGACATCCCACGGGACCTCCTGGCTCCCCTGATCGCGCCCGGCACGACGACGGGCTCCCTGCTCCCCTCTGTCGACAACGCGATCGGAGCCGGTGGCGGTGTGCGCGTCACCGCGGTCGGGTCGCACGACACCGCGTCCGCAGTGGTCGCGGCGCCCATGACCGGCGATGCCGCGGCATACATCTCCAGCGGAACGTGGTCTCTCGTCGGGCTCGAGCTCGACCGCCCCCTCCTCACCGAGGACGCACGCTTGGCCGGGTTCACCAATGAAGGCGGCGTCGACGGCACGACACGCCTGCTCCGCAACGTCTCCGGGCTATGGCTGCTCAGCGAGTCGATGCGCGCGTGGGACGGCGCAGGATCCACCGAGTTCGAACGCAGCAGCGACCTCGCCACTCTCCTCGATGAAGCCGCGGGCGTCGCGGAAGCCGTCCCGACATTCGACATCCAGGACCCGCGCTTCACGCCGCCCGGCGACATGCCGGAGCGCATCGCCGGCTGGTTCCGCGATAATGACCGGCCAGCGCCCATCACCCGCGCGGCCCTCGTCCGCAGCATCCTCGAATCGCTCGCCGAGACGTACGCGGCGACGCTCCGGGATGCGGAGCTCATCTCCGGACGCAGCATCCGGGAGGTCCACGTCGTCGGCGGCGGATCCCAGAACGCGCTCCTCTGCCAGCTCACCGCCGACCGCACAGGCCTCCCCGTGCTCGCCGGACCCGTCGAGGCGACAGCGATCGGCAACATCCTCGTGCAAGCTCGAGCCCAGGGGCTCACGAGCGGCTCCCTCGAGTCCCTCCGGTCCCTCGTCCTGCAGTCGTACCCGCCCGTCCGGTACCTGCCGAGGCCCCACGCTCGCTGAGTAGGCCGGCCACTCCCCCGCATCCGATCCCACAGAAAGGGCGACGAGCACATGGTGCAACGTCAGTTCCCCAAGCCCGTCGAGCTCCTCGAGTACCTCAGCTTCAAGAGGCCCGAGCTCGACGGCCGCAAGCGCCGCCTGGACGCCGCCCTCACGATCGAGGACCTGCGCGCCATCGCGAAGCGGCGGACGCCGAAGGCCGCGTTCGACTACACCGACGGCTCGGCGGAGGGCGAGATCTCGATCGCGCGCGCCCGCCAGGCGTTCGAGGACGTCGAGTTCCACCCGCAGGTCCTCCGCGACGTCGCCGCGGTCGACACGACCGCGACCGTGCTCGGCGCCCCGTCCGCGCTGCCGTTCGGCATAGCGCCGACCGGCTTCACCCGGCTGATGCAGACCGAGGGCGAGACCGCGGGCGCGAGCGCAGCGGCCGCTGCCGGCATCCCCTTCACATTGTCGACCCTCGGGACCACGTCCATCGAGGACGTCACGAAGGTGAACCCAGACGGCCGAAACTGGTTCCAGCTGTACGTCATGCGCGATCGCGACATCTCCTACGGGCTCGTCGAGCGTGCTGCCGCCGCCGGCTTCGAGACCCTCTTCTTCACGGTGGACACCCCTGTCGCCGGCGCCCGGCTCCGCGACAAGCGCAACGGGTTCTCGATCCCGCCGCAACTCACGCTCGGGACCGTCCTCGACGCGCTCCCCCGCCCCTGGTGGTGGTACGACTTCCTGACCACCAAGAAGCTCGAGTTCGCGTCCCTCAGCTCGACGGGAGGCACGGTGGGCGACCTCCTCGACCTCGCCATGGATCCCACGATCAGCTTCGACGACCTGCGGATTATCCGCGGGATGTGGCCCGGAAAGCTCGTCATCAAGGGCGTGCAGAGCCTCGAGGACGCGAGGAGATTCGTCGAGGCGGGCGTCGACGGCATCGTCCTCTCCAACCACGGCGGCCGCCAGTTGGACCGGGCGCCGATCCCGTTTCACCTGCTGCCCGAGGTGGTCCGCGAGGTGGGCTCCGATACGGAGGTGATGGTCGACACCGGCATCATGAACGGCGCCGACATCGTCTCCTCCATCGCCCTCGGGGCGAAGTTCACCCTCATCGGCCGCGCGTACCTGTACGGCCTGATGGCCGGCGGGCGCCAGGGCGTCGACCGCACCATCGCGATCCTCTCAGAGCAAATCGTCCGCACGATGAAGCTCCTCGGTGCGCACTCTCTCGAGGAGTTGACCCCGCAGCACGTCACCCAGCTTGAGAGGCTGCAGCCGCGACCGCCCGCGTGATCAGGTCATGCGCACCCGCTGCCGTTCGTGAATCAGCAAGTCACCCTCCGATCGGTTTCGCCTTTCGCCTGAGTTCCTCCGAGGTCGCGTCGAGCAACGCCAGAGCGATCTAGAGCAACTGATCGAGCAGCGCCGCCGAGCGCCGAGACGTCCCAGAGCGCGACGCCATTTCCTACGTGCTCGATCTGACGATCTATGCCGCGAACTCGGGAGTCGAGACGTTCGCACTCCTGCTCGCACGACTCGAAGTGCCACGTGCTCAGCACGTGTGGGACAGGTACCTAACCGTCTACCTCCACGCTGCGTTAGAGGCGTTCCCCAAGCTCGCAGGGAAGGTTGTGCGGGAGCTCCAACAGCTACACGCGTCGGGACACAGCCACGTCGACGCTGACGCCGTCACAGCGTCCTACAAGAAGGCGATGCGCGAGGTCACCGACGACGCGGTCTTCATGAATGAGCTCGCCCGTGTGCGGAACACCGTTGCCGCTCACCACCTGACGTCACAGCCTGGTTGGTACCAGTATTTTTTTGTCCTCACCCTGAGTATCGGGATGCTTCTCAATATCACAGCCGTTTTTGAAGCTCTCGACTGGTCGCTGGGTGTGGCTATCCTGGTGACTACAGCTGTCACAATGCTTATGGCCTGGCTGGCCATGGTTATCGCTGCCCGTGAGAACTTTTCGGAGCATGCTGGATTTCACACAGATCCGATGCATATGGGCTCTGGCGTTCCTCGCCTTCGCCCTCTGGACCTCGGTCAGACAGAGGAGCACCGAGTGCATCACAAAGAGGCGACTGCGCGTCGTCTTCCAGAACGGCGCCGCAAGCGCGACAAGTGACGAAGCGCCATGGACGTCCAGGCGGGCCGCAGCCGGAGCAGCCCAAGGCAAAGTGACCGAATGCGTCATGGCTCCACGCGGTGCCAGAACACTGAGGCCGCGGCGGCCTACAGCGATGCCTAGGCGGCTCGGCCTTGTACTCCTGTCCGACGCTGATAATCATGATGATGTCTTGTCGACCGCGGCGGGACGGTGTTGGTGCTCGTGCTCTGCTCCCCGTCCACCGCCCGGCCCGGCAGCTGGGCGCATGTCGCCGTGGAGATCCGAGCGGACTGCGCCCGCCGTCGGAGGCGCGCCTCCCGGTCGGCGTCAGACCGGGCAGTGCACCTGCGTCCGAGCACCCGAGCGGTCGATGTCGTGGTCCGGCATCGGCTTCCCGCACATCGGGCAGAGCCGCGACTGCGGCGCCGGCACCGGGTCGTCCGTGTACGGGCCCAGCGGCGGTGCCCCCAGGTACGGGCGCAGCCGCTCGTTGAACCTCTCGACGGCCGCTCCGAATCCCCTGCCGCGTGGCTTCCCGTCCTCGTCCCTGCTACCGCGTGTCATAGTATTTAGTGTACGCGGTAAATAGCCCCGGGTCCACGGACCAGCGGCAGCGCAGCAGGGAGGACACGACATGAGCACGGATCCGCTGACGCTCGACAACCAGGTGTGCTTCGCCGCCGTCCTGGCGGCTCGGACCGTCGTGTCGCTGTACCGGCCGATCCTCGAGCCGCTGGGGCTCACGCATCCTCAGTACCTCGTGATGCTCGCGCTCTGGGAGCGGGACGGCAGGTCGATCTCCGACCTCGGCGGCGCCCTCCAGCTCGAGCCGGCGACGCTGACGCCCCTCCTCAAGCGCCTCGAGGCGGCCGGGCTGGTGCGACGGTCGCGCAGCGCGGAGGACGAGCGGGTCGTGCGGGTGACCCTCACTGATGCCGGGCGGAGGCTGCGCGAGCAGGCCGAGCTGGTACCCGGACGCATCGCCGCCCGGACCGGGATGTCGATCGCCGAGCTCACCGAGCTCAGGGACACCCTGCACGTCTTCGTCGACCGCCTCGGAGCCGCTCCCGGAGCCAGCGGCTAGTCGCCGCCATCCCCGGCCCGGCCGCGGTCACGCGTGCCGGGCCGTCAGGGAGTACCCGGCTAGGCCGAAGAGGACCGTCCCGGAGATCCGCTCCGTCGTGCGCACGCGGGTGCGCGGGAACAGCCGTGCGACCGCTCCCCCGGCTACTGCCCACAGCGTGTCCGGCACAGCGGCCAGGACGATGAACAGCAGCCCCAGCGCCGTCATCTGCGACCACGCCGGGCCCGCATCCGGCCGGACGAACTGCGGCAGGAAGGACAGGAAGAACACCGCCGTCTTCGGGTTGAGGATCCCGATCACGAGACCGCGCCGGAAGGCCGCCCCGGGACGCGCGGCGCCACCCGCGGATCCGAGCTCGCCGAGCAGCCGAAGGTCCCGGGATCGCCACGCCGTGATGCCGAGCCACACGAGGTAGCACGCGCCCGCGACCTTCACCGCGGTGAAGGCGGCGGCGCTCGCGGCGAGGATCGCCGAGATGCCGGCGGCCGCGGCGACGACGTGCGCGAAATAGCCGAGCTCGACGCCTCCGACGGCGCTCAGCGCGACCCGCCGCCCGCTGGTGAGCGTGGTGGCGAGCACGAACGCCACGGACGGACCGGGCGCCAGCACGAGCGGGATGCACGTGAGGACGAACAGGAGCACCACGCTGGACTGCATCAGGACTCCTGCCGGTCGGTGGGCCCAACCTACCCGCGGGTCGACCGTGATGGAGGCATGCCGAGACGCTGCGATCGCTCCCGCGCCGTCGGGTGAGGGCTCCCTGCCCTTCCGACGCCGTCAACGCCGCCTGGGCGTCCCCCGCCGGCGCATCGCGAGGTCCGCCGCGTCGACGAGTGGGCGGACACGATCGCGGATCCGCCGATCCTCCCCATCCCGCCTGCTGGATCGCCGGGTCCCCGCTCCTCGTGGTCCTCAGCCCGCGCCTGCATCGCCGGTACCCGCTCTCCCGCGATCGCCCGGAGCCGCCGCCCGAAGTCCGGAGCCGAACCGGCACGCTCTCCGGGCGCCGGCCGTCCGAGCGCCGAGCCGAGCCCGGCGTGGCCGTCCACCACCACGTCGGTGACCAGGCGCGCGTGCCGGCCGTCGGGGTCGAGGTCCTCCGCCGCGACGCTCGCGCAGCGGTCGCTGTCGCCGGGATGGCGGAAGTCGGTGTGCCCGTCGACGTGCACCAGTCCCGCTACCCCGCGGTGGGCCATCGCGACGCCGGCGCCGAGGAAGACGCTGCAGTCGCCGCCCACCACGAGCGGAGCGTGGCCGTCGCGCAGCACGCCCGTGACGCGGTCGGCGAGACGCCGGGCGTGCTCGACCAAGGCCGCCTCGTCGCGGACCCGGCCGGCAGGCCGGTCCGCGTCGTCGTCGACGGACCGGCCGGGCAGGACGACTCCCCCGTCGCGCGCGCCGAGCTCGGCGAGGCGTCGGAGGAGGCCCGCCTCGCGCAGGGCCTCGGGTCCCTGGGCGGCGCCGGGCACGGATCCCGGGCCCGGCGGCTGCAGGCCGAGGTTCGTGGGGACGGACAGCAGGACGATCACGTGGGCGAGTCTGCAAGGAGCCGGAGCGGGCACCGGCCGCGCCCTGGCCGGCAGCCCGTGCCCGGCCGTCGCGGGCCGCGACCTGCATCCCGGGAGCCGTCCGCCGCAAGGCCGCCCCGAGAGCGCCGTGCGACCCGTAGCGTGGGGAGCCCGAAGCCCACCGCGAAGGAGCAGGACGATGGAGCACACCCGACTCGGCAGCACCGGCCTCCGCGTGAGCCGCCTCGCGCTCGGCTGCATGACCTACGGCGACCCCGCCCGGGGCATGCACTCCTGGACCATGGACGAGGAGGCGTCGGCGCCCTTCTTCCGCCAGGCGGTGGAGCTCGGCATCACGTTCTGGGACACCGCCAACGTCTACCAGCAGGGCACGAGCGAGGAGTACGTCGGCCGGGCGATCCGCCGCTTCTCGCGCCGCGAGGACATCGTGCTCGCGACCAAGGTCTCCGGCAGGATGCACGACGGACCCGGCGGATCCGGACTGTCCCGCGCCGCGATCCTCGAGCAGGTCGACGCCTCCCTCCGCCGTCTCGGGACGGACCGCATCGACGTCCTCTACCTGCACCGCTTCGACCCGGAGACCCCGGTGGAGGAGACGATGCAGGCGCTCGACGACGTCGTGCGCGCGGGCAAGGTCCGCTACCTCGGCGCCTCGTCCATGCACGCGTGGCAGTTCGCGAAGCTCCAGCGCGCCGCGGCGGTCGACGGGTGGACGGGCTTCGCCGCCATGCAGGACCAGTACAACCTCCTCAAGCGCGAGGAGGAGCGCGAGATGATCCCGCTCTGCGCCGACACCGGCGTGGGCCTCACGCCCTACTCCCCCAACGGGAAGGGCCGACTGACCCGGCCCCGCGGCGCCACGACCGCCCGATCGGCGACCGACAGGGTCGCCGAGGCCTTCGACACCGCGGCCGACGGGCCCGTCATCGACGCCGTCGAGCAGGTCGCCGCCGAGCGCGGGGTGCCGATGGCCCGGATCGCGCTCGCGTGGGTGCTGCGCAACCGGACGGTCTCCGCGCCCGTCATCGGGGCCACCAAGCCCCACCACCTCGACGACGCCGTCGCCGCGCTCGACGTGCACCTCACGGACGACGAGGTCGCGCGGCTCGAGGCGCCCTACGTCACCCAGCCGCCGTTCTGGTGGTGAGCGCGGGACGACGCGGAGCCGGCTACCCGTAGCCGGTCCCACCCGCTTCGAGGAGCGGCACGCGCGAGGCGGCGCGGCTCCGCGTCCGTCTCCTCACGCGGAGCGCGCGAGGGCCGCGCCGATCCGCCGGACGAACACCGACCGCGCGTCCGCCGAGGCGAACCCCGCATCCGGCGCCGACGCGTACAGGCGGTCGTCGGGGTACCGCGGGAAGACGTGCACGTGGAGGTGCCACACGTCCTGGCCGCCGTCGGGCTCGTTGTGCTGCCGCGTCGAGATGCCCGAGCAGCCGTAGGTCGCGCGCATCGCGCGCGCCACCTCCTGCACCAGGTCCGTCACCGCGTGGAGGTCCTCCGTCGGCGCGGAGTAGAGGTTCTCGACGTGGGCGCGCGGCACGACCAGGGCGTGCCCGTGGTTCCGCGGCCACCAGCGCGGGGCGATGACGGCGATCGCGCGGTCCCGTTCCGCGATCACGTCCCCCGGCTGCGGCGCGAGCATCGGCTGGCCGCGCAGCAGCGTGCAGAACGGGCACCGGTAGCCCGCCGGCTCGTGATCGGGAGCCGGCGACGGGAGCATGCCCCGACCGTAGGGCACCCGCCGACGATGGATCGCATGCGCCCCCAGGCGGCGGCGGGACCGCTGCCGGCCTAGCCCTCCGCCGCCAGGAACGCCGCGAGGCTCGTGGCCGGGCGGCCGAGGACGCGCTCGACGTCGCCGCTCACGTGCGCCATCTCGCCGGCGGCCATGGCCGTGTACGTGCTGATCCACGCATCCACCTGCCACTCGGGCGCCTGCCACACGGCACGCGAGGCGCGCGCCTCGTCGAGCGTCTCGTCCCGGTACGTCACCGCCCGGCCCTGCGCGTCGGCGACGGTCGCCGCGATCTCCGCCATGGTCAGGGCCTCCGGGCCGGTCAGCTCGTAGGCGGCGCCGGCGTGGGCAGCGGGATCCCGGAGGATCGTCGCCGCCACCTCGGCCACGTCGGCGCGCGTGACCGCGGCCACCCGGCCCTCGCCCGCGGGTCCGCGGATCACGCCGTCCTCGCCGACGAGCTGGCTCACGAAGTCGATGTAGAACGCGTCCCGCAGGAAGGTCCACGCCATGCCGGACGCGCGGATCCGCTCCTCGGTCGCGTGGTGGTCGCGCGCGAGGGTGAAGGTCGCGTCGGGCGCCGCGCCCTGGAACGACGTGTAGACGATGTGGCGGACGCCCGCCTCTGCCGCGGCGTCCACGAAGGCGACGTGCTGCGCGAGCCGGTGCTCGTCCTCGGCGGCCGACACCATGAGCAGCGTCGACACGCCGGTGAGGGCCGCGAGGGAGGCCCCGTGATCCCCGTAGGCGACCTCGTGCACGGAGGCGCCGGGCAGCTCGGGGGCGCGGGCGGGCGACCGGGCGAGCAGGCGCTGCGGGAGGCCGGCATCGGCCAGGTGACGGGCGACCGCACCCCCGATGGCGCCCGTGACGCCCGTGACGGCGACGGGTGGGACGGGCGTGCTCATGGTGTCTCCTCTCGGCGCGGCGGCGGCATCGGCATCCGGAGGTGATCCGGCGCGTCGCGCGATCGTCCGACACTATCCGGCGCAGGACGCGGCCCCCGTCCCGGGAGGGGCGGGGGCCGCGTCGGGCGGTGCGTCAGCGCGTCACGCGCCGGCGCGCGTCACGATCACGTCGAAGGTGGTCGTCCGGACGTTGCCGGCGCGGTCCTTCGCGGTGCAGCTGACGGTGGTGGTGCCGACCGGGAAGATCCCGCTGCGGGGCGGCGTGCACACCACGCGCACGTTCCCGTCGCGCGTGTCGATGGCCGACGGCAGCGCGTACGGCACGCGCACGCCCGTCGCCTTCGTCGCCACGGCCGTGATGTCCTCCACGTCCTCGATGCGCGGCGCCGACAGGTCGGCCGGACGCGCGGGCAGCTGCTTCGGATCCACGATGCCCCAGTACGCGGGCGCGGCCTGCAGGTCGTCGTCGAACGGCAGCGGCTGCTCCCACGGGCGCGCGATGGGCCACGTGCGCAGCCAGCTGCGCGCGTTGCCCACGCCCCAGAAGGTGACCGAGTCGATCGACGCGGCCTGCTGGCGGATCATCTGGAAGAGGTCGCGGTAGTAGTAGCCGACCTCCGCTCCCGCCTGGGCGTCGTCCGCGTAGACCGGGGTGTACGGGTCCTGCGGCGCACCGCTCACGTCGGCGCCCTCGTTCTGGTTCGACGCGTTGACGTCGAGCTCCGTGATGGCCTGCAGAAGGCGCGTGTCGATGCGCTCCACCGCGCGGATCGAGTCGCGCAGCCACGAGACGGGCCGGGCGAAGTCGACGTGCGCCTGGTGGCCCACCCCGTCGATCGGCACGCCGCGGGCCACGAGCGCCGAGATCAGCTCGAGGTAGTCGGCGCGCTTGGTCGGCACCTCGGTGTTGTAGTCGTTGATGAACAGCTTCACGCCCGGGAAGTAGGCGCGCGCCAGGCGGAAGCCCTCGTCGACGAAGCCCTCCCCCAGCACCTGGTACCAGCGGCTGTCGCGCATGTCGTGCGCGTTGTCGTTCGGGCCGTCGTCGATGACCTCGTTGACGACGTCCATCGCCCAGATCGGGCTGCCGCCGTCCGGGTAGCGGGCGGCGACGTGGTCCGCGATGCCCTTCACGTGCGCCTCCATGCGCGCCTTCAGGATCGCCTGGTCGGCGGGGCTGTCGGTGAGCGGGCGGTCGCCGTCGAGGAAGAACCACGCGGGCGTCTGCGAGTGCCAGAACAGCACGTGGTAGTAGACCTTGGTGCCGGTGCGGTCGGCGTAGTCGAGCAGCTGGTCGATCTGCGCGAACGTGAAGCGGCCCTCCTCCGGCTGGACGCTCTCGGGCTTCCCGGCGTTCTCCGGCGTGAGCGCGTTGAACTGCCGGCTCACGAGGTCGGCTCCGGCGCCGACGGTCTCGCGCCCGTCGACGGCGACGCCCACGTGCTCGATGCCGCGGGAGCCGAGGACGTCCTTCAGCGCCGGGATGTCGGTCTGGACGGGGGTGCCCACGGCGTCGCCGAGCTGGAAGTCGTCGAGGAGGAAGTCGGCGCCGACCGTCCCCTCCACGTAGACCTGCGCCTTGTCGACGGGTCCGCCGAGCGTGTACGTGCCGGTGAGCTCCGTCCAGGCGTCGGCGGTGACGCGGGCGGCCGCGCCGGCGACCCCGTCGTACCCGCTGCCGCCGCCGACGTCGCGCTGCACGGACACCTTGAGCGACGCGGGGGCCTCCCCCGCCGCCAGGCGCGCCCAGACGGTCACCTCGACCTCCTGGCCGACGGCGAGCGACGACGTGACGTCGAGGGCGGCACCGTGCCACTCCTGCGTGCGGTCGGTGACGAGGAGGCTGCCGGATCCGGTGCGCGCCTCGGCGCTCGGGGCGATGCGCACGCCGTCGCCCCGCGGGGCCCAGGCGCCCGTGCCGGACTCGAAGTCGGATCCGACCCCGGCGGGGACCGCGTCGGCGGCCTGCGCGGCGGGGGCGGAGAGGGCCCCCGCCGCGGCGATGAGACCGAGGGCGGTGAGGGCGGCGAGGCCGCGTCGGCGGTCGCGTCGCGGGCGGGCAGCGCGCCCGCTGCGGCTCGGAGGGCTGACGTCCGCGAGCGCGGACGTGGTGGTGCGGGGAATGCTCATCATCGAACACCTTCCATGTGTTCCGACGTCGGTGTTGGATGCTCGCACCGTAGGCACCCTCCCCTACGGGGGGCAAGGTATTCGAAAACCTTTGTTGTGTGTTGCAACGAACGCACCGCGGCCCCCGTCCTCGACGAGGACGGGGGCCGCGGTGGTCGCTCGGGCGGTGATCAGCCCTTCGGCAGCGCCGGACGCGGCGGGAGCTTCGACGGGTCCACGATGCCCCAGTACGCGGGCATGGCCTCCTGATGGGTCCCGAACGGG
>Ga0265780_10001584_pt1 | contig 31723 bp, 39 predicted proteins | sample P1T30metagenome_FD_192432 | JGI IMG/M metagenome (GOLD analysis project Ga0265780, IMG submission 192432) | Plant litter microbial communities from East Loma Ridge, Irvine, California - P1 T30 | ecosystem: Environmental > Terrestrial > Plant litter > Unclassified | place: USA: California... | reverse complement strand
CCGTTAGCGCAACCAATGGCAGCGATGATAGCATCATAAGGTTGTTGCCAATTGGAATCAGTGGGACCTATTGGGGCGGTAGACTGAGCTCCGGACTGCATGATCTATAGATTAGCATTATCCGACAAATTTGGGGTAGACTTACAGCACCTCGGAAAAGATCAATGTCCTGCTGTAGGTACATCAGAGAAATACTGATAGCTCCGGCACTTTCTCCAAACACAGTCACCTTTCTGTCAGCTCGACAAAATAGCGAGAGCAGGGAACATACTCGTTCGGAATCACCTCCCCAAGCCCAGATATTCTGCTTGACCCATTCAAGGGCTTTGATCTGATCTTTCAACCCAAGGTTGGCTGCACCATTTTCGGCAATCTCGTCTCCGTATCTTTCATTAGCTCGTACCTTGTTCAGAGCACATTATAGCGTACCCGAAACCGAGGACACCGAGTCGGTAGTTCAAAGCAACTACAATTACCGGTTTCTCCTGTTTCATTAGCGTCGCGCGTTTGGATATTGTGAACATACAGCTTGAGCAGCACTGGAAACAATGATGGAACCATCATATGGCAATACCCCTCCGCCGGTGAAACTTCCTCCATAACTACCATCAGCCAAATACCTATTATTTCAAACAGATATAACTCACATCCAAACCATAACGGGCAACCAAGCAGTTTGAGCGTTCGCCCCCGCAGGAGTATAAACATTCAAATAAAGACAGTCTTCGCTGTAATTATCCCCGTACAATGCAGAGGTGGCCTGAAGACATGATGCGGGTTGGGTTACGGCATCGATAGTGGAGTTGTAAATAGGTGATTGTGGAGGGGAGAGTCGTAGATCTCCAACAGCTGTATATTAGCCTGTACTTGACTGATGTGATGAGAAACATACGAGGAGCAGCAAATGGTACACCTAGGTAGGTATCGACTCCTGGTAAAACCCCCTTCGCACCGTTGACAACAATAGGCTCCCCATTCGAAGTATCGGGATACATCGTCACACTTGGAGCAGCTGCAGTACCGTTACCGCTGGTTGAAGCGCTTGGGCTGGCAGGTGCAACAGATCCTGTCGCGGTGGATGCAGCTGAAGCGACCGAAGCAACAGCTGATGTGGCCGAAGAAGCCTCGCCGATTGCGGATGAAGCCGAGGCATCTTGTCGAGGTCGAAGTGGTGATGCCACTACACCAGTGATGGCTAGGAAAGGTAGTAGCTGAACAAGCATCGTATGGATGCTACTTCTCTTCACCGTATAGAGAAGGGGTCAAGAACAGACAAGGACTGCGGGAGATATGTATATATATAAGTCGGGACATGACTAAACCGAAAAGAACGGGGATCGGGAAGAATGGCCGGATTACCCGGTGGAGGTATTTAATTAAGTGACATGACGTCTTTCCTCATGGGGTAGATCTTTGGCCCCGAGGCGTTGCATTTCTGTGTCTTTTATAGCACCTGCCCTTAAATGGACGCATGACTCTGTTGGCCGATGTCCGAATGATAAACGCCAGGAGAACTCGTAAGGTAATTCATAATTCGTGATTTTCTGGTGTACATACGCCACACTCAAGCAGCCTTCCTACCCAAACCCATGCCAACCCTCACCAAGGTCTCGATACTAGCTCGGCCATTCGCCAAGAGATCCTCGTCCCATTCAAGAGCTCCTTTCTCGAATAGCAATACGATTGTAGATCCGCCTGAGTGTCAGCTTTGCAAGAATGTTAGGGGATGGTGCCTACCGAAAGCAAAATAACCAAGTTCATCCGCTCTATTGACGTGTTGTCCTTCTTCGACACTTGTCAGGATACTTCCGACCACTGATTATCAGCATTGATCAAACAAGAGAAGGGGATGACTGACTCATTGCACCGATCCAGACGGTCATGACCAATCCAAAGTCCTCACTTTGAATAGGAACAACCTTCCTTACGTTCTCCCCGTATACATCCAGACTGGTCCTGATAGCTTGAGGGTTGACGGTATAGTATTCTCCCTCAATCAAGGTCATCTTTCCAACAGTTCCAGAAACGGGCGAATGGAATCGATGATAATCTTGAGGTGCCAACCTAAAGATACCCAGTGCTCCACCTTCATATCGATCCGCAACATCCTTGTAATTTGGTCCTAGGAGTTTTTCGACCGAGAAATCTCTTCCTTTGATCCAAATCTGGGTAGCTGAAGTGACGGTATCGAAAGCCATCATCCTACAATCTGCACATGAGACCATGCGGGCATTGTTGTCTGGTTCAGAGACTGGTCGAGCGGTAGGCTTGAGTTGTCGGTAAAAGAATTCGTTGAATGTCTTGAAATCTTCAAGGGGGCGTAGAATCTCGGTCACGTCCAAAGCGTGGAAGGCGATGAACGCGGGGATATCAATTGCAGATTCTGGTGAATTGTATTTGAGCCCTTGCTTGACGGAGAGGGACTTGAGTAATCGTTTGGCTACCATAAGCATACCGTCATCATAGGTACTCACCTCTGGCACTGGCCATACCACCCCTAGCACCCTTGTACAAGACCCTAATCCCAAGTCTGACATATACAGCCATTTTCTCCTCTTGCAATTGCCCAGTAACCCTATCCTGAACCAAAATATTTGCGGAATTGGCTCCCAAAGAGTACGCTCCAGAAGTGACTTTCCCAATCAATTTCGTAAAGAACTTTCGTTGAGCTTGGGAGCTGGTAACGTAATTTGAAGTAACGATCCTGTCCATCCTTGACCAATCGGAACTAGCACATATGGCAAGATGAGTGACGATATCTTGTTCAGACTTTCTCTTGAGCCTCCTTCGGTGGCAGAGGGGACATGATCTGATATTGATGACTCGTTCCAGATCATCTGACGAAGAGTCATCTTCCTCGTTATCGGATATACCGGATGCGGGGGAGACTGAACCAGATATGGGAGCTGGGATTTCGTTCCGACCTTCAATCACTGTTGCCGGTCTATCGAGACGGACTTCAGGAACATCGGTTTGAATCGGTTTGATGTTTCCAGGCCGATTAAGGATATTATCAGGTTGACTTTTCAAGATTTTATCCCGTAACTGATCCGCATCGACTGGTGACGAGATAGCATCAGGTCCATCCTGGTATAATCCATGATCGACAGGCCCAGGCGCCATTGCGGGCGTTTGTGATCCACTCTTGAGGAGACTATCGTCGTGATGGACCTTTGCCTTTTCAGATTTACTTTTGGTAACTTCCCTCTCCATACACTGTACAAGCTCGTCCATTGTCAATTCATCGTTGTCGACCGATTTGTCGAATCGAGTGAAGAAGCTGTCAATGGTCTGGGGAGTCAAAGTCGAGCCTAGAGAGTCCAACATCGCCGTGAGCTCGGTGTGGGAGATTTTGCCAGTCTCGTCGACATCGTACTGAGTAGCGTATTGTCGCCAGAACTTTTGTCGAAGGGCATCATAGGGTTCGTACTTGGCTCGGATGTTTAGAATAGGTGAATGCTTGGATTCCCAAGACACCTCTTTAGGAGTGGTGACGGGTAGCTACCATCAGTAATCAATCATGCTGGAACGAAAGCACTCACTGCAAACGTTTTCGACTCGTGCTTTCCATCCTCTTCCGGATCGTACAACCCAGTCTCGGCATCAGGATGGGGCGCATCGTCCATCAATTGGCTCAAAGGGAGGGTACAAGCTCCAATCATATCGTTTCCAGAAACCTGACCTTTAGCTACACGACCGGCTCGCGGAACGCTATAGCTCACCTTGTCCCAATCAAGAACAGCAAATTGAATAGTAAAAGCATTCTCATTCCTCCTGACGTGAAACACCAATTTCTCATCCCAAACAGGATTCAACTGATGTCGAATCACTCGGGTCCTAAACACCTTCTTGCCAAAGGAAATGACGACGAAAGGGTCCATGTCGAATGAAAAACGTAAAGCTATCATCAGCACACTGGCAGTAATGTGGGACATACCATTTTTGAGCTTAGGTAAATCACTAGCACCTTGAATCTCCATCACTACAATCCCTTGAACGTCCGCAGCACTTCCTACATCGAAATTGAAATCCTTCCTATTCGATTTCTTGGAGGCAGCCCTAGATTTGCTCCGCCTGAATCCTGGAATCCTCTTTCTAGATCCACTGGGTGTCGTGAGACCATTACCGGGCGTACTAGGGATTGAAATTTCATTTCCACCCGATTCTTCATCAAAGTATCCAGGTAAAGAGGTCTGTCGTCCTGGAGGCTTTTGCCCTGGGGTCCTTGAACCCTGAACACCAGCAGTCTTGGGGACCTGTTTATCGTCGTTCGATTGGGACTTTGATGCGGGTGGGAGACCAATGTGAGCGTTGTAAACTGTTTGAACGGTGTCGTCCAGCATCGAAGGTGATTCTTGCAGAGTAGGTAAACCATCTTCGTCATGGTCTTCCACTCCCGATTCATAGTCGGAAGAATCCGAGGTGAGTCCATCGTCGTCCAGTGACTCTGAGCCTGAGTCATCTTCATCTTCCGAAGGGTGAAGGGGAGTCGTCTGGTGCGAGAACGGAGAAAGGATATTAGAGGTCGAAGCAGCTGATACAGCGGCCATAGCTCCTGATCCGGCATGATCGATAGGCTGCCTGTTCGTTTTCCGGTGCATCTTGACGGTTCCGATACCTTCGTGCTGATTGTCAGCGAAGTCATGAAGATAGGGAAAAGAGCGTACCGCAGGAACACCGAGAACGCCTAAGTAATCCCTCCCACCATGAGCCTGATCGCCTAGCGCTTTGTGTACTGCTCTGATCTTCTTCAATGCATCTTCCTGGGTCGTACAGCCGTTGGGCTCTAGGAATCCAATCTGCACCGATACACTCCCGGTCACTTTATTTCGTCGTCGGGTTGATAGGAGGTTTCCAGTTATGAGCTTTCATTAGCTTACTCTCGAGATAGGCAATATAGAAGAAGAACGTACGGGTAGATTGTCGGTCCATAGTTGAGCTTCACCCGATGGGAACCAGTTGGTAAACGGGATAGTGGTTTCGCCCATGTATTCCTTCCGTAGGAGGTCCTGTTCATCAGCTTGGGTCGTTGACTTGCAAATAGGACGAGCGAGCTGACCTTATCCCATACGACCGCTTCTAGACCCCTTGCACCTACAACCCCAGCTAGGGATAGGTAAATAGGATAATCGAATGTAGCCCCATCAGCAGGGTATGATGGGTTCAAGCTCTTCTTGACGACTGGTGTCTGATGTCGAGTGGATGGGGGCAGAAGCACTGTAATGAATCTACCATCAGCTTCTCGTCTGTCACAAAGAGGTCAGACAGGAGAAGGGGTACATACGGATCACTAGTTCCATTTCTATCCTTCGCAACCAGATTCTCGGCCCCTACAACCCTGACCCTCAAGACCGCAGCAGGTTCCTCTCCATCCAACGGCTTCCTAGGTCCCCTACTAGCCGCAGCAAGTTGAGTAGGATTAGCAGGTGCAGCTTCCCTGCTCCTTAAATGCCTGATCCTAGTCTTTGTCCTTAATCCACGTCGAGCAGTGGGAGGGGGCACGGACCCGCCTGTATCAGACAGATCGGCTGCGCTCGAAGGGGGAAGGGATGATGCCGAGGAGTTGGTTCGATTCGTGAGGGGTCTGAAGGTCGATGCGGCTAGTTTGAGGGGTTTGGAAGCTAGTCTTTTGACTCGAGAGGGTGTATCGGTACCGGCAGCGGGCTGCGACATCACGGGCTATTTTAAGTGTATATTATGTTATGGGCAACGATTTGTGTGTGGTAGATGTCGAGGGATGTCAAAGATGACTACGGAGCCATGCGTAGTGCTCTTGGTAGCTTGGTAATATAACAAAGCAATAGAGTAAGAGTAGTATTGAAAGGAGTTTGAATAACGCGATAGACAGAATACAATTGAGATGAGAACACGCTTCGAGTACTTACGTGTGCCAAGCTCGTTTTATTTCGGGATCATCTTAGCCGTACCTATCTATGCATAGCAATTTAAGCTTCTACAAATACAGCACCATTAGGAGCAGGAGGATGCTTCAACTTTCCCCCATCCGATCCGACAAATATACTAGCAACGAGCTTAGCTACATGCAACAACTTCTCATCTTGGTACCTTGTCGTCAGCTTAGCCCCTCGTAAACAGGACATACCTTGCGGCTACAAGTGTCAAGCCGATTGGCAAACCCTTACTTCCCGCAAAGCCTGGAACGTTGATTGATGGGGTATGCAGAGCAGTCCAAAGTGAACAGAAGTGAGGTGAACCAGTCCATTCCAGCCCTTCGGGCGCCTCACCGGGAACAGAGGGCGTGATGAGGACACTATACTTCCCAGCTATCTCATCCATTTTGGGTCTCAAGGTAGCGATCTCATCTTGTACCTGCATCAACCTCTGCCGTGTTGTCCCCCGCCCGTTCTCTGCCCAGCTAATCACCTGTGAATCTAGTTTATCTTTACCGATCCTGTATTCTCGAAGTATATTTGTTTGAGCTTCGGCTTCGGTCAACTCTGCGATCCTGCCATTTGGGCCGGCCAAGTTCTCGAACTGAGGTCCCAGGTCCACCTCCTCTACTTTGGCGCCCGCTTTAGTGAGAAGGTCTTGTGCTTGGGTCCATATGTTTTTGAGATCCTCCGAAGCTAGAGATTCCCACTGGTCGGTTTTGACGAATCCGAATGAGCATTCAGAGATCGATTTGGGCGAAAGTGAGGACGATGGGGCAGGGTCTATTATGTTGAATACTCGAGAAATGAGCTGGATATCGGATATTGAACGAGCGAAAAAGCCGATAGTATCCAAGCTGATGGCGCATATCTTACTTCCGTCCCGACAAATCGTTCCAAACCTGCAAAGGTCAGCATGATCCTTTTGGCGTAAAGTAATCACGGACGTAGGCTTGTATCCGTAAATCCCACAAAAACTAGCAGGGCGAATCATCGATCCCCCCTGCATCGTTAGCGCTGCACTTCGTCTCCAGAATCCAGTATTCACGTACGGTCTGAGTGCCCAATGCGATATGACATTGGAAGTCCGCAACAGCAGCTCCTGATCCAGAAGATGATCCCCCAGGTGAATGTCCCTTATCAACGGGATTATGAGTTACGGTCCCATGTTGACCAAATGCATATGCTGTCGTTGTCTATCATCAGCCTGACCATGAACGAGACGTACAGTTTTGCCTAAGATGATCGCACCCGCAGCCCTACATATCCCAACCACAGCGGAATCAACTCCAGGCTGAGAATCCTTGTAGATTGGAGATCCTTCCTGAGTTGGCATATCCTCCGTATCTTACCATCAGCACTCGTCATTCAGTGTGGACTTACTCATAATATCCTTGACTCCTATAGTGATCCCACATAATTCCTTGGTCAAAGCTGGAGGGGGTGCGTCGAAATTGGTACATTTCCAAGCTAGGACATCCTGATCTCGTTCTTCAATTCGGGTCTGGTGATCCCCGATAATCTGTTCGAGGGTGAGATCACCGGATTCAACCAAATCATGAACCTGACTGGCGGTAAGGTAATTTGAAGGGAGCATTGTGTTTGATCCTATTGCGTCCTTCGTTGAAGTCGACTTATAGGTGAATTCGAGTCGACCTAGATCATGACCGGAAAATGACCGGAAACCCGGAAATTCCCCCACCCTGACCCCACGGCGAATCGGGTCAATCCTCATATCTCTCTCGGGATGCTGTTACTGATGCCGAACTCTGGTGATGCTGAAAGAAAGAGGAGGTTATCCTTCTCTGATGAATGGTCGATGAGAAGTCAAAGTACTGGAGATATAGTGTGCGCCGATAAACACAAAGGAAGTCTCCTTTCAAAGGGACAATCCCTTTCTACAATCCCGTAAACGGATATCGAGCAACTAAAACAAAAGAGTATTGAGTCTTGTCATGCAAGTATTCACTGTCACACATTCGCAACACCGACCAATGATAGCCTCAAACTTCCTGACAGCTACTGAGACCCAAGGCTTACTCGCTTGTGGAGAAACGACAATCGATCATATTCTTTCAGATCATCACGCCCGGTATCAGGAACGAGACGACCAAGTAAATGCATGGGTATGTGTCGACCATAGTCGAGCAGCTCGAGAGGTTCCAGAGGGTCCATTGAAAGGCGTAGTAATCGGAATCAAGGATATCATCAGTCAGTCTCAGTTTTCAGGACATGCTGCATATCTCGAAACTGACAGCCAGACACCAAGGACTTCCCGACGGAATATGGTTCAGAGATATATAAAGGTAATCAAATAGCGCAGGATGCGAGTGTCGTGACCCTCCTCAAATCCGCAGGAGCAATAATAATCGGCAAGACTGTAGGTCCCCAAAGTCTCTGACTTCCGAACGATTAGCAGCTGATGATGAAGACAGTAAACGAGTTCGCATATGTCCAAAACAAAATGCTCACCGCCAATCCTGTTGATGTTGAACATCGTCCTGGTGTCTCATCGACTGGATCGGGAGCTGCTGTAGCCGACTTTGAATGTCATATTGGAATTGGAACTCAGACCGTAAGTCTCGCTAAAAGCTTTAGTTTACCACTAATTGCATAGACGACTTCAATCATACGCCCAGCAAGCTATTGTGGGATCTTTGGATACAAGCCGACGTACGCCTGACCCATTCGTCGGCAGCTGATCATATAGCTGGGGACTCGTCTCACTGGAGGGAGTTAGACCTGTAGAACCTCTTACCGACTCGATAGGGATCTTGGCTAGATCCATCACCGATATCGAACTTGTCGCCAAAACACTTGGCGTATTCAGGCATCAAATCCCTGATCTCACCCACACTCATTTGAAACAAGGCCGATTCGGGTTCTTTGTTGGTGAGCTCGACCACCTCGCTTCCGAAGGCGTCAAGCTCGTCTGGAAGAAAAGCAAAGCCGCCCTAATCGACGCTGGTGCTAATGTGGAAGATGTCGACTTTGGTCAGGAGTTTACAGGGTGGGAAGGGGAAGATGGGAAACTTGGGAAGATCATGAACTCCGCAGCGGATATCAGTACTTTCAAAGACTACATGGTCAATCGAGACAAGCTGCCCGGAACCATCTTGGACGCTGCAGAGACTGTGATTCCGAGACAAGAGACCGTAAAGATATACGATCAGTTGGCGGCTTTACGACCCAAGTTTGATGAGATGGCAGGACAGTACGACGCCATCATCACGCTTTCAACTCTTGTTGAACCACCTAGAATGTCAGAGGATGACGTACCGGATTTCGGAGCATTATGGTCCTGTCTCCATGCCCCTACTCTCTGCGTGCCAGGTTTCGCAGGTGTCAACGGCTTGCCAGTCGGTCTTACTATGGTCGCTCCGAGGTATGTGATTAGCATGGGTAAACTGATGAGTAGATATCAGGATGAGAGATTGTTGCATATCGCCAAACTCGTTGCCGAAGTGTTTATCGAGGCTGGAAAGGATGATCTAAGGAAGGTTCCTGCACCAATTGGAGTCGTTGCTCTCAGGCCTTAGGCGGGAATGGAATTGTGAATGTTGACATGTATACAACGTGAGAATACAACTGAGACCGATCATTGCGTTTCGTGAAACTAAGCTTGTGGGAATGGAGCCCAGTACAGTGTGATAGCAGCTTCACTGGATCATCAGCAGCGGACCTCACTGGAATTAGAAGCGAACATACCGGACAAGATTCCGCCAACCCTAAACATCAGTTTTGGCTAAGCACAAGCAGACAGTACGTACAGGGTATTGAGCCCTCACCCACAGAATCACCCTATCCCCTTTCCTCACTTGCTTCACAAAATCGTCCTCACTTCCTAGGACGACACGATGGGCCTTGTAATACTGACCAGCGTGTACATTATTCAATATCGAGCGGCGAGTGCCTTCGACCTCTGTGCCATTCCTCAGGATGGAAATCTCGAACCATGAGTAGCTTGCGTCGTATGTACCTACGTATCAGCTGATCCCTCGTTCGAGCAGGGCTGGGACAGCATACCGTATAGAGCTGGATTTGCGTTCACCGCGGAAGACCATCCTTGATCCTTCGAGAGAGTCTCGATGACTATTTCGCGTAGCCAACAACCCTCTAGATCCTTCTTCTCTCCCTCTTCGTCCTTTGGCCCTTCGTGTTCCCTTGCCTCTTTGACATCCAGCTTTGCGCCACCTACATCCGGTCCAGCAGCGACTGATCCCGTAGAATGGCTCTCCAAGCTCTCGCACCCGACCTCTTCTGATAACAAATACCAAATCTGTCCAATCTGATCCTCCAGCTGAACACCCTTTTCCTGACCAGTCAACCACCCAGATGCCCTAGGTAATCTTCTCATCCCAGGGTCAGACGAAACAACCTCTATCTCCTTTTTCAACAAATTCCGGCAGCTCGCCCAATATCTGCCCTCACCAAGGACCTTCAATACTAGCTCGGGTGGCAATTTACATGATAGAATGTGTATTGTTTTATTGATATCGTTGATAGTTGGATTGTAGTGCGAATGAATAAGGTCGGAAGTAGGGGCTGAGAGGAAGTAGGATAATGCGTTTCGAGGTCGTGGACGAGTGGGAGTCAGCTTCGATTTGGACGGGTGTGGAGGGGAGCTGGGAGGCGGTGGGTTGCTGGGCTGTAAGGTATCGTTGGCAGGACTTGATTGCCATGCTCCCATTCTTGCTTCCTGTATGGATTTGATATATATAGTACGTGGAGGATATAGGTAACTGAGAGGATCGTCATTGATTACCGGTATTTAAGCGTATTTATCAGTTGAAAGTAAACGACCTAAAGACTTGGAATTTCAGCTATGATTTCTTATTTCCCTTATCACTGGACTAGGTCACAATGGCGGACAGGGCAGGCCTATACGATATCTGTAAGCTTTCTCGACTGTATCGGTAGACTTGTGAAGCTGATGATCAGCCAAGCCTCGCTTTGACCTATCAACCTACTGTCAGTGCACTCTCCATATTTGGGTTGCATGCTGATGTCCAGCTGGAAGATTAGCTTATTTCTACTCTACCACTTCACCTTTAACTCTGTTCGCTTCTTCTTCGCAACTACGTCAAGCTCAGAATGATGTTACGAAATACGATCAACGAATCAAGGAAAGCGGAAACAAGGGCGTTTGGGTCGGGGCGGAGGAGAAGGGATTGTACGATAAGGCTAAGCAATGTACGTTGCCGTTCCTCAAGAGGTTGGAATGAGGGGAATAGATGAAGAACAAGGAAATGAGGACCAAAGACTGATAACCAGTGGTAAACTCTAGTATTCACCCAGATACAGGAGAAGCCGTCCCTTTGCCATTCAGGATGTCAGCCTTTGTGCCTACCAACTTGGTGTAAGCTGTCATAATTCCCCTCGTGACATCTCAGCTGATCTATAGTATCGTCGTAAGCTCGATCAGCCAATGTAGAGGACACAAAAGCTGACATCAGGCCGGAATGTTGATCCCTAACGCAGGGTTAAAAAGTATAATATTCTGGCAATGGGCCAATCAAACTTTGAACGTTGCTGTGAGTCGTCCCTCCTCCTCTAATCGATAAGCTGACATTAAGGTAAACTTCAGTAACGCAAACAAATCTATCGAAATGACACCCACAGAGATTGGAACTGGTACGTAAAACACTCATGACTTCGCTGACATATAGCATACACTGCCGCTACTCTCACATCAGTCTTGCTTGCTGTATCACTTACCCGTCTTGTACCACGTCTGAGGGTCTCACCAGGGACCAAAGACATTCTCTCGAAATTGGTGCCATTCGCTTCTGTTGCTAGTGCCGGTGTGGTCAAGTACGTCTTCTTATTTCAGGTCTGAGCGAGAGGGGAACTGACCGGCAGTATATCTTGTATTCGATGGAAAGAGATGAGAGACGGAGTCGAGGTCTTCAAATTACATCGGAAAGATGAAAGTGAGGAGAAGCAGGTTCTTGGTAAAAGTCCAAAAGCGGGCCAGATGGCTGTCATGCAATCTGCTGCCAGTCGAGTGTTTACCAACATGTACGTCCTCTTTTAATCTCATCAGTGTATAGGCTGGAGAAGTAAGGAATGAGAGCCCTTACTGGAAGGTCGACAGGCGACGAATAGGAAGACATGCTAATCATAGTCCAACATTGATCATCCCACCTATGTTAATGACCATCCTTCAAAAGCGAGGAACGTTTGTCGGGCCAAGGGGTCCCTTGATGTCAACTATCACTCAATTATCGCTAAGTAAGCCTACTCCCACGCTCCACGAACAAGCTAATGAGATAGTCGGACTATCCCTCGGTCTATTCCTACCCCCCGCCATTGCGTATTTCCCCCAGAGGGCAGAGACTGATCCTAAGAAATTGGAAGATCAATTTCAAACTGTCGAGGGGCCCGTGTACTTTAACAAGGGTCTATAATTAATTCCGGGATGTCAAGTACCTTAGATATACGATGTGTATCGTTGAACCTATAAATACACCTAAGCAGCGTCTGCATATCTAGAAGCTACTACTCAACCGAGATTGAGAAACCGACGGGAACGGGGCGTCCTGATCCTGATATGTACAGGCATTGCATTCTTCACAACATTGATTTCTGGCTCAAGGAATAAGTTGTGGTATCTGGGTAGCCGGCCGGCAGGCGGTCTCAAAAACCTTTACCTTTAATCCATGAATCCATCCAATTCCCGATCAATTGCAATTACCCCGTTTTCTTCCTCCCACCGAGATTTTACTTCGGAGAACCTGAAAGGCTCGGCATCAGTAGCTTCCAAGTTCTCTCGAGCCGATTGGGTGTCCTGATTCGCATCGTTTGTACGCCTGTTGTTGGCAGGAGTAATTGTTCGTTGCTGCTCGACCATGGAGGGCGCATGAGTCGCTGTCGAGTTGGGGAAGGGACCCGGACCACGAGCAGGATTGACGGTTGAGTGACCGATGGTGTAGTACTCGGCGATGGGATTGTTTGTGTTGGAAGTATGTGCCATCGTTGACGCTCGCCACGCTTCGTCACGTCTGTCAAATTCTGTGATTGCTATCCAATTTAACACAACCCGTAGAAGGACCAAACAAATTACCAATATACAGCAAATCCCTCGCGGAATCCTCAGGCATTTCCGACTCCCTTACAGCCCGACCAAATGCATCCAGACCTGGGGGTGTGTTGAGCCAGTCTCTGTGTGCTCTACTGGCAGTGATCCTCTCATCCCTGAGAATCAGCGACGTACTATCGCCGAAGCACTCACCCGCCGTCGTGTTGAAACCATTGATTATTGGTGCGCCTCCGCGCCATCGCACTTTGTCTATCGAAGCGGGTGGTGAGGTTGCTCAAGAGCCCCAGCTGTGATGAGTCGGGGTCGAGGTCGTCGATGAGGCTTCGAGACATGATATATTCAGGTTATAAGTTGTCAGAAGACCGATATCGTGAAGCACATATAAGCCAGACCGCAGAAGCGGCTGAAGGGTCCCTCCTTTCATACTATAGTGATGTCAAAGGAGATCAGTCAGGTCAACATGGAACATCATGGATCCTTTTGGATCGATTGTAGACTGCCACGCCCCGGTAATCATCCCCGTATCGTACCGCTGCATATCTCTAGACAGCCTCTAGACGCTTAGCAGCATCCGCCCAAATACCTCCCGCACTCTCCAACATCCCTTTGCCCCCGACTCTCCATGTCTCACCCTCTTTAGCCTCAATCTGGACCTTCCTAACTTCACCCAGGAACTTGGTCAATTCTTTAGGCGAAAGAGGTTCCTGTTTCGTTTTCTGCATCAATGCAAGTCGTAACGTGGCGAGGGTCTTCGATACGGGTATACCAGGAGATAAAGCGATTGGAGTTGATGTAGGGGATTGAAGTAGGTGGTGATGTAAGAGTGATTGAGTATGGGTCGGGAGTGGAGGTAGACCGTCTACCTGTTAGGTATACATGATGAGGGTGTGGGTAAGTACGTACATTGAGTTCGGTCATTGATCAATTCAACGGCCAGGTCGACCTTGTTTAAATGGCATAACCTCCCAACCAGCTCCTCTGCTGTCTTCCTAGTGACCCTGCCACCGAGAGATCTCCAGGTCCGTAATACTGGCTTCAATCCATCAATCTCTTCTCCGGGGTACAATTGGATAATCCTCCTTAAAACACCAACTCTAACATGCGAGAACGCAGATACCCTCTCGTCAATTGGTAGCGCCATGATCGTTGACAATGATGATAAGAGAGGTTGGAGATGGGCGGAAGCATCACGGATGACTGGCGCTGATGATGATGCGAATAGATCTTCTTCTTCTGTTTCGACTTCGTCGAATTCCTCCTCTTCAACTACTGATTTACGTTTCCTGAGAGCTATCATCAGCTTTGTCTCTTGACGGACGTACTCGAGGGTGTAGCGTGGAATGATCTAGATACAACTCTCGCAGTCGAGGTGTTGCAGACACATCGTATGCGTGCTGCTGTTACTAGTGGGCGCAGGATGCTGGACATTGTATATAGGTAATAGTACAGTGATCGAGACTGATTTTTGGATCAACTGGATTCGCGAGTCACGTGGCTGCGATGAATCTAACTGAACCTCTCACTTAAGGCCTCAATTCATCTCAAGTAATTTAACCTATGACACATACCGGCAAGCGATAATAGAGGATCTGTCTACCTAATTCACCTCGAGACCCATTTGACTGCGGCCAGTTCAGACCGGACCGCCAGAGGCGTAGTCCGACACTGCGGGCATACCAGACATAGACATATCTTCCGGTGGACAAAACGTTTGAAGAAACTGCCAAAAGTCCGGGGGAACTCCTTCGAAGATGTCGACATGCTCGAGAGACCCTGGCCTCACGGCTGGGATCAACGGTATTGGAGCCAGACGAGATCTGATATCGCGTAACATTACCGCCGGGAGGCCACCCATCACGTCCATGATTTTGCTAACCGCTGTTTCAAGGACTGATTGACTTAGATGCTCTCCAGTGACGCAGATGGCCACGGAGTAGTCGAACGACCGTTGTTGAATCGCGACCGCAACGACGAATTGCGTCATTATGTAGGCGGGTAAAGTCGCAAGTTCATATTCGGGAATATCATTGACGTGTTGACAGAATATGCTGGCGTGCTGCATCACCGACATGCCAGTCTGTGCCCGGTGACTGAATCGCAGATCCGGATTAATGGGCGACGGAATGTTGGACGCTAGACATGAATGGCGTAGCGCTAGCGAGTACAAGAGAGCGTAGCTGTCGAGCAAGACCAAGCCTTCGAAACATCAGCTTGAAGATCAAACGTGAGGTGAAGAAACATGCCACGAGGAGCTTCCCGCTGCATCCTCCAACTCCGAAGCGTGTCATTTACAGAAATCCAGCTAGCCATCAATGCTGCCATATCGGGCAGCATCCCAATCGGTTCAGCCTCTGCTTTACCGATTTCGCTCAACAGAGGAGCGACAATTGCAAACAGCTCTCGCTCGGCCATGAGGGAGCGAATGGCGGCATCGTATACAGAGGGAAGGTGATGGGGTAGTTGTGTGGCGCCGAATGTAGTGGTCGAGCTGAGGCGACTCTGCATGCATCCAACCCTAGCTGTCAGCCTTGTCAGCAACCGGAAGCTTCTGCGACTTACATAGTATAGCGGTTCCGGATCGCTTCCCACTACTACGTGTGAGCTATTGACAGCGAAGAACTACACTGAACTGACCAGCAAAAGCTTGGCAAGTGGCTCAGCCCAGGGTTCTTGCATGAGCCAGGGCGATGCAAGGTTGATACTGGCGGCAGTATCCATGCCCATGGTCTGGCCAAGGCTATACGCTAGGGCGATGTAGCGCAACGAGGTAACGGGAGCTTTGGAACAGTCTGTTGGAGGGGGAGCCAAAGATAGAAGTAGTAAAGCGAGGAGCACGTCCGAAGAAACAGATCCAGTCGCTGCCACCAAGACAGATGTTTCGATGTACTGGTACAGCTTTTTAGAGCGGATTGTGTGAGCAGCGATCGCGAGGCGTACGAAAGGATGTCGGGGTAGAGGGGTCGAAGACCTGAGGAAGGGTGTAGACGGATAGCTCGTGGCGAGTCGGACTTTGAGACTGGACAATGTCAGCATGAAATAGTCCTCGCATGAAGCCACTTACAGGTCGAAGGCGCCGTCAAGCTCGTCTAGTGTGAAAAGCTGATTCGCTATAGGATCGGGATATGAATCGTGAGAGGACATTGTAAATAGCCCTTCGGACATTTCGACTTTTCGCCAATTCAACGCCGAGGCCAATTGCGAGGTACTAATTGGTCGTGGTATCTCGTTGGGCGTTTCGACAAGGACAGACCCGGACCGAACGCTCCCTGCTGGTGTCGCGCTGTGGTCTCCCCTCTGTGATTGAACCTGGAGTAAACTCTTTCTCACATCCATCAACTCATTCTCGAGGGCGCGCAAGCGGCAAAGCATCAAGCCATCTGAAGATGGCAGTGACTGCCCATCGTCGTCGGCCGCTCTCGCTGTAGCCAGGGAGCACACCCGCTTCTTGGTCCGACATCGTAAACAACCCTCCGGATAGGTGACGTCTTCGCATCGGATTTTCGAGTTGACACAAGCAACGCACGCTCGATATGCTTTACGAGAGGCCGAAGATCTGACGGGATTCGAGCGATCGCGTTCGGTATGTGCTGACATGATGGTTTGTAGTGACACGAGGGATGCAGTTGATGACGAAGATAAAAGATAACAGTTCTCGGGGCTGATCCGTCCGGTAGCCCCCGTAGCGCGCACTGCAAGCACTGCATTTTAGAATGTTCCCCCTGTTTAAGTTCGCACCGCTAGTTGTTTTTAGCGCAAAGTGCGATGGACTCTTGGAAAGTGCCCTGAATCTGTCGAGGCGTCACCCTTAGGCCACGTGAGTCACACATCAAACGCAAGTCGCATTGTTCCGTGATTCTTATTAATCACGGGGAACGCTCCCCCCGAGAGTTTGAATCAAGCCTTGTTTTCAAGTATATATACTGATAGAAGCAATGCGTGAAGCATTCTCTCACCCCACACTTCACCCATCATGCCTCTACCCATCGATCCAAGCAATGGCCAAGTCATCATGTGAGACTATTCATGCACCGTCTCCTCGCCGAACTGACAAGGGAACAGTATCGGATACTATGCGAGCATACCCGCGGCTATAGTCGGTCTGGCAGTATTTGGTGTACTATGCTGTGGTTTCTTGTTCCGTAAGGTTGATTCTCCCAACTCTTGCAGCTATTCGCTGACACCTGTAGGATGGTTCCGTAGTCGAGCCAAGTACATGTTATGGATCGTGGTTGGCACATTGATGATGGCCTTGGGATTTGCAGTCAGGATACCCTATCACTCGAACCCGACCTCAATCGGAATCTACACTGTCCAGACATTGGTGCGTAATGTCTCAAGGATACAGGTGTATGACTGACTCAACAGCTTATCCTTCTTTCGCCCTGCGCGTTCATCGCCCAGGACTATTACGTTCTGCCACATCTAGCGGAATTCGTCGGCGCTCACGACTGTCTACTGCTGCGAGCTCGACTAATTGGGAGGATTTTCCTCACCAGTGACTGCATCACATTCGTCGTCCAGCTTGCCGGAAGCGCCATGGCCGCATCTGCCAGCTTGGCCAAAACCGGAGAGACCGTGAGTCGCCATCCGGCTTCATTCTGGCTTAGCTCATGTCAGATTGCCCTCATCGGATTGATCGTCCAGCTCGTCTCATTCGGTCTCTTTATGGTTCTTTGGGTCTACTTCGGATATAACGTGTGAGTCCTTCTACTTATCAACCCCCTCACAGCGGCTGACATCGCCAGCCGCCGAAAGCACCCCGAAAAATGGGCTCATGGGGGCGCAATGCAGTCTGTCGGCCGACTTCACGACTGGCGAACCGTCTACTGGGCTATTGGATGGACTACCATCGGTATTCTGGTGGGTCATCACTAAAGTGAGATGCATCGCGCCGAGCTGATATTCCAATAGATCAGGTGCATCTACCGAGTCATCGAATTTGCTCAAGGCTATGACGGATACCTGCGAACTACCGAGTGGTGCTTCTACGTCCTCGATACCCTTCCGTTGTTCGCCGCTATCATCGTATGGCTTTTCGTCTGGCCACCTAGCGTCTTGAGCAACACTCGAGTCACAGAGATGCCTCTACACGTCCGTAACGACCAACCCAGTAAGTATTGAAGCATATACCGCTTCCCAATCAACTATTATTGATACGTCGTAGAATACGCTCCTTTGTAGAAAATACGTCGTAGAATACGCCCCCTATGTAGAAGGCTTCGTAGATCATGCACAACTTTCCAGCTAGAATTCTTGATAAGATTGTGAGGAAAAGTCGTCAGCAGGAGTCTGCTTACATCACCCAAGCAAGTCAAACACGTGATCCGGACTGATAACGGGGATCCGCCGATAAGTCGAGAGTCTTGATAAGCTAATACCTCGCGTCCTCTATGTCACCTCACTTCATGTAGCGGGGTACTACTGGCAGCGCTCTCAAACTCGATAAAGCGGACTCATCCATCGTCCATTCAAGCAGCACCTGTCCCCAGTCTGCGTGTCGTTAACGCATGGAGCGCGTGGCCGGAACAAAATCGGAATCTAAGACGAGTCTCGGATCACCCCCGAATAGGCTATCCCTGATTCGGCCTTGGTCCAAATGTTAACTCTGATATCGCCGCTTCGACTCACGTCAACATAAAAGTCACAATCATCGATATAGACATGGTCAATAGTCAGAAGCACCTCACAGACGTCAGTCCTCCACCCTATAGAGCTCAAGACCGATCCTCCTCAGAGTCGACAGCCGTACTCTTGGAAAGTACCGCGCCCAATGCGGGATCGTCGAGACAGACCTATCCACCGCCAGATACCAGTGACGCTCCGAACGTCAAGCAGGGAGGTGCCAGATCCAAATCACCCGCGACAACGACATTACCGTCTCATACCGCCCTTAGCGTCCGAAACGACTGGCCAGTGTAAGTCTTTTTTTTGTCCGGTGCAGTAGCGAGACTTATCCAGTAGAAATCTCCCAGATCACCTTCCTCCGCTACCTGAAGACTACAATGAGCCGATCCCGGAACCCTTTGTCGAGTCTGCATCCAGGAAGAACCCGGTACCTTCACTTAATATCCTCATTCAAATAGTGGGTTCAAGGGGAGACGTTCAACCATACCTGTCGATGGCTATCGAACTTATCCTCTGCCCAGCAAAGCATCGAGTACGACTTGCGACTCATGACGAGTTTGAGGATTTTGTTATTGGTCAGGGAAGGAGAGTTTTGATATCTCGACTCCGAGAACGCGGGGCCGGACAGATCGATGAAGCCGAAGTCGCTGAAAGACTCGAGTTCTTTCCCATTGGAGGCGATCCCAAAGAGCTCATGGCTTACATGGTCAAGAGTGAGTAGAACTGTATGAGCTTCAGCATGGTTAACGATGCCAGATCCCGGGCTGCTTCCCGGAAGGGAATCTCTCGGAAATGGCGATATTGGTCGGAAACGAAAAATGATCAAATCCATCATGGCTGGCTTTTTGAGATCTACTTTCGAGCCAGATGGACGGACTGGTCGACCTTTCAAACCTGACGCCATGCTGTGCAATCCGCCAAGCTTTGCACACGTGCATTTGGCTGAGAGATTCGCTTCGCCTCTCGTCATGTCGTTTAGTGATTCGGCCCACTCAAGAAAATTGGTCGTGGCTGATTTGTAGCCATGCCGTGGTCCCCGACCGCTGTCTTCAGTCACCCTTTGGTCAACGTCGACCAGAAGAATGTGGAACCGTCCCTGGCCAAGTATTTCTCCTATACAATCGCCGAGGTCATGACTTGGCAAGGGTAAACATCGTCCATCCCGAGTAGAAAATCAAGCTGATCAAGCAGATTGTCAGGCGTGACCAATCGGTTTCGAAAGAAAATGGGGCTCTATGAGCTTGCCAATCGTGAAGGACCGGGGTTAGCAGATCGCTTGAAGATTCCCCACTTGTATTCCTGGAGCCCGCAGCTGTTTCCCAAACCGTTTGACTGGAAAAATCATATAGACGTCACCGGCTACTGTTTCCTCGAAGATCAAGATTATCAACCACCAGCCGACCTTGCAGCCTTTCTAAAAGCCGGGACTGCGCCAATCTATATTGGGTTCGTGCTATAAATAAGGTTGTACACTTGCTCATCCTCAGATTCGGCTCCATCGTTGTCGACGATGTTAATGCTTTGACTCGCACCATCCTTGGTGCAATAGAAAAAGCTGGTGTGCGGGCTCTAGTGTCGGCCGGCTGGTCAAAAATATCCTCTGATGAAGTGTCCGACAACGTATTCATCATGGGTGAGTCTCTTGGACTGGAGCAGAGATATAATCTAAGCTGAACTGAAGGCAACGTCCCTCACGAATGGTTGTTTAGTCATGATCGGGTCAGTGCAGTATGTCACCACGGCGGAGCTGGAACCACTGCATGTGGTCTACGACACGGTCGACCCACGATTGTTGTCCCCTTTTTCGGAGACCAGCCATGGCAGGGCGCCATGGTAGCTGCTTCAGGGGCCGGTCCTTTGCCGTAAGTGTGACCATCCAATTCAAGAAGCAAGCGCTGACAAGCAGGATCCCCTTCAAGGAGCTCACCGTGGACAGTCTTGCTGCGGCAATTGCAGACGCGTTGTCGCCAGGACGCAAGCAATACGCGGCGGAATTAGGCCAAAAGATCAGTAGCGAGGTGAGTATCCCAGATCGAGGGCCGGCACAGCTCCCTGACTTTGTAGACGGGCGAACTCACGGGTGTTGCAGCTTTTCATTCGCACTTGCCTCTCGGGAATATGCGGTGTCATCTAATGCCTAGCGAGGTAGCGACCTATTGGCTTCCGACTCAGGCTCTCCGCCTGAGTATATCATCGGCCGAGTCACTCGTTTCGGAGGGTCTGGTCATGAGAGAAGAACTTCAGATACATCGTTCGTCGCAGATTTCGCCCCAAAAGACTGATATCAGGTATCCGCGAATATGATCGACGACGGGGCGACCTGTATCCGTTTGCGGCGGTAGTTAATGCAATGGTTAATACCGTCATCAACTTGTAAGCGCGTTCGATGCGTGCCAATTTGCTGATAAAACCAGCTGCAAGGGCTTTGCCATGTTGTTCTACCGACCGGTGGGTGCACCATCATCACACAAGTCACTGATAACAGCACATAGGCCTGTGGAAAGTCGTGACCACTCTGCCACTCGGTAAGGCAAGAGTCGAGTGCTATTTGATTGACGAATAGGGCTATACTACACATGGATAGCTATGGGAGATTGTGAGCAGTGCTGAAAGACTGAGTTGACGTGTGTTAGCTATATTCGACCTTCCAAAATTCTGGAGATCACCCAATGAGCCAAGTGAAGCCGATGGCGTGAAAGAGGGATTTCGATCTGGTGGTCTCGATTTCGTTCGCGGTTTCCGAAATGGGATATCTGGGCTCATCATGACCCCATGGAGGCGGTACGAGGAAGCTGTAAGTCTGAACAACAACCCGAGTGCTCACATTTCAGGGATGGCCCGGCTTGGTGCTCGGCATTCTGCAGTCCTGGCTCGACTTGTTCATCAAAGTAATGGGTGGAATGCTTCGCTTATTCTCGCAACCTGTCAAGGGTATGGTATTCGCTGCGAGACGTAGGGACTGGAACAAGGGGCATCCTTGGATGGGCCCAGCTAGAGAGCTCGGCAAAACAGTATTACAGAACGTTAGTACTGCTCAACGACAAGCGGTAATCGAATCGTTCAGGGCATCGGAATCGTCGATCAAAGAACGTCATCGAGAACTCAAAGAGATGAAAGCGGAACTGATAAAGTCAAAGAGGAAAGAGCAATCTGACCTACCTCAGTGGATAAGGCGTCGTTAGCTATATGACGTTGGGATAGTACGTGATATGCGGCTAATAGTCTTATGTAGTTAGCAGTGCATCAACCCTAGATCACCTGTAGTGTCTACTCATGCATGCGTCAAAGTAAGGAGGCTTGCATTGTGACGCCTAACTTGGCGTTGTAGTGCCTACTGTTTTACTCAGGCACGCCGGAAACTCTCCGAATTCTTATTGTTCTCTAGAAATCGTCTTTTGTCCTCTACATCCCATATAAAAGCGTGGGCCAAGAGGGGAGAGACAATAAGCATGAGGATATGCAGCGATGTATCAGCTAGAGTCGATATTGTATCTTCGTCTTACCACTCTACTTACTACTCTTTGATTACAGATATCGATCAATATGCCTTCGTTATACGAGAGACAAGCTACTCTCTCGCCTTGTGTCGCTACATGGTATGTTCTCTCCTCAAACCCCCGCTCCTCCTACTCCTACAACGTCGTATCTGAACAGAGAGCGATGGAGTTGACGGACAGTATATCCTCGGGAGACTTGGATGGATGTTCAAGTTTATTAGAATACGCTTGTATCTGTAGATCAGCGGCTTATCAGTCATCAGTAGCTGTAAGTACCCGTTGCACCTGACACGCATTCAAAATATAAATGGAGCTGACAAATCAATAGCTATGCTGGGAAGGGTGTGCTCCCGAGGAAGTTGAGATTGGACAATTGTTCTCCCAACAGCGATGTGCTGCAGTCGTATGTCCCTCTATCCCCTTTCTTGTCCTATTGGGAAATAGTGTCGGTGATACTAATCAATAGGGAGTAACAATATCAACATCCGCAATCTCAAATATCGCCGGACCTACACCTACCGAATCCTCCCCTGCATCCATCACATCAGTAATCATCACCGGAACACCTGATTCATGGACCGAAGCTCCGGTATTGTATAAACAGACATTGGTCAATATTCAAGCTATCGTACGTTTCCCTCCCTTCTTCCGTTTCGTAGCAGTCGTCCATGAGACCAAGAAGAAGAGTTAATGGCAGATGTCTTCGATTTGCGCTAGTTTATTCATCTTCGCTATCATACTCGGTGTTCTATCTTGTCGGAATAGGATCAGGCGTGAGAGAGGTCAAACGGCATCGTACGTCTCTCATCCACTCTCCCCCCTTTCACTCCATTATACTCATCCTGCCGTATCCCAGATCTTGTCAAACAGACACTGATAGCAGTCAATGGTCCGCAGGAGGTACATTCGGTGATCAAACGAAATACGACCCGACCTCATCCAGGTTCACAGCTGCAGGAACCCGTCAACAGAGGGGTCAAACCGATACATTTATGTCAGGTCTATCGGATTATCGACAAACAGTCTCATTCTCCGCTCCCACCAGTGGAGTAGATAGACCGAGGTTTACGAATCGAATGGCAGTTGAAGAAGAAGAGGAGGAGGAGGAATGGGAGATGAAAGATCGAAAAACTAGTGGTGAAGATGATTTGGAGGAAGTTAAAACTCCTACTACTGCTACTAGTTCTCATCACCAGTATGATGAAGAGGGGACGGGGAGTACTGTTCATTTAAATCAGGTTGAATTTTTGGATAAAGGGAAGATATAAGGCGGATATTTGAAAGGCGAGGGGGATGGCGAGTGATCGAGACATGGAATGAGCAGATGGAGGAGGAATGAGTGTAAGAAATGGGTTCGAGAAAGCTCCCAAATAGTCATGTATATTTTCGATTTTGAGTCAGAGAGTCACGTATTATAGATAGTTCAAGTATTAGACGTATGCAAGTAATACACAAAATCAAGACAAGCTAGACAGTCCACACCTAAACCCTCCGACTCCTCTCCCTACCCCTCTCCTCCTCTTCCTCCTTGTGTCGACTTCCTCCACCACCACCATCCCCACCCTCTCTAGTAGCAATTAAAACCTGTGCCTCCCTATCACCCTTTGCAAGCACTTCAAAATCCTCATCACTAAGCCCACAACTGCAATTCCTCCTACCCACCTCTCCCGCTGGGAATAATGATTCGGCACAGAGTCGACATACACCTTCTTTATTACCGACTAGCTTCTTGTCCATGTCGTGTCGAACGTGTGTTGGGGTGATTGAGGGACAGGAGGTACAAACTTTATCTTCTATTCTGGTGTGACAGAGGGGACAGGGGGTGTTTGGGGATGCGTATTTGTCCATTGGGTGAGTTGGGTCTGGGATCAGCTTTATCCGTTCGGTCACACGCTGATGGACCGGTCTGGAAGCACGACCAGCAGAATCCTGTATATGACTTTGAGGCAAGAGAGCGTGAAAACGGAACGGAGGTAAAGAGAGGAACTTACAAGCTGGTAGACTGAATACCTGTGGTAAAATGGGGCATGCGGGGAGTACAACCTCCCTAACAATCCTCAACCTCCTCTGGTCCCCCGGTCCCTTTATACTCTGCCCAAATGCATCTTCTCCCCAAATAGAAAAAACAACCTCAACGCCCAATTGATGCGTAACCCTTAAAGGCGTGATTAATCCGTCACAAGTAGAAGGACGGGCTTCTCGATCCCTAGGCATCCTTCCTTTCCCTTCATACCCCCATGTTTTCTCGTCAGTTCCATGGGCCGTTGTACCTCGGAAAAGTGATTTATATTCCTTTGGAGGACGCTGCAGGTCTGGATTTGGTCTCTTGCCGATTTTCAAGATGGGGAATATGTGATGTGTCTCCTGTGGTGTGCTGCTGGGGTTTCGAGGGGACGTGATGTGGATGGTTTGAATTAGGTTTATACGGAAGTCGAAGATTGTACATGTCGGAGGAAGGTTGCTGAATTTGAAAGAACAAGAAAGCAGGGAGCCTACCGTCCACTGATTATTAGCACGTTATTCCTCAAATGGTCTGAGGAGAAAGTAGACGAGGGAGATCAGAGACTCACAACAGGAGCCCTAAACATCAATTCATATCCCCCCAATCCAGGCGCTTCACCCACACTCTCCTCTTCCAATGAATTGATCCCACCGGTCGGATGAGGATTATAAACAAGTTTAACAGCTCTGACGACTTTGAAAGTCCCCTCCAACCAGGTCCCATCGTGCTCATCGTGCAAGTTGTGGTGGGGGTGGGACACATCATACTCAGATTGATCATATGTCGGAACGGGTGGTAGGACATTCACCTGCTGTATGAGGGATATACTAGGTGGTTCACTCATAGTAGCGGATGATAAGAATGAATTTTCTCCTCTAGCTGGCGATTGGGCTCGAGATGCTGGGCGAGTGGAGTTGGGGGAAATGTGCCTTGATGCTGCAGGGGACTGATGTCGTGATTTTGATTTTGAGCGTTTACCTCCTGCTGGAGATTGGGCTCGGTGGAAGAATGAGAAGTGAGATGAGGGGATTCCTTCGATTTCAGCGTAGAGGTCATGTCGGATAGTTCCCTCGGGGTGCCAGTCGTGGGTTGCTAGTGTCTGGGGTAGTTCGAATGTGAATTCGTATCTAGAGTCAGTCTTCGTATCCTTGTACTCGAATAATGAGGAAGGAAGATTCATAGAGCGTCCTCCCCGGCTATACAAAATACCCCTCCTGATGGACAGGGTAGTCAGGACTCACTTGGTAACTCCCTCTTCTAACCAAATCCCCTCCCCACTTCCCGCTTGATGCACACTATCCCTCTCAAAGATAATATCCTCCTCCCATTTATCACCAATCAATAACCTACAAACAGTCTTTAAACCAACTTTGATACTCCTACATCTCCTCCTATTTCCAGAAGGGACATTGATCTCTAATTCTCCCCGTAATGTATTGGATGTAGATGATTCAGCCCATGACGACGTTGATTGGGAAGGACGAGTGAGGTAGAGGACGCCGTATGCTGGGACATGGAGTGTCAAGGTAGGTGTAGGGGATGTTGCGATAAATGAAGGAGTCAGGAGCCGAAGGACGGACATTGTCTCTTTGGTGTTGTGATGATGAGTGCGAGAGGTGGACGGTACTGGCTAGATATATAGAATCGAGTCGGGATAGTCGACTCGAATCATTCGGATCACTCTTGCGAATGCCGTCAAGAAAGTTGCGAATGGTCTAACTATTGTTGCGAATGTCTGATATAGATATTGCGAATACGAATCAATGACTCGTAGTAGATCCAGGCACAGGCATTAATTCGGACATGGCCGCGAAGCCGTCTTGTGCCGTACATCTACACTCGGCCGAACAATTCACTTTGATGCTCTGATTGACGTGCATACTAGGAGAGTGGTATCTAGTGAGATCTCTTACTACCTTTCTCTTGTTCTGCCAATCGTCTAGCTTTCGCTCTTGGATCGATCACCTACTCATCAGCTCAATAGAAAACTTACCAGTAGGGCAGGACTTACAGAGTACTCGTCCTCCGCCCTCCTCGTTAATTCCTTCTCATCCACATCAAACTTCAAACGATGTTTCATCCAATCAACATCATCATCCACCTCCAGTCCCCCTTCAATCTCCTCATCGTCAATCCCTCTAACCCCTTGACCCGCATCATCAGCCGTTACGCGTTTACTGAATGCCCCTAATTCCGCCAATAGATCCTCCTCTTCCCTCTTATTCTTTTTATTACCTTTAGCAGCTCTTCCGCGACCTTTCGAGTACTTTGACAATTCCTGTTCGAGGTAGGATGCGCCTTTGCGGCGTTTATGACGTGAATCAGAATCGGAGTCTGAGTCGGAATCGTTGCCTTGTGATTTCTTGAGGGCACGTAGGTCATCTTGCATTTTCTTTATGGATGCTGCGCGGGATTCACTATTCGTCAGGTCGATCCCCTCAGAACAGAGCTCTAGAAGCTTACTTATCAGCAGCTTGATCTCGTAGATGTTTCGCTCGAATGTCCTTGAGATCCACTGCTGTTTTCTAGAATATCAGTCACTCTGCTCGCAAGAGGTGGACACGGTGAGAGGACTGACCTTTTCTTTCTTCTCTCCTGTACTCTTCAGACTAGGCCCGGCATCCTCAGCAATGTTCACGTCATCGCTAGTGGTAGGTCGGGAATCTTCAACCACTATCTGTCAGTTCCGACCAAAAGATGAAATCATTGGGTACACGTACGATCCATCCTAGTTAGACCTTTCCTCTTTCTCTCTTGGTCTTTCGAAGGACCAGCTTCGGACCCTTCTTCGGCTTCACCGAATGATAGTAAGCCAGTGTTTCTATCATCAGCACCAATCTGCAATACTCTCCTCTATCGTCGTCTTGCTCTCTTCTCAACGCGGATCTCTAGAGACCAGTCACAGAAAATAGAAAGCCAGGAGTAAAGGAGAGATTGACCCACTTTTTAGCTTTGGATCTCTTATCCCTCTTTTCCATCTCCACCTTAGCTTCCATTTTAGCTTTCAGCTGTTCCCTCTTCTCAGCAGCGGTGATACGGGGGACGATATCATCGAAGGGGTTTTCGACTATTCGGATAGTCTTGATTTTGGGTGGGCTGTACGTCAGTACCCTCTTAGACTATCCAAATGGGGGACACACTTGACTGGACGTTCATTTTCGTCTACATCCAATTGTGTTAGATCCATTAAATCTAATCATCAGCCTGTCTCCTCCTTTCTTCCATCCACAACTGATAACTCCAAGGAAGAGGACATACTGTAAATAGTATTACCAACAACTTTCCCAAACATTGTATGTTTATTTGTCAATTCGTCTGCTTTATCTAACGTAAAGAAGAATTGAGAGGTGTTGGTATTCCTCTTGCCGGAATTTGCCATCCCTACGAGACCTCGTCTGTGGATTAGCTTGACCCTCGTTTGATCCTTCTCCGCTCCCTAATCTATCCTCCCTACGTCGTTCTCGTACTCGTTCCTCTCCTCCGAAATCCAGATGTCACGCCTCCTTCGCTTCTCCACAGTCTACTCGACTGCCTGCCATCTATTGCCACGAGACCGTGCCCTCAGACTTTCCACTTCAAGCATATCTCGGCCTCATGCGAGTGCTCAGATCTCGCTGCGCTCGGTCTCTTGGTCTTCGCGGGACATACCGATTGAATCTCAATCTCCCATGTTTCTCATCCGCAAATGGTTCTCCGTAGAAACTCTCTCCTCCAAGTCCTGTCCCCGTTGGATCTCCTGTTTGGACAATGAAATCCGGTACGAGCCTGTGAAAAATGACTCCATCGTAATATCCTATTATCAGCCAATGTTCAACTTCTACCTTTTACATCTTCCTCCTCCTCCTTGATGCTCTAGCTTGACGCTCTGCGGAAGAAGACGGGATCAAGAGAGCGTAGAGATTGACTCACCCTCCATAGACAAGGCTATAAAGTTCCTTACTGTCTTTGGACATTCTCTACCCCATAACTCAATTTCAATCTCTCCTGCCGTCGTCACCACAATGACTTTAGCATTTGTAGCGGGCTGTCATCAGTTGTTTTCTTGTACAAAGTGGATTATGTACTTCTGTAACATATCTAACATCAGCTCTACCAATGAACTAGACTTACAGATTACTCATCCTGCCACCAGCGCTAGAGTATAATACCTATAGCTAGTCTACATAATCCAGTTGATTCAATCCACCTAATTACCTGTGCCACAATCAACTCAAACCGGCAATATTTAACGCGTCACTCTACTCCTTATCCTGTGCACCATTCATACTACCTATATACTTATACTATACATCAATACAAACAGTAATGGGAGAAGGTTTAACAAGGAGAAGAGCAGGTGCAGGTGGATCACCAACAACAACTCAATCCGACCAAATCCCTTCTTCCTCGAATCATAATTCATCTTCGTCGTCTGGCAATGGGAACAAGAACGTACCTACTCCTTCAGCATCCGGGACTGGGGGACGTGTAGCATACGATCCGAGGGATTTCCAGGATGATGCAGAGAGTAATAAAATGCCTAGATTGACTTTGATGGAGGAGGTTCTGTTGCTAGGGTTGAAGGACAAGGCGGTATGTCAACAACCCTCCATTCCTATCTCCACTTTCATGCGCTACGTCCCTAAGCGTCACTATCTCGTAAATCCGGCTGCGCCGAGCTGACTCTCAGGGCTACCTGTCATTCTGGAACGACAACATCTCCTACGCTTTACGAGGATGTATCCTAATAGAGCTCGCACTACGTAGACGAATTGCAATGGTGCGAGATCCATCACGAAGGAGACTGGCACTTGCGGATAGGTTGATTGAGGTCATTGATGAGAGACAAACGGGCGAAACGTTATTGGACGAAGCTTTGAAAATGATGAAGAGTAGTGAGAAATATGGGACAGGGGCTTGGGTTGATTTGATGTCTGGTAAGTCAAGCTGCAATAGCTGCCGTTTCTGTACCCCTCACTTCTTCTCTCATACCACTCTCTCAGCTCGCTCAGCACCTTTCTCATCGTTCACGCCCTGGTACCCCGCTGGTGCTCGCTTCGATTGCGGCAGCTGCTGACGTCCAGGCGAAACATGGAATGTGATGAAAATCGGCTACCAATTAAAACAAGTTCGAGAAAGACTAGCAAAAGGTCTAGTCGACAAAGGTATCTTACGTACCGAAAAACGAAATTTCCTATTATTCGACATGGCAACCCATCCTATTGCCGACATGAATGCCAAAGAGGATGTCATGAGGCGTACCCTTGCTTTACTTACAGCTAGGACGGCTGCTGTTCCCGCACAAGCTGTCCAGAAAGAGAATGTCAGGTATAGGCATATGAGGGCTGTTGCTCTTGTTTGTGCTGGTGAGTTACTCTTGGGCTTGATGTTGATATTGAAAGATAATGGGGGCTGATGGTAGCCTACGCATCTAGTGTACTTGAAAACGCGTTGCAACGATTATCTTACGATTCCCGCGAAGCAGCCTTTGCTCGATGTGACGATATTCTAGCGGAATTCAGTACATGGCCCTTCGGACTAGGGACATCCGATTCAGCAGGTCCAGTAACTATAGGTGGAGGAGCCAGGAAGAGGGAAGGAGGCTCAGGTGGCGTAGGAAGGGACAGTGTACAGGAATTGGTGAGGGAGGTCAGGAAGGAGATGTCTACTGGGGCTCCTGCTGGTCCTGGGGCTGGTGGACAGGAGGAACAGGAAGAATTGTGTTTCGAGGTCGTGGCTACTGTATTGGAGATCTTTGGACGGATGGATAGTTTGGTAAGTCCACGGCCCGAGTCTTCTTTTCTCTCGAGGATTTATGCTGATGATATAGCTTTAGATGAGTTTCTGGATCATGGGAGATAGTAATTGTGCATGGCGTCAGATATGCATTGATACGGATAATGCTCCGCACTGATTCCAACATTGGCTAGAAATGCTGAGACACCTATGCAAGCCCAGCCCTGACCATGATAGCTCCGAAATCATCATAACTCAGACCTCGGCCCTGCACTTGGGTAGAAAAGAGAGTGACCATTTCAGTAATCTCTCATCAGCTGCCATAATACAGTGAGGTGGATAACTAACCTCGTCCTCTGTCCACATTTCACCTAGATCCCTCACCTTCCTCCTTACCTCGTCCCTGCCCAGTATATGTCCTCCCCGCTTATGTTGTTCTGCTTCAGGCTTCATCATCCCCCATAAATCATTAACAACCTCGCGTTGACGAGCATTCAACTTGATTTTCCCATTATCTTCCAACTCTACTCTCTTCTTCCCCCTTCCTCCTCCTTTGCCCTTCGACTTCTTAGGAGCAGGCTCTTCCGGATCTTCATATTCATCCTCTGTAATCTCTGATAGATCAGATTCATCCCCTCCTCCCTTGTATACATCCTCCTCCTCGGCATCCTCATCATCATTGGAACCAGCTTCATCGGGACCCATCAAAGCTGCGCAGACTGCTCTGAAATCTTTTAGTTCGACTCCACCGCTCATCAGTCTATTTTCCTCTTCTTCTTCTTTTGAGGCGTATCGATTCGGTTCTGTCCATCCTGAAGCTGAGGCTCGGAAGACTGCTAGGACATCTTCGTCCGAGGGGAGGTTTAGGGATGATAAGATTGCAGGGAGTTTGCGGAGGGGTATACGTCGTACGTCTCCATCTTCAGGCAATACGGGCTCGGTAGTCTTCTTCGACGATTCACCTCCGCTTTCTTCATCCGGCATGAACCCCCCTTCTCCCCCTTCATCCGGTATAAATCCCCCGTCCCCTTCATCCGAAACAAATCCGCCTCCACCTCCATCATCAGGATCAAATCCTCCAGCATCCATAAATCCCCCTTCTCCATCATCTTCAAATCCACCAGCATCACTAGGTGTCAACTTCCTTTTCTTCCTCGGAGGAGCTTTAGCAGGGCGTGTAGCTCGATCAAAGACCCGGTCGATTTGACGTTGCTGCCTAGGCGTTAGGGCTTTGAAATCGGGGTCGGCGTCGACATCTTTGGAAGATGATGCGCGAGTTGATCTTCGAGACTGGTTGTCAGCTCTGATGTGGAGGGGACTTACCATTTTTGTATATGAATGTTATACAGAACAGGATGTAAGTTATCGCGATGATGACGATCGATGGAGATGTATTTTAACAGTTTATCCGATTTACTAAAGCATCTAACGGAGAAGGCAAGATCGTTCCTCTCATTACACTAAGTCGTGACCGACCCGGAGGCGAGTAGAATGGAAGGAAGGTGACAGGCTCAAGGTACTGACTGAACTTAACTTTATTAACACCCGCATCTCCAGATTACATGGGGATTGTGACGGCAAGTCCCGGTTTGTCCACACAAACCGGAGGGTCGTGTTTTCTATTTTCTCACGCTTGGTCATCTGTAATGTGACGACCCGGCGGCAAGCTATTCATTTTCTCACCATCATTCGAATGTCTTCAACTACCTCTTTTCCAGTTGATAGGTCGAACAAAATGAAGGAAGATGTCTTAACCTGGATCCAATCTCAACAATCGATATCATATGGTGATGGGAGAGGTATGATTCCCATTAACCCACAAGCTATTCCTCCTTGGTGTAAGTCCCTCATAAAACTATAGGGCTGATAGATAGGGCGAAGCTTGAGCCAGCATTACGAGTCATTCAGTAACTCGCTCGAAACTTTCTTACGATCCTCCGAAATCAATAGG
>Ga0265780_10001583_pt1 | contig 31741 bp, 33 predicted proteins | sample P1T30metagenome_FD_192432 | JGI IMG/M metagenome (GOLD analysis project Ga0265780, IMG submission 192432) | Plant litter microbial communities from East Loma Ridge, Irvine, California - P1 T30 | ecosystem: Environmental > Terrestrial > Plant litter > Unclassified | place: USA: California... | reverse complement strand
TACGTTCCGTGACGTCGCTTTGGTTGATACCTGTTGGACCTTCAGCTAGGGTAAGACTACATCATATATTAAATGCTCACAAATGGCGTCGACCCAAAGCAGGACATGATGATCATCGCTCCTTGAATAGCGATCGAAAAAGCCCCACAGATTGATGCTGACCTGGATTTCGACGTCATTGCACTTGACGAAGGAGTGCTTGCCACCACGATCCCAAGTGTAGGACAAAGCAATAAATGGAGGATGCTCGTCCAGATCAGCGTGCACGAGCTCGCAACATGTAGGCTCACCAGCCTTTCCTGGCTGCACGCGTAGCAACCTGATACTCTTTCTGTGCAAGTCAAGGGCCTCGTAGCGGAATCTAGCCATCCTTCGGAATTGTAATGACCGACACGATGGGCGGTCACATTTTGTCGGTCAGCATTGGGACGCGAGGTGTAAGAAGGTTGGTACAGTCGCGGGAGTTCGCTTCGAGTTCACACGTCCTCGCGCTGTTGTTGCACGTGGCGTCGCCATGATCGCAGTGGGACAGATAAGATTGATTTGGAGCGTTAGTGCCTAGAATCAAACGTAAAACATGTGATACTCGCAACCCCACTGTTATTGGTGGTCGGAGGAGGTCGAGGAGGATGCGAAATAGACCGCACGTGCAAACCACGCAAACTCCACCGCCAAGACATCAAGTGATCTCATCCATCACCACTTTCTGGATCGACCAATTGCATACCAACACACACGATGCCTCCTCCACGGATACTATCTGCTCTTTTGAGGGCGCGACTACAGCCACAGCAACAATGTCTACGCCGAATCGCCGCCACGCGCTCAGCATCCACCACATCGCCCGAAATCGATCCCTCGAAGCCAGTCGTACCCTGGAAGACACCAACGAGTGTATGGTCGCCCGAAAACCTCATACCGCCACCAAAAGAGGGTGAAATACTCCTTGAGCGGCGGCCAAACCGCGCCTTACCACCGTAAGCCCTTCTATACCGATTCCAAAGGATCACGACTAACCAAAACTACCAGCGTCCCACCCTTCATTCCCCCACAAGTCGCACGCACCTTCCCCCTCTTCGTCATCGCCATGGTAATCACAACCGGCGCCTTCTTCAACTACCAAAAGCAAGAGTCCTCCGTCGTGACCTCGACGCTGTACGCCCTGCGCACCAACCCCGCCGTGCGCGAGCAGCTCGGCGACGAAATATACTTTGCGTCAAAGTACCCGTGGATTAAGGGCGAGATAAATCAGGTGCATGGGCGCATCGATATCAGGTTCTGGGTCAAGGGCACGAGGAGGCAAGGTGAGGTCAGGCTGAGGTGTAGGAGGAATAAGAGGAGTGGGCTGTATTCGACGCAGGAGTATAGTTTGACGATGGATGATGGCGACAGGATGGAGTTGTATGATCCGAACGGCAATGCGATTGATCCGTTTCAGGATCCCGTTGGGGAGGATTACTAGAGGCGGAAGTACAAGCGGGCGTGGAAGCCAGGGAATATCAAGGAAGCATTTGCAGGCAATACAGTCGTCTGTCAGGCCTCACAGCCACTGCAAGTACGATAGCTGGTCTGTGTGCATTTGAATATTCAACTTTGTATGTCACGCCATGTACAACACCAACAACAAGACTATGATGTGATGATTGATATCAGCATGCATTATCATACAATATGTACTTTCGATGGTAGACACACTGGTCAAACTCTCTTGCTGGACCCATGTGGTATCAAAACAACCCATAGCGCCGAAAAGCACCTGCTAAAATGCCAGAGTAGAACAAAAGAAAGTGGTATCACAAAGCGTCATGAACTCCAAACCGAACCCGCCAAAGCCTCCTCTTCGATCAGATCTTGTCGTAGTCAGCCTCTGGGCGGCGAGTGCTCGGGTGGTGCGCGAGGTTGGGCTTGACGAGATGCGCAAATTGCGGGTTGACGTTGAGCGGGTACGAGATCTCAGGCACGCGTGGGATCTCCTCCTCTTCCTGCTCTTGCTTTCGCTGCCAGAAGCGCTTCTTCTGCGGCTCGCCGGATGTTGTGCGTGAGTATAGAGATGACGCAGGTCGGTTGGCCCAAGGCTTGGTGGGTGACTGGCTGTGGTAGCTTGGAAGGAATGATTGGCGGGCGTTGCGGAAAGCGTTAAGGGGATTGAAGTCGAACTGCGAGAGATGGCTGGTGTTATTCTCCTTGTTGGGTGAGAGCTGAGGTGAGCCGCAGTCCACTGGCGGAGTGCCCATGTGCATTGGCGGCGTGCCGCCTACGTTGGAGCGCGAGCTGCTGCCGGTGTGGTGCGTGTTGATGGTGAAGGCCTTGTGCTTCGGATCGTACTGGGACTCGGTGTCGACTTCGGATAGAGTCATAGCTCCACGAGAGCGGACACCACGGGCGGTGATATTGCGAGACTTGTCGCGGAAGACAAAGCTCTGCAGTGTGTTAGCGACGTGTCTTGTGATCAGCAGAGCCTAAGTAAAGACCTACAGCGACAATGTTGAAAAAGCCAATGACGATTGACAGGATTCCAGACGCGACAAGCAAGCGCCAGAAGGGCAGACTGAGTGACTTCTGGCTTGTGGCTTCCTTGTTCATGTTGCCGAGCATGTTAAGCCCGATAGTCATCATCGCGCAGCCCAGAGTAACGAAGCCATGGGTGGAACTGAGAAGAGGCCAATTGCGAGCGAAGAAACCACGGAAGAGCGAGCATTCGGAGACGATGAGGAACAAGCCAGCGACCGCGGTGATGACATGGCTGCAGGCGTCGAAGAAAAAGAACTGCACATGATTAGCCTTCTCATATGGTATCGGATGTGTAATATTTACCTTGGAAATAATGAAGGTCTTGACAAGCATGACAATACTGCTTGCTACGACAGAGGCGAGCGCGATGATGTTCAAACCACGCATAACGTTGAGAATGATATAGCCTGGACCTGCCAGGTGCTCGGCTGAAAGGACAGCCATTTCGAATGTGTAGAGATCGTGGTAGATTGCTGAGAAAGTCGCAAATGCTGATTGTACAAAGTTGGCTGTCCAGCAGTCGTAGTAGCGTCGAGCCAAAGTACGAAGAAGGTCGGGTGTAGTATGAGTTAGACAGTAGTATATACGAAGGTAAGAAGTAGAGGGAAAGTCCCAGGCCGCAAGGCGAGCGTTTGCTTGCTCGACAATAGGAACAATAGAGCACAATAGAAACTAAAGATGAAGAATAAGAAGAACTCTCGAGGTGAAGGGGACCTGAGGAAGAAAACTGAATAGACCCATGTCTAGCTCGACCTACCAGTGTCGCGAACCTGACAATAGAACACAATAAGGCCCATCGTGCGGGGTCCCTTCACTTCCACATCATCGAGTGGTCGAAATTGCTCGACCATTGACTTTGCGCCAGTGCTACTTCGCGTGAAACAAGAGACAGGCGCCTCGAAGGAGTTTAGCACCTCGTTTACCGACATGTACAACGCAGCAGTCGATGACTGGACCTGCATTCCCGCCCGCAAAACGATGTCGAGAACCCTGGCATCGCGGCATCCAGACGTTGTGGCGAAGTTTGGTGGACGTGAGGCAGTCGCGTCTTCATTGGGTGAGAGCGCTTGAAACGCGGTCGGGAAGCGCAGGGACGTTGTTTCAGATGTGGAAACAACGATGCGCGCGCAGATCTGCGGGCGGCAAGAGGCTCGAAAGCTTCGACCGCTGACACCGATTTCTCCGAAGCATGGTCCGCTCGTGACACGGGTAGAGGAGCGCGATGTGTGGTTGTTGGTGATTGAAGAAGAACGACTCGAGCACCGCCAGCCAAGCAGGGACAGGTTGCGCTACCAAACATTGCAGCACAACAACAGGCCATGAGAATTTGTCACTGTTTCGCTCATAAGCAATCAAGTTGGATACCTCTACTTTAAAGAATGAGTAGAATGTTCACACCAGCTCGATCATCACTTCGCACATCGTCTGCAATCTCTCGCGCATCATCAGGTTCGAGATTGGGTTGGTTCAGAATGTGCATCTACCCTCCCGGGGCCAACTACCACCTTTTCACGCTTCCTATGATGGAAAATTTCTGCATTAGATACAACAAAACATCCTTATTTGTACCAAGCAGTTCTCGTCTTTGCCATATACTTTGAGCACTCGCAATGCATCGGCGCGGGAATACCTTGCAGCCGAAAGATAGGGACACTCCCAGATGGTGTCGAGATACAATCTCGGCAGCCACGTTACAACTAAATCTCCGTATAAAAGCACTAAGCTCATGGCATCTGGCAGCTTGCCGCTCCGAAGAGATGCAAGTGGTCGAATCCGCCAAGGCCTGCTTCAAAGATCACGAAGAGGCACGTGCAAATGCTCTACATCTGGCGCGACCCCTATCAAGCTCTAGTGATCCGGAAGGCTAACTACAACAAGACAACAGCATAGACGTGGACAGCAATGAGCAACGATTTTCTGCTGTTATATGGGATCATGGACGGCCATTTAGGAGAAAGACAGTTGCTGCGACACTGAAATTGAATCTATCGAGATGGCATTTTTCCAAAAGTTCATGAAAGGCAAGGCGGTTGAAGCCACTCCATCCGCGTGCGACGACGATGAAATATATCCCGTGCACATGCTCGACAACACGCCCACGCTCAAGAACATTGTTGTAACATGGACTCTACGCTTCGACGATGTACTAGACGCGGACAAGCTCCATGATTCGCTGTCAAGATTACTCGAAATCGGGGCCTGGAGGAAAGTCGGAGGACGCCTCAGGCTGAAAGTATATCACATTCATGTCTCCATCAACATCTACACGACTAATCGAGCCGCAGAACGGAAATCTCGAAATTCACGCCCCCAAGAAATTCACCACAGAACGACCAGCCGTGTCGTACAACAAGCAGTCCTTCGAAGTAGCCATCGAAGACCACCCGCTAGCAATGAACCTCCCAACGCCCACAGAACACGCATCATTTCACCCCAGTCCACGCGACTTCCAAACCTTGTGTGTACGCCCAGACGCCCCATCCTGCTTACAAGACTTTCTTGCCGGCGACGTCCCACTCCTCTCACTGCAAATCAGCACCTTCACCAACGCCACGCTCATCGGTCTCTCATGGTGCCATACGCTCATGGACGTCATGGGCCAGCAGGCTCTCCTCCGTGCTTGGTCCCTTGTGCTCGCTGGGCGTGAAATGGACGTCCCCGCCCTCCTCGGCGCCCGCGAAGACGCCATGGAAGCCGCTGCGAACTCTGGCGTCCAGGAAGAATACGTCATCAAGCAGCGCCTGCTCAAGGGCTGGGGCATGGTGACGTTCGGCGCGCGCTTCGCGTGGGATATCCTAACCAACCGCACCGTCGAGACACGCGTGATTTACATGCCTAAAGCTGCGCTGGCTAGTTTGCGTCTGCAAGCGCAGAATGACCTCGCGGTGGATGAAGAGACTGGCGAGAAACCGTTCATTAGTAACGGCGACGTATTGACAGCTTGGGCTATAAGTGCAGTCGCTTCCTCACTCCCATCACCGCGCCCCATCACTGCTCTGCATGCGCTCAACGCACGCTTCAGAATCTCCTCCATCCTCAACGCGCCAGGGGTGTATGTGCAGAACATGGCCGTCGCAGCATTCACCTTCCTCTCCGCGGAAATCGCACGCGGGCCCCTCGGTCCCATCGCCCTCGAGAACCGAAAATGCCTCATGGAACAAGCCACGGAGCCCCAGATCCTCGCTTCATTGCGCGACTTGAAGGAGCAGAGCAAAGGCGGGAAAGTAGACCCTGCGACTATGCTATACAGCGACCCAAATGCAGTGCTGATGCCTTTTACCAACTGGGAGCGCGCGAACTTCTTCGAGGTAGCTGTATTTGGGGGTGCAGTGGTGAGGGATGGTGGGGAGGGTAGGGGTAAGCTGGTGTATCATCATGCGTCGTCGATGAGGGCGAGTGCGAGTGAGAGGAATATCTTGATTGTGCTGGGAAAGAATTTGGAAGGGAATTATTGGTTGAGTGGGAGTTTGTTACCTGCGGCGTGGGTGAAGATTGAGGAGAGTTTGAAGGACTTGTGAAGGCGTGGAAGTAGATTGGCGTTTCTGTTGTAGTGACATGGTGTTTCCCATCTGATTTGTCATGTTAGCGCGCGGTGTGATTGATAACTTTTGCGAAACTGATTAAGGCGATGAAGCAAGAGCTGAATCGTATTTCGTGGCCAAAGCCTCAAGTTCCTTAAGTGTTCAAAACTATCCGCGATGTGTATGTGGGAATAGATGCGTTTGAACCGAAGTCAAGTCTGGTGCCCTAATGCTGCTGTGCTCCTCCCACCGTTGGATCTCTGTTGCTGTTGTTTGCCATTTGTGCGTCCTTCATTTTCTTCATTATGCCGCTCAACCTGCCTCCGCCTCTCCCAGGGCCGCCTTCTATCTGCGAGCCAGACACTGCAGGGCCTGTGTAGGGTTGTTTCCCAGCGTTGTGTGGAACTGGTGGGACCGGCGGTGCATCTGGGGCTGATGGCTTCGGTCGGTGCGCAAAGCCTTGCGAGTCGATCTCGGTGCGACCTGCATCGATGACTGCCTGATTCTTGGCATGTACGGTGGAGTCTGCTGGTGCGAAGCGACGGTCGACGGTGTTGTTGAAGGTGCCTCGGAGGGCTTCTCCGGCGCCCTGTGGGTTGTGATTAATAGGATATTTCGCACACCATGGGATCTAGTCTCAACTTACGTGAATACCATGCGCAGCCGCCTTCAAATTCGCGAGAGTGGGCTGCTTCTGAGTCTGAGCGTAGTGACGCTGCTGTGGCTGTCGCGTTGGAGAATGCCCGACTCTGTACGGCACAGGGCGACTGCCCTCGCTGTCATAACCCGTGTGCTGCTGCTGGTTCCAGGACTCACCCCACTGCTGTGGTGTCGGCTGCTGATGGCCGGAAGGATGAGACGCGGGCGGTGCAAGGGGCGCTGGTGGCACCGACGTTGATTGTTGCTGTCCGGGTGTGCTCAATGTCGACTGAAGCGGTGCTGGATGCAATGACGTCGGATGGCCAGGGGTTGGTACTTGGCGTGGTACGCCTTGCGGAGGGGCGCGAGAAGGGTACGAGAAGTTCGCGCGGTCACCCCTGCTAGGGCTGCTCGGTGTGACAGGACTTACGGGCGTGTCCATGGGATTTGGTCGCTGAACTGCCGGCGAAACAGAGTCCAGCTCAAGGCGGTTCCTGATGTTGTTCCTCTCTGGAATAGGAGGTGATGAGTTCTCAGGAATGGTGACCTGTGCAGGAAACGGTGGTGTGCCCATTTTCTGCCCTGCCCCAGTCGCGTCTTGTATCGTGATGGGCTTGTGAGGCGGATGTTGGCAGTACGTAGTCGTAGGCTGCATGGGTGGGGTCACATCGTTGGTGGAGGACTGGTTCTTCAGCCCTGGCACTGGCTGCTCGCTGGGAGGGAGCGCGGGCATCGGTGAGGGTGGGCTGGGGCCAGTCGTGTTCGTGATGCTGCCGCCACTTTGGGACGCATTGCTGCCGACAGGCTGCTCTACTGTGGTGCTGCCGCCCGGTCCCGTGGTCGTTGTAGTAGTAGTAGTAGTTGTTGTTGTAGTAGTTACGATGTTTCCAGTCCCGGCGTCGCGGTATGTATCTCTCGAGATGTTCTCATGGCTGGAGCGGTTCTGCAAGGAATGAGCTGGGGGAGGAGCCAGACTATCCGGATGAGGTGTTGGGGTTGTTGCACGCGCTTGCGAACTCGCTGGAGGCGGATGCCACTGTTCGCCTGACACTGGTCGCCCTTGAAATGACGGATTGGCGCTGCTGGTCGGCTCGCTGCTGGCATACGCAGAGTCAAAGTTGGTGTCTGCCGTATCTCTGCGCGGGAGGTGCTCTTTGGTCACTTGACTGGTAGATGTGGATGTAGTGGCAGGTGTGGAGTCGACGTTGTTATTGTCCCTCTCCTTCTCCCTCTCCTTGTCTTTGGAGTGAAAAGGGTTCGACAGCCGGAACTTGGACTTCTTCCTCTCCTCTACCGAAGGGCCATTGTTGGACGGCGCCATTGGCTGTGAACTGTTGGCCGGCTGGCCGCTGAGACCTCCAGACATTGCGAGCTCCTGGCGTTCTCTACTTTTCCGCTTCTGGAGTTTAGCAGGTTGTCGGGGGTCGGACTCCATGTTGTTTTGGGCTTCTTCGGGTTGAGAGTAAGCTGCTATAAGAGCGCAATTCTACTTTAAGGTTCGGTGACGTCTGAAGGCTGCTCTTCAGCTAGTCGCATTATGAGCGTGGTAGTGGGCTACAAAGACGACGCAAGGCCCCTCTGCTAGGCATGATATCATCGCAAGCCTGTGGCGCAAACAGTCTGTGGCGCCCAATAACGAGGCCTGCTCTTGACGATCGCAATCCGGTGGAGCGCTGGTGGAGGATGACATGACAGGGTCTGACGCTCGATGGCGTTGGGGTGGGCTTGGTTCCCGCCAGCAGGTTTTGCTCCCGTCTCTTCCACATCGAGTCGTGGAATTCAGGCGCTAGCCACATCTTGACATACCACACCTCATGGCGTTACGAACACCGTTGCGCCACAGTTTACTGCGAGGAATTGATGCAATCGCAGTTTACTCTCTACCGGTATTGCTAGATCGGGCTACAAAGGGATGCAGAGCCTGCCGCTACGGTCAGCCCATCGGGCCATCGGGCGTCCACGGTCACGATTGGTTACAGAATATCCTGCGTCAAAGAAGCAGCATCTTCTTACCTTCAAATTTGTACTTCACAGGGTCAATACAAACCTCAAAAAATCCACCGCGATTACATCGTTCGCCGGATGACGTGGTTTAGTTAGATACTCTATGCAATGCTGTGCGTCGACTCAGCCTCAGGCGCTGAGGCTGACACCAGGCGGGGCGATGCAACATCTCACTTTCAACGCACTCCTTGTTCGACGTGGTGCTTCATGTCTTCTCAATCGCGACCAGATCAAAAACGTTGACGGGCTGAAAGTTGCAGTCAGCCATGGCGGAAATCGGCTTGATCGCCAGTGTCATCCAAGTGGCAGGCGCAGGCCTCAAACTCTCCCAAACCCTCTACCAGTACGCCGATGGAGTCGCAACAGCCGACCGCAGAATCAAAGATATTGCAAAAGAAATTCAGCTAACCAGCTTTGTCGTCGAAGAGCTCGGCGCAGTGTTCAAGCATGATGAAACATCTACTCTGATGAGTGCAAATGCCATCAAGACAGCACACGCAACGATGAAAGAATGCTCCTCAGTCTTCGCCGAAATCGATGCGACCCTTCAAAAGAGCAAGAAAAATACCCTTGGACGATTGATGCTGCCATTCAGGGACAACAAGATCGAGTTACTGCGGAATCACATCGACAAGCTCAAAAGCACACTTCAACTGCTTATGCAAGTTCTCACGCATGCACATCAGATCGCAGCAAAGAAATTAGATCGCGAGGCAGAAGCGAAGCAGAAAGCACAGATTCAAGAGCTAATCGATCTGAAGAAGAAATCCGCGAAAAAGTACGAGGAGTCGCTCAAGAACTTTAGCATCAGCGACGGCGGCAGCACCCTGATTAACGACGACGACGACGACGACAATCCTGCGGCGGCAAACAAATATCAACAGGATTCTCAACCGACTCGTGATCTTGCGGTCACTGCTTCAGCCATCGGATCGAGCATAAGCCCGAAGACACTCGAGACCTGTGTACAGCATGTGCGCAGCTTACTTGAGGACATTGAGAACCTTCAGCAAGCATTGTCAGACCAAGTCGAGGACCATTCGGAACATCACCAAAGTCTTATCGGGTCGTACTTTCGAGCACGTGGACATCTTGACAAGATTTTGTTTAGTGGTTCGCAAGGAGAGAGTACGACGACTGGGATGGTACAGATTTCTGAAACACATGTCCAAGTCGAGTCCATTGAAGTCGAGACTGGTCAGGATGAGATAGCCAAGATGCAGTCTGCAGGCCAACTCCGTAACCTCGATGGTTTCTCAGGAGCAAAGAGAATATCACCAGTACTGTCCCGCAGAGCAACTTTGGAGCCCATACCCGGCGTGCGCCCCGACATCCGGGTCGCTCTTGGTCGCAGAACGAGCATAGATTCGGTGGAGGAAGAAGAACGAGAAAAGGATTTGAGACTACAAGCACCGTCCCGCAGAGCGACCTTGACGCCCAGCCCGGGCGTGCGGCCCAGCATTCGGATTACTCGTGGCCGCAGAATGAGTCCAGACTCGAGTGACGAAGAACGAGCAGAAAAGATGAGGGAGTCGCGTGGCAATTCAACAACTTTACTCTCTGAGCAAGACGAAAGCGAGACAGAAGTTAGAGGGCGTCCAAGACCGACTGAAGAACTCGCGGACGCAGGCATCAGAAGTGTTTGGACGGCAACAGGTACGGCAGTCGCCCATCGTCAGCTTCCCATCGAATTCCGCGACACATCCGGAAAAGTCTACAAGATCCCCTTTAAGATTGGCCAAAGTTGGCAGGTATGTTCCTCTTCCGTGATGCTCATTACATACTGATTAATGTCTCTAGGGTCTGTATGAGCGCATCAAGAGAGCACATGCACACACGAACAAGTGGAGTGACCGCGTTTCGAAAGGACAATTTGATCTTCTGGATGAGGACCGACATGTCATCTTGCCAGAAGACTACGATGAGATGATCGAGCCGGGCATGACCATTAGCATGCAGTTCTGGTCAAGAGCGGACTCTGACACCGAATCGGGCGCAGGAGAGAGCTCGATTCATGATGAAAGCGCATCGGCTCCTGGCTCGCGACATGCGACCCCAATGAGCTCGCGAAGAGGCTTCATGACCATGACCCGTGCAGAAAGCGATGAACAGCCACGTCTTCCCACTACTGAACTAGAGCGCATGGAGAGCGAACATTGCACCGCCGACATCCGTGATCGAAATGCAAAAGCCGCGCTGCTTATGCAACAACAAGAAGATCCCGCCTACTACAGCACTCGCACTGGTGGTATGTCTTCTACACCCTCTAGACATGCTCGACGCAACTCCCAATGGCCGCGCGGCAGCTACTCATCTGAAGTTCGACCTACACTGAGTCGCACGAACAGCAGTCGCCGCACCAATATTGTACAATCCACCCCTGCACCCATCGGACAAGGTAGCTATCAAAGCCCACCAAGTACACGAACACGTGTGCCCCCTCCTGTTTTGTTTGATACCACCGGCGTGCGCCCACCATCCGCGCGCCGCCCGTCCTTCTCGTCACAAGGCTCGCCCTTCGCTCGCGGATCAGCTGGTAGTATCGTTCAGCCAACCTCTCCTCAAAAACGGTCCAGATCGACAGAGAGTTCGGGTATCGAAACAATATTGCCAAAGTCAGAGCGCCACATACATCATACGCAGAAGTCTTCAAAATCACAGGCGGAAGAACAGCATTCACGCTGGCAACGTGAAAACTTACCATCATCGCTTCCTCCACCCCCACAATATCCATCCAATCAAGAACAGAGCGTAGTAGAAAGTTCATCGTTCCAGCCTAGAACTGGTAAACCCCACCGTGGCAAGGAGTCTGAACACTTGAAACGACGAAGTGCAGAGGAAGAAATACAAGAAGAAGAGGAAAACACAAAACAGGTCCGTTTTGACATGGGACGACCAGAATATCTCGCCAAGGAACGTTCTGGACATGCTCTAGCTAGAAAGGAAAGTAGGCGTGCCGCAAATCGAGAGGAGGCGCGCGTACGCGAGCGTCTGGTAGAGAACATGAATCCACAGGCCACTGGGTCAGATTCAGATGGTCCGCCTAGGGCAAACAGGCGCTCCGCATATCTCTCAGACGATTCCATAAATCTGGACTCTGTATCTGATCAAGGCAACCTCTCCATACGCTCTTTAAGTAGCGCCTCAGAAAAAGCTGTCCGATCTCGACCTTCGAAACAGAGCGATAGAACTGATGACGATGATTCGGTGGTTCAAACGAAACTACAGAATACATCGGCATGGGCATCGGAAGCCGTGTTGCGTCACGGCAGAAGCCAGTTAGACGTGCTCAAAGAGGAAGGGAGCGTGATACCAGGGGACGCAGAAACTACCTCCCGCGTTGTAGATGAGAAGAGGGGGCTGAACGCAGACACATCTGCGCGATTGCCTGTGAAGCAGAAAGAAGCGCGAGAACCTCCGGGTGCTGTATGGAGTTCCCCTGATATCAAGCCACGACTTTCAGATCGCATTCCATTCTCAGCACAACCTAACAGGAATTCTAGAGATGGCTATAATTCGGTCAAATTTGGAGGTCTATCACGCCAAATGGACAGTAGCTTGAGAAGTAACGATGGGCTAGAGTCCCTAAGAGAGCACATGCGAGCCAGTTCAGTCAACGGATCGATTGGCGGTCGTGATAGTGCCCCTGGGATACAAACTCCTAAGATGATCATGGCGGAGCGCAAGAAGAAGGAGGAAATGAGAGCAGTACGAGAGGAAGGGAGACGACGTTTCGAGGGAAATCTTGGTAACTTCGATCCGCCATCAAGTCTAGACGAACAGCCTGCCATCGAGGTTGGTTCGGTGGCGACTGCGAAGAACGATCGCGCAGCTATGGACACGAAAGTTGGAAGCGGAGGTAGCACAATACCTATCGCCCGCTCAGGCTACCATGCCGCTACCATAAGCTTCCCTACACCGGAGAAAGAGGGAAACAAAGCACAAGAGCAAACCAGTGATGATGTGACCTCTTTGCAAGACTCGTGCAATGGTGGGAACGATAAGACGGACAACAAGCGCCCTATTGTAGACAGCGCCCTTGCTGGTGTTGCAACTGACCAGATAGTCAGACACCATCGTAAGAGGGGGAGCGATCTAGGTGCAGCAAACGTCATGACACTCGACAAGTACAGTGACCGAGACAGGTCACGATCGGAGTCCCTAGATCGTGGACTACATAGACGCCACCGAAGTCGCAGCCGCGATCGCAACAAGTCTAGTTCAGGATCGAGGAGCTCTGAAAGAGGCAGATCACGTTCTGCAAGTGAACCTGCTCTAGTAGAGTACGGCGGTGACCCTATATATACGGAGAGAGCGACTGGAACCCAATCGAATGAAGATGACCTCTCCACCGAGTCCTTGGACGATGGTCCGGATCAATTCATTCGACCAAAACCCTCGAAATTGGAACACGAAGTCACGAAAGAGCCATTAGACGAAACACATGGTCAGGGAGACTTTCTGGTCGACCCGATCGATTGGTCTACTGCAGACGGAACATCACGATCGGGCGGTATCAGTATCGATGCGATGACCGGTCCTATTAATTACGACGACTTTTGGACTGACTGGAGATACAACGGTACGGATCCAGACCATCTTATATCCCCAGGTGAGGATGTAGGACCGCCACCAGAGAGTATATTTCAACACATGTCAGCGCGAAAGCAAGCCCCTCGACCACGGGTCGATATTTCGCCAGCTTATACGTATCCTGTAATTCCCGTGGAGGTGCAGACTAACCAGACCTCACCACTAGTGGATCAGCAGAACTTCGTTGATTACAGTGCTTCCTCAACTCTTTTTACCAACAGCTACGTCGGTGGGAATCGCGATACGACGAGCGGGAGTGCAACACGTACAGCGACGGACACCAAAAATCAGTGGTTGGAATCGATCTCTGATGCACCCGACCCCAACAAACGTGAAAGCGACGATTTGAGCGAGAAAGAAGTGCGGCGACAAGCAGAAGAGATAGAGCGGGAGAAAGACCACCATGAAATGCTCAAGGAAAGAAGAATGCGCCAAAACGCTGGGAGGGATCGCGTTAACCAGATGATCGGAACTAATCGCGAGAAGTCGGATCAGGCTACCAAAACTGCCTTGGTCTTGGTAGAGGCGTGCCGCTGGCGCAGCAAAACCTTGGCTAGCCCCTCGGGCGCAAAGGATGAGAGCATTGCTCCTGTTGCGCGTGCTCGTAACGATATTCTGATAGATAGACCACTTCTGTGGCTATCGGATGCACACAGACGGATTCCGAAGAAGATGCACACAGCCGGTATAGAGCCCGAGTCAATATCAGACCATCGTCCCAAAGAGACATTCACGAGTGAGGACGAAAATCGTCCAAAATGCAATATGGTGAGGAAGAGCATAAAGGGTTTGAGTATCGGACCTGCCGAGGTAAATGCCGACCCAGCCGATCAAGATGCTATGGACGTCGTTCCAAATTGGTCGCTCGCAGCTGGAACGGATAGCAGTGAAGCTGACCAATGGGACCCTGAGCCCGAGCCAGTACTTGAACTCGAATCTCCTCCGGTCGCGGAAGAAAAGTCATCAGATCGCTGGGACGATTGGGGTGAAGCTGCCGTTTCGAGCAAGAAGAGTAAGAAGAAGAAGGGGAAGAGGGGCACTACAGCAGTATTTCCAAACCCTATAGAAGAGGAACCTGTCGTTGGGCCAGAGCCAGAACCTGTAGGTGATCCGGAACCCGAGCCTTTGAAGGGTGCAGAGAAGAACGAGGGCGGAGACTGGGGATTCAGCTCGGTATGGGGTGGTAGCAAGAAGAAAAAGAAGGGTGATAACGGTTTGGCTGGAGAGAAAAGCAGCGACGACGCAGCGACGGACAAGGACACAACGGAGAATTTGATGGGCGAAGACAATGGCGGCGAGGAGGATATAGATGAAGTTGATGCATTGCTGAAGGACTGGACGACAGTGTATTGACGAAGATTTGGCGTACAAGACGATCAGAGGTAGTGTATAATGGAGTATCGATGTACAATGAATATTCCTATTTGCAGGCAAAATTGAGAGATCACAACATCTACCGGCCTTCCCATCACTGAACCGCGATTTGTCAAAATTCTTTTTTTACATCTGGCAACGCGCATTACACATTTACCATGACTTCTCCAACAGCATCGTGGCGCAACACCTGACTCACCCCATACACTACTCAACGCGCCGTCTTCATCCGCATGGCTCTCACCCTACAATTCCCGCACACCCACGACAAGCTCCGAACCCACCCGACGCCTCCACGCCGATGTCGAAACCTCCCCGTTCCCGGCCCTAAACGCGGCTTTCCGCCATATATCAAACTGATGCAATCGAGTAATACTAAATGCTCATGTGTGGGCATCGAGTAACTTGTACGACTCCACGACCCACGGCAGACCGCTCTGGGAATTGATGTGTGTCATGCCATGGCCGCGCTAGCTGCATGCAGCAGCGAGCCGTTCATTTTCGTGGTGTTGTTTTTTTGCTTTGCGATTTGCTTTTGCTAGAGCGTTTTTGCCGTGGCGGGGTAGGAGCGGGTTGTAGCAGGCACGTCCGTCTCATGTCTTATCAGATTTCGTGACGTAGTGGGGCTGGCAGGTGGGGCACATGTGAAAAGCAACAAGACAAGCAATATCGAAGGTTTTAGCATTCTTGAATTGTGGTATCTATATACAAGTGTGGCATCTAAGCGTCAAGTTCATCTAAACGCCATGCCCAAAGTGAAGTCGTGTGGTATCATGTACAAAAGAGTCGCCCGCTCAATGGCGCGCCGTTCACCACCAGTCACCCTGGTCGTGCATGGCAGCAGCAACTTTCTTGAAGCCGGCGACGTTGGCACCGCCGACGAGGGACGGGAACTCGCCCTCAGCGGGTGTGATGTACTCCTTGGCCGTTTCAAGGCAGTTCTCGAAGCACTGCTTCATGATGCCCTTGAGCTTCTCGTCAACCTCCTCAGATGTCCATGACAGACGTGCGGAGTTCTGGGCCATCTCAAGGCCAGAGACGGCGACACCACCGGCGTTGGCGGCCTTTCCGGGTGCGTACCAGATGGCCTCGCCCTTCTTCTCGCGGCGATGAGCCTCAAAGACCTCGATGGCCTCCTGTGTGCAGCCCATGTTGGAGCCTTCGGCGATGTACTTGGCGCCAGCATCAATGAGGGCCTTAGCTTCGTCCTCGGAGACCTCGTTCTGGGTCGCTGACGGCAGAGCGATGTCGATCTTGCCGACCTCCTTCCATGGCCGCGCACCATCGACGTAGCGGAAGCTGTGGTTCTCGAGCGCGGTCAGGGCCTTGCGCTCAAGCTTGAGGGTCGCGATCTGGTTGATGATCTCTGGGGTGAAGCCCTTGTCATCCTCGGCAATCAAAGCACCCTTGCTGTCGCTGAGGGAGACAACGGTACCGCCGAGCTCGATGACCTTCAGGGCAGCATACTGAGCAACGTTGCCCGAGCCGGACAGAGCAACGCGCTTGCCCTTGAACGACTCCTTGCCGCCAGAGGCGTAGTTGATCATGTGCTCGACATAGTAGATCAGACCGAAGCCGGTGGCCTCGGGGCGGATCAAGCTGCCTCCCCACGAGCCTCCCTTGCCGGTGAGGACACCCTCCCAGCGGTTGCGCTCTGCTCTGTATGCACCGAAGAGGTAACCGATCTCGCGACCGCCGACGCCGATGTCGCCCGCTGGTACGTCCGTGTCCGCGCCTGTAAATTTACGTAAGTGAGCTGTCCTATTGGGTCACTAGCAAGATAGCCAGCTCCACGACCGGCGTGCTTGTAGATAGACGAGACGATAGAGTTACATGTGCCGCTCGCTCCCGTTGGTCTGCTTTCGGAGCGTATGCAGGGCCGTTTTTGAAGGCTGCTTGACCCAGAAGAAGCTGGAGTTTTGAAGTGCTAAGAGAATGACTTACCGATGTGCTTGTTGAGCTCTCTCATGAAAGCCACGCAGAGCTTGCGGATCTCGTTGTCAGACTTGCCCTTGGGGTCGAAATCGCAGCCGCCCTTGCCACCACCAATGTTGACTGCGTTTGGGTTAGCACTTCTCTGAGGCCACCTTCTTAGGTACCACTTACGGCCGGTCAGAGCATTCTTGAAGATCTGCTCGAAACCCAGGAACTTGAGGATGGAGAGGTTGACGGTAGGGTGGAAGCGGAGACCGCCCTTGTAAGGTCCAAGGGCAGAGTTGAATTGGACGCGGTAGCCCTTGTTGACCTGGCACTCGCCCTTGTCGTTTTCCCAGACGACGCGGAACTGAATGACGCGCTCGGGAATGGAGACGACCTCGAGGGCCTTCTTGTACTCTGGGTTCTTCTCGAAGATGCTGGAGCCCTCGAGGGTGGAGACGAGCTCCTTGCGCGCTTGCTCGAACTCAGGCTCAGACATGTTGGTGATGATCGCGGGATAGGGTGGTCAATTGAATGAATAAGAGGTGAGGTGAGGCAAAGGCTTGCGTGTGAGGAAAGAGTGAGAGGACAGAGGAAAGAGGGTCTGTATATATACACACGGTACTAGTCGCTCAGTGAGCTAGAGATTCGAGCATCTGGCGGGGTGATTCTCGCGCCCTCAACTGAAAAGCAAACAGATTGAGTTTCCAACACGTCACAGCGGCGCGATTGCTCTGCACGATCTCACTCTCGTTGGTCAATAGATAGTCGCTATGCGAAGCCATGGTGTACGTTGAGAGAGATAAGGACCCGTGGCCAATGAGAAGCATCGTGGGACTTGTGTCCGCGCGGAGGCTAGAATAGCAGCTGTAATTGCTGGCCGTCATCCACGGGACAAGTGATGGGCGAAGTCGGCGCCGCCTGCAGGGTGCGCCGCGGGAGTGCTTGGGCCACTTCGAAAGGAAGGAACGAAGACATCCGACAACACCAGAACCTCTGGACTCGTCCATGACGCTGACTGGCCAAACAAATGCATGTAGCATTTCGCGGGGACCGTGACGCCGTCGTGACTGCAACGGCTTCCGACGTACTGCTGCTCTGCAGATAGCGCATTGTGGTGGTCGAGCCGTCCACTGCCATTGTTCACTGTCATGATCGCGCAACATCACATGCACGCGACACTTCTCCGGAGGGTTGCTGCAGGATCGTGTATATCGAATTGCGTGGTGAAGCGCTCGCTATGTACCCTGCGCATCCACTCTCTCGGTACGCCCGCCCTGCGCCATCTCCGAGGCATCGACGCACGAGCTGTCAACCCCCACGACCTTTATTTTCCCTCCACACTCACTCGCAGTCCGTAGGGTCCCAGTCTGGTAAGAAGTGGGACTGTCAGCAAAGGCAGAAACATGAGGATATTGAAAAGTCCTCGGCGACGTGTTAGTTTGGGGTTTCCAGGGAAACTCACCGGTCACAAGATACTCATCAAGCTGGTCCATCTTCCCCATGTCGCCGTCCTCTATCTCGAAACCGCCAATTTGGGAGTTCTCGACGATGCGCTCCTTCTTTGTGCTCTTTGGCAAAGGCACGTAGTTATGCTGCACGCTCCACCGGACGAGCAGCTGGCCCGGAGTGCACGAATACTTCTTCGAGAGAGACACAATCGTCGGGTGCTCCATGCGCATCGCTCGAGCTGAACGACAATTAGCTGTGTCTTCATACCCATGAAAGTTATCAGCGTACCGAGTGGCGCGTAGGCCTCGACTTGAATCCCATGGGTCTGGCAAAAGGAAGTTATGTCCTTGCGGGTGTTGAAAGGGTGAACCTCAATCTGGTTGACCGCAGGGGCGATTCGTGGTTTGCTTTCTAGTAGCTCCTGAAGCTGCGTGGCTGTCAGTTCGAATCGCCTGATGCAGCGAGTTACAGCCATGACATCGCCGCTGCGTCCAGCACTATCTCCATGAGGGCAGACGATAGAACCTAACCGCACTTGTGAATCCAATGTGGTGTGGTACAGCCACCCTCACATGTGTGCTCGTGTCCACCCTTGTCCAAAGATAGAAGCTCGCTGGGGTGACTCACGTGCTTAACGCCATAATTTGAGACACCTCCAATTTTCACCTCGCCGTCGTCAATGGCATCTTCGACAGCTTTCCAGCTGTCAAGACGCGCTTTCTTGCCACCGTACGGGGAGTGCAAGAGAAACAAGTCGATGTAGCCCAAGCCACATTCTTTCACCGACTGCTTGATGGCCTTGCGGGCCGCGTCATACGAATCGTTGGAAGCAAGCTTGGAGGTGTAGTGGACGTCCTCGCGTTTGAGTGATTGCGTGTTGGCATCACTTGACAGGAAGTCCGAGATTGCGCTTCCTGACTCTTTCTCGTTCTCGTACATCTGAGCTGAGTCGATCCTGATGCGGTCAATGTCTCGACCGGACGAGCATCATCCGTCGTATCCTTACCCTCGATAGCCTGTCTAGCGGACATCAGCAAACGGGTGGGGCGTCAGGAACAAGGAAAGTCTTACTTCTAGTGCCCAGCGGACGGCTTGATACGTCTCCTTTCCGGACGTCAGATAGACCCCGAGGTGGATCGTTGGCATGGACAAGCCATTGGAAAGCTGCAATTGTCAATGTCGGCGCTCTTGCGTAACACGATTCAAGCATGCCTTTGTGCGCGAAGCCAATGAAACGGTGTTTTGTGCCATTTTGGGTGTCGTGAACTGTATTGTGCTTGAACTAATTGGGTTACAAGATGCTGCGGAGGGTCAAGCCACGATATGACAAGAGGGATGGCATGCATGCTGGACATGCTCGGCAAAGCATGGTCGTTACATCATCGCTCGCTTTCGTGTCCGGGCTATGTACCTAGTCTACCAGACAGCATGCACACTAATGTCGACACCAGGCAGTGCATGCAACCAACGGCCCCTGACCAGCTGGGCTCGACATACATAGACGTGTCGCTGCAAAAGCAAAGGACCTATGGCGTGGCTGGGTGAGCGCCTGCCTCTTCTAGCGAGTCAAAGGTACCTGCTCCGTCTGGTAATCTGGTATTGAACAGAAGTTTCAAAGTCGCACGACGATAGCCGAAGTGATCGGCGACAACACATGCTTTTCCGCGTGCAGCCAGTACCTGCGTCCGTGAACAGATGGGGTGCATGTGGGACTGGGCATCGCAGGCTTTCCAGGACGGCAACGTCGTTTTGGCTGTCGCCCCTGCGCCCAGATTTCGCCAAACGCGCTTCATGGTCCAGTCAGTCCTCAGAGGCGCCTGTCAAAGCCTGGCCCGGTGTTCCCCTACAGAAGAGCGTAGGATGGAGGCTCTGGCGGGCATGCGGCGGGGTCTGGATCGACACATCGGCATGGCCGGTTCAACACCTCACCTGCACCAACAGGTCAAGCAGCAGAAGAGGAGAGCATCGTGGTCGACCAACGACGACTGCGCATCCACGATCAACGACATCTTGACGACGGCGATCAATTCTTGAGTCGCTGCACGCGTGCACACGAACGAACTGATCGCGAAGCCACAATCCCTAGTAGTCCTTCCACCTCGCTAACATCACGCAGCTTCCTATTGGCGCGGGCCCGCGCAAATGTGGCTCGATCTGATGATGTTCACAAGGATTCATTTCAAAAAGTGTGAGACGCTTCAATAAATCCACAGAACCTTCACTGCGGCGGTTCCCGAAAGCCACCGCAAAACAATCCTGGGGTCGCATCAACGCAAAACAACCACGGGTATAAATTTCTATTTGCGCCCATCTACACTCCTTCATCTCGTTGCATCAAATAGCAGCAACGCACTGCCTCTTTATATTCGCCGCTTGTCAACGTCATTGACTCCGTCGCATTTAGCTCGGCGCCCTGGATCTCGCAAATCCCTAAACGCTCACTAACAAACGGCACCAATTCTTTCGCGTATTAATTTGTGCCGTTGTAGTAGCTCCCAGTAAGTCCTGAATACATATATCCTCCGCCAGGCAAGCTCTAATCGCTGATAAAATCATAGCTGCAATACTCGAGATCATCACCATGACAAGCTTACCCGGTTTCACGACCAACTTCCCAGCAGGGTATCCGACCTTTCAAGGAAGAGGAGGCACATTTGCGGGCGCTAGCACTTCGTCAGGCGGATCTCCTGCCGGCTCAAACACCAACACACCATCCGTACCACAGTTCGACATCTTCGAATGGCACCCGGCGTATCAATCATGTCAGCGCTATTTCCTGGACCACGCACAGCACGATAATGGAGTTCAAGCGGTTGCAGCCCTGATCAACATATGCCTGCCATTCCAATGGACCCAGAGTCCGCTTTTGAACTCAGCAGGCCCCCTTCCTCACTCGTCCGGACCCGCTGCGTACAACCTACCGTGGCCGCGACAAGGACCAGTCACCAACTCGCGTGGGCAGCCTGCACCGGCCTGGGTCTCACTGGTACCGTTCATCCGGCGTCTTGTTGTCACGGGCATGGACAAGGACGGTATTATGCACGGCTTCTTTGGTGAAGAATGGAGGAAAGGAGTCGGCCCAGTACACGAATGCGAGCGACGCAACTATCTCTTCACAGCCAAGAGCGTGGGTTGGGGAAAGGTCAAATCGCAATATGACATGTCGCCGCACGAATCGGTCCCATTCCTTAAGCCTCTACAGGACGTGCAGCTGGCCGAGATCGAGGGCGCAGAGAAGACATGGAGTCAGTGGCTAGCCATGGAAGACTGGATGGTACGTGAGGCCGGATTGGCACATGCACAAGTACTAATTCAATGCCGATAGGTCGGACCCCGTGCGCCAGATGCGGAAGATCCATCACTAGATGCACGTCGGCGCGCATCCTGATAGCACATTGTTGAGCATGGCGGTTTGTAGCCTTTATGGGCTTTTAGGCTCCGGTGACGTGCGCTGAATCGCGTAGATTTACGCACAGGTTTAATGGAATAATGGAATTCAAGCGGGCTGGGGTTAGCGATTAGCGACGTGGCTTTTGACTACGCACAAAGGCTTTTCTTGGGCTACAGCATGCATTTGCGGGCATTTTCATAGTCTCCAGCATAAATTTGAGAATAAAAGATGCTTTCGCGAAGACACTGGAAGTGAGATGCTGCAAGATTGAATCTGTGCTTCAACCTGAAAGAGCACCTACCAATCAAAGCTCGAGCTTCCTCAAAGAAATGTACATGCCGTGTTGTTGTTCGTCCAATGGTCCACCCAGTCAGTCGGACGCGCACGGCTCCGCTAGCCTCAGCCTCATTGCTGGTGCCTGCCAAGCTTAAGTGATCGACAAAGCACCATCCTCGCCCTCCACCCATCCCTCACCATTACTATTCGTTCAGCTTTACAGGTATTCTTGGCGCGGCAACCTTTTCGCCCATCGCTCATGGACCATGGATTTAATGGTCAAGGAGTGGACGCTGTTCATTGATCGTTGCATTGAACACCGGATCCAGCCTGACCTGTTTGACGCAGCGGCCGCACAACTGCACGCAAAGTCACCAGTCCCGGGGCGTAAGATTGCTGCAGTCTTACTGTGTCCTCGCACCGCCAATGCTAGCAGTGTTGATCCTCGTGTGGTCATCTATCTCGAGCGACTACTGGCTCTGAGGAAAGTCGACGCGTCGGAAGTCCTGTCCGCTGCATTTCAATACTCTAAGGACGGTGCACCTAAGACCGGCGAAGATGAGTTCTCAAAGGACGCAAAATGGCGTAATCCGCCAGAGCTGGAAGAGGTTATCTTCCATCGTCTGTCAAAGAGTTTTCAAGCAGAGGATAGGCCACTCAGCAATGCTGAAGGCTTCCGCACGCTGATTACGGTGACGAGATGGATGCAGTCTATGGTCACGTCGCATACCAGCGATACCGTAATCCAGGCTATGGCTGGTATACAACAACAACCGCAACAACAGTCCATCAACGTTCGAGATGGGCTGGGCTTGCTCATGGTTGGAATCACCGAGAACTCGAAAATGTTGCGCATTTTGGACCACGCCAAAGGCAAAGGTAAGTTGCATGCTCCCACAATGGCTGATATCTGCGAGGTAGGTTGATGTCGAGTTGCCATATTTGCTAACAAACTTTAGCTCTTCGCAGACACTTTGCACAATCACTGTCATCTTTCATCCCATTTCTATCGCACAGTTCCATTGGATCGCAGAACTCCCTTCAAATTGCTAGTCGACTGGAGCTTTCACAAAAGCAGCACGATTTTCACGAGAAACCTGTTACGATGAACGGGGAAACCACTGGGGACACTGGGCTCGAGGTCGCTGCGCTTCAACTCGAGGCAGTCATGGATCTTCCGCTCATGAACACCAGAGCTGGTCTCTACATATTCTTGAATTCCATGGTATGCGCCGCCCCGGCAACGTTGATCAAAACTAATATTGGACAGCTAGTAGCACGACCACTCACCGACGATTTCGTCATTATTAATTATTTGCATTCGCGTTACAAGGTATGAGTATCAAAAGACAACGTCCGAAAAACACTAACGTTCCCAGATCGATCCCCAGAACATGGCAATTGATCTTGTCACTGCTGCCTTCGACATTCTTGCTAATGCTATGTACCGGAGTGAACCCACCCAGACCTTATTCTGCCTCAAGTCGTTCCTCGTGAACAAAGTACCACTTCTACTACTGCAGCTTTCTTCATTTATATTCCCGATGACATTAGAGCTTAGTATTACACAAGCGCTAAGCCACGTGGATCCCAACGCTTTTCCCGCTTTCTCTCAAGGCTTCGACGACATGATGGGCAACAGCACTTCTCTTACCGACGTCAGACAGGACTTTCTCAACGCCTGCGCGTTACACGGTTTGATCATGACCGCTACGGTCGAGCGCTTGCTCGGCGAAGCACCCATGCAAGGGCCACCAGAAACAAAGCATGACAAGAGAACGCTGCTTGAACAGTGCAAAAACAACTTTGACAAAATTAGCTTGTACATTGACGAGCTTGAGAATCTGGATGGCAATGCCGGCGCAATTGTCGGTGCTATTGCAGAGGTATGGATCACGGCACATGTGTACTTCTTTGCTGACGAGCTTCTAGTTCATCCCACATCTTTGTGATACGCAAATGACAATGTACTTGAAGCAGCTGTCAGGCTTGCTTATCAAGAAGCCGCGCGCGATGGACGTGATGCTCCAGTTCACGTCTCCTGCCAGCATTCTTCGACCCCTCTGTCAGATCCTGGAAGACTGGCACTACGACAGTGATCAGGGTAAGCAGCAAGCCCAACTTTAAGTAGCAAACCTGACCAATTAGGGGAGTACCAACCCGTATACGACGAATTTGGCGCCGTTCTTGTCCTTGTGATGGCGTTCATCTACCGTTACGGTCTGACCTACCATGATATCGGCATAGGTTCGGACGGGTTCATTACTCGCTTGATCACAAAAGGCCAGCAAAGTATTTTGCCTGATGACTTGACCGATGAACAAAGCAAAAACCTGGGGAGTTGGCTCAAGGGCTTGTATGACTCTGGAAACGAGGGACTCAGCAACGACGTCTTCGCCTCGTGCCGCCCGCAGGACTTCTACACCATAGTCCCCACGCTGTTCCAGCAGACAGTCATGGCGTTAGCTGTAGGCGTTTTGACATTTGAGACCGTCAAAGGCGGCTTGGAATGTATGTAGAACTTCTCCTGTGACGATTCAGACAAGCTGACACGTCTTCAGATCTCATGGAGACATTCTTATTGCCCTCGCTCATTGGTGGCCTACTTTGGATGTCATCTCACGCACTCTTGCAAACACACAGCGATAATGATGCCATTATGCGAATCCTTCGCGAGGTAATCACATCGTCGCCATCCTCCGGCGACGCGCAGGCAATGCACTCTGCAATCATAGCAATGGTTTCCAGCCGCCTCGAGAGATGCTTCCGCACTCTGCAGCGCCGCGATGCCAACCGGGCAAATGCTATTGAGCCGCTCGTGCAGGTCATCAAAACACACACCCATTACGAGCGCTCAATGTACGCGTCAATGAAGGAACTTGAGCAGTGGACGAACGCGCCCCACAGTACGCTCAACTCTTCACTTCGCCATACCATGCAGCAGCTGTCACAATGGGCTTCGACAGCGTCAATACAACCCAACCCACCCAGTTATACACACCGACAAGTTTATTCCTCGGTGAAGATATTGGGCGCCCGCAAGATTCTGCAAGCGATCATCAACGAGCTCAAAGCTCAGACGGAAGCAGGCAACGGCGCAGCCGCCCTCGACATTGCAGTCTCAATCATCTGCGCGCCGACCGTCGATGACAGCCCGCTGGCTATAGACTGGGCAGGAAGTACGATACAGGCACCATACCCGCCGCGAACACGCATGAATCTGCGCGAGATGCTGAAGGATGACTTCGACAACGCTGCAAGCCTGGTCGCAACCGACCCTTTAGCCGCTGAGACAACTGTACGTTTCCACCGACGTGTCGAGGCACAGTTGTCCTCGATTGGCGACAATGTTATGCAGGGTCAAAATGCCGTCTTGGGCCTTCCGGACGTTAACATGGCGAGCATGCAGACGCAAGTTATTTCCGACGACATCAACAAAGCTATCGACGACGCTGCGGCAGCGAGCATGACGGAAGACATCACTAACATGGACAACAAGGCGCTTCAACGGAGCATGGACGAGCTGACGGGTGCTGAAGGCTTGGATTTGAGCAGCATTGGCATCGGAACTGGCCCGGACGGCACGGGCGAGCTTGGTAACCTGCCTGATCTTGATCTCGGGGACATGGGCGGCATGGGCATGAACATGAACATGGATATGGACATGGACATGACCATGGGCGGTGGTGGAGACGATGATTGGGGGCTGGATTTCGACAACATGTAGGGCTTGTTAATGGTAGTTGACTGGAGTCCGTACTGGGGCTTAAGTGATATGGTGGCGTGGGTATGCAAGATATAGACATGGATACGACGTGGTGGAACCGAAGATAGGGAGCTGGATCTTGATACCATGTAGAACTGGCTGTTGAGAATCTTGACTGGAATTTGTACTTTGCTTGGAAAGTGTTGTATCAGGGGTAACGGAATTTGGGTAGTCATCACACATGTCCTGAATGCTGACCAGTTCCTTCGCCTTGTATGGCGTCCGATAAAATATGATGTACCGAGGTACGTACACATCTAGGCGGCAAGGAGTAGTGGTAGTACGAGATGTACAATGGCGGGGCTGATTGGAACCCCACACCAGCCGACACCTCGCAGCACTGTAAGCACAGTAAGCACCTGAAGGGACGACCTTATAAGTACGCATTCTCAACTGACCCTAGCAAACTCAGAAGCATATACAAAACAACATCCATCTCCACATCTTCCCTTGCAAACATGCCCTACAATCTCAAAGGCCGCAACATACTCGTGACCGGTGGATCCGCGTACGTCCTCCCATCCCAACCATCCAATCCCACAATCCCCTCTCTTTACCAAACCTAACCCTTTTCCCACAGCGGTCTCGGCGCCCTCCTATCCACAACCTTCGCCTCCCACGGCTGCAACATCGCAATCAACTACTTCAACCGCATCGAGCCCGCGCAAGCCATACAGAAAGCATGTCAAGACCATGGCGTCAAGGCCGTGATTATCAAGGCGGATATGACGCTTACGGCGGATGCGAAGAGGGCGGTGCAGGAGACTATCAAGGAGCTTGGGGGCGTGGATGTTATTCTGGCGAATGCGGTAAGTTGTGGTCTTGGAATTGGGGAAGCGGGGTGGGTAGGTGAATGTGGATTTGGGTGCTGATGTGATGTGTGATTGTAGGGATGGACGCGGTTTAGTGATTGGAAAGATTTGGATAGTATGAGTGAGGAGGAGTGGGATAAGGTATGTTTGATTCAAGTATGGTTGATACGCTGCTTAAATACTGATGTGACTACAGTGTTGGGCCGCCAACGTCAAGGTCCCGAAAGCACTGCTCACTGAAGCGCAAGCTACATTCAACTCTAATCCAGATGGCGGAGTAATCATCACTTCGGGCTCAATAGCCGTGCGTCCATTTTCCTCCCACCTTTCCCTAGACTCCTTCAGATGCTGATGACTTGCAGGCCACCATGCAAGGCGGGTCTTCCATGCCCTATTCCGTGACCAAAGCCGCGCAGTGGCAGCTCGTAAAGTGTCTCGCGGTGAGCGTGGGTCCGAAGATTCGCGTCAATACGGTGCTGCCGGGCTTGTTGCTGACTGAATGGGTACGTGCCATGTTCTTTCCAGTAGTGACGGGTGCTCACAGTGATACAGGGCCTCAAGTATCCCCAAGAGCGCATCGACCAAATCAAGAGTATGGCGGTGCTCAAGCATGAGACGTATCTGGACGACTGCGTGGATGCGTTTGTCATGCTGGCCAAGAACACGAGTATGACTGGTATGCGGATACAGGTCGATGCTGGATTGAACGTGCAGGGCGCCTGAGCGAGTGTAGCTGGTTGTTCGAAGCGAGGACGCGTGTGTCTCTATGCGTTGAGTATGCATGTCAAGCCCCGTCTTCGTATGGAGTAGTTCAGTCTTCCTCGATGCTTTCCGTATCTTCCAGCGCTCTGATCACCTCCTCCATCTCCTTCGGACTTGTGATGCCCCAGACGCCTCCGCCTTTCACTGCACCCTTCATGCCGACTTCTTTTCCAACCAGATTCCTTCCAACCTTGCCAGGACCTATGCCCACGTATCGCCTGACTTTTTCTTCTTCATGCAGGTACTTGATGCTCTTCCACCACTGCACCGTCTCGACGCAGCTCCTGGCCAATAGGTTCTTGAGCTGCTCCTTGCTCTCAAATGGCAGCCCGCTGACGTTGGATATGCACGGCATGCAGCCCGGCCATGTTATGATATCGCTTCCATCTTCCCTCTCCTTGTGCAGTATCTTGTTCATCGTTTCTGTCGCAGGCTTCATGAGTGCGCTGTGGAATGGTGAGTCGCTCTTAAGCCGTACATGCCGAGGGTCGTGTCCGCCGAATTGCCTCAAGTTCGTGAGGAGGGTATTTATCCGCGCGATGCTGCCGCTGAGCACGATCTGGTTCTTCGAGTTGAGGTTGGCAAGCGCGACCTGTTCTACCGCAGGTAGGTGGTTGGCAGAGTCGGTCTTTGAGTCAGGCCCAGCTATCTCGAGAAACTCGCGCACGCCGCTGACGAGGGCGCGCATATGTTCTTCTGACTCGCACACCAGCGCCACCATGCCGAACTCGCCCCCTTCTAGCTCGCAGGCATCGGCGCTACATTTGCTCATGACCTCTGCGCGCCGCCGTACCATCTTGAGTGCGTCTGTAAATTGGAGATACCCACCTGCGACGAGAGCTGCGAACTCTCCCAGCGAATGACCCAGTGTGATGTCGATGCGCTCAGATGTCTTGAAGCCGAATTCCTGCTCCATTATGCGCAGTATCATGATCGACGTAGCCATGATGGCTGGCTGTGCGTTCTCGGTGCGGGTGAGGTCGGCATTCGTGCCGCTTTCGATCGTCTTCGTGAGAGGGAGGTTCAGGGTAGCGTCGATCTCTTCGAGGAAGGGCTTGACGGTGCGCGGGAAGGCTTCGAGCCATGGCGTGCACATTCCTATTCGTTGAACGCCCTGGCCTGAGTTCGTTAATATATAGAATTGTAGGTTGTTAAGTAGGAAGAAAAAGTTATCATACCAGGAAAGAATATGGCCGTCTTCGGTCTTCGTGTGGGCGCATCTTGGGTGCTGCTCATCCATCTCCTATTCGCTCTGGTGTTGCTGCCATCTCTCAGCCCACCACAACGTGTGCGCCGCGGTGAGATGCGTGGAATCGCTTTGGTAATGGTAATACAAGGAGCAGACATGACGAGGGAAGATGCTATGACGTTTGACAGGACATGTTGTTATTGATTATTGAAGTATGGGACTCTTGCGGGGACGCGGAGGTTAGAACGCGGGGGGCAGTTGCAGTTGCTTGCTCTTGGAGCTTGGGCCTCGTGCCATGAATCGCGCCTGCCCGAGCCCGAGATCGTCCTTGTCCGCGTGCGACATGCCAGATTGAATCCTTACACCTTCTGCTCCACAATCTCGCACTCAAACCCATGCCGAACCCTCCTTTACACCTCCTCCAGACCCTGTCCCTCTTATGGCGTCTTAGATACATCCCTTCTCGTTATCCAGCACGCGGTCCCTATGATACTTTGGGCACTCCAGTCGTTCTGCTGGCGAATCCCGAAGGTGATATGTACAGAGATCGAAGTCGTCCTCATCCCATGTATCGGGGCCATGCCTGAACTCTAGTTGTCTGCGCATCACGTCGACTAGGAAGCGAACTGGTAGACTCGAACGCTGTGCAACCTCGTCATCCGTATCCTCGTCAGACCAGAGGCAGGATTGCGTATCGACCATGTTGTCGAGAATTCGGTTGTCTTCCCGGAGATGTTTGTACGCGTAGATAACAAGCTCGTACAAGATCAAGTTGGCTCCAGTCTGAGTAATGAAGTAGTTATGCGCGGCCTTCTCGAACTCGGTGGCCACGAATCTGTCTCCGAAAGCGACTGCACCTTTGAGATGACTGAAGGCGTAGATGACATCTTCGTAATATGGAGCGGCCGTTTGCTTCTCGTCGACGTACCAATTGTTTAGCAGACATTTGAACCTAGAAGCCATGAAGCGATCCCCGAAAACGTAAGCCTTGATGGCGAGGCTGTGGGATTCCTTCTTCAGCATGATCTCTTCTTTGGGAGTCACACCAGCGATTCGAAAGAGCCCAGCGGCGGCCGACGGAACCTCCTGAGCATATAGCCAGTGAACGAAGATATTGAACACCGCAGGATTGATATCATCGAGTGCGACACCGTCCTCAGCTTCTTTCCAGTGACCATTGTAGGCTGTTCGAAAGTATTCGGAGTGGTGGCAGATGAGATTCTTGTGGACGTTGTACATCTTCTTGTCGGGACCGATCGAGATCTTCACGACTCCTCCAAGCGCTGCGTCACTGCTCAAGCCAGTCTCCGTGCGAAACCTCTGCCAGGTTCTACCTACCCAATGATGGGTGCAACGTGCGGCGCTGCGTTGACGTCCATCGTGAGTGTCAGCCCTTCTTTCGATCGATGTGTGTGTCGAAGAAGTTGATGCAGAGCGGCTGCGGTGAGTAGTCGTGGGATCGTGTTGAGTCGACAGGTGAAGGTGAGTGCCGCTTGCAGCAAACACGGAAAGAGCAACCAATCTAGTCAAACGAAAGCTACCATTCACCTACTTTGTGCTCATCTATACGTCTCTCACTGACCACAATTATGTACAACGGTTGGCTGTGCCAGATTGTCTCGAGCAACATGACCGTCGCTCAGTAGTCCTTTACGCACACCTGCCTTGCCTACACGACCCGTCTCGACGTCATAGTCTCCTACGTGAGTGAGACTCACGAGTGACCACCGATCATGAACTCACGAACTATAAGTCCGACTGCAATAGAGATAGAGGTCACGTATATGACCTGTTCAAGGTGAATGCATGCATGACGTCGGCGAAGCCTTCCAGGAACCCCGGCATTCACATCGTGATAGCTGGCTGTGTGGTGTGATGTGGGTAAGCACCCCATAAGAGGCTCAAATTTTTCCACGCGAGGAAATTGGGGCCTTTCGAAATGGGAGAACGATATAGCAGATCTTTGTACCGCACCACACTTGTGCAGCTTCGTTCTTCCTTAGCGAATCTGATGGACTGTACGGTAGAGGCGTCCATGTAATGTTAGGTAAGGTGCTTGTTGTATGTAGTTGGTGCAGCGAGAATGGCTGCTGCGAAGGCCCGCGCAACTCTAACAGGTAGCTTATGGTTGTGGAGCGCAATTGCAGTGGCGAGCGTAGTTTTGCGGGCGGCCTGTTGGTCGCTACAAGCCTTCTCAGTAGTTGGCTTGCGCGTACGCTTCGTGGTAGAGTTAAGGATAAGTCGTGGCTCCAATCCTGCGGAGATTTCGGTGTGGCGTGGTGCCTCAGGTATTGTAGGTGGAGTAGAGTTGCTGAATTCGGTACTGTCGTCAACGCGGAGACTATCAAAGTGGTGGCCAAGGCCTTGCTCAGGCAGCGAAAAATCATAGTCGCTAAGGGGCGCGGCAGATCCAGCGCTGTCGTCCTCAGATGAGTCTTCCTCAGTGATTTGCGGAGGTGAGAGTGTAGGATCGGGCTCGGAGGGTAGATGCAGAGCTGTAGCGCGCTCTATGGACGCGTCGAGCAGAGGAGCGGAGGCAAAGGTGACGTTTGTCGTGCGTACCTCTTTTTGGGTCTCTGGGTTCCACATGAGGTAGATACAAGAGCTCTCGCGGCCGGTGAAGTACATCTTAATAGCACGAGGGGCAAACTTCTCGCCTTGTACGCGGCGCTCCTTAGGTTTATGGACTCAGCCAGGCTCGCCGAACTTGTGGAAGGAGTAGAGGTTTGGCACTGGATTAGCCGCGCCTATGTGCTCAAGGAGCAGTTGTCGCGGCGTCTTGTCGTCTGGTATTGCTGTAGTAGGGCAGTGGTTCTGTAGCTCTACTGCGTACTTTGCCGCGTACGGCCAAGGCTTTGCGGGGAGGTGCGGTGCAGCGTTCATCATCAGACGAACACGAGCAGCTTCAACGCGATTGCTCGACTCAGCGACACCGTTCTGGTGATGCGTGTATGCGGTCGATGGCTCGAATCGTGTGCCCTTGCTGGCGCTTAGCGGTGGTGTTCTTGTTGATTAGAACAAGGTCGTTGTCAGTATGGACGATGGCCACAACGACTCTGTACTGAGTCTTAATGGTGACTACGTAGGCAATCAGAGAACGGCCAAAGCCCTCCTTTGTGGCGGAGAGATCGATAGACCGGTAGCGGATAAGATCCTCGGCGTACAGGCTCCACCAACGTTCGCCGTTCAGGCCGGGCAGTGATATAGGTCCCACGAGGTCGACATGGACGCGCTGAAACAGGCAGGTAGCCCGATCGGGTATAACGCGAGAGATCTGTTGTCGTGAATTGCTGATCATACAGACCTCGCAAGAGAAGCGTGAGGTGTCAGTAAGCTCTAGGCCAGTAGTGCTCTGGACGAGCTTGCGCAACCGCGCGACGTCAGCGTGCACAAAGGTCTCGTGGAGCTCTTGAAGAGTCACTTTTCGAGAGGGCGGTGCGTGCGATGAATTGTAGTGAGGAGCGTTATGTGATGCGAAGGCGAGGGCGCTCACAGCGCTCGTTGTATCGTCCTCATTCTCAACGTGAAGAAAGT
>Ga0265780_10001582_pt1 | contig 31749 bp, 43 predicted proteins | sample P1T30metagenome_FD_192432 | JGI IMG/M metagenome (GOLD analysis project Ga0265780, IMG submission 192432) | Plant litter microbial communities from East Loma Ridge, Irvine, California - P1 T30 | ecosystem: Environmental > Terrestrial > Plant litter > Unclassified | place: USA: California... | reverse complement strand
CACAGTTCCTTGGGGAAATCATCATGCTCGTCGCCAATGCAAAGCACATGAAGGTCATCCTTCAGCGTCTCCATGTTGTTTTTCTATTCATCAGCTGACTGTCAATGGTGTATCAGGATCCGACATACCCCTAAGATCTGAGTTAGCTCAGCCCATGTCTTTCCCTTTGACTGAATAGCGATCCAAGAATAAGTATACGCTAGAATCTCATTACACAGACTACCCTGGATCCGACCGGCTATACAAAGTCGATCTGCGAGAATATCAAGAGCAAGTACATTGTCTGCTCCGATAAGCGAGTCGAGATCGTCCGAGATGGGTACGATGGAATTGATCAATTTCCCATAGCTGTTTTCGTTGTTGTTGTATCGACCGGAAGCGTGGTAGGCGAATTCCTTGACTTGGCTCTCAGCAAAGACTAGGTCTGCTTGGGCAGGAAGGTCCGGTAGGAGCTGCTGACGTGATGTGATGGGTGCGGATATGACGAAGAGGGGCAGTGTGAGGAAGGTTGCGATGTTGAATAGCATTTTGGCACGATGTTGGTGTGATATATTCTAGTTGGACTGGTCGGATATGGTCGTGACAGACACCGCTGAGATCGTTCTTGGTTATATATGTTTACTGTAGATCATGTCGGAGCGGGAGATCCGATCACAAGACCCGCAGCTCCACCTGATGTTATGTCTATCCGTACCTCCTTGGAGGCATGTAAAGTACGTTTCTCGATTATTGCTGACGAAACACACATGGACCTCGAAAGTTAATTTCCTGTCTAGATGCCAATCGAAAAATAAGTGGAGTGAGCGGGAGGCGGTATCGGCTCATATGCATAAATGTCCTGTCGACGCCCCACTCAGCATTATGCGGGCCGATACCAGCATTATGGTAGGAATGCAAGGGGTGGGGGCAATTAATCCGGTAAAGCTATTCCGAGAGACGGGACGTCGATCATTTGGTAAAACCCTATTTTTGGACGCTACTCCACTCATTACCAATGTAGCGGGCAATTTTGTCGGCATGACCCATTTATCAACCTTAGGAAAGGGACTTGACTCGCGCATCTGGGTAGGCCACCGCTTGGCCCCGATGGTTAGCTGGGAGGGGGAGACTACGGCTGACTGACACCGATGTAGCAACAGAGCAAAGTGAATGCCGTACAACCAGGAACGTCAGGTCGGCGTCCAGACGGGGTATTACGATTAAGCTCAATTGGGAATGGAGCTGCTCCCTGGCACTCCGTGACGTGATCGACAGCACACATCACTGATACATATCGGGGAGCTCTGCGGTACTCTATGCAGTTACAGTCTGTCGGTAGTGTGTAGCACAAATGGCATAGAGACATCACTTCCCACCAACATCCGAGGTATCAGATCGAGTCATGGGCAGTTGCCTACCCTCGTTTAAATGATGTCCAGTATCTGGGTGGTAGCGATGTTGCTTGTAATGTGAGTGATGTCGGATCGAGACATACGCCACTGGGATAGCCAAAAAGCTGCCATCAGTCATATGCGGTCGTCCATGTTGTCGGACTCACAACAAGAAGAAACCAAGCATGATGGTTAATCCGCTCAGCGTGCATCCTAACCCGCTACATGTCTTCACCGTCATGCAGGAGATGATGATCAAGACGAGCCAGAAAACACATTCAATGATATTGAGGATCATGATAGCTTTCAGGCTATACCATTTTCGAAACCGCTCGATCTTCTCGGTACCGATCATATACGTGTAGAACACAAGCGATTTGACACCCTATTCGTTAGCCAGACACCACGATGGGACGAAAAAAAGAACGACTTACGACACTGAGACCCCATACATCGCTACGGCCTCTCACATTCCCTGATCCTATCTTTACGAATGCGAGAATGATGACGATCAGGACCATAGTAATCTGCGCTATGTGACCCCAGTTGAGAATTCGCATTTCATTCCGGGTCGAAATTTGAGGTAAATTTAGGTTGAACATGTTGATACTCTCTAAGTGGAATTTTTCGAAGATACTGGATGGCACTGGTAGGAGTACTGCTATCGTCGTGAGATGATTCTGATGCATGATTGATGGTTCACTTATGTACCTACGCCATAAAGGCAAGTGTCACATCACGCACCGTTTCTTGTAGACAAATCGTCGGTTGGGCCGACGGGAACCTCGGGAACTAGAATTTGTAATAGGGATCGACGCGCCTCACGATGATCAGTGATGTAAAGTCACACCGCAATGTTTATCGCTTCGCGACGGCTCGATTCGACGTAAGCGGCTGAGAAAAGCTGCGGATCAGCACTGGTTCTGATGTATTGGCATGTGAACAGAGCACGATCTTTAGAATCGTCCTCGGCGAAATTGATGGTGAGTTTTGTGTCTAACTCTGCCCCGGCCCCAACTCCGGATGAACAGCAGATGCTTGAGCCATCGGTGCACAGGCTGGTTTACCAGGCGCTGACTGAGTCTGGGGAAGGACTTGTATCCGACATCACGTCTGATGTTTACATCGCACCCGCAAAAGATAGCCCAATGAGGCACCGCACCTCATCCCCGAGGCTAACCCTGTTCTCCATTAACCCTCTCCATTAAACCGCTTCCATTCAAGCGTCAAGCGTCCGAAGTACCTCCTGCAGCTCCATATGCTACCCATCATAAAGCTGTGCTTTCACAAACACAGCCCTCGTTTCGAAATGTGGCTTGCATAGCTCCCTAACACTTTCCGAGGGATTTCCGGGAAATCCGTTATTATCGTCGGAATTCCCGCATACCCCCCGATAGATTCCTTTCAACCCGCCAAGTTCTTTTGCATATATAATTAGCTGTTCCAAGTACCGATAGCATCCCCACTCACTCTCACTTACCCATATTTCATCGCGAGACGACTCGAAATCAATATAAGCAACAAGATGTCAATGACTGATGAGAATGGCAATAGGCTCCTGTGAGTGGCACTTGTTGCTCCCCGATAACTGCAAAGCTGATCACCAGAACGGGATATGTGCCCAAACTAGCCCTCACGGGGGTGGGAATCGCTGTCTTCGCGATCCTATCCGCTGCATTCTGGTTCAGTAAGCTATCTTATCTGCTTCCCCAGAACACTTGCTAAATGCCAGACTTTTTCCGACATGGCAAAAAATACATGCTGGTTCTCTGCATTTCGTCGGTAGTCATGCTCGTTGGTTTCGGCGTCAGAATACCCATGACGAACGATCCCGGCTCGTTAGGAATCTATATCATGCAATACATGGTAAGTACCGATATCAGCTTGCAACCAAACTGTCCAACTGATCTTCAGTGTATCCTCCTATCCCCATGTGGTTTCCTCGCCAATTCATACGTTATCCTACCGCGACTCGCATCGTGGCTTGAAGCCGAGGATTGCCTGTTTCTCAAGTCCAGGATTATCGTTCGACTATTCGTCTGGTCCGATGTCATCACTTTCTTCCTACAAGCCAGTGGGGGTGGTATGACTGCGGGCAGTGAGTCCATGGCGGATATCGGACATTGGGTAAGTCAGAATGCACCTTGAGTAAGCTCGGGTGGCTGATGAGTAGATTGCCTTGATTGGTCTGATACTCGCTACTGTCTCTTTCGGTATCTTTACTCTTCTTACGCTAGTCTTTGGGTACAAACTGTATGTTGTTCAACCTCAGGTGAAGGATCAAGCTAATGTTCAGGCGAAGGAAGTACCCTCACAAATGGTCCAACATGATCCAATCCCGACGAGGATCAGGCACTTTGATTGACGTCAAGCTTGGCTGGAAAGAAGATTGGCGAACAGTCTACTTTGCCCTCTTGTGGTCAGCAATCGGTATCATCGTACGTCCCGCTTTATTATCTCATGTGCCTGAAATCATTGACTAATGTCAGATCCGTTGTGTCTTCCGAGTAGCCGAGTTTTCTCAAGGGTACGATGGTGCACTCCGAACTGTCGAATTCTGGTTCTACGTCCTTGACACACTTCCCCTCGTTCTCGGTATCGCTGTCTGGACAGTCGTCTGGCCCCCTCAGATCTTGGGCGAACCGAGGGACTTTGTTGGAGCCAGTGCCTCTGGATTACGAGGCCACGAGATGAACCGGGTCGATACCGCTTCAAAGGGAAGCTCGCAGACTGGATTGATGTATCAACGAGTCTAGACCGATAGTCCGATAAACCCAATCTTGGGTCAACGAGGAGAAGAGCTAGATGGATCAGAAAAAGTAACGTAGATTAGAAGTGTCATGTGAATAGAAGATAGAACTGTAGTCAGATTAGCCCAGATGAAGCCTTTTACGATGATTGATAGATCAAGCAATGTATGTCTCAACCCAGAATTTCCACGCCCGTAAACATGGGTCGCGATCGTTGGATCTAGATCAATTCGTGCACCACCCCACGACACTAGAATGCATACCTAACGGTCCGGCCTCAGCGACGGCTCGCGACTTCCCGGACCTGCTAGAACAAAACTATAGCTATCCGATCTTTCCCGCTTTTCATCCAGGCCTCCCTCACTCCGCAGCCCACTTGCTCTCCCCACAACGCCCGGACTTGGCGCTCTCCCTCCCCTGGATCCAAGCGAGGCAGTAGGTGGTGGTGTCCCCCTTCGACTAGCGGGTGGAGTCGGCGTCACATTTACACGCATGGGTGATTCCGTCCTCCCCCATATTCCTAACGATTTCCAACTTCTCCCTCTCTCTTCCCTCTGTTTCTCCTCCCGGCGTCGCTCGAAGGCTGCGCGATATCGCTCATATCCCTCTCTGAATGATTTATCGACTCTTGAAGAGAATATGAGCTCCCCTCGAGGATTAGACGAGAGAGGCATAGTGGCCATGACTGTATTTGTTGATTGGCGGCGAGTTAATTTGGGCTGGATTTGGGAAATGGGTGATGCAGTCGATATCGAGGGATGATACCATGGTATATATGCTAGAAGGGAGAATCGAGGTAGGCGCATGTTTAGGTACATGTTTAGTGGGCGTAATTGTTTATTCGAGTGGTTGATGTAGCTGGTTGTCAGCTTGATAGCTCAGGGGGCACTGGCTGTGACTGTGTGGAATGATAGGGGCAGAAGGCAACGTACCTATGAGCATAACGGATCTTCTCCTCGTACATGCCACTAGCAAAGAACAAAGCGAGAGTCATGAAAACCACAGTAAGCGAAGCTTGTAACGCTCTGAGTAGTAGGGGGTTCTATGCATCAGCTCAAATCCCCTTTCCAACCACAATGACTTACAAGAGGTGGTATGAACATCAAGCGGTAAGCCATAAAGACTAAGAGCCCGATAAAGATCCAGAGAAATGCTACTCTTTAGCTTCTCTGCCCGCGAGTTAGGGGACCAAGCAGCGTACCACTATATCTCCTCCTCCTCTTCCTTAGCATCTCCGCATTCATCTTCAAACGCTCTTCGAAGAGGAGTAAGTCCCGGAAAGTAGCCTGGTCCGCAGTTGGGTTGAAAGGAGCTTGAGGGTGTGGGCGGGCTAAGCCCCCGGTCGGGCTGGACGCATTCATTTGCGGCATCGCTGATTGGAAGGGGCGCGTTATCTGGCCCTATGTATGCTTGAGGCCGGATTGGGCATTGACGGATGGGTATGATAGGAGTGTAGTATAAATTAGAGCAGATAATGTGACCGGTGGACGCGATGACGTTGGGGGAAATCCATTGGAATCTGGGGTAAATGTGATGAAAGTGGCGGGTAGCGCTCAGTCTAGGTGGGGAAGTGGACTTGCGGAAATTGGTCCAGATCCTATGTACTCGAGTACAGTAGGGAACAAGTCTGGTCAGCGAAGATGCGTGGCTATCTGTATGCATAGATGGTATAACCTGTGGCTGCGATGGTATAGAGATTTCCGGGCTTCATACTTAGGCAGCAAACAGCATCTCCCTAGCCTCGTCACTCAACCCAATCTGCTCTTCGCCTTTCCAAACCTCGACAATACTTCCCTCTCCTTTCCAGACGAACGAACACTCTCCAAACTCCTCAACGGTCTCCATCTTATATTTGGAAAGAGGTAGGAGGGTAGATATGACTGTTTTTGCATAGCTTCAGCCGAAGAGTCGACGCGACCATTGATGGCCTGACTCGAGTCATTCCTGGGAGCAGCTTCTGAGACGGCATCGAGCTCGAATCGGACCATCATGGCAATTCCCCCAAACTCATATCTCACCAGCCTATGGCACGAAACCGCTCCCTCGAGCTGTTGTTCTATAGTGACCAATTCAGGTGATTTGGAAAAACAGAAAGGATGAGGCGCTTTAGGTCGTGTCGCTTCGGGATCCTCCCATCTCGAGAATATGACGACATTACCAATCTTCTGAGCATCAATCCGGAACGCTTTTTTACCGTATATCGCGTCGGGGGTGTAGAGGCCGTAGATTTTTCGAAGGGAATTTCTATCAGTGATGAGCTCAACGCCGTACATGTCGGCAGGGGAATCAAGAGAGTGAAAGATGGGTTCGGTTCGCGAGGATTTCGAGCAAGTCTTGCGCCATGATCTTCTCGTCAGCCACTCGGGTCCAGGTATGAAGACTAAAGAACGAGACTCACGATCCGCGTACTCGAGATAGCCTGGAATTTGGATATCCGGGTTGAGGTGTCCAAGTCTCCCTTCGTTGCCAGTCCACATATCAGGAAGTTCTGTCTTTAGCTGTGTTTACAAGCTCGGTACAAGAGATCTCACCAGGTACAGCGATAGTAGATTCATCGTCTCCATCTTCAGATTCAATCCAGTTATAGCCCCCAACGAGCCTTGGGGATCGGAATTCGATATCGTGAATCGGAGTGACCTTGGCTGACGAGATGATCGATACTCGCTCAGTGAAGTCGGTGGTCATCCCTTCTGGGACCGATTGTCGTTGAGTAGGTCGATGGTGAGGAGTCCTGTACATCGTTGCGACTTTCTTGCGGATCTCGATGTCGGGAGATCAGTGAAGTGTCGAAGTAACCAGAAAGAAGATGAAAGATATAGGTGATGACGAGATTGGCAGCTCGCTCTTGTGAGTTTTCGGCCACACAAATGGCCCTGACCGGACGTCGAGGATCTCGAACTTGACCCTCTGTCCTCCATCCTTTCCAATTTTCCAAGCCCGACCCCTTTCCACACACCACAGCACCGCACGTCCTCCGACTTGTTCTCTAGGTCACCTGTCCCCATTGCCCCTTCACCCTCTCGGCAAACTTCATAAATTTCCCGAAACCAACAGCAGCTTCCACATGCCCCTCTGGATCTTCAGTCTCTTCAGGAAAAGCGATTCCAGTCCCATACAACCCTTTCACCTTCTTTCCCTTGTGATGGAATCCAGAAGAATGCATATCGAACTCGAGCTCTTCATCCTTTATACGTTCACCGCCGATGGAGATGGACGGTAAAGGGTTTCGATCATATCCCACTGCGTAGATCAGGTGGGTGAGTTGAGAGAGGTATTTGGCGTATATTTCTTGTTCGGACAAAGGTAATTTGTCGAATCGAATTTGCTTGATTATCCCATCTTCACTCTCGCTCTCCCCATCCTTATTAGGGGTATTGAGCATATGTTCCCTCGCCCAGTCTGCCGTACGCCCTTTAAGCCCACTGTTGTCCCATACAATACCATCATCCCTATATTCCGCAAACAAGATCTCCCTCCTCTGGAAGTTTATCACCTTGATATCCCTCTTCGACTGACTTGCCGTGGCGGTCATGTATAGGTTCATTGCAGCCAGGATACCCGAATGGGAATTACCTATGATACCGATTATCGACTGCTCGTCGGATGGGAGAAGAGAAGGGAGGGAGGAAAGGATCATCACTTGATCCATATCTAGAACTCGAATGTCGGGATGTGGGTCATGTAGGTCGAGTCTCCGAGGGTGAGATCCGGTAGAAAGGTGAAGCTGAGGTGCGCTTGCACTTCGTCCAGAGGTCATCGTCAACGTCCACAGATCATTCTGAGATCAGCTTCCTTTCACCAATACCATCAACCCCCCCTCTTTCGACCAGATCGTAAACCAGGACTTACTTCGAGTTCAGCACTTTCAACCTCCCCTAAACATTTCTCCACCCCCTCCTCCTTCAGCAACCCGTCGATGAGCATCATCACTACATCCCCGGCCATGCTCAACATACAAGTCTCATCCCTATCCAGTTCTTCTAATCTAGTTACTGCGTTAGGTCTGGGGGCTGTGTCAATTATTCGAGAACATATTGTAGAGGTGCTAATCGCATCGAGATATAGACCTGTTTTGGTGTTGCTGTATATTAGCTCCGTCATTTTCTGGTCTTCAATCTGCTTTATGGGACCGGAATATAAGTTTCAGTCTGGCTCGTCTGGATGCCATTGAGGAGTCGCAGATCACGCGAAGCTGAGAGGACATTGCAAACGAGAATGGTGCACTCACGACGAAATCTCCCTATACATCGAGTTGAATCTTCCGCCAATGAACTCCGGATCGATCCATATAATCCGCTTGAAGCCGGTATCAAGTAGAGCGGCTGTGGTCGAGAGCCCCCCCGGTCCTGCACCGACCACTATCGCATCGTACGTGTCGACCATTGTGTGTGGATCTGAATTAATTGCAAAAGGAATCCAGGAAACGCCGATTGTCGAGCCTCTTCCGAATTGAGCACGTGGCCTTCAGAGACCATATCTATATACAAAGTTCATCGAAGCATCCACAGAAGAAATAGGATACTGATGTAGCTATCAACAAAGTTCGAGGGGCAATGGAAAGATGTGATCCCATAACAAAGGTCCAAGCCGAGTCGCACACCGCTAGGAGCCCATCGGTACCTCGGGGAAGTCCCGGTAAATCCCGGTCAGACGGCTATCCTTCCATTCGGTTTAGATGTCTCATACGTTTGTACGTTTATAAAGTACCCTCTTCCGGTCATTCGGATGTCTCTCGAAAGGTCCGCTTCCAAAAGACCACGATGGACGGTAAACGCAGAGGCGTGTACGTTTTGTCGGAAACGAAAATCCAGATGCCGGGTCACCTCATCATCCGGAGCTTGCGAGAGATGTCTGGAGTGCGACCAGCGATGCTCGTTGCGGATTGAGGACGTAGAGGGCGATGGACCGCTTCTGGAGAGGGGTAACGCTGCAAGTCTGGCAGGTGGGGCCTCACGTGGACAGGAATCGACGGACCGCGCTGTCGACTCCCGACGATTGCTCACGCGTATCGATAAGCGGACAGATGAGTTGTTGGCAATCGTTCGCGCGCAGGATAGTAGACACCATGCAGCGGATCATACTTCACACCAATCGCTCGGTCACGAGTTCAGCGGCACGCGAGAAGATGGTCTCGGTGATGATGACGATATCGAAGAAGGCATACAGGAAGTTTTGTCGAGGAGAATCGGGACTTCATTATTGTACGTTACTGGCATCAACCTGCATGATCGGACTACTTTCGTCGACCCAATTGGAGCTGGTCTCATCTCCGAGAGTGGGATGCAATCGGTCATGGAAAGGTAAATGCACTTCCTAAAATACTGAACAGTCTGACTTTGACCAGGTTCCACGATTGTATCGAGAATATCTGCCCGGTTAAGGAACTGTTGGGCAGTCTAGTCGACCAGAAACATCCGTTCCTCCGCAGTTGTATTCTGCCATACCTAAGCTTCATGCGGTCCAACGATGATGGCAACCTTCAAGGTCACCTCAAGGCACAATCGATCCTGAAAGGCAATCTCGATCGTCTAACCTCGAGTAACCCCGCGCTTCCCATCATGCTCGGACTTGTTGTACTTTCGCTCACGCCTACCAATGGCTTCGAACAGCGCTACGCACGCCAAGTAGACGGCTTTGGGCATGTGGGGAAGGCCGTCGATATGGCACTAGCGGATGGGCTAGACGACAATGCCGTTGTCGGTCTACGTCAGCCGGCGTCCGATTTAGCCACGCAGCCATGGCTCTACCAAGTGAAAGCCAAGCTTATGCTGGTGAGCTACAGTCACATCGTGAAGGTGCCGGAGCTTACACCAGTGGTACACGGTTGCCCATCGTGCCACCTGGTATGTGCACATGTTGACCTTGGGACTCACAAGTAGGGTTGAGATCTTGACATCGCCATCGCTTTCGGCTCGACCATTTCACACACCAGCCTTCTCAAGCATATTCCCTTCGAAACCTCAGGGATCACCATTGCTCTTGCACCTGCATCACGAGTCACGTCTCTTGACATTGCTTAGCACCTTTTCCTCGAGCTTTCGCAAAGCGAGGCAGACGACGGGCTACGACTCTTACCAACTCCAAGCTCTGAAAATCGATTTGAACGAATACAAGATGGCTACTCGGACGTGGCAGTGCGAAGTAGAAGCGGATAATAGTGAGTTCGTTGAGAGACTGCTCTGCGCGTAAAGCTTGTGCGGCCGCTAAATAGACTAGTGCCATCTGGTCCATTTCTTGTCTTCAATTCACTACTGGTCGAATCGCTCATCTATTTGAAGATCACGACAGATTGCGTAACTCGAGCGCCTTCGCCCCTCAGTCCAGACGATAGAATAACCTTCTTTCTCGACTCCTTGAAAGATCTTCGAGCTCGATCAGTAGACTGTATTAAGCATGCTACCGCTGCAAGCATGGACCTCGGCAAACTCCCCGCCTTCCATCTTACACTCGCTTTCCTGCCATATAAAGTGCTTCGGGCTGCTTCGAGAATCGACTCAGCGGACTCGGGGAAAATGTATAGCACAGAAGTAGTGGCGCGATATCGGGGAATGCTATGTTCTTCCCATCAGCTCGGATCCTCCATGGTTGCGCATATCGATAAGCACATCCCATCGTCGAGCTGGGGCCAGTTTCGTGACACTATGGAGCAGAGACACACAGATGGCGATCAACACTTTGGGAGTGAGGAGTTCGCCGAGCTGTTCCGAAGCATGCTCGAAGACGACGCTTTGCTCCAGTTTCAGTATCCGCCTTAAAGCCGATGGCGAAGAGCGTTCAAGGCGCACCAAATACACGGAGAGGGAGACACGAACTTGAGAAAGCTCTCAGTTGTAACCCCATAGACCTTGTGGCAAGCACATGCCCAGTCAGTGTACTATAGGTGTCGTAGAGGGTAGACCTCATGTTCAGCCGCTGTCGTTCAGTACAGGTTGCGCGAAGTTTCCACTTGCATGTTGTTATTGCAAGTGATGACGGCTACGTAGCGAGATTTAATACAAGCAAGACCGCTTCCGGCCCGGCGTAGAGGTTTGTACCCGATGAGTCGGGACCTTGGCGGGAAAGCCTGTCGAATGCTATAGGAGTTCCGAAGCTGAGGCGTCCGCGCTCGGGTGTCCACTCGACTAGCTGCCACATCCTCAGCTTGAATGACACAACGTCCCTGACGAGTAAGAACAGTAGCAGATCAGCACTGTATCCTTGATAGCCTATCGAAAATCCCCGACGGCGCCGACGGTTGTACGGCTGAAGCCATGGCCCGGACTATGTCGACTCCGCCGGCATGCCGACGGGGAGGATTGGGGCCATAACGAGCCCCACACACTATCCTATATATGTCGCGATACGACGATCATATCCTTCTCGTTCACTTCATTCACAATGACGACAAAGTTGAACACCGATCAGTATGAGCTGACCGTACCGCCAGTGACCGAGCTCTCTTCCGGAAAAGACTCCAAGTCCAACGAAATAATGCATACTGAGGACAGCGCACTCGACTCGGTCAAGTTTGTTGAAGAAGGGCCTGGCGAATCCATCCATGGAGCTAGATCTAAATGGGAGGACATTGACGCGAGATCGACTTTCCGGCTGTTTTGGAAAGGGGCTCTTGTCTGCTTCATGGCGGCCTTCAGTTCTTTCACCGATGGGTATCAGGTGGGCAGCTCCCAAGATTGTGAGGACGTTGGCTGAATACCCCAGATCGCTATCATCGGAAACATTATCGGCAACCGAGGATTTATCAACCAAATGGGTACCGAAGTTAGCCGTGAGACTGGGCTTGCGATCATTTCTGCAAACGCTTTGTCTACTTGGAATGCCGTCTCTGCGGTTTGTCAGTGGCTGTAAGCATGCTTGAAGATCCATTTGCTGGCAGCTGACCGGGATAAGGGGTATGAACACATTTCCTTTCGTTTCCGATCGCTTTGGACGCAAGACCAGCATGCTATGTTACTGGGTCGTGATAGCGGCCGGAGTCGGTGCGGAGAATGGCGCTCGGAACTGGAAAGTCTGGGTCAGTCGCTGTTCCTGACCTGTACGTGGCGCTCTGCTGACGATTCCAGACGATTGCTAAGGTCCTATCTGGTTTCGGCGTTGGTGCGATGCAGTTTTCACTTCAGATCTACATCGCTGAGCTGTCCCCAACCGCTCGAATCAGAGGTACCTTACTATCTTGCTATAACCTTTGGTGAGACCAGCATCTATTGCAACGTGTCGATATGGGCGATGCTGAATGTAAGGTGGACCCTGGGCCTATTCATCGGTACGATAGCAATCACCATGGAGAGCCGACGGAACCCCAACGACTGGCTTACTGTCGTTCAGACGCAATGGGCACAGGTCGGTGTCATGGGAATCATATACATTCTACTCCCAGAATCCCCTTGTAAGTGAAGCTCGTTGCCATACAGATCGACAGTGAACTGACATCAGGGTGGCACGTGAAGAAGGGCATGAAGGAGAAGGGAATAAAGACTCTGAACCAACTGTACGGCAAAATTCCTGGCTATAGTGCGGAGGAGGAGTACGAGATCCTTGCTTTGACGATTAAAGCTGAGGAATCTTGGGCTGCAGCCAACAAAGAAATCGCATGGCAAGCGATATTTCGAGGTGTCAACGGTGTAAGTGGAATCGAGTCATAGCCCTGCCCTGATGCTCATATAAGTGGAGAACTCTTGTCTCAGCTTGGTCTCTCACTGCGATTTCGTTCGTTGGACAGACTTTTCTATCAACGTGAGTACCAAATCCTTCCGATCCCATCACAGTACTACATGCCGACTTTATCAGCTACACAGTCTACTTCTTCGAGACTGCAGGGTCGACCGATCCTTTCGCCAATACCTGCATCACGTCGGGATTAGGGATCGCGTCGGTGATCTTCTTGGTCACATGTCTGGATCGACTCGGCCGCCGAAGGATTGTGACTTACATGATATCCATTCAGTGGACAAGTCTATTCCTGATCGGCTGCGTTGGTCTGGTGGAGAACCGAAATACTCATCTCAATCAATTCTTGATAGCCCTCGCTTGTATCTGGTGTACGTATAGCTCATCTGCGCAGAATGAGGTTCATTGCTGATACTTCAGCCGTTGCTTTCTACGCCGCTGCGGGAGCTGGCTGGTCGTTGTGTGGGGAGGTTCCCAACGCTCGCCTTCGAGCTCGAACCACAGGATTTGCAGCTAGTATGTCTGTATTGATCGGTATTCCCCTGAGTTACGGTACTCCATATATGATATCGGACAACGAATTAAACTGGGGACTCAACACCTGTTTCTTCTACGCTGGGCTCGCCGCTCCTCTAGTCCTCGCCACTTGGTTCGTTATTCCGGAAACATCTGGGTGAGCACTGCAAAGTCGTAAAAAGATGATTTGAGACTGACATTATGCAGTCGATCACCAGCCGAGCTCGATGAAATGTTCGAGGCGAAGGTCAAACCATGGCGATTCAGAAAGTACGCGACTCACACACAAAGTCAGCATGGGCTTTCTGCCACCCATCGAATCGCAGCGTAGAAGATAAGTTCTCCGACGTGTCGCAGAGTCAAAACGTCAATGAGCAGTGAGTTCGATGAATCGCGATGGGCCAAATAAAGCCAAGCTATATAAACGTAGGCTATGGTAGTAAACTCAATGTCAAGGAGTTTGGTGATATGTATTATGCGAATCAAACATGATGCAGAAGCAGTTGTTGGAGAAGTGCAGCACCAGGTTTTGACACGAATGCAGAGCCATAGAGCACAAATGCAAAGTTCTTTCCCGTCCCCGGATTACTCCATCGATATGTTTGTCCACAAGTAGACTCCTACATCCTGTAGCACTCATCAGACTGAGCTGATACTTCCCGCTTTGCCCCGCCTGATACTCGCGCCAACAGGATCCACACGAGTCCAGAGCCTCCACTGGCAGATCGACCACTAAGTTTGCGGTACATCGAGAAGACCATAATGTTGTAGGCATGGAAGTGCATGTACTACTGTACGAGAATGGCTCCTTCCCAAACTTGTTCTACTAGTACGATCCTATCCCGATGGCTCCTGTCCACTAGTGGCAGGTTTAACTCCAGTGCTTCGTAAGACACGGTTTTCGCAGCGGATATGAGAGTTTTGCCACCAGTGCTAGGATCAATCGACCATGCTCTGTAAGTACCACCTATTTTGAGAGCTTTATGGAGGTGAATCAACACTTTTCCTCCTCGAGGCAGGTGCACTGCGCACCAGCCTTTACCTCGCATGGCTGATATCATCGAGTCTCCTCGCTCAGCCTCCATATCCGATTCCCATGTGGGCGAAGCAATAAGCGTTTGATCGGGGACGCGTGTGAAGAAGCTTGGCAGTGAGAGCACAATCTTCCTCATGATCGCCGCGTTGTGAGCTCCTGGGAGATCCAGCTCATGATACCAGTTAGTGGTCGGCTTGTTCATGTCAGCACACAGTGGTTTGATCACGACCCTTTTTTCACTCACGCCGCCCAAGACTTCGCGGTCTTCATCCAGGAGGAACATTTGCCAGATTGAATTACATCCGTAAGTGTAGCCACAAGCACTATCAATTAGTCTGCAGTGAATGATCGATAGAGAACAAATTCACCCAGCAAAGATAGATTGCCATCCTCCGATTCTTATGTCAATGTCGGTCCAAAGCGGATTTGCAGGCTGCTCGTCAGTAACCAGCCTACCCGAAACTCGAGAATCCGCTTACGTTGAACATGTAATGTGTATTTTCGTAGTGGGGCTCAAGATCAATGACTGGGCGCGGGAATCCATTTGGACGTAGAGTGTCATACATTATTCGTATCGGCACATAGGGCTTGGTCCCTTGCCACATATTTATTCTGACAGCTGGGTTGTCATGCCGGTCTCCATGTCCCGTCTGAATACAGTCCAGAGACAGCCATGAAGCTTGTGGGAATTGCGCCGACGCACATGCAGTAGCTTGCGCATGTGCAGGCCAGCCTTTCATCAGTATTCTACCGTACGGTCGGAACATGCGCACCTTGAGTTGAATGATACGTGAGGAAGGTTTCGTATGATTGAGCATTTTCAGATAAGTCGGTCCGATGCCGATGCAGCACGCCTTTCTCTCCGTCTATGATGCCTCTAGCCATGGCCTCGACGATTTCTCCACAGTCGGATAATTCCAAAGCCGTAACGTCTTCGCCAACCATAACCGTCTGGTGGACTGCCGGATTCCAATAACGATTTGTGTCGCCTCCCAGCACAAACGGGTGAAAGGGGTATCTTTCGCCAAGAAACTTTCCGTAATCGTAAGCGTTGGTGACGTCGAACAGAATGGGACCCCCGGCAAGTCCACCGTTCAGATACCTACCCCAGGCAGGCACAATGGCGATAGTGATTCCCATTGAAGCGGCGAGAGCTACGAGTTTGTCGACAAACGTAAAATAGTCAGGATTGAGTTTGTTGATTGTCATGCCCTCGGGATCGTTGGGTGGAGGAATTACTGGGAGATTACCTTGGCGATTTGGTACCGTCAGACCTCTACTATATCAGAAAGTGCGATGAAGGTGATATCATTCGAAGACTCACTCTTGTTCACTCAGGAGAACCGCCATGACCACGTTGAACCCCTTAGCCGCTCTATTCTCTAGATACATCCTCGCCTCACTGAGGTCCAGACGATGAAACATTTCCCAAGCCGTGTCTCCTAAATAGAAGAAGGGCTGATCGGGCTGCGTGTGTCGCACTACGAAGCGGCCGTTGCTAGAAGTTGCCAAGGCGACATTGAGGGATGCTTGAAGCTCGGATACAGGTCGCGTTGCCCATATTTTGGCAAGGCCGGACATGGTGGAATTTTGTGGCTGCGTGATTCCACTCCAAGCCAATTTAAAGCAGGGACATTGGTTAGTCTCAAATAGGAGGGTCGCCAATCCGGTAGTCGTGATCGACCAAGCCCGCGAAAGCAGACTGCCGGAAGGATGACGGGTATGCTACTTTGTCATGACTCTGCCGGTGAATCCCCCCGACGGGGCCGTCGGAGAGCTCGGAATGTCATTCTACCTTGGGGGAGCCTCTGGTATTCGGAATCTCTCGAGGTAATCTCTCGAGGTGTGACACTAAGAATGCACACCCTTCCGACCTTCTATGCTCGTCCGCTGTTTAATTCGATTCTAAGAAGACGTCATACAAGATGACGTCCCGCTTTGGTCACGGACAGAAAGTTTCAACTATCAGGAGCATGCGTCGCATGAATCTGGAATCGGCGGAGTTGGCACTGTTCTCACTTCGGATCTTATGCATGACATATATAGAATGACCGATTATTGAGGTCATATGATCGCCTCTTTCCTACTACTTTATAGCCTAGTGCTCGAAAGACACATAATTGAAGTAGGCAGTATCTGCGCAATGAAATCCCTCTTTGCCCTGCGCAAAGACACCAAAGTGAGTACCGGTATACGGAGAGTCGAATGGCCTGATTCGCTCCAACACAGCTGTCGACAGAGTCTCCAGCTCGACCGGATGGCTGCTCTTGCCAACATGATATGACATTGTGTACGAGGTAGGTTGAGCGGCTATCTGAAGCGTAATTGAGCCGTTGGCAGAGATGGATTTGCTTATTTCGAGCTCCTGACATCTTCAGTACGCAACGCTTCCATCATGTTGCAGTCGTACCTTGTACTCCTCACAGTCAGGGTCTGTCCACCTCAATGTTACTAATCTCTCCCCGTCCTTCGAGCCTTTACTCACCACTATGGCAGCATATGCGTAACAACTCCAAAAGACAGCAGTCCCGGCTTCTTCGTTGTCGGTGCTAGGGCTGAAGTCGAGTTCGGTGGTCCATAAGCCAATCAGATGAGTCTGCTTCTTTAACAACATGGCTGGAGCTTCGACGTCATTGATACTATATCCGTTTCCTCTCAGAGCAAGCGAGCCGGGTCGATCGAGGAGACTATGGTATGGCTTCTGAGGCGTTCGCAAGTGATACCAGGTACGAGCTAGAGTGTCTAAACCGTTAGCGACACTCGGTGTGTCCTATGTCGACATACCTGTCTGGAAGTCATCGATCCATCCACTGGACGACTGCTGCGGGGGCAAAAGAGAGGTAAGTACTTGCAATTCGACGGTCTGACCGTTGTTGAAGACAGGCCATTGATCTGTTTCCCATACGAGCGGTGTGAACCAGCACTCCCTACCCAGCGGAGCGATACCGTTGGACTGAGTACGGATGGCCAAGAAAAAGGCCCACCAATAACCGTTCGTATCTTGAATGAGGTCTGCATGTCCTGTGCTCTGCACATCGGGATGGTGATGACCGTTGAACAGAAATGGATTACACCCATGCGGTGGCTCCTCGTAGGGTCCCAGCGGGCTCTTTGACCGCGCCATGCGCACTTGATGGTCCAGGACGTTTCCTCCTTCTGCAACGAGCAGATAATACCAGCCGTCTTTCTTGTAGATATGAGGGCCTTCAGCGCATTTTCGACTATGATGGGATTCTCGGAGAAGGATCGGACGATGTAGCGAGTCACCGGTTGCCAAGTCGATCTCTGTGCCCCAGATAACAGCTCGGAATTCTTCGTTATCAGTCTTTCGATATGGCAGTAAGCGGCTAACCGTCAAATAGACTCGATCATCGTCGTCGAAGAACATCTGGCTATGAGTAAGGTGATACGTATGACGCGACTTACATCCTGATCGATGCCCAGAGAATCGAAATAGATCGGTTCGCTCCATGTCGTCTCGTCAAATATATTGTCTGTCGACACGTAGAAACCTCTCGCTTCGTTAAGCTATACATCAGTCCCAATCTTGAGTATCTTGAGAGAACTTGGGGAGACATGCACGTACCAGAAGACCAGCACGGCTGTAAACACAACAAGTCGAGAGGTAAAATCGTCCCTTGTGGTATCTGAGCGACGGTGCATATATTCCACCCCCAGGATCTGTGCGTCTCAACATGAGCTGGGAGGGTCTATTGAGGGCATGCCCGATGATGGACCAGTTGACTAGATCTCTAGAATGGAATATGGGCACCCCTGGAAAATACTCGAATGTCGAAGTTGCCAAGAAATAATCGTCACCGACTCTGCAGAGCGTCGGATCAGGATTAAAGCCGGGCACGATCGGATTCGAGATAACCGACTGCACTGGGCCTGTCATTGTTATCGATGCGATTACTGAACACCTGCATCATGTAATTGACGTCTGATTTATGTAGGATTGATCATGACAGTGGGTAAACACCTCCGACGGGGAGAAGCGGATTGGCGGGATATCCGGGGCCGGCTTATTATCAAACCGACCGCGAGCAACCGGCTGGCTCAACCAACGGAAACCCTAGTATATACTTAAACATACCCTAGACACCTCTAACATGAGGTCAAAAACACAGAGAGATGGCTAGCATTTACGTAAAAAAGCTAGCCCAAGGTGGTGGTCAGCTGATTGTCGATGGGAAACCCTTTCTCATGCGAGCAGCCGAACTCAACAACTCCTCTCTTTCCTCACGCCGTTTTATGAGAGAAGTATTCCCTCGAATGGTCGAAAATAACGTGAATACGCTGCTGGGGGCCGTATCATGGCAGCAAATTGAACCCGAGGAGGATGTATTCGACTTCAAAGAACTCATAGGCGTGATCGAGGACGCGAGAACACATGGATTGCGGCTGGTACTATTGTGGTTCGGCGCTTTCAAGAATGGTAATTCAGCTGTGCGCAGTGTAATGCTGATACCTCAGGAGAGTCTCAGTACATTCCAAATTGGGTGAAACGGGACGAAGCTCGGTTTCCGCGCGCCAGACTGCTGGATCCTACGAATGGGTCAACCCGGCTCGGGGGCACCCTTAGCCCCTTCTCCCAAAATACACTACACAGGGATAGCAACGCATTTTGCCGACTTATGAAGCTGTTGAAGCAAGTCGATGAGCAGTATGGAACGGTGATAATGGTCCAAGTACAAAACGAAGTCGGACTTGTTGGTGATTCGCGTGATCGACATCCCGATGGCGATGCGCTGTTTAATGCCCCAGTCCCCAGCCGGCTGCTCCAGCACATCTCCTCGCAGTACGAGACATTTACGCCATACTTTCGTCAAAATTATCCAAAACTAGGTGGGTATCGTTTTGAGCCGAACAGTAATTGGATTCAAGCATTTGGACACGGCTTAAATACCGACGAGCTTTTCATGGCATATCATTTCGCATCCTACCTGGAGCACGTAGCTGCTGCTGGTAGAGCAATTTACGATATCCCGATGTTCGCGAATGCTTGGCTTCGAGCTCAACTCGGTCATGACTCGGGTCCTGTTCCGGCTACACTCTTCACGGGCGGACGTGTACCAGGGGCTTACCCTTCTGGGGGCCCTATTGAGACTGTGCTCGATATCTGGCACTTCTGCGCCCCTACCTTTGATTTTTTAGCTCCCGATATATATCATGCTCAGTACGAGCACCTCTGTGAAGCTTGGCAGCACAAGAAGCAGCCGTTCTTCATCCCCGAACAGCGACACGACCTCCACGGCGCTGGGCGATCGTGGTACGCTATAGGCACCCATGGTGCGATGGGCGTCAGTCCGTTTGGCCTGGATTCTGACGATCCGTTAACGAGTCCATTCACTTCACACTATAAGATCCTTCGCGAAGTATCGACTCATATCCTCGAGGCCCGTGAGGATGGCCGCAGAACCTTTGGATTCTTTTTCGATCAATATGTTGTAGGCGATGTGGATCCGTCGCCACCCAGCTGGAAGGAAACGATATCCGGATGGAGTATCACGGTAGAACGGGAACCATGCTTCGGACCCTCAGGTGAAGCTGCATTCGGATTGATTATTCATCTTCGAGACAACAGGTTCCTGCTCGTTGGTCAAGGGTATACCGCCAAATTCGCCTCGACCGATCCACTGTGTAAATATAACGGAGTATTGGAATTCCTCGAGAAGGAAATAGTGGATCATGAGACGGGTGAGATGCATACCTCTCGTATTTTGAACGGGGATGAAGCACCCGGCAATTGCTTCAAGATGCCATCGATCAACGTCAATCGTCGAGGTAACGGTCCAGTCCATATCTTTGTTGCTGCGAAGACTAGCATTGCAGAGGCCGAGCCGTTTTACTTGAAATGATGCATGTTGCGACAAGGTAGACTCGTTACATTCTGCTCTGACACAGGAATTGAGGTACGTTGGTATCAATCTTACAGCAATAAGGGATACATGTACTCCAAGTAGACGGAGCTCTATACTGTTTGTATCTAATCTACGTATACCTCCCAAGACAAATCCATGTAGGTCTTCTTCAGGGTCTTGTACACTAATCTACTGACGGTCTACATCTTAAGCTACTGACGGAGTTCTTATCCACACACGTCGGATGGTAAATACCGCAGACCTCATGGAGCCAGTCTCATAACAATTAAGTGCGCTCGTCATCCAACGTCAGGCAAAGAGCGGACAAGACGCGGCAGCAAGTATTACTGTCGAGGGATTTGCTTAGGGGATGGATGGCGAAGCGTGTCAAGCCACTGCTAAATTCAGATACGCTTCGTCTGTCTCGAAAGCGGTAGACGTATGAGGGATGTGTATGGCGCAGGGCTCATGTATCAGGATTGACACTCAATGTGGAGGAACCCCACAAGCCATAAAGAGCCTAGAATGTATGCATATATCCCAGGTGAATGGGACTTGATTTTGGAAATGTGCGATAAACAGCACGATATGTTGAACAACCTTTTACTCTTCCCCTCGTAACAAGCAGAAACCTTCGGCAATCTAGTGGTGGAACTGAACATCAGCTGAGGCCCGTTTATCCCTGAATCTCGCCACTACGACCCGTAGCTCCGTCCAGGTAGTCCTTCGCAATTCGTTGTTGACTCACCAATCTCATGTTGTGATGAACAAACACAATATCCTTCTCATCCGCCGCCTTGATACATTCCGCATCCATGATACTCCCCCCAGGAGCACACAAGTAGGTAGCACCACTCCTATGTGCTCGATGGACATTATCAGGGAATGGGAAGAAAGCATCACTGGAGCAGCAAACGCCCTTCAATTCCTTCATATGTTCAACCTTCTCCTCTTTGGTCAATTCAACAGGGGTCTCATCGAACAGACCCTCCCATTGAGCCCTTTCTCCACCCTCAGCTTGGTACGCTGCTCCAGTGACGAATAGATCGATGGCGTTGGCCTTGTCTGCTCGTTTTGTTCCTTTCTTGAATGGAAGAGAGAGAACTCGGGGGTGGTGTCGTAACCACCAGTTGTCGGCTTTATCACCTGCGAGTCGAGTGCAGTGGATTCGAGATTGTTGACCTGCTCCCAAACCGATGACGGTTCCGTTGAGGGCGTAACAGACCGAGTTGGACTGAGTGTATTTGAGAGCGAGGGTAGCGACGATCAAGTCGGTAACGGCGGATTCGGGCAGCTATCATCAGTATCCCTTCTTTCTGTTCTTGAAAGAACGTGTTCTCTAGAACACTCACCTCCTTGTTCTTGGTAACAATGTTCTTGAAGAGAGAAGCGTCAATGACGGCGTCGTTCCTCTTTTGTTGCATGGAAATACCGTAGACTTGTCGAGTCTCGATGTCGGGAGGAGTGTAGTTGGGGTCCATCTGCAATTAGCTTTTTGACCTTTTTTTGGCGAAGTGATGCATCGAGAAAAGAGAAAATTCGGTCAAGGAAAGAGAACCTAACGTGGCCGTTCCGGGACAGGTAGACAGCGATAAGGGAGTGAAGTAGAGGCTGTAGGACATAGAGGAGACAGCGATGACTAGATCAAAAGATGATTGGGGCAGATGGGACAAAGGGCAGAAAGAGGACCAAGACCCACCTGCAAAACACAGTATTTCCCACCTTTCTTCTTCTGCAAGATCTCCAATGCCTCATCCTCATATCCCGGAGCGATAACTCCATCGGAGACTTCCCTTGAGATGATCTTGGCGGTGGGGGTATCGACCTTATGGGAAAGAGCGATAAAGTCTCCGAAAGATGACATCCTATCGGCACCTGATATCAGTCTTTTGTTGGTTATTGTAGTGATAAAGACATACCCCTGGCTCTGGCATAGGCACATGCGAGGGGAGACATGTTCTTGATATCCTCAACACCGAATACTTTGGCAGCCCTCTCATCTAGTGGGAGACCGACGGCGGCTCCAGCAGGTGAGACGTGCTTGAAAGAGGTCGCTGCTGGTAGGTTAAGTGCGGCGGAGAGTTCTTTGACTAGCGCCCAGGAGTTCAGGGCGTCTAGAAGGTTGATGTATCCAGGAGATCCGGATAGGACTGGATGTCAGTCAAGGCACTCGAGATGTCAACTGGTAACACGTGACATTGACTCACTCTTGACGGGCATCTCTCCCTGTTCAACAAATGCCTGAGCGGGTTTCTGATGTGGGTTGGCTCCATATCTCAATGCCATCCTCTGAACCTCAACTCCAGCACCAGCCTTTGAACCTTCCTCAACTCCAACGCTGGAGTACATTTTCCTGAAGTAATCCGAGATAGCCTCATCGTAGCTTTTGGTGCTTTCAAAGGCCTTTAGAGCTAATCCCCTCTTGGTCTCATCCGAGACTTTCCCGCACTTGTTCCATTCCTCCAAGACGAGGTCGTAATCAGAAGGGGAAGAGATGATCGATACTCGAGCGTGATTCTTTGCTGCAGCTCGTAAGAGGGTGACACCTCCGATATCGATTTCTTCAATAGCTCCCTCAAGTGTGCAGTCGGGTTTGGCGGTTTGGAGGACGAATGGGTAGAGATTGCAGACGACTAGGGTGATGGGGGAGATGTTGTTGGTTGCCAAATCCGCCAAGTCGGAATCGATCTCTCGAGATAGAATTCCTAAATGTCAGCACCTTCATCTACTGATCTTTCGGCCGACATACCTCCGTGGACAGCGGGGTGAAGGGTCTTGACTCGGCCACCCAGCATCTCGGGAGCTTTGGTAATGGATGAGACATCCCTACCTGTCAGCTATACACCTCAAGCTAAAGCTGAAACTTGCTCAATCTCAATACCAGCTTCTCGGATCTGCTTGGCGGTACCTCCACTTCCGAGAAGTCTGAATCCAGCTGCCTTGAGTCCCTTGGCGAATGGGAGAAGCCCTGTCTTGTCGTAGACGGATAGAAGGGCTGTTGGTCAGCTCTTTGCTCCCCTGTAGTCGGGTGGTAAGCTTACCAATGGGTGCTTGCGACATTGTGTATATGGTATAGGATACTACTGAATTGCAGACAGTAGAAGAGCGAGTTGGAAATATCTGGGGAGAGGATATCCACGTGTTTGAAAGGATAATTGCCACGTCATTCGGTGTACGAGTATATCGTCTTCCGCTAAGATAAGATAGCAGGATAGTAGTAATATACAGATAGATCCATGACTCTATATTCTACTTGTATGCACCCCAACGACCACAGCCGGAGCTACTCGGCGGTAAGGATGCCGAGTCCTATTCGCCCCGTTGTACGACCAGATGAAACGATCTCGCAACTCGAGTGAAAGGAGGGGTGTGAATCAGAACCCAATCAACAACAATCATAACATGAAAGAACGATTCTTATACCGGGAGCTGTGCTATCAAAGGCAATATCACATGTCGAGAAAGGGAGCTATGCGGCATTTGAAATGGATCAAAGGGTGGTTGTACACGATGACCACGCTGAAGAAGCTAATTACAATCTTAAACGACAAATGTGCACACCCCAATCTGCCTTTACCCCTGATCCTAGATCAACCTAAATTTCACGTCGCGTACGTTCGCACTGATACGGCACTCTCACAGCTATCTACATACCACTCTTCTAGTTCAACGACCATGGCGACTCGAAGTAAGCTCTACTTCACCCTCGCCCTATGCTTCAATTGCTTCATCATTACCTTCTTGATCCTCGACTCGCGATCATTCAGTACTCTCGACATCAACCTCGGACTGCTTCCAGAAACTTGGAATGGGAATGAGCTCTGGTTGAAGAGTAAGGGGAAAGGGGGAGAGCAATTGTATCTACATGAATTGAGCTTGGAGCCGGAGAAGAAGAAATGTGGAATGTGTACCGGTAATAGTACGCTATGCGAGGAAGTTGGGTCCGTGCTTCAGTATCAGATGTGATGTCTGGCTGACGTCTAGAGAAGGTAGATTGAGTCAGGCTCTATGGTACAGAGGATCTGAGATGAGGCTCAAGAGATTCCTTGCGAAAGCGAAGAGAGGACAAGGGTTCACGGTAGGAGTAGTCGGTGGTTCCGGTATGTCCCCTTTATAAGGCCCCTGCCCATCAGACCACATAGTCGTTAACTCGATACCATAGAGAAATGATGCTAACCACCAGTATCCGCAGGACACGGTCTACACTCGAACAATCTAGGTCAATGGAAAGAACCCACAACACCCCTCAACATGAACAGGGCGATATTTGATCATCTCGATTCCGTATTCCCAGCACCAAACGGTCAAGTCGTTGGCGAAGCAGGTGGGAACGGAAGGAATGGGTTCGTGAATGGTGCCCAGGGTGCTACCGGTGCGTCTATGCCTTAGCCTCCGTAAGAAAGACTAATTCGTGTCAGGGACGGATTACTTTTCAATGTGTTTTGGAGAACATGTACCGAAAGAAATGGATTTAGTATTGATCGATATGTGTAAGTCGATCTCCTGTCTATAACGCAGGAATTTGGCTGATGATAGCAATTAATGATGAGCTGTAAGCCTGAGCGTACTGGGCTCGTATTGATCATAGTTACACTGCTTGTATGAACAATTACGAGTTACTACTTCGAGGCTTGTTGGATTTACCGAACAAGCCAGCGATCATCAACCTCCAGTACGTGCTTGCTCCCATCATGCCCCCTTCTCGCAAGACTCTGGTTTCCCCACCTCGGCTTATGCCTCCCCTGCTCTCCCTCTGTATTTGTCCTCTCGCACTCAGATCTATTATGGAGTAGAGGCTGACCCCCAGTATCTTCGCCCTCATGTTTCGCCAGCTTGCCCTTGGAGGTGATATGGTATGTCCCCAATCCCTTTGTCAACCACAGATCCTAAGCTGACGAGTAGCATTCGGGTGTGAACCAATTCTACGATATCCCAACGATCTCACTCAGAGGTCCCTTCCTCCATGATGTTCTTGGAGATATTGAGAAAGTCAAGGAATTCTTCGTCGTCGGGAGCGATGATCATAGTAATGATAATCCGAAAATTGGCAATACGGATCTAAGGCATGTAAGTTGCTCCGCTTTGCTTCCCTCTTATCCTTTCCCGTTCTGCATGCCTTTCTTCGCCCTTTCCTCTATCTCCCCACTGCTCACTGCTTCCTCATGGTATCTTGATTGTGCAACCGGAAGTAAAGCAAAACGCTGATGGCAGCTATCTGCAAATGGTCACAGGAAGATGGCAGAACTGGTCAACGCATATATCAACATGAACATATGTGAAATGGGCGAAATGCGCAACGGGGATCTAGATGAAACATACCCAGTCTCACCCCTTCCTCGAGTAAGTTCTGGATTCTAAAAATACGCAAGGCTAATGGAAAGCAATTGTTGATGCAGAAATATGATCCTGATGTTGTCGTCCCACCGTTGAAACCTATGTGTCTATCGACGAACGGTCTCAAGCACAAGCTTGTCCCAGTGGAGAATGAGGGATGGTATGTCCCCCCCTCTTTCCCTCGAAAATCAGCTGATGAGAATAGGGAGAATTGGAATTGGGAGAAAAAGGTGATCACATCCGATAGTGACCTGAAGTGACCGAAACTGACAATCAGAACTACATCAGAGCCACTAAACCCCATTCTAAAATCGGTATAAACTTCTCGACTGCTCTGGGAACAGTTCAATTACATTACCTCCGTTCAGCGATTTTCGGGCTGGGTAGTGTTTTCTGTTGGGTTGATGATGAGAGGGATAAGGGAGTTACTATTATTGCGTATTGGAAGGAAATCTACAATATTGGCAGGTGAGTTCTTCTATTCCTCTTTGTTGCTCATTCGATGACGAGGCTCGTTGGGAAGCGAGAGCCAGGCAGAAGCTGATACCCAGGGGAATCACTATCCGAAATGATCTCTCCCCAGGTGACCATATTCTACGATGTGAATTACTAGAAGCAACACCAGACCCAGGGGGAGGGCACGAATTCAGGATAATCTCAGTAATGAGGTCAGTCCCTTTTATTTCAACTGCGCGAAATGTGAGGAATGGTGCTGATTGATATAGCATGTAGAGTGTTGTCTGAGGTGTAGTGAAATAATGGTCCTGTCGATATTGGACATTCAGATATAGATGGTGTCTACGAAAGCTTTGACGATGAAATCATGTGATATGTATAGGTAAACGACCCGGCATATCCTGTAGTATCGCCGAAAGGATTGAAGTGAATTCGAGCGCGTGGTGGAACGAAAGGTCTGTGCGCTTCCGTCTGGCTCTCAAGCCAAAACGTTTTCATTCTCTCTCTTCTGCTTTCTCGTTGCCCCTCACGTCCCCTCCCTCCACCTGTCCTGACATTCGATCTTGTATCCTCCTTACTCTCACCTCTACTCTCTCCCGTAACGTTGAAAATTTAACCCATCTTGATGATCTTGACTTCAATATTGACCATATCTTGGATTTCCCCTACACCACAATGGCAGAACAGAAAATGTATGTTCCCCCTCATCGCCGCTCGACCATACCCTCCTCTTCTCGATTTACGACTCGGTCATCTACGACGTCTAGGCTCGAATCATTATCCCCAGCTCGTCAACCCCGTCAAACATCCTTCGAAGGGACGACCTCGTATTGTCAACACCTACACCTTCAATCGCCATCTGTGACTCGAAGCTCGGTTTTGGTAGAATCACAATCAGTCAGAAGAGGATATGGGCGATTTGGCGGACCACCGCCTGCACTATCCCAGACGACCGAGGGGAGGTCTATAACCGCCTTAGTCTCTGATACTGAACATGATGAGGAGGAGGATCTAGATTCAGCTTCGGCAGTATACTCAAACTCCACCAACCTCGCTCGTACGATTTCCTCATTCGAGCCGGAAATCGATCTTTTGACGCGAACACATACGCCACTTCCGACTAGAGAATGGGCGTCTGTCGATATTCGCGTTGCTCCTCTTCCACCAAAACCTTCTGGACCACTACCACTACCAGTGCCACTATTAGGCAAGATTGGACCGCTTCATTCACACGGAAATAGTACGCGGCCTCTCGCTGAAAGGATCGGTAGATTATACATCCCTCCATCAGCTCGGTTTGCCAATGGGCTCTATCCCTCTCGGGATGATACCTCATTTTGGCAATCCCAAACCCTAAATGGGGGCAAGATCCAACCACCAAGGGACGATAGCAGATGGTGGCAAAAAGAGAACCTAAGGCGTCAAAAGATCAACTTCCATTCGTCCAAAACCACAAGTCAACCAGGTCCATCGAGAAGATGTATGATACAGCCCACTTTTTCACAAGTTGCGGTTCTATTCCATCATCTAGGTGAGAAGATTGATAGTTTCAAGATGACAGATTTGGAGGTGAGGAAGGGAGAGGGGATCAGTGGAGTCAAGTATGCGGGGAGCTATAAGTGGATCGAAGGGGAGGAAGGGGTTCCAACATTGGCTGTCCCAGGTAAGCTTAATTGGTCGCTCTGATGCTATTCACGAGCTGACGGAGTAGCGGTGCCCGATATATGGGATCCACCCGAGATTGTCGGCAAGTTGACTCACGACAAAGATATCAAGAACTACGAAGAATTCCCTGATTGTGAGCTTATCGTACACCTGCACAGTCCAAGCTAATGTGCAGATGCATCGGCATTACTTCCCCCATCATTATCCACGCTCGAGCCTCTCTTTCTGTCTTTGACTTCACCAGACGAACTCCACGATGTCGACTTGGCGACCGGTCGGAATAATCTCCGTAAAATCTGGTCCGCATTGAGGACAAGTGATAATCACCACAATTCGCCCTGGAGGATCGATATTGAATACATAAACTGCGGCGATGCACCCGGTCTAGTAATCTTAGAGCGGTTCGAACCACCGCAGACCCTTCAATATCCTCAATCGCCAAATGGGTATAGACAGTCCTTCCAGGAAGCGACAACTCATCGAGTATTGGACGGCAGTGATCGTACGCCCGGTTGTAATAGAATCATATCGTACCACCTCGGCGGAATCAAGATGATGGTCAAATTCGATACACCAGCATTTCGGCCCCATAAACCAAATCGGACGGAATTCGAATCGGGAGTGACAGATTTGTTTGACGACAAGACGACCGACGGAGTCTCGACAATGGACGGCCTAGATTTCGATGATCCCGTATACAATGGCCAAACCATCAGGATTCGACATACAACCCTTACTCCTCCCACGCAAGATGAATATCTATCGATAAAGACGAAACACTATAATGACGCCTTTGATGCTGAATACCATTTCCCCCAAATGTTCTTCTCACAAACTCCTCATGTCATCTACGCTCGACACCAATATGGCGATTTCAAATTCCCTATCCTTCACTATGACTTGTTCAAAGATCAAGTTCCGGAACGCATAGAAGAGGAAAGGCAGGAGACGATTGATAAAGTCGCTGCGGTATTGAGATGGGTGGTGGGTTTGACTAGGAAACATAAGCGAGGATTAGGGTTAGTATGGGATGGAAAGAGTTTTAGTGTATGTGAACGAGAAAAAGGGCCTGAATTGAGCGCGCCGGTAAAGGAGATGATTATGGATGTCAGGGGAAGCAATCGATCTGTTATTGGTGATATATCTGTACGTAGTCAGTCGGCGGTGGCCGGACCTAGGACTTGGGGACACCTATGATCTTGGTGAGTGGATGTCATTCACTAAGTTTCCAACAATATATCAGCGTGACATGAAGTATACGAAACCCCATTCATGCTAATACTGACTTCTATCGACCTGACCTGGTCGCATTGTCTAGACAATCTCCCAGCCCAACTCCTTGCCTGCCCAGAATGGGACGACCTCGGCCCCACCACCTCTAAGCAATCCCGGTACTTTTCCACCCCCTTTCTCGACTCTCTTCAGCGTAACAGTCTCCCCGTCTTTCGCTGGTACGCCATAAAACTTTCTTCCGTTATCACTAACGAATCCTTGTAGTTTATCGAGAGCTCCAAAACTATCCAATAAAGTAGCCACGAGAGGTACCAGTATTGAGGAAGTGTATACTCCAGCAGCACATCCTACAGGTTCCCCAAACTCCTCTACCCTAGCCGTCTTGGCATTAATGGGGTGAGGAGCTGAGTCACTCCCTAAGAAGAACTTCGAATTTCCACTTGACACCGCCTTTCTCAACGCATCCCGATCTTTGGGCTCTTTGGCCACAGGTTTACAGAAATGGAACGGTTGGCCTGGAACTGCGTCGATCGTAAGTTCGAGGTGATGGGCTGTTATGGAGCATGCGACATTTGAGCCAAGTGAAATGACAGCATCGACTGCTTCAGATGTCGTAGCGTGTTCGAGAACGATCCGGAGTTTGGGGAAAGAAGTTGCGATTTTGGTTAGGTGGGTCAAGAAGTGTTTCTCGGCATTCAAGATTGAGATGTTCTACCATCAGCCCTTCCCTCTCATGTACTACCACGAGAGATGTGACCCACCTTCTCATGATCACTAGGCACTTCTCCATGGAGATTTAATACCATCCCCACCTCCTCCATAGCTTTGAATACAGGGTAGTAAACCTCGTAATTCTCGATTCCACCTCCGGAATTGGTCGTAACTCCCCTAGGATAGCTCTTGACTCCCTTGATCCCCGCTTTGGCTGCTTTTCGGATCTCGTCAGGAGTCACGTCTGGATGGAGATACAGGGTCATCAGGTATTCGATGGAAGGATCTATGGATTCGAGGTCGGATTTGTAGGATAAGACTGCTTCTGTCGAGGTGAGGGGTGGAACGAGGTTTGGCTGCGAATCAGCTCTAGCCCTTTCCCAAGGGACAGTACAGGTGCGTAATTTCGACGGTGAAGCGACATGAATTAGACCAGATCCCAGAGGAGAGCACGTACCATGACATACGCGGTCTTGATCCCTCCCAGCGACACATGAGGAGTCACAAGCTTCGACATAGCCCCTTGTCGAAGATGAACGTGGAAGCTACCGTCAGTCACTCTTCTCTCTCCGTCCATATAGACCATATAATCTCGACTCACTCGGCCGGAGATGCCAGTGTGATCTCGTTGACGGTCGCCATGCTGTTGAGTCGTAGTATATGTATGAGATAATGGTGAATTTTCCATATATGTTGATCCGCCCTCCTTAAAGTGGGCCTCCACCTTCGGCTACTCGGCATACAGAGGATCAACTGGTGCTATGCAGTACAGCATACTACATCTCTGCTACGTCTACATCTGCTAAGGAGTCTTGCACAGGAGGAAAAGAGCCAATCAAGATGGTATCATCAAGACCCGACCACTCAGCGACCCCATCTGACGTCGCTCTCCTCGAGCCACACACCTCGAGCTCCAAACTGCATTACTCTCCCAACCCTCGCTCTCCGGCCCGGAACCTCCTGCCACCTTCACCTATACCAATCATGGCTCTTCCGACCACCTCATCTCTGCTCAAAGAATCGCAAGCTTCCTCTGAGCTGGAGCTGGATCGACAGACCAGGCAGATAGCTAGAGAAAGGGAATTAGCAGAAGCGCTCCAAGATCAGCAATTCGAGGTCGAACGTCAGAATGCCAAGAACAAATCGTTCTGGACTATTGGTAAAGGAAAGGGAAAGGAAAGAGCATCTTCATCATCAGGTCCAACCCAAGGGTTCACTCATCCTCCCCAGGCTTATGAACTATACAAGGCAATCGATAAACATGATATCGAGTTTATCATGCGGGTACGGGACCATGCGTTTCATTTGCTATTGCAGAAGAATGCAGGCGAGTTTCCAATAGTATACGCTGGAAGGATTGGAAAGAGTCATAGAGATATTGTAATTCTCCTGATTGGAGCTTTAAGTCGTTATGTGAATTACCTGGATGATGAGGATTTTGAAAAGAAGGAAACCAAAGCTACTCTGAAGGCGCTCAGTGAGCTATTTCAGGCTCTCTCAACTTATAGTCGCTGACACACAGGATCTAATGTACGTTAGCAGCTGAAATCATATACCTAGCTGACATATAGCTCAAAATCGCAATTGATCAATCCCTACTCCCCGCCTCATCATCCTCATCCCTCTTGTCTTCCTACCTCCAAATCTTGATTATGTCTGAAGGCGATACATTCCTTCATAAAGCAATATACGATATATCCCTCTTGATCAGAGATCCGAACGCTTCACCAGTCCAAGGCGCCGAGGAAGTAATAAGGAGGTTCTGTACGAAGGAATTAAGGGGTGTAGAGGGCGGGGTGGAAGGTGTAGAGGATTATGTCGCTAATGCCGTTGTGGACTTGGTGTTGATGAGTACCTGGAGTATCGCAGCTACGCAGATGGGAGTGGGGAATGTACCGGTAAGTACTTGATTCCTTCAGTCTTCAGGAGAACAAGGTTGTATGTCGGAGAAGGGGCACAAGAGAGAACGATAAATATAGGAGCAAGAAAGATAGAGAGAGCTGACAGTAGACGTTCACTTTCGCCCGTGATTTACGGACATGCCAAATGTTACGAGAAGCACTACAAGAGAACGAAGGAGAGATGCGCAAAGTCAATCCACGCATACGGGCTCTTTTGCGTAATGAAGTCGAAATTGCCGGAGACACAGT
>Ga0265780_10001580_pt1 | contig 31758 bp, 31 predicted proteins | sample P1T30metagenome_FD_192432 | JGI IMG/M metagenome (GOLD analysis project Ga0265780, IMG submission 192432) | Plant litter microbial communities from East Loma Ridge, Irvine, California - P1 T30 | ecosystem: Environmental > Terrestrial > Plant litter > Unclassified | place: USA: California... | reverse complement strand
AGCCGAAGCTACTAAAATTCCAAATCTTTTCATTTTATTTTTTTTGTTTTGTTCGTGCAATTGTACAACTAAATCTCTAATTAACAATTACATCCTTCCATTTTTTCTTAAAAAAATATTGTTAATGTAAAAGCTAACAAAATAATTTCAATCTACTGAAACATCTGCTCCACCACGATTTATAGTCAAAATTTTAGAATTGAAACATTTCCCAAAAAAACAAAAACCACTCTAAATTAAATTTCTATTTTTGCCAAAAGAAACATAACACAACTTTTATGCTCATCATTGGAATTGCCGGAGGAACCGGAAGCGGAAAAACAACTGTCGTTCAACAAATTATGAACGAATTGCCTCAAGCAGAAGTGGGAATTATTTCACAAGACTCTTATTATAAAGAAAACCACGGACTCAGTTTTGACGAGCGCGCGCTCATTAATTTTGACCATCCGCGTGCCATCGATTTTGAATTATTGGTCGCGCAGTTAAAAGAATTAAAAGCCGGAAACAACGTTGAACAGCCTGTTTATTCGTTCGTAACGCACAACAGGACAGACGATACCATCAACACGCATCCCAGAAAAGTGATGATTGTGGAAGGAATTTTGATTCTTGCCAATCCCGAACTTCGCGATATGTTTGACATCAAAATTTATGTCCACGCCGATTCAGACGAAAGATTGATTCGTCGTTTAAAACGTGACATCGCAGAACGCGGACGTGATATGCAAGAAGTTTTGAACCGCTACCAAAACACGCTTAAGCCAATGCACGAGCAATTTATCGAGCCAACAAAAGCCTTCGCCGACATCATTATTCCAAATGACAAGTACAATACCGTGGCCATTGACGTGGTTCGCGCCGTAATTAATCAAAGAATTCTATAATAAATGCCTAAATTTATCAAGTGAAAAATCCATTCAAAAAAACCGCAAACCGCTATCCGTTGTTCAGATTCTTGACCAACAGATACTTTCTTGTGTTTGCCATTTTCGTCGTTTGGATGATTTTCCTTGACAATTATTCGTTGCTTGACCACCAAGTTCTCGACAAAGAAATCGACGAATTAAACGACAACAAAGAATATTACAAAGACGAAATAAAAAACGACCAGCAAAAGATAAAATTGCTCAAAAATCCAGACCAAATAGAAAAATACGCCCGCGAAAAATATTACATGAAACGCGACAGCGAAGACATCTATATCATTGAATTTGAGGACGATTTGCCACCAGACGAAAAAGGAAAATCGCTTTAAGGAGCGAATCATCTGGCCTTTTCAGTAATCGCAATTCCCGCTGGAGCCACTCGCTTTGCGCCAGCTTTTTAGGCTGGCACAAGAGCTCAGACAAAGGCACCATCGGGGCTATTTGAGAATGATTTTCGTATATTTGGAAACGCCAGTTCGCCAATAGAAATGGTTACTGCCGTAGTCAAAAGTCTGAAAGTTGTAAAGTCAAAAGTAGTAAATCAAAGAAGTCTAAAAATCTAAGCAGTCTAAAAATCTAAAAAAAAATGGCCGAAAATCTATTTGACGATTTCAATCCCGTTTCCTCAAAACAGTGGAAACAGCAGATTCAGTATGAGCTCAAAGGCGCAGATTACAACGAAACCCTCATTTGGGAAAGTCCAGAAGGTATCAAAGTCAAGCCTTTTTATCATATTGATGAATTTGAAAAAACAATCACTTCAAATCCAAACGAGCAATCTTTTAAAATAACCCAAGATATCTTTGTTCACGATTTAGACAAATCCATCGGTCGCGCGTTAGAAACTTTGAACCGTGGCGCCGAAAGCATCCGTTTTTCTATTGAAGATGAAACTATCAACGTAGAAAAACTATTGGAAAAATTGCCGTTGGAAAAAACATCGATTTACTTTCATTTATCGTTTCTTTCAATCGATTTCGTAAAAAGAATTGATGCCATTGCCAAAAGCGGAAATGCGCAGATTTTCGTGCAGATTGACCCAATTTCTAACCTCGCAAAAGACGGAAATTGGCACAAAAACTTAGAATCAGATTTTGACATTTTAAACACGATTTCCATTTCGTGCCAAAACATCAACTTTTTGAGCATTGACGGAAGTTTATATCAAAACGCCGGAGCCAATATTGTCCAACAAATTGCGTACACATTAGCACACGCTAACGAATATTTTAACCGAGTTGCCACAATCTCAAAACCGATTTTGTTGCAAGTTGCCGTTGGAACCAACTACTTTTTTGAAATTGCAAAATTGCGTTCGTTGCGATTGCTTTTTGATTTGGTTGCCAAAGAATACGACCATAATTTAAGCTGTCACATTTTAGCAATTCCCACGAAAAGAAACAAAACGTTGTATGATTATAACGTGAATATGTTGCGCACAACCACAGAATGCATGAGTGCAATTTTAGGCGGAGCCGATGCAGTTTCGAATTTGGCTTATGATGCGTTGTATCACAAAGACAATGAATTCGGGGATAGAATTTCCAGAAATCAGTTGCTTGTTTTAAAACACGAAAGTTATTTTGACAAAGTTTCAAATCCCGCCGACGGAAGTTATTACATTGAAAATCTGACACAACAATTGTCTGAAAAAGCACTGACTTTGTTTAAAGATATTGAAGCAAATGGCTGTTTTATCACGCAATTAATCGAAGGAACGATTCAAAGAAAAATTCAGGAAAGTGCTCAAAAAGAACAAGAATTGTTCGACTCAGGCAAAGAAATTTTATTAGGAACTAATAAATATCCGAATAAAAATGACCGAATGAGCCACGATTTAGAGCTTTTCCCGTTTGTAAAAACAAAACCAAGAAAGACTTTAGTCTCACCAATTATTGAAAAAAGATTGGCAGAAAAAATGGAAATGGAACGTTTGGAAACTGAAAAAGAAGCTCAATAGATTTCACTATATTTGAAGTAAATAGAAATAATTATGGAAGCCATCAGAAAAATAGTTACGGTAAAAAATCATCAGATAAACATCACATTACCAGAGGATTTTTATGCCGATGAAGTGGAAGTGATTATTTTGCCAAAGCAAAATGATTTTGAATTGACGGAAGAAATGAAACAAGTTCTTGACAATCGAGCAAATGAACCAACTGAAGATTATTTGACTTCAGACGAATCTTTATTGAGAATTAAGAAAAAATATGGATTATAAGATTATTGTTTCTCCAAAGGCACAAATTGAGATTGAAGATATTTCGGAATATTATTCTCAAATCAATTTTACGGTTTTGACCAAATTTTATTCAGAATTAGAAAATGCCTATAAATATTTAGAAACGAATCCACATTTTCAAACGAGATATAAAAATTACAGAGCAATTCCCATAAAAAAGTTTCCATATCTTCTATTTTTTGTAACTGACGAAACAACCAAAACCATAAAAATTCTTTCTTGTTTTAATACTTCAAGAAGTCCAAAAAAATATCCAAAATAGATTTTCTATTTAAAATGAAAAGAAAAAACATCCAACATATAAAGCTCACCTATAGTCAAAAGCCAATAGCCAATAGTTCAGAAAACGAAAATTTCTTGACTGCTGAAGGAATTGAACTGAAGAAAATTTATTCCGAAAGTGACATTCAAGGTTTGGAACATTTAGAATTCGGAGCAGGTTTTGCACCAAATTTACGTGGCCCTTATTCCACAATGTACGTTCGCCGTCCGTGGACCGTTCGCCAATATGCCGGATTTTCGACAGCAGAAGAAAGTAACGCTTTTTACAGAAGAAATCTTGCTGCAGGCCAAAAAGGACTTTCCATTGCATTTGATTTACCAACGCATCGCGGTTATGATTCTGACCACGAACGTGTTGTTGGAGACGTAGGAAAAGCGGGCGTTGCCATTGATTCTGTAGAAGACATGAAGGTGCTTTTTGACCAAATTCCTTTGGATGAAATGTCGGTTTCGATGACTATGAACGGCGCTGTTTTGCCAATTATGGCTTTCTATATTGTCGCTGCAGAAGAGCAAGGCGTGAAACCAGAATTGCTTTCGGGAACAATCCAAAATGATATTCTGAAGGAATTTATGGTTCGGAACACATACATCTATCCGCCAACGCCTTCGATGAAAATCATTGCCGATATTTTTGATTTTACGAGTAAAAAAATGCCGAAATTCAACTCTATTTCTATTTCTGGATATCACATGCAGGAAGCTGGCGCTACCGCCGATATTGAGTTGGCATACACTTTGGCAGATGGTTTGGAATACATCAGAACTGGTTTGGCTGCGGGAATGAAAATCGATGAGTTCGCTCCTCGCCTGTCATTCTTTTGGGCGATCGGGATGAATCATTTCATGGAAATTGCAAAAATGCGCGCTGGACGAATGCTTTGGGCAAAACTCTTGAAGCAATTTAATCCGAAGGATGAAAAATCATTGGCTTTAAGAACGCATTGTCAGACTTCGGGTTGGAGTTTAACTGAACAAGACCCTTTTAATAACGTGGCGCGAACAGCGATTGAAGCTTCGGCTGCTGCTTTTGGAGGAACACAATCTTTGCACACGAATGCTTTGGACGAAGCCATTGCTTTGCCAACCGATTTTTCTGCCAGAATTGCCAGAAATACACAAATTTTCTTGCAAGAAGAAACAAAGATTACCAAAACCGTTGATCCTTGGGCAGGAAGTTATTACGTCGAAAAATTGACGGATGAAATTACCAAAAAAGCTTGGGAATTAATTTTGGAAGTAGAAGAATTAGGTGGCATGACAAAAGCTATCGAAGCTGGAATTCCGAAATTGAGAATTGAAGAAGCGGCCGCAAGAAAACAAGCTAGAATTGATTCGAGCCAAGATATTATTGTTGGTGTCAATAAATATAGATTAGAAAAAGAAGATCCGCTACATATTTTGGATGTTGATAATCAAATGGTTCGCAGACAGCAATTGGAACAATTAGACAAAATAAAAGTTTCGAGAAATACGGAGAAAGTAGAAGAACTTTTAAATAAATTGACCGAATCTGCGAAATCAGGTGAAGGAAATTTATTGGAATTAGCAGTAAATGCAGCGCGAGAAAGAGCTACTTTGGGCGAAATCAGCGATGCTTTGGAAACTGTTTTTGGAAGATATAAAGCGCAAATTAAATCTTTTAGCGGCGTGTACAGCAAAGAAATTAAGAATGATGAAAGTTTTGCTACGGCAAAGAAAAAGGCGGACGAATTTGCTCAATCAGAAGGTCGTCGACCAAGAATTATGATTGCAAAAATGGGGCAAGACGGTCACGATCGTGGCGCAAAAGTGGTTGCCACAGGTTATGCTGATGTCGGTTTTGACGTAGATATTGGTCCGTTGTTTCAAACTCCAGCAGAAGCCGCAAAACAAGCCGTTGAAAACGACGTGCATATTTTAGGCGTTTCATCTTTGGCTGCAGGCCACAAAACTTTGGTACCGCAAGTTATTGAAGAATTGAAAAAATATGGTCGCGAAGATATTATGGTTATTGTTGGCGGCGTAATTCCGGCACAAGATTATCAATATTTGTTTGACGCTGGTGCAGTTGCCGTTTTTGGTCCTGGAACTAAAATCAGCGAAGCGGCGATTACCATTTTGGATATATTACTAGAAAGTTCGCAAGAAAATTAAATAGAAAAAGGCAGTATTAACTGCCTTTTTTATTACTGTAAATTAAAAGTTAAGCTGACTTTGTAAAACAATATCTTCAATATTATTTGGGTCAAGTTGATAACGTCGTAGTGTATTTTCGCCAACAGCATACATTTCATTTCATCTAATTATGACATCAAAGGCGCTAAGATCAATGCTTTTTACCAAAGTCGGATTTTCTGGAATAGAAATATCGAAAACCTTGATTACATCGTCGCAAACAAAAAGATAATTTCCGTAAAGTCGCAATCCTTTTGGTGCAACCAAATTTCTGGAATGAATTAATTGAGGTGAATTTGGATCTGACGTGTCATAAACCATCAAGGCATTTGTGTTGTTTCCGCATAACGTGTTGGAATGTAATGTCACAAACGAATGCGTTTCGTTAGCAACCACCGGGTCACAGGCCGTGAAGTGTTGCACTGAAGAAAGTAATACTGGATTTTCTGGATTTTCAATAGAATAAATGAACATTCCGTTTCTGGAACCCACAAAAAGTCTTTGACCATGAGAAAAAAGTGTTTCTATTTCCCATCCAATCGGCACATTATTTACGCTCACCGGCTGGCCTTCATCTAAAAGAGAGAACACATTTAAGTTTTGATAGTCAACTGTGTATAAATAATTTCCGGCTAACGCAAAAATGGCCATTGAACCTCCTTGCCCATCACCTTTCACGTCGTTTGCTCTTGAAGAATCGTCAGACGAACAGCTTAACATACCAAAAAACACTACAACAAAAAGTAATTTTATATTTTTCATACTGTCTTATATTTGGTTATAATCAATAATAATTTCATCGGCAGCGGCGTTTCCCGGAAAGCCATCAGGCGATATCATTGGAGGGAATATATCTCGATTTCTGCTGACCACAGTAATTGAATTTGTTTGAGGGATGTACTCAAGAGTAACCAAATCCACCGCTTGATTGATGTAAATTTTGTTATTTCTCACAGCTAAGTCTGTTGCTCCTGGAATTTTAATAAACGCTATGGGTTGGGGATTTGTAGCATCGGAATAATTAAAAACATGAAAACCTTTTCGGAATTCGTTGATAAACAGCAAATTCTCCTTGATATAAATTTTGCCGGATTTTGAGATTTCTTGATTAGGGAGTAATGCGACAGCACTTTCAAACGCTGCACGAGGCATTAGCACTGGTTGGTAATTGCTCTGTAGAGGATCCCCGAAATCGTCACCTCCATCTCCAAAAATGCAACTCGTGAACAAGACGGGACATAATAGCCAAAGTAAATTTTTCTTCATAATGATTGATTTTATTTTTAGATAGCCAAATCACCAAAAGGTTGCGTAGCTTTTTTCTTAAATCGATATATATTTGTTTAATTAAAAGATAGTTATGGCGTCCCTTTGTTTTCTTATGAAAATAAAGTTGTTATTATTTTTACCCAAATACGCTTGTAGTGGAAGTATTGATTTATTTTCTCGAGAAATTAATTTTATTTCGTGAATAAAAATGCGAGTTGTATTCGATTTATGTATTTTAGTACAAACAAATTAGCAATCAAAAAAAACTAAAATGGATTTTACAAAAAAAATGCTTCGCGATGACGCTTTAGAAGGAAAAGTAATCGTGGTAACCGGCGGCGGAAGCGGCCTGGGAAAAGCGATGACTAAATATTTCTTAGAACTTGGCGCAAAAGTTGCCATTACCTCTCGCGATATTACAAAATTGCGTGATACTTCCGAGGAACTGGAAAAAGAAACTGGGGGCAAATGTCTTCCGATATCCTGCGACGTCCGCGATTATGCGCAAGTTGAAGTGATGCGTGATGAAGTTTTAAAAGAATTTGGTAAAATTGATGTTTTGCTAAATAATGCAGCCGGAAATTTCATTTCTCCCACAGAAAGATTATCGGCAAATGCTTTTGATACCATTATCGATATTGTTTTAAAAGGTTCTAAAAATTGCACGTTGGCTTTTGGGAAACATTGGATTGATAGCAAACAAGAATCTTCAACCATTTTAAATATTGTGACGACTTATGCTTGGACAGGTTCGGCTTATGTCGTGCCGTCTGCTACTGCGAAAGCTGGAGTTTTGGCAATGACCCGAAGCCTTGCTGTGGAATGGGCAAAATACGGAATTCGATCAAATGCAATTGCACCCGGACCGTTTCCAACAAAAGGCGCGTGGGACAGATTGCTTCCCGGTGACTTGGCCGAAAAATTTGATATGGCAAAAAAAGTGCCCTTGAAACGAGTTGGAGATCACCAAGAATTAGCAAATTTAGCTGCTTATTTGGTTTCAGATTTTTCGGCTTATGTAAATGGCGAAGTTATCACCATCGATGGTGGCGAATGGCTCAAAGGCGCTGGGCAGTTTAATTTGTTAGAAGCCATTCCAGAAGAAATGTGGGACCAACTAGAAGCTATGATAAAATCAAAAAAAACGAGTTAAGTCAACGAAAATAATTTAAGCCAAACAAATTAATATGAAAACAAAAAATAAATTGTTCTTCACTGCACTCTTTTTTACATTAAATAGCTTTGCCGGAATCGTTGGGAAGCCTCATTTTGTTGGAACAGATTTCAAAACTTCTATAAAAGTCGTCCATGTTTTTGTAGCGTTGTGTGACAATAAATACCAGGGAATCGTTCCTGTCCCGGCAAAGATTGGCAATGGGCAAGACCCAGATAACAACTTATATTGGGGTTGCGGTTACGGCATTCGCACTTATTTCAAAAAGAGTGCACAGTGGAAGTTCTTGAAATCTGAGAAAGGGAGCGGTACCATTTTAGAACGAATTATCTTCAAACACGTTTCAAAAAGTGTGTATTTAGTTGCCGATGCTTATGATGGAAAAAAAATAAAAACTTGTACCGAAGATTTCTTGAAAAGCAACTCTGGTGAATTGAAAAGTAATATTACAGTCAATAAAGAGAGCATCGGGATTTTTGGTAATGCAGCCCTTGTGGCTTATATCGGCCACAACGGATTGATGGATTTTCAGCTCGATGATAACTATTCAAATAAAGATGGGAACAAACGCGACTGTATCATTTTAGCTTGCAAAAGCAAAAATTATTTTTCAAAATACATTAAAAATTCAGAATCAAACCCTTTGGTTTGGACCACTCAATTTATGGCTCCCGAGGCATACACGTTGCACGACGCCCTGAGTGGATATGTTGCAAAAGAAAGTGCTGCGCAAATTCACCAACGTGCAGCGAAAGCGTATTCCAAATATCAAAAATGCAGTATAAAAGCAGCGTCTAAATTATTAGCAACAGGTTTTTAACTTCGGATGCATTTGGAGAAATAAGAAGTTTTCTGCCAAAAACCTTTAAATGAACATCTCGATTAGCGCTCAAAAAAACATTCGTGTTTGTTAACAAAATAGATTTTCTAAACCCATAAATAATTGTATTTTTACGGTTCAAAATTTTAGAAATTAAATGGGCAAAATCATTGCTATTGCAAATCAAAAAGGTGGCGTTGGAAAAACGACTACATCAGTGAATCTAGCGGCTTCGTTAGGAGTTTTAGAGAAAAAAGTTTTATTGATTGATGCTGACCCTCAAGCTAATGCGAGTTCAGGTTTAGGCATTGATGTGGAAACTGTGGAAATTGGAACCTACCAAATTTTAGAACACAGCAACACACCAGATGAAGCGACAATTTCTTGCTCTGCTCCAAACGTGTCTGTGATTCCAGCGCATATTGATTTGGTTGCCATCGAAATTGAACTAGTAGATAAAGAAAATCGCGAATACATGCTTAAACAGGCATTAGAAAGCGTAAAAGACAAATACGACTATATTTTAATTGATTGCGCGCCTTCATTGGGTCTTTTGACTTTAAATGCGTTGACTGCTGCAGATTCTGTAATCATTCCCATTCAGTGCGAATATTTTGCTTTAGAAGGACTTGGAAAATTACTGAATACAATTAAAAGCGTTCAAAAAATACATAATGCCAATTTAGATATTGAAGGTCTGCTTTTAACGATGTATGATTCTCGCCTTCGCCTTTCAAATCAAGTCGTTGAAGAAGTTCAAAAACACTTTAATGACATGGTTTTCAGTACAATTATACAAAGAAATGTGAAGCTGAGCGAAGCACCAAGTTTTGGCGAAAGCATCATTAATTATGACGCCACTAGCAAAGGCGCAACAAATTACCTTCATTTGGCAGAAGAAATAATTAAGAAAAATACGAAATAGATTTTATGACAAAGGCGATAAAGAAACAAGCGTTAGGAAGAGGTTTATCTGCGTTATTGAAAGATCCTGAAAATGACATTAAGTCGGTTGAGGATAAAAATGCGGATAAAGTTGTTGGAAATATTATTGAGCTTGAACTCGATGCTATTGAGATAAATCCGTTTCAGCCGAGAACCAATTTTAATGAAGAATCGCTTCAAGAATTGGCTACTTCGATTAAAGAATTAGGTGTAATTCAGCCAATTACCGTTCGTAAATTAGATTTTAATAAATTCCAGTTAATTTCGGGAGAACGAAGACTGCGAGCGTCAAAATTAGCAGGATTGACTTCGGTTCCGGCATATATCAGAATTGCCAATGACAATGAGTCGCTGGTTATGGCTTTGGTGGAAAATATCCAAAGACATGATTTAGACCCAATTGAAATTGCGCTTTCTTACCAAAGATTAATGGACGAAATTCAGCTGACGCAAGAACAAATGAGCGATCGCGTGGGTAAAAAACGTTCTACAATCGCCAATTATCTTCGTCTTTTAAGACTAGATCCAATTATCCAAACCGGAATTCGTGATGGTTTTATTTCAATGGGTCACGGTCGCGCGATCATCAACATCGAAGATCAAGATGTACAGGCGGATATTTACCAAAAAATTGTAAGCCAAAATCTTTCGGTTAGAGATACTGAAACATTAGTAAAAAACTACCAGGAAAGCCTTAAACCGGCGCCAGCAAAACCTGCAAAAGGAAGTTCTTTTTCGATTGATGCATCTGAAACGAAAGCGATTGGAAGTTATTTTGGAGCAAAAGTTGATGTAAAAGTGGCCGGAAACGGAAAAGGAAAAATTACGATTCCGTTTCATTCTGAAGAAGATTTCAACCGAATTATCAAATTAATTAAAGGCTAAGTGAATAAATTATTTGCCATAGTTTTCTTTTTACTTTTTTCTGCAAATACCTCCGTTTTTGCACAGGAAGAAGTCACTATTGTGGTTCAAGATAGCATAAATTTTGAAGATATCGACCCACTTTCCCCATCGAAAGCAGCGTTTTATTCGGCTATTCTTCCAGGTTTGGGACAAGCTTATAATAAAAGCTACTGGAAAATTCCTATCGTTTATGGAGCAATTGGAGGTGGCGTTGGAATTTATGCTTGGAACAATAAAAATTACCATCGTTACCGCGACGAATTCAAACGACGCTTGGCAGGAACCGATGATCCGCTTGGAAAATATGCATATCTCACAGATGCGCAATTAATTTCTGCGCAAAAACAATTTCAGAAACAGCGCGACCTTTCATTGATTGTGACGGTTGGTCTTTATATTTTGAATATCGTTGAAGCGAATGTTAACGCGCATTTAAAACAGTTTAATGTAAATGACAACCTTAGTTTGAGGCCTGATATTTACCAAAATGATTTGAACTACAAACAAAATCTTGGCCTTACGTTAAGCTACGAATTTTAATTACCTACAATGAAAATAGCACTTTTGGGATACGGCAAAATGGGCCAAGTGATTGAAAAAATCGCTTTAAAAAGAGGTCACGAAATTGTCTTAAAAAAATCAAGTAACGATACCTTTGACGGTTTAGAAAATGCAGATGTTGCCATAGATTTTAGTGCTCCTGACGCTGCAGTTACCAATATTTCTACTTGCTTAAATTCAAATATGCCAGTGATTTCGGGCACAACCGGCTGGCTGGAAAATTATGATAAAATGGTTTCGCTTTGCAATGAAAGACAAGGTGCCTTCATTTATGGCTCTAATTTCAGCCTTGGTGTGAATATTTTCTTTGAATTAAACAATCATCTGGCAAAAGTTATGGCGAAATTCAGCCAGTATAAAGTGGAAATGGAAGAAATTCACCACACTCAAAAACTCGACGCTCCAAGCGGAACGGCGATAACTTTGGCCAAAGGAATTATCGACAATTCAGATTACTCAAGCTGGGCTTTAGAAAATGCAAAAGAAGACGAAATCTTAATTGATGCTAAAAGAATTGAAGGAATTCCTGGAACTCACAGCGTTTTTTACAATTCAGAAATTGATTCTATTGAAATTAAACATACCGCGCACAATCGTGAAGGTTTTGCTCTTGGAGCAGTCATCGCAGCAGAATGGATTGTTGGCAAACGAGGAATTTTCACAATGAAAGATGTTCTTGATTTAAAGTAACAAATTTCAAATTACGCAGACAAATACAAATAAAAACATACGAAGATGACATTAGCACAATGGTTTATATTTTTCCTAATTATGCAAGTGGTGCATTTTGCAGGAACTTGGAAATTATATAAAAAAGCAGGAAGACAAGCTTGGGAAGCCGCAATTCCGATTTACAATGCGATTATTTTGATGAAAATCATCAATCGACCAAAGTGGTGGGTCATTTTGCTTTTCATCCCGATTGTGAATTTGATCATGATTCCTGTGGTTTGGGTAGAAACGCTTCGTAGTTTCGGAAAAAATTCAACTTTAGATACAGCATTAGGAATCTTGACTTTAGGTTTTTATATCTATTATGTAAATTACACTCAAGATGTTACTTACATTGAAAACAGAAGTTTGCATCCAAAAAACAAGACTGCTGACACGGTAAGTTCGTTGCTTTTTGCTGTGGTGGTTGCGACTTTGGTTCATACGTATGTGATGCAACCGTTTACAATCCCAACAGGTTCGTTAGAAAAAACGCTTCTAGTTGGAGATTATTTATTCGTAAGTAAAAATCATTATGGCGCCAGAACTCCGATGACGACTGTGGCAATGCCGATGGTTCACGACAGCATTCCTCTTATTAATACAAAATCATACTTAAATAAACCGCAACTTCCCTACTTCAGATTTCCTGCTTTTGAACAAGTTGAAAAGAATGATATCGTGGTGTTTAACTGGCCTGTGGACACAGTTCCTGGCGTTAAAGAAAGTTATGCGACTGGAATCAGAAAGCCAATAGACAAGAAAACAAATTATGTAAAACGTTGCGTGGGAACTCCTGGCGATAGCCTTTCTTTCAGAGATGGCGTGGCTTTCATCAACAATCAAGAATTAAAATTATCTGACAGAGCGCGCGTTCAGTATTCATATAAAGTGGCAACAGTTGGCGGTAGCATGTTAGATCCAAATTATTTGACAAGAGATTTGAAAATCTATCCAACAGATATGGGATTTAACCAATCTGACAACACTTATTTCTTTATTTCTTTAACTGCTGAAAATGCTGAAAAATTAAAAAATAATCCAGCTGTTCAGAGTGTTACAAAATTAATTTCTAAAAAAGGCGAAAATCCAGATACTAGAATTTTTCCTTACACAAAGAACTGGAATCAAGATAATTTAGGTCCGATTTATATTCCACAAGCCGGAAAAACAGTAAAACTAGACAAAGAATCATTGCCTTTTTACAAAATGATCATTCATGAATATGAAGGAAATGATCTAAAAGTAATTGGTGATGAAATCAGAATTAATGACAAAGTCGTTACTTCTTACACTTTCAAACAAGATTATTATTATATGGTTGGAGACAACCGCCACAACTCGTTAGACAGCCGTTATTGGGGATTTGTTCCGGCAGATCACATCGTTGGAAAACCTGTATTTATTTGGATGAGTTTAGATCCAACAATTCCTTTGAGTAAAGTGTTTGACAAAATTCGTTGGGAACGTTTATTCACGACTGTTGGTGGTGATGGCGAGCCAGTTTCTTACTTTTTAATTTTCGTAATTCTTTTGGGAGGCTATATCGTTGCTGACTTTGTAATCAAAAGAAAGAAACGAAAAGAATCAAAATATTAAGCGATGAATGTGCTTTTGCTTCCTACGTATTTTCCATCAGTGAGCCAGTTTGCTGCGATGGTTCAAGCGGATTCGATCACTTTTGAAATGGAGGATAATTTCCAGAAACAAACAAACAGAAACCGGATGTATATTTATAGTCCGAATGGTGTTCAGTTGCTGAATATTCCTGTAAAACATTCAAAGGAAAATCACCAAAAGACAAAAGATGTGAAAATCGAAACTGCTTTTGATTGGCAGAAACAACATTTCAAATCGCTTGAAGCGGCGTATCGAACTTCGCCTTTCTTTGAATATTTTGAAGATGACCTTGCTCCTATTTTCCAGAAGAAACATACTTTTTTAATGGATTTGAATTTTGAGGCGATGGAAATTGTTTGTGATTGTCTTGGACTCGATTTCAAATTTGGAAAGACCTCAGAATATTTTCACGAAACTACAGAATTCAGCGATTTTAGGCATTTGGCCAATGGCAAAAAAGACACATTGCAATTTGAACCTTACACTCAGGTTTTTGAAGAAAAACACGGTTATTTGAACAACTTGAGTATTTTAGACTTATTGTTCAACGAAGGAAGATATGCAGTGGATTATTTGAAGAAACAGCAGTTGTAATCTGAAATATAATTGAATTAAAACGAGCTTATTGCTCGTTTTTTTGTTTTTAAATTTGGCTAAAGCCGAATCGAATTTGCAAAATAGTAAATGGGCTAAAGGCCGTTTCAATTCATCCTGTTTTGTGTGAATTTCTTCGTCTAAATTTTGTTTGAGTTTTATTCTAATAAATGAATTCTAAAATCTTAATCAATATTTGCCTAAACCTAATTGAGATTGCGAATTTGTAAACTGACAAAAGCGAGATTCAATTCATTTTGTTTTGTATAAATTTCTTCGACTAAATTTTATTTTTATTTTCGTTTCAAATGTGTGGGAACGGGCTTTAGCCCGTTTTCAAATTGTCAATCTCAATTCGGTTTTAGCCAAATTTATTGCATTTCTCAATCACAAAGATTGTCGCCAATTTTGGTCCAGAAGATTACAAAAATTAAAATAGTTTCTCCCCTAGCCCCGATGCAAGGGAAAATCTCCCGATTTTTTATCGGGAATTTGGAAAAGCAGCGGGAATTGCGATGGCTGATAATTCACCGACCATTCGCTCCAAAAAAAAATTATTTGGCCATTGAAAGCCTTGTCATTATCGGAAAATGGTCTGAATTGACGAAGTCTGGATAGTTTTCAAAACTTTTAACTTCCATCTTTTTATCGGCAAAAATGTAGTCGATTCTTGCGGGATAATAATTGAAATTGTAGGACTTCCCGAAACCGGTTCCGGCTTCTTCAAAAGTATCGTTGAGATCGCCACGAATGCTTCGGTAAACGAACGAAAACGCGCTGTTGTTCATATCGCCGCAGACAATTTCTGGGAGTTTGCTGTCTTTTTTGTGATTCATCAAAATTTCCGCCTGCTCTTGTTGTGCTTTGAAAGCAAGGCTCATACTTTTAATCATTTTCTTCGATTTCTGCTCGCTAATTCCGTTGATATCTTCGTTTATTTCGTGAACGTCTGGCGTGATTTTGATGGATTGCAGGTGCATGTTATAAACGCGAATTGTGTCTTTTCCGCGTTTTATATCTGCATAAATGGCGTTGTTGTTGGAATTTGGAAAGACAATATCGCCTTTGTTTATAATCGGAAATTTAGAAAAAATGGCCTGACCCGTTTTAGTGTTTTCACCTTTCATCAAAATAAATTTGTGCTTGTAAGCACGCAGATTGATTTTGCCTTCTGAGTATTCTTGAATACAAAGAATGTCTGGATTTTTGTCGTTTATAAATTCGGCAATCAACTCTGGAACGTCGTCTCTTTCAATCCATTTGTACAGATTTAACAGGCGAACATTGTAACTCATTACGGTAAAATCATTGTCAGATTCGGCAATATCGGTGCTAGAAAACTTATAGAATTTGTTGATAAACGTAATTCCCATCAGCAAAACCAACGAAGAAAGCAGGATTTGTCGCTTCATCTGAATTCCCCAATAGACAAAAAAGAGCAGATTGAAGATCAACATTAACGGCAAAACCAATGTCAAAACCGAAAGAAAAGGAAACAGTTTTGGCGCCAGAAATGGTAAAATATAAGCAAGGAAAGTCAACACAGTCAAGACTATGTTGAGCACAAACATTACTTTATTGAACCACGAAAGTTTTTTCATTTATTGGATTTGCTACTAATTTAAACGTGCAGAAAAGCGACTTATTTTCCGGCTCTAAAAAGAAATTCTTTTTCGTCTTTTGTGAGGCTGTCATAACCAGATTGGCTGATTTTGTCTAATATTTCGTCGATTTGCTGTTGCGTTTTGTCTTTTACCACAATTTTACTTACGGTTTTTTCTTTTGGCTGGGTTGGATTTCTGTGTACTTTTTTGAATGGAGTTCCTTTTTTTGGTTTGAAAATATTGGCAAAAAAGTTGATGATATTCGTTATGATCAAACTCAAATCGGTTCCGTTTTGCAATAATTTGATATATAAAAATCCGAAGAATGCACCGCCAAGATGCGCGATGTGTCCGCCCATATTGTTAGTTGGCAATTGGATTAAATCTAAAATTAAAAATACAGCGGCGATGTGCCACAATTTTACGTTTCCAATCAGCAAAAGTCGCAATTGATAAAATGGTGCATAAGTTGCTGAAGCAATAACTACAGCCATAATTGCACCAGACGCTCCGATTAAAACGCCGGTGCCTGCAAATAAAAAGTAAGTCAGAACGAAAATTAATCCAGAGAAAATCGCAGCTAAAAGATATAATCCCAAGAATTGTTTTTGCGTAAAAAATGTTAAGAATAACCTCGCCGCGAAGTTTAAAATTAACAGATTAAAAATCAAATGCAATAATCCTCCGTGGAAAAAAGCATAAGTCAATAAAGTCCAAGGCTTAAAAATCAACTCTGAAGGAGATGAAGAAAGCAACAGCCAATAGTTGACTTGCACTATTGCTTGCGGCGAAAATGCTTCGATCAAAAAATAAATTATCGCAAGACCGATGTTCCAAAAAATTAGCTGGACTTCTATTCCACCCGATTTGTATTGCGATTTTAAATCATCAATAATTCCCATAAATAAAAATTATTAGTTCCAGCGTCTGTCGTTAAATTGATTTTTTTTCCAGTACCACATCATTATGAAACCGATTATGGCACCGCCGATGTGGGCGAAATGAGCAACGTTTCCACCGCTACCAAAAAAAGATCTTCCCGTAACTCCTAAAAATAGATCCAATGCGATAATTCCCGGTACAAAATATTTGGCCTTGATTGGAATTGGAAGAAATATCATCATCAATTCTGCTTTTGGAAACATAAATGCAAATGCCACTAGCAATCCATAAATTGCACCAGAAGCACCAACAGCTGTGCCAGAAAAGGCTCCAATAAATTTGTCGAAGCTAGATTGTCCCATAGCGGAAACCCACTGTGGATTAAACATTCCTTTGTTAAGCAGTTCCATAACTTGTTCTTTAGGAATTCCAGACTGTACTAATGTATTTAAGCCATCTTGAAAGAAATAATAATTCACTCCTGTATGTAAAGCTGCAGCTCCCAATCCGCAAGAAATATAAAAGAATAAAAATTTCTTTCCTCCCCAAAACTGCTCTAACGCTGATCCAAATGAATACAAAGCAAACATATTAAAAACAATATGCATAAGATTTGGCATTGGAGCATGCATGAACATATGCGTAATCAATTGCCAAAATTCAAACTTTGGATTTTCGAAAAAGTATAAAGAAAGGTAATCGTAAGCGGGATTATGAGTTCCAATCTGCGATCCAATAAAAAAGATTACGTTTATAATCAGCAATTGCTTGACTACGGGCGTGATGTTCATCATACTGCGAATTTTTTATCTAAATCTTCAACACGCATTGTGATGAAGGTGGGTTTATGAAAAGGCGAAACATTTGGTTCTTTACAAGCAAAAAGTCCGTTGACAAGGTTTTCTTGTTCTTTTTCGGTCAAATAGGTTCCTGTTTTTACTGCAAGACTTTTTGCCATTGATTTTGCAATCGTATCATTTTGGCTAAAACTGCTTTCCGGAATTCCGTCTTGTAAGTCACTCAATAATTGTTCCAACAGAATTGAAACCTCGCTTTCTGTCACATTGACGGGCAAACCCGAAATTACAACAGAATCTTCATTAATTTCTTCAAAAACAAAACCTGTATTTACTAAAGAAAGTTCTAATTCTGTAATCAAATTAATTTCATTTGAAGAAAAATACAGATTCAACGGAAACAATAATTGCTGGCTTGAAGCTTGATGAACCGTCATATTCGTCAGAAATTGCTCATATAAAACACGCTGATGCGCACGTTGCTGATCGATAATCACCATCCCAGATTTTATTGGGCTGACGATATATTTTTTATGAATTTGATACGTTCTGTGAATTACTTCCTCAATTTCTTTATCGTTAAAAAGCGAGCCTGTCACTTCTTCCGATTCAAATTCGATGTCTTCGATTTGCGTAACGGTTTCGGTATCTTGCTTTAAACCAACGTATAAACTTTCCCAATTTGATGGTTCTGGTTTTTTATACGAAGAAAAACTGCCGCTATTCGATGAACTGCTGTAACTGCTTCCGCCAGAATATGATTTAGACGGAGTTGGATCTGGATTTCCAAACGGATTAAAGTTCGCATCCACCTGAATAATAGGCATTGACGCTTCTTTTCCTTCGTAATCATAAGGCGTATCTAAATTTGAATCTCTGTCAAAATCTAAAACCGGCGCCACATTAAATTGTCCCAAACTATGTTTTACAGCTGAACGCAAAATCGCATACAGCGCATGTTCATCGTCAAATTTGATTTCTGTTTTTGTCGGATGAATATTAATATCGATCGTGTTTGGAGGTACATCTAAGTAAATAAAATAACTTGGTTGCGAACCGTCTTTCAACAATCCTTCATAAGCTGCCATAATTGCGTGGTGCAAATAACCGCTTTTAATGAAACGATCGTTCACGAAAAAGAATTGCTCTCCCCTATTTTTCTTTGCAAATTCGGGCTTGCTTACAAATCCTTGAATTCCAACAATTTCAGTACTTTCTTGAATCGGGACTAATTTTTCATTGGTTTTGCCCGAAAAAATATTCACGATTCGCTGTCTGAAATTAGACTGCGGCAGGTTAAACATCTCGCTCCCGTTGTGATACATCGTGAAATGAATATTGGCGTGCGCCAAAGCTACACGCTGAAATTCATCTAAAATATGGCGATGTTCCACCGTATCAGATTTCAAGAAATTTCTTCGAGCCGGAATATTAAAAAACAGATTTTTAACCGAAAAAGAAGTTCCTTTTGGCAAAACAGCTACATCTTGCGTGATAAATTTGCTTCCTTCGATAACCAATTGTGTGCCCAATTCATCTTGATCTTGGCGCGTCTTCATTTCCACATGCGCAATCGCCGCAATGGAAGCCAAAGCTTCACCGCGGAAACCTTTTGTGCTTAATGAAAACAAATCTTCAGCCAAACGAATCTTTGAAGTCGCATGACGCTCGAAACACAAACGCGAATCGGTAACGCTCATTCCCTTGCCATTGTCAATGACTTGAACCAAGGATTTTCCGGCATCTTTAATGATTAATTTGATATCTGTGGCACCCGCATCCACCGCGTTTTCAAGAAGTTCCTTGACAACGGAAGCGGGTCTTTGCACCACTTCTCCAGCAGCGATTTGGTTGGCAACGTGATCAGGAAGCAATTGGATTATACTCGACATTCTATGAATTTGATTAACTCGCTTCTCTTAAAAAAAGCTTGGGAAACGACTTTCAAAGTTACGGAAATAATGTAACACTTGAAAAATTTGAAATTGCGAAAACCAGAAAGTTTTACACATAAAAAAAGCCTATTTCTAAATTTGAAATAGGCTTCTTAAAATTTATTTTTTAGTTCTTATAAAGAAGATTCCTGTCTTAAATAAGCCATTTTCAAAGCTGCAATTGCCGCTTCGGTTCCTTTGTTTCCGTGAATTCCACCGCTTCTGTCGATTGATTGCTGTTCGTTATTATCTGTCAAAACACAGAAAATTACCGGAACATCAGTTTGAATATTCAAATCTTTAATTCCTTGCGTAACGCCTTCACAAACAAAGTCAAAGTGTTTTGTCTCGCCCTGAATTACACATCCAATCACAATCACAACATCCACTTTTTGAGTTTCAATCATTCTTTTTGCTCCATAAATAAGCTCAAAGCTTCCCGGAACATTCCATCTCACAATATTATTTGGAACCGCATCACAATCTAAAAGAGCTTTTTCTGCACCAGAAAAAAGGCCTTCTGTTATTTTGTCATTCCATTCTGAAACAACAATCCCAAACCGAAAATCTTTCGCGCTTGGGATTGTGTTTTTATCGTATTCTGATAAATTTTTATTAGCTGTAGCCATTATATTTTAGATTTTAGATTTTAGATTTTAGATAACAGTTAAACTGAAATCTGGAATCTGCAGTCTAATTTATTGTGCCAAACCGATCATTGCGTCAACGTTCGATGCTTCAATAGAAGTTGCGTAATTTTCTTTGATTTTTGTAAAATATTTCAAAGCGTCAGCATTTTGTTTCAAAGTTAAAGCCGTTTGTCCAGCTTTCATTAAAAAACGTGGTGTTGTCACGTCGTTTTCATTAACTTCAGAAGCTTTTACATAATATTCTAAAGCTTCTTTTGGTTGGTTCAATTGAGAAAAAGCATCTCCAATTGCACCTTTTGCAAGAGCTGACAAGAATAAATCTTTAGAAGAAAATTTCTCTAAATAATCAATAGCTTCCTTATATTTTTTAGTATTCAAGTAAGCAATTCCTGCGTAATAATTTGCGATGTTTCCAGCGTCAGTTCCTGAATAATCTTCAGCAACTTGAACAAAACCAGGCTGTCCTTCAGAAACTTTCAAAGAAAGCGCGTATAGCGAATATGAAACTTTTGGGTCTTGAGAATCAGTAGCTTCTTGAAAGTGTTTTTGAGCCACGAACATAACGTTTGCCGCTTCGTCTTCTTTTGGTTCAGATACAAATTGTTTGTATCCTAAATATCCAAGCGCACCAAGAGCAATAACTCCGATGAAAATAAAAATACCTTTTTGGTTTTTAGCAACAAACTCTTCGGTTTTTGAAGCACCTTCATCCAAAGAATTGAAAACTCCAGCCGTTGTACTCTCTTGTTCTGAGATGTTATCAATTGGGTCTGGTTCGAATCCTTTTTCTTCTTCAGGTTTTGGAGCTTTATATCCTCTTTTATTATAAGTTGCCATTACTATTTAATTTAGTGAGGTGCAAAAATAAAATTTTTATTCAAAACTAAAAGATGTTTTGTCGTTATTTTTGAATAATTTGCACCCTCTTAAAAAAAAGATTGTAATTTTTCCAAAGTTCTCACTATCAGTTGGGGTTTGCAGATGTATTTAAAAAAAATTTCTTTATTCAATTACAAAAATTTCGCCGAAGCTAGTTTCGAATTTGACAGCAAAATCAATTGTTTTGTTGGAAAAAACGGCATCGGCAAGACAAATGTGCTCGATGCAATCTATCATTTGGCCTATGGAAAAAGCTATTTTAATCCGTTGGCTGTTCAAAATATCAAGCACAATGAAGAGTTTTTCGTAATCGATGGCGAATTTGAAAAAGACGACAGAAACGAACAAATCGTCTGCAGTTTGAAAAAAGGCCAAAAGAAAATATTGAAGCGAAACGGAAAACAATATGATAAGTTTTCTGACCACATTGGGTTTATCCCTTTGGTGATTATTTCTCCCGCCGACCGCGATTTAATTGTGGAAGGAAGCGAAACCAGAAGAAAATTCGTCGATTCTGTGATCTCACAATTGGATTCAAATTATTTGCAAGAATTGATTCAATACCAAAAAATTGTTAGTCAAAGAAATGCGCTTTTGAAGTATTTTGCCTTAAATCACGTTTTTGAAAACACTACCTTAATTATATATAACGAACAGCTTCATCATTTGGGCCATTCAATTTTTGAAAAAAGGAAGCAATTTTTACAAGATTTTATTCCGATTTTTAACAAACATCATCAATCAATAACTGGCAATGCCGAAACCGTACAAATCGTTTATGAAAGTCAGTTGCACTACAACGATTTGATGACTTTATTTGAGGAAACTCTAGGCAAAGATCGTGTGTTACATTACACAAGCACTGGAATTCACAAAGACGATTTATCCTTTGAAATTGACAATCATCCGATTAAAAAATTTGGTTCACAAGGACAGCAAAAGTCATTTTTGATTGCTTTGAAGTTGGCTCAATTTGAATTTGTAAAAAAACAGAGTCAGCAGAATCCTATTTTGCTCTTTGATGATATTTTTGATAAATTGGATGAAACACGCGTTGGAAAAATAATCGAAATGGTAAATAATGATGACTTTGGGCAATTGTTCATTTCTGACACTCACTCTCAGCGAACAGAAAATCTCGTAAAATCAATGCACCAAACTTATAAAGTTTTCCAACTAAGCTAACCGTAGAAACTTCAAAAAAAATAAAAAACTTTTATTATTTAACAATTACTTTCACAAGAAGATCTATTTGTTACATTTACTGTTAAATTCATTCAACAATTGTTGGTAAGCGAATTTTATAAGTAAATCTACAAACAAATGAAGAATTCTGTTGACTATAAAAGATTTGTTCATTTTTCACTATTTATTTTAGTTGTCGCAATCCAGGTTGCGATTATTTTTTTATGGAAAGATCAGAATGAAAGCGAGTCAAAACTAGCGCAGTCCTACAAAAACGCTTCAGAGCGTAATTTGATCTTTGAATATTCTAACCAAGTCGCGAAAAATTATTTTACAGCAGAAAATTCATTTATTGAGTACTTACACGACTACAACCCAAAGTCATTGGAACAGTACCAAAATTCGTTGACCACAATGGTGAAATATTTGGATAGCTTAAGTGCAAACACAAAGTCAAACGAGCAATTTTCTGAGAATGTTGCAGTAAAAAAAAATAAAGAAAAAGAGGTTATCGAACTCCACAAAAAATTGGATATTCTAATAAACTCCAAAACTGATTTTCGTAGAGAAGAAAATTTGAAATCTTTAAAAATTACGCCTTATAATCAGTCCAGCGTGTTGAATTCCATCACGTATGATACGCTGACTAGTAGCGAAAAAAAACCAAAGAAAGGTTTTTTTGGGAGAATTGGTGATGCTGTCGCTGGCAATGCAACTATTGAAAAACAAGAGGTTCAGATCAAAATGCAGATGAAATTTGGAACGATTAATAAATCGGGAACCATCGAAGAGCAGATGACAAATATTTTCAATGCTACAGATCGGTACTACCAAAATGAGTTCAAAAATCTTCGAAAAACATACACAAATTTAAGAAATGTCGACAAGGAACTGCTGAGTATCAACAAGAAAATTTTACAAAATACGCAGGATATTATCTTATTTTATAACCGCTCATCTCATAATCTAGACGAAAAGCAATTCCAAAATTCGGTAACAGATTTGCAAAATAAACGGTCGACAATTTTATATTTAATTGCAATGATGGCTTTCTGCACGTTTTTACTGCTGGCATATTCAATTTACTCCTATTATCACGAGAAAAAATTGGCATTAGCAAAAATTCAAGCCGAAAGAAATGTCGAGTTTAAAAATCGAATCATTGGAATGTTAAGCCATGAAATGCGCTCACCGCTGAATATAATTTCAAATCTTACCCAAAAATTAAATACGAAAAACTTAAACATTGACGAAAACAAAACTTTAAATCTTTTAAATTTTACCTCAAACTCATTACAAATTACGGTGAATCAAGTACTTGATTTTTTTAAAAATGAGAGCTCAGAATTAGTACTTTACAATTCAAAAATTAATTTGAAGGAAGAAATTGACACAATTTTAACCTCCTTGAAATCACTCGCATCGGCAAAGAATATTGATTTAATCAAACAAATTGACCCTTCGCTTGAAACTGAAGTTTGGGCAGATTACGGAAAGATCCACCAACTCTTCTATAATCTGATCGGAAACGCTTTAAAATTTACAAATAAAGGAAAAATTGATGTTCAAGCGAAACTAAAAGTTGTCGGAGAAAAATTCAAGTTAAATATCAAAATAAAAGATACCGGCGTAGGAATTCCGCCAGAAGACATTGACAAGGTTTTTGACAAATATTATCAAAGTTCGAATTTCAAAGAACAGATTAGTTTTGGCGCCGGCCTGGGACTCAATTTATGCAAGGAAATTGTAGAGCTTCATGGTGGCAATATTGAAGTCAAAAGCATATTGAATGAAGGCACCGAGGTATCGTTTTATCTTTTTCTAGAACGCATTGAAAATAAAAAGTCAACTCAAACGAAACTTATTTCGAAGTTTAATTCTGATTTAAAAAAGGTAGCAATTGTGGACGATGACATTTTGGTGACAACAATTTTAAAAAAAATGTTTCAAAAAATAAATTTTGATACCATCATCTTTAATTCCGGTGAAGAAATCTTAGATTATCTAAAAACAGAAAGTGCAGACTTGATCATTTCTGACCTCCAAATTGGGAATTATTCTGGCGTTCAACTCATTCGGGAAATTAAAGCATTCAACAACTTAAATTCAAAAATTCCGATTATTGCAATTACTGGCGATGCCAATATTAGCAAAGTCGATTCAAAGTCAATTGGCGCGAATGAAATTTTAATTAAACCTGTTGACAAAGAGGAGCTTTACAGCAAAGTCTTTGACTTAATGAAATGATAATTACCAATTAATTAGCTATTTTAAGCCAAAATTCTCATGATAAATCAGTAATATTGTTACTCCTTAAATCGCAGAATTTTAAAATTTAAATTAGAATGGTTTCCCAAAAAATAATTCAGTTTCTCAAAGATATTAAGCTAAATAATGATCGGGAATGGTTTCACGATAATAAAGCATACTACGAAGAATATAAAAAAGAATATTCAAAATTAATTCTAGAATTTCTCGACGAAATGATTCCAATGGATGATTCGCTTCGACATTTAGAAGTCAAAGATTGTTCGTTTCGAATTGCCCGAGACATTCGTTTTTCAAAAGACAAAACGCCTTACAAAACACACATGGGAATTTGGCTTTCGGGCGGTACAAAAAACACCAATTTACCTGGATATTACATTCATATTGAGCCTGGAAAAAGTTTCATCGGCGGTGGCGTTTGGTGGCCTGACAATAATGATTTGAAGAAAATCAGGAAGGAAATTGCATATTTTTATGAAGATTTGGAAGAAATTCTAGACGATAAAAAATTCAAAAAAGAATTTGGCACTTTTGAAAGAACGGAAACAAATTCGTTAAAAACCTCTCCAAAAGATTACGAAAAAGATCACGTTGCCATTGAATATCTAAAACTAAAAAGCTTCACGGCTGTACAAAATATCGACGATAAACTGCTGACCGATAAAAATTTCGTGAAGATAATTTCAGAAAAACTAATCGCTTTAAAGCCTTTAAACGAGTTTTTGACACGCGCGCTCACGACCGAAGATTAATTATGATTTCAAAAAGGTTTAAAGTACTTTTGTCATTCAAATTTATCAGCTTATTCAATGGAAATCATCGAGAATTTTTCGCTTAAAAAACACAATACTTTTGGCATTGAAGCCACTGCAAAACAATTTGTATCTGTTCATTCTGTTGAAGAATTGAAGCAAGTTTTACAGGAAAACACTTCGCAGAAAAAATTTATTTTGGGTGGCGGAAGCAATATGCTTTTGACCCAAAACATTGATGCCTTAGTAATTCACGTGGATTTGAAAGGAAAGAAAATCGTGGAACAAAACGATGATTTTGTTTTAGTGGAAGCAAAGGCTGGAGAAAATTGGCATGAATTTGTACTCTATACAATTGGGCAAGATTTTGGCGGACTCGAAAACATGTCGCTGATTCCTGGAAATGTTGGCACGACACCCATCCAAAATATTGGCGCTTACGGAACGGAAATTAAAGACACGTTTATTTCTTGCGAAGCGATTAATATCCACACGCTTGAAACTAAAAAATTCACGAAAGAAGAGTGTAAATTTGGCTATCGCGAAAGTATCTTTAAACACGAATTTAAAGACCAATATATCATCACTTCAGTAGTTTTCAAACTGACAAAACAGCAACACAAAATCAATATTTCTTATGGAGATATTGCGGCTGAACTGACAAAAAAAGAAATTGTTGTTCCTACATTAATTGATGTTAGCAATGCAATCATCGCAATTCGCCAGAGCAAATTGCCCGATCCAAAAGAGCTGGGAAACAGCGGTAGTTTTTTCAAAAACCCGATTATCCCGAAGAGTGATTTTGAAAACATCCAACTTTTGCATCCAGAAATGCCGAGTTATTCTGTTTCAGAAACAGAAGTTAAAGTTCCAGCGGGATGGCTTATTGAAAAAGCTGGCTTTAAAGGAAAACGCTTTGGTGACGCAGGAATTCATAAAAATCAAGCCTTGGTTTTGGTAAATTATGGAAACGCAACTGGCCAAGAAATACTAAACGTTTCAAAAGATATTCAAAAAACGGTTAAAGACCTTTTTGATATTAAAATTGAAGCAGAAGTAAATGTAATTTAAGGTTTGGCGGTAGGTTTTAAACCAAATTTTACAATAAAAAACATGGAACAATTCCAAATTAACAAGTCAGAACTTGAAAAAAAGGGATTTTCAATAATTGATTCTGTTTACTCTGAAGAGGAAATTAATTCGATTTTAAACTTTATTGAAAGTCAAGATTCTTCGAGTCCAACTTTTAGAAAATCTGAAGATTTATTTGCGATAAGACAATTCATAAAAGATTTTCCGGAAATTAAAAGGTTGGTTTTCAACGAAAAACTAAAATCAATTATTTCGTCAATCGCTGGCGAAGATTTTTTTATTGTAAAATCAATTTATTTTGACAAACCTGAAACTTCAAATTGGTTTGTCGCCTACCATCAAGATTTGACAATTTCTGTTGATAACAAAGAAAACATCGAAGGATTTGGACCTTGGACCACAAAACACAATCAGTTTGCGGTTCAGCCGCCGTTAGAATTTTTAGAAAATATTTTCACGATAAGAATCCATCTTGATGAAACTGATGAAAATAACGGAGCCTTGAAAGTTGTTGATGAATCACATTCAAAACAGGTTTACCGCCCTGAAACTATTGATTGGAACATCGAAAAAGAAAGCTTTTGCAGTGTAAAATCTGGCGGAATTATGCTGATGAAACCTTTACTACTTCACGGATCAAACAGAACATCCAACCAAAAAAGACGTCGTGTAATTCATATCGAATTTTCAAATATGTCTTTACCAAACCAAATTAATTGGTCAGAATTTGCAGAAATTTAGAATTAAATTTAAAACATAATTTCTTTAAAAAGGTTTAAAAATCAATTCACTTTTTTTTCTTAATTTTATTTGGAAATGACAATTGAAATTAAACTTTTCGATTGTACCTTTGCACACATTTTTTTAAGAACACCAAGCCTATATGTTGACCATTATTTTTTATGCATTTATCGGAGTTATAGCCATTCAACTATTCTATTATATCATAGTTTTTGGAAAATTTTCTTTCGGGAAACCGCAAAAAAGCACTCCAAAAAGAATTCCGATTTCTGTGATTGTCTGCGCTAAAAATGAGGAAGAAAATGTTAGGAAATTTGTTCCGCTTTTGGCTCAGCAAGATTATCCTGATTATGAAATTATCTTGATTGACGATGCTTCAAGCGATTCAACTTTAGATATTTTTGAAGAATTTGAAAAACAATATTCCAATGTTCGTTTAGTAAAAGTTGAAAATAACGAGGCGTTTTGGGGAAATAAAAAATTTGCGTTGACCTTAGGAATTAAAGCTGCCAAAAACGAATATTTGCTTTTTACCGATGCCGACTGTTATCCATCATCAAATCAATGGATTAAAGAAATGAGCTCGCAGTTTACGATGAGCAAAACGATTATTTTAGGTTATGGAGCTTATGAAAAAGTAACAAAATCTTTCTTGAACAAAATCATCCGTTTTGAAACAATGCTGACTGCGGTTCAATATTTTTCTTGGACAAAAATGAAACATCCTTATATGGGCGTTGGACGAAATTTGGCTTATAAAAAAGAAGAATTTTTCAATGTAAATGGTTTTATTGACCACATGAAGATCCGTTCTGGAGATGACGATTTGTTTATCAATCAAGCTTCTAACAAAAAAAATACGACGATTAGTTTTACACCAGATAGCTTTACTTTTTCTGAACCAAAAAAGACTTTTAAGGAATGGTTTGACCAAAAAAGACGTCACGTTTCAACCGCTACATTCTACAAATCTTTTGACAGAATGCAGTTGGCGGTTTTCTTTTTGACGCAGTTTCTATTTATTTTACTAGCGATAATTTTGATAGCTTTTCAATTTAATTGGATGATTATCGTTCCGATGGTTGCGGGAAGATACATTTTCACTTGGATTTCTCTTGGCTATGCTTCAAATAAATTACGCGAAAAAGACGTTATGTATTGGTATCCGATAATCGAAATCGTGCTTATTTTCACGCAATTGAATATCTTTATCACTAATCTTTTTTCAAAACCCGTACATTGGAAATAAAAAAGCAAATAGAGAAAGCGAAAGTTGGCGACCAAGTTGCATTCACTTCTCTTTTGGATTATTACTGGAACGAAGTCTATGGTTTTATGCTCAAACGCACTGAAAATGAAACAGATGCAGAAGACATTACGATAGAAACTTTCGCAAAAGCTTTTGACAAAATCGCCACTTACAATCCAGAATTTCAGTTTAATACTTGGCTGATTGCAATTGCAAAAAATGTGCACATCGATATGCTTCGCAAGAAGAAATCAAAACTTTTTGTTGACATTACAGACGAAGAAGATAATCAGGCTTATAATGTAGCCGACAGTTCGCCATCACCTGAAGATAAGCTTATTACCGAACAAAACCTTTCGCGACTTTTGCAATGCATAAAAGAGTTAAAACCTCATTATCAAGAAGTTATACAGCTTCGTTATTTCCAAGAACTTAGTTATCAGGAAATTTCAGAACAGCTTCAAGAACCTTTGAGCAATGTAAAAATAAAACTGCTTCGGGCAAAAAAACTTTTAGCGGAAATCATTCATAACCGACGTTAAAATGAGGTTTCTTTTGTAAATAACAATTTGTAACTTTACTTGTTTAACTCCAAATTAGCAAGTCATGATGCAAAAACTACACTATTTTATTTTTTTCGTTCTTTTATCTACCAGCTTAAAAGCACAATTTACGACACCAAATACTGGAGTCACCTGGAATTTAACCGATTTGGTAACAAATGCCCCTTCGACTATTTCTTTTTCTGGCGGAATTTATACGCTATCGCAAAACTTGACAATTGCGCCAAATGACAATTTGCTGATTAATTCTGACGCGACAATTAATATCAATGCTGACGTTCAAATAATTGTTCAAGGAAACTTGACCGCAGATTCAAACGCCATTTTAATTACAGCAACAAATCCTGCGACTCCTTATAATAGTATTATTTTTGAAACGGGTTCAAGCGGATTTATGAGAAACACAACTATAAATTATGGCAAAGGAATTCGCCTTTCTACAGGAGATTTTGAAATGCAATCTTGCTCGATGTCGTATCACATTCCTGGCTCTACCACAAGTTCTGCCATTAATTTCTCTACCGGAAGCCCAATAATCAACAACTCAACTTTTACTTTTAATAATTATCCTGCATTTAGTTCTGGCGCAAATCAAGAAACGTCGCCAACATTAAGCAACAATTATCTTTTTAAAAACAACCAGTCGAATACCAACCGACCGCAGATAAATATGGGTCCGAGTGGTGCAGACACTTTACGAATCGTTGGCAACACAATTATTGGTGATCCAACAAAAATTATGGTTGGAGGAATTGCAGCTTCTAGCTTACTTGGAAATCCTAATAAAGTCATTATTGACGGAAATACAATCAGAGACAATCGATATGGAATCACCGTTGTTGGCGCAAATTCTTCAGGTTTTATTCGTAATAATATCATAGAAGACAATGATACTCAAAACTCTCCAAATCTTGGCGGTAGCGGCATATCGCTCAGTGCTTCGGGCGCTTCAACCATGAATATCATTGCTACTAATAACCAAATCAGGAGAAACCTCTGGGGAATTACCGTTATTGGAACAGCTCGAATAAACTTGGGCGACGGCACGGATAATCCGGGTGGAAATGTTTTTGCGGACAATGGAAATGGCGGCCAAACTTATGCACTTTTCAACAACACGGCCTTACCGATAATGGCGATGAATAATTGCTGGATCGAAGGGACAACATTAACTTCAACAACCGTCGAAAACGTTATCAGTCATCAAGTTGATGATGCAAATTTAGGATTGGTAACTTTTAACCCTTTTGGATGCGATACTTTGTCGACACCGAATTTCGCCATTTTAAAACCTAAGATTTATCCAAATCCGAGCAATGGAATTTTAAATATTTTAATGCCTGAGAACGGAACCGCATCTGTTTGTGCAATCAACGGAATGTTTGTCCAAAAAATTAATTTATCCGAAGGAAATAACACTCTAAATTTAAACTTAGCTTCAGGTATTTACATTTTGAAAACAGAAACTTCTAAAGGAAATTTCAATCAAAAAATAGTCATTCGATAAAAATTAGATTTGTAAGAATTTAAGGAAGGCTCGACGTAGCATACCTTTTTTGTTTACTATGAAATTTATTACAAAATATTTTAAAAGTTTTTAGCTTTTCGCATACTACACTTTTTATATTTTACGTTATATGTTAAAATAGCAAGCTTATGACAATATATTTACGCAACTTTTAAACTATGTATTATGTCAAACCTAAATGTTTTTAACCAAAGCTGGAACGAAATTGTCTTCGAAGGAAGAAATAAAGAATATGGCGCTTTCCAGTTGCGCCAAGAAAATCCAAGAACAACTTTAAAAGCTTTGTTTTTTGGAACAATGATTGTTGCGTCATTAGTGAGCATTCCCCTAATTTCAAATTTACTAAAAGGCGAAGTTGCTGGAGTAGTTCCAGAGACTTATGAGTTGCCGAAAGTTGTTCCTGTAATTTTTGAAAAGCTTCCGGAAGTGAAACCAGAAGAAAAGGCGGCAGAGGCACAACCAGAAAAATCTTCGGCGAAAGAAACAAAATTTGTAAACACAACAATTACCGATAAGCCAACAACAACGACTGAATTGCCTGTCTTGGATTTAGACAAACCAATAAAGACTGGCGCTGTTGACAACGCTGGAGATAACCAGGGTGCAGTGACTTTAGGCCAAGGAGCGCTTGATGGAACTGGGAAAAAACCGGTAGATAAAATCAATGATAATGCTGATTCTGGCGGAGGCAATATTGTAAATAATATTGGATTAGATTCAAGTCCGGAGTTTCCTGGAGGTTTGAAACGTTTTTCGGAAGCTTTTGTGAGCAAATTTAAAACTCCAGATTTATCAGAAGCAATGACGATGAAAATCTTTGTGTCGTTTGTTGTGGAAACTGATGGTTCGCTGTCAAATATTAAAGTGGCGAGAGACCCAGGATATGGCCTTGGAAACGAAGCTATCCGCGCGCTGAAAGCCATTAAAACCAAATGGAAACCGGGCATTCAGAACGGAAAAGCGGTTAGAGTTTCTTATAATTTACCAATCAGTGTGGTTTTAAAAAGTTAAGTATTTTCCAGATTTAAGTTAGTTTATAAATCCTGTGGAGCTTTTGCTTTGCAGGATTTTTTTGCAAAGATGAGTCTGCGCAATATTGGTCCAAAAGATTACAAAAATGCAAATGGTTTTTCCCCTAGCCCCGATTGCAGGGGAAATCCTTTTTTATTTTTTCTTTAAAAATAAAAAAGATTGTACCTGAAAGCGGGAAAATGGATGGCTAAAATTCATTGGCCATTCGTTTCAAAAAAATTAAAAAATCGAGCGGTTTTCGCTAACACGACATTAACGTATTTAATAAAAACATTGCTTATCTTTGCGGCTTGAAATCGAGACTATGGAAACTGTTTTAGATACTGCTGTTTTGCCTACCGGAAAGCCTAAATGGCTGAAAGTGAATCTACCTATTGGCCAAAAATATA
>Ga0265780_10001579_pt1 | contig 31764 bp, 48 predicted proteins | sample P1T30metagenome_FD_192432 | JGI IMG/M metagenome (GOLD analysis project Ga0265780, IMG submission 192432) | Plant litter microbial communities from East Loma Ridge, Irvine, California - P1 T30 | ecosystem: Environmental > Terrestrial > Plant litter > Unclassified | place: USA: California... | reverse complement strand
GACAGTGCTCAAGCTCCTATATTCCTTCAGCTATATCTTTCCTGAGACTAGCGTTGCATCGTTATCAGTCCTCCCTCGGCTACAGTCGTCCGAGTTTTTCCGGCGCAGGAATATAGTTTAGCCAGATCTCCGACGCGCTAAACGACATGAGTTTTTCCCAAACCCCGCCCACAGTTCAGCCTGTTGATACCGCAACTCAACACATCTATGGCAAGAGTGCGACCGAGACAGATGTGATCCGCCAGAAATCAAGCGCACTTACGCAATATGGCTGAAGACCCCCAAAAGAGAGCCTCAAGGGCGTGCGATGTGAGTTACGCTCCTGCACCCTCACAGAGGCAGACTAACCAAAGCAGGCATGCAAAGCGTGAGTGATAACCATAGAGCGGGAGATGAATGCCTGACACATCCTTGACAGAAAACGTGTCAAATGTGAGAGTGTGTCAGCTCATCGAGAGGGCCAGCAAAGCTGCAAGGGATGTCAGGAAATTGGACAACACTGCTTGTTTGAAGCTCCCGTCCGTAGAAGGTGCGTCCTCACTTGGCATCAGCCTAGTTGAGTCAGAGGTCACTCTATCGCACTCAATACTCATCATTGCAACAGGGGACCAGCAATCGGTTTCAAGAGAAAAAGACGATCCGGCTTCTCGGTTGGTCCTGCGCACGAGACACACTCAGCGTCTTCTCCACCGCCTCGGGCTGTGGCTAGCTCACGGCCCAGAGAGACCACCCCGATACAACCCGGGGAGCATCTGACTGTCAGCTCAAGTCGATTTCCAACGCCAGACTACACCCTGCACGAAATGCAAGCAGGTCCCAGGTCCTCAATGAACCGCGATGCTCCACTTTTGGGTCTACCAAGGCCAATGGTCGACGAGCTTCTCACTGCATATTTCACACATGTCCATGTGAGAGAGTCCCTTCAATGAGTCTGCATGCGCTTATCAAATAGAACGTGTGGCCCCTGATATACAAACCCGCATTCACACCATATAACGTCTCTCCTCTTCTTCTCTGCTCCATGCTGGCAATCTCGGCCTGCGTCTCACCACCCTCGTCTGCCAGCGGCTTCGACGCTCGAAAACTCTACCGAATGGCAGAGTCGATTCTCCATCGCTCCGGAGGCGGACCCCGTATCGACGTTGTCCAGGCATTGATTCTGCTAAGTCTGACGCAGACAGGTTGCGGCGATAAAGGGGCTGCCTTCATATGTGCTAGTCGCGCCGTAGGCATGATACTCAACATGGGATTGAACCTGGCTAGGGTCTCCGACATCTCGACTGTAAGTTTTCCGTATGTACTTCTTAAGTGAGGCTCAATAAACAGGTCGAAGCGCAGATCCGGTCCCGAGTATTCTGGAATTGCTATGTGTTGGACAAATCGCTTTCAGAAGAGACCGGGCGATCATACCTTCTACCATACCGACGGTGCTCCACACCCTTTCCGAGTTTGGACGAGGTGGACGAGCTGGAAGTTTGGCCACCAGTATCAACATCTTCGGCTCCGCTACCACGCTGCGTCTCCCGTCTAACTCCACGTAGGGGCCACGTCATATCGTGTTTTATATGGACCTGCCGATTGGCCATGGTTGTCGAGGATATCCTGGATCTTGACTCGGTGAGCGTAACAGGACAGTGTGATTGGGATCGTCAATTTCGCGATAGCGGTCTTGCAAGAAGGGGCAATCACGATGAGGCGCACGAGGCTTTGCGAATCGAGGAGCAGTTGAATCGCTGGAAAGAAATGCTTCCTGTTCATCTTACGCCGGACGACCCTCTATCGCCTCTGCCTCATGTCTCCATTGGTCTGGCAGTAGGTCATCATACAAGCATACTGTCTTGCGATGGACCATTGATGGCATGCAGTGGCACGCAACAGCTACAATAATGCTGCACTCTCGATTCGTGGTTCGCATGCCGTCTGATACGTCTCTACCCGCTGAGCAGTCGCATCGCGCGGCCCGTGCTCACAAGATCTGCTCTGATGCGGCCAGACAGACAGTCGACATACTTCGCTCGCTCGACAAATTTGGACTTCTCGAGCAAATCAGCTCGGATGCGATACATATACTATCTTTGGCCACATTGTTTGATGGTGAGTCACACACAGCTGTGGCTGTCAAAATCACTCACATTAGCTTTCGACATGACAAATACCGACACCGATGTGGCTGCACGCGCGAAAGAAGATTTCACCCAGTGCTGCGCCTGGCTACGTCACTTCTCAAGCATGTGGCCAGCTGCATCCGCTCACAAGCTTTTCTTTGAAGCTGGTAAGAACTGATTTTCCGGAACTGATTCCTGTCAATAGCTGATACCGTAAAACAGTGGTACAAGGAGGTTTACAGCTCGCCGACCCAGAGGCAGGCAATGAAGACCGAGCATCTCCACTACGTCACACAGCTTCACTCTCTTCGCCTTCTCTGACTGGAGGTCTGCAAGCCGTTCGTCGCCATTTATCGGTCTCGGAACCTTCAAACTTGGCCGGAACCGATTCGTCCTCGGCTGGTGTTGGTGGAATGTTGCAGATACCGCATTTTTTCTGGAATCAGCTATCGACAGCCGCAAACACAAGCGGAATCGGAAGCGCTACCGACCCGGTCGGCCAAGACTTGGCATGGGACGACATGTTCAATTTTGAAGACACCACCATCACAAGCAGTGCTAATGGTGGGCTGCAATGGGGTTCCTATGCCTCAGGTCTTACAGCTGGCAATCCCCGCTTGGTTGCTTCGCTCGACCCACTGCCTTGGTCTGTCCCCATAAACACAGGGGTTCCATATCCGCCGAACTCGTTTCCGCAAGGCCTCGGCGTATCGGCCGAGATCCAATCCGACCAGGCTGCTATTTCCTCTGCTTTAATAAACTTCATAGCCGATATGACCAGAACAAAATCCCCAAAACAGAATCAATGAATATTGTGTTGTAGGTATGCACGTAGGGCTGCTGCCGAGATCGGCCTACTACAGTACGCCGCCTCACGTCATAACAACGTATTCCCGAGTCATGCTGCCATCGGTGGGACGACGATAATGCATGAAAGCGGAGGGCTTAAAAAAGGGATGATTCGCCTTACTTTTTATCTCAGATGTAAACACTAAATCTGGTATCTCCTACAACTATTCCTCAAGAGTCTCTACCGGGTGTACTTTCACTGGAGTTGCTGCTCCATCGTTCTTCTTGTCTCTCTCATCCGCGGCGACGCCGATGGAGATGGCGGCCACTTCTGCATCCCAATCATGCGTAAGCGGTCCCGTGAAGAATGTCTTGCCTCCGATCTTTGGGAAGAACCACCATGCAATTGCAAATACCCAAACACCAGCCATGACCACAATCGCGTAGTTCATTGATTTAGCGTCAGGGTTGATATCTCCTGGGCTTCAAGATCAGTACTTCCCGCTTGCGATTTGGTCCCAAAGCGATCGGTATCGGAGTACTTACAAGCAGAAAATTACGAGTGCGACAGTCATCCAGGTCACCGCGATTGCTGCAATCGGTCGAGAAAGTTTTCCGCAATGCCACGGACCTCTGACAAACCGCTTGGGCCAAATCAATCGGCTGGTGATGGGTATACAGTATGCGACGTAAGGCCCGAGAATCGCCAGCGTGAAAATTGCACTGTGTCGTCAGAAGTTGGCGGACTTAAGGGAAAGATCCTACTTGATGGCGGATTCATTGATAGGATCGGCGAAGCCAAGGAGGCCAAGGGGAATGGCGCATCCGACGACGAGCCAAACTGCTCGAACCGGTGTCTGGTTTTTTTCATTGACGTGAGAGAAGAAATTGGAAAAGGGAAGGGCTCCATCTCTGGCGAATGCCCATGCCTGACGGCTGGACGGCAATACTAGCGAAGCCGTCATCGACACTTGAGCGAGACACATGAAGCTCCAGAGAACCAGGGATCCTTTAGTACCGAATGCTTGAAGGTAGATGTAAGCCAGTGGTTGTCCGATCGCCGAGTCATTGATAGCCGCAACGTCGGTGCCCATAGTGAGAGCGATGATGATCAGGATGACCGTACCAAGTATCCCAGCACTACCTATTGCACCAACTATGGCGTTTCTGAGTGAGTATCAGCGCTTGCACTACAAGTCATCCAAAGGTGAAACCAGCATCCCGAGGGGCAATGCGCACTCACGGAACAGCGAAAGCGGCGTTGCTGGCCTCTTCCGATATCGAGACTGCGCAGTCGAAACTGCAGATCGTCCATACAGGCGCCAAAAAGCTGAGGATAAATGCGAAGCCAGACGGCCATCCGGTCAGATTGGTCCAGCCACCGAAAGTGAATTGCGCAGTGTTGAGTTGGGTTCGACGTGCAATAGGCAGGCCGATTATTGTGACCAGTGCCAGAGCGATATTGAGGATAACACTGGGGGTTTGTAATCGGGCGAACGCAGTTGTGAAAAAAGCGCAATAGATACCGCAAAATAAGAGAATTCCACAGTATAGACCAAATTTGGCGTAGACAGTGACCGTGAAGCCGAGGTCTTGTAAGGAGGCTGCAGCGAAGAAGATACCTGAACAAGCCCAAGCCAAAGATGAGACGGCAGAGACATTTCCGAGAAACGAATTGTCTGTCATCGTGAGTCGCGCCCAGGTTAAAAGACAAAAACGATGAACGTACAGCCAACTAACCAGGCGAGAAAATTGCGATATTCGGGGTCTGCTAGGCGATGCGTCCAGAAGTAGAGGCCTGAATTGTCAGTGTCGCCCAAAATCAGGCCAAACGTATGCGTACCTCCTGAAGTAGGCATTGCGCTAGCTAGTTCACCCTGAACGCACGTCAAAATGCATCCCACAAATGCAGCCAGACTCACCATTGCAAGTCCGATGAACATGATGAGGAAGGATGACAGCGCCCAGCCCCATATCATGGACACTGGCCCTCCATAGGGTAGATTGTAGATGATGGTAGACGCAATTGATGGGATGACACCCCTAAGATAGATCAGCTCGACCAATTGCATATCAGGGGGTGGCCACGTACATGATGGAGAAGGCGACACCAAAAGTCTCGAGAGAGCTAAAGTTCCTCTTAAGTTCGGGTCGGTATCCAAGGTCGGCCAGTCGCGAGTTGTCTCGAATAGATCCAGTCCCATCGTTTTCGGGGTAAATGTTGTTCTTGGAAGCGGAAGGCACGCATGAAGTAGCTGGTGATGACTCTACGGGAGTGCTCGTCTGGTAGTCTCTCATACTACCAATACTCAATATTCGGTTGGTTTGTTATTAGCGTATTGTCTACGCCCAAATGATTCAGTGTTTGTCGGGAAAGGCTTCAAGCATGGGATTGTGTGCTCTGACTTAAGACAAAGAGCTCACATATCTCTCTGGTGACATGAGTAGGTGTACTAGAGAAGTGCGTATATGCAAGCGAAGGAAGGAGATAGGGAAGATAAGGCAGTGTGGGGGCGGGCGGTAAATGTGGAGACGCAGCTTGTGGGTAACGGCTATTCTTTCGATATGGGGAATATCCAGATTTTCCGGAAGATCCGCGGAAGAGGGCAAAAACACCCCAAGGGGAAAATTCAGAGATTTGCCTGAAGTTCCCCGCCAGGCAATTATCAGGCTCTTTCGATTAGAGGTTCTGCCTGTTCTCTGCGGACACAGCAGTATAGCGCCTATCTATCATAGGGCTTGTTCGGCGACGGCCAGGCGATAAGCTACATAAGGCTCAATGCCTAGTCATGGACATCCTTCATCTCGCCTCCTACACGACGTGCTTCGCACATAGATCTATACAATCGACATGGTCTCACTCTCGTCAACAAGAAACATACCGCCTAGCCTCGCACACCCTCTTGATCCCCTAACTGCGTCCGAGATTCGACAAGCCGTTTCAGCTCTTCGATCATATGTGAAGTCATGTCTCGAGGCTAACGAGAAAGTCGAGAAGATACTCTTCAACTCGATATCGTTAAAAGAGCCAAACAAGTACTCCGTCTTGCTATGGGCTGGTACATTCAGTGAGAAGGAAATCAGAGCTACTGAAGCGCTTGTTGAGCCTCTAGTCAGACAGGCAGAGGTACGTATTTCAACCCAACCCCAGCTGAGGTGCGTAAATCTGACGACTCGCTCAGGTCCACTTGATAGACCCGGTTTTGGGCAAAAGCTACGAGGCAGTGGTCAATCTGCCATCAAATATACCGGAGCAGCCCAAGGTCGTGCCCAATGTCTGTAGTTGGAAGGGTATCGAAGGGCTTTTACAGCCGTCTTTGCAGCCCGAAGAGCTTCTCTGGGCTGAGGAGGTTTGTAAGAAAGATGCCAAGGTCAAGGCGGCTTGCGATGCGGTTGGCATCGCACAGGACTCTATCGCTGTAGATGGTGAGTCAATTGCGACTAGCTTGCCATGATGAATTCTGCTGAGTCGCCGAGGATGGTGTATAGGCAACGATGAGCGCTTTCCCGGTCGAAGATTGCAGCAATGCTTTGTTTTCGCGAGGCTTCGTCCCAATGACAATCTCTACGCACACCCTTGCGATTTTGTGCCCGTGATCGACTCGCACACGGGCGAAGTCCTTGCGGTGGACTACCCTCCCACGAATTCAGCGCCCCAGGAAGCGGCCCCACCCAGTTCAGCCAAGGCATACGAGACCAGCGACAAACGAGCACCGTTTGCACCTCCCATGGCACCCCATAATTATCTTCCTGAGCAGATCATGATCGACGAGCCTGATTTCAAGCTCCGAGATACTCTGAAGCCTCTCCACGTGATCCAGCCGGAAGGTGTGAGCTACAAGATGGAAGGGCGATTGTTACAATGGCAGAATTGGAGCATTCACGTCGGCTTTTCGTACCGGTGAGCTTCTTATTCCCGATCACTATGCGACTTTGCGACCCACCCATGCTGACCCCATCGACAGGGAAGGCCTCATTCTATCAAATATCACATACGATGACAGCGAGAAAGGAACTCGGCCTCTATTCTATCGTCTATCCGTCGCCGAGATGGTTGTCCCATATGCCAAGACCATTTATCCCCACCACCGTAAACATGCTTTCGATACCGGGGAGTATGGCATCGGAGCTCTCGCGAACTCTTTGGCTCTTGGATGCGACTGTTTGGGTAGTATAACGTATCTCGACGCCGACTTCGTGACCAGAAGTGGAGGTATCGAGACCATCAAGTCTGCCATCTGTATACAGTCAGTTCTTTGATCCCGGTCTCTTCCTAAAGCTGACGCATCGCCAGTGAAGAGGACGCAGGCATATTGCACAAACACACCGATTTCAGAGATATGCGAGTCCACGTCGCTCGTAATCGAAAACTCGTTATCTCGTCCATCTGCACCGTGGCCAACTATGAGTATGGTTTTTACTTCAACTTTGCCCTGGATGGCTCTATCGAGCTCGAGGTGAAAGCGACTGGTATCGTCAACGCTTACTGTTTAAAGCCAGACGAGCCCCTAGACTCGGCCCACGAAGTATATGTCGCGCCAAGGATTGCAGCTCAGCATCATCAACATCTGTTTTCTTATCGTGTAGATCCAATGATCGACGGTCTTCAGAACCAAGTCGTCCAAGTTGACATCGACGTTGACGAGGCGCCTGTGGGCTCTGACTCTAATTTCTACGGCAATGGGTTCTGCACCTTGAAAAAAGTCTACGAGACAGCCAAAGGCGCAGTGGCAGATTACGACGCATCGAAATGCCGATCTTGGGTTATCGAGAACCCGAACAAGCAGCATTACTGCAGCGGAGGCAACGTCGGGTACAAAATCAGTAGGCCGTTCTGCTTTCGATACAAGAAGTACGCTGAATGTGCGAAGTGTCGAAGGATATGCCACCGATGCTCGCTAAGCCCGGATCCCTGGTCTATAACAGAGCACCTTTTGCCCGACATAATGTAAGCTCTTACCGAGACAGGTGAACCTGCTATTACTGATGTTATCAGATGTTTGTCACCCCATACGATCAAGACGAGATCTTCCCATCCGACATCCACATCAATCAAAATCTTGGAGGGGAGGACTTTGGTCTTCAGAAGTGGGTCAACAGGGACGAGAACGTTCGCAACACCGATATCGTTTGCTGGCCATGTTTTGGAGTAACCCATATCTCCCGACCTGAAGACTGGCCAATCATGCCGGTCGAGATCCTTCGTGTACACATGAAGCCCTCGGGGTTCTTCGACGTAAGTATAACATCACTATAGCGCTTCTAACGTTGGCTGACGGTCAGCGGAATCCCGGATTGGATGTTCCAAGCAAAGCTGATAAACAATCACGTCATGCGGTAGAGGCTTTTGCATCTTTGTCTGTCAACGTCAATGGCGATGGTCGTACTAGCGAATATGGCTCGGACGACCAGGTTCGCGAGACGGTGAATGGAGAAGTCAGAATGGACGCCAATCGAGTGAACGGGAACGCAGGTCATGTGAACGGGAACCGCAACCAGTGTTGTAGCCTCTGATTATTCTCGCTGGTGTGTTTTTGCACGATGCATCGTGTCTCACCTGGCTACTGGGTTATACATCATACACCTTCGAATGGGTGTCAACCAAAGTGGTGGGGACTGATCAACCCGCCTGATTTCATGCCGAGCAGACGTAATTCGCAATATCGTTTTTGCCGATGGTGATGTTGTGGCATTGAAACGAGCTGTCTATGCGTACCCTTTTGTTGTAAATTTGATCATGTTGACTGTTTGAGTCAATACTACATGAGCAGTCGTCAGGCTACGGACATCTAAGTAGAGATTCTCGCGAATCACCACTTATACGGTCACTCCACTTACCCAATCGACCGATTCGCAATCAATAATGACTGTTGCGTTCTACGTATTGATTGCTTCGCCTGGATCCCCCTTCTTTAAATCCCGCCTCTTCTAGCAGCTTGGTTCGATGGTCCTGAGAAGTGATGCCAGCCAACGGATCTTATTGAGAAGGCTATACCACACAGGCCCGGGTTGGGCGCGACGGAACCGCCTCGAATCGGACGGGACATAAACACTTGGCACCGGGACATCCGTCCTTTTTCGCCGCAATAACCACCCGAAGCCAATCCGGCCCGCTTCAACCTGCCTCCCATATTCAGAGCTAATATGAATAGACGGAAAGATGTCATCAAGGCCTCAGATCACCTCTACGCGCAACACGCATGGACATGCCGTCTAACCCAATCCTACCCGGTTTCAATCCCGATCCCTCAATCTGTCGAGTCGGTGACGACTATTTTCTAGCTGTTTCTTCCTTCGAGTACTTTCCTGGAGTGCCTCTGTACCATTCCAGAAACCTTGTCGACTGGGTACTCATTGGACATGCTCTCAATCGAAAGAGTCAGCTGGACATGAGGGCAGTCGATCCAGGAGCAGGAGTCTGGGCGCCTACCTTGAGGTACTGGAAAGGCCGATTTTACATGGCGACCTGTACCGTCTTTTGGCGGGCCAAGAAAGTGAGCAGACAGGCTAGACATGGCTACTGAATTTCTAGCCTATTCAACCCCGCGGTTTCTACGTGTCGACAGACAACATCTTTGACGATGCCTCTTGGTCCGATCCGGTATATTTCGATTTGTTGGGAATCGATCAGGACGTAAGTCGTGGATTGATGTGTTATAGCTAATACTTAGTTGTTCTTTGATGATGATGGTCGAGTCTACCTCTCTGTTTCGCGATTCAGCACTGGGCCTCGACAGCCCCAAGGCTCGAAGCTCGTCACCTATGCCTGCGAAATCGATCTGGCAACGGGAGACAGTCTGACTCCGACCAAGCCCATTCGAGTTTCTACTGTCAGACGAGGAGTCGCTGAAGGACCTCATATATACAAGCGAGGTGTATGGTACTACCTGATCACTGCGGACGGAGGTACTGGCCCTGATCATCAAGTTTGGATCACCCGAAGTAGGCACCCTCTTGGCCCTTTCGAGGAAGCTCCCATCGGGGTCAATCCTCTCGTTCATAATGGTCCAGATCTAGTCATTCAGCGAACTGGACACGCCGACCTTGTCCAGGCTCAAGATGGACAGTGGTGGATGGTCATGCTGGGCGTCCGACAGCAAGGAACTCAGCTCGCTCAATTAGGAAGAGAAACGTTTCTCGCACCGGTCGAATGGCCACAGGGCGGCTGGCCGGTAGTCAACAACGGTAAACTGATTGGTTCGACCATCGAAGGCAGTCTCCCACTTCGGTCTACTTCTTTGACGTGGCGAGATGATTTCACGACCAGTGAGTAAATCACCATGTGGCTCGAATGCGCGTTGATTCTTCAGACTCGCTCGAAATTGGCTGGTATCATCTTCGAACACCTGTAAAATCATGCCACAATTTCACCACTCGTCCTAATCATCTCACTCTTATCAGCAACGGCTTCAGGATTGATCAATTTGAAAGTCCGGCCATGGTGCTCAGGAAACAAACCTCTTACCGCGGCATTTGGTCCACGCAACTAGACTTTGACCCGAAGAATGATTACGAGGAGGCTGGTACCACAGTCTTTTACAGCGATACCTCGTACGCCGCCCTGCTGATCAGGTCCATCCAGGGTTCAAGGGTCATCACGGCGAGGTGGACGGATAATTTGACCAGAACTGTCAAGGTGGGTAGCCACTCTTGCTCAACCGTCTAGTATTTAACGCAGCCAGGAGGTTTCCAGTCCTCTTGTCTCGGATGGACCAGTCGATATGTTCATACGCGCCGAACCCACACGATATACCTTGGCTTATCAACTTGTTGGCGCCGAGGCCTCGATTGACTTAGTGGATTTGTCCTCCATGGTACTCGATGGTGGTTCCCCGGCAGAGTACGAGTTTTACTTTACCGGAACTCACTTTGGGTTGTTTAACCAGACTATTGATGGCGAGAATTGTTCGTGTCCGGCACACTTCAGCTTGGCTTCATTCGAAGATCTAGGGGCAAACAGCGTAGCCCGGTCTACGAGTGACGAAATGGGAAGCGTCTGGCATGTCAGCCAAGGTGACACTGTTAGAGATATGGTGGGCAAGATTCATGGCCTAGCAATTAGACCGTCACCGATTTCTGCTCAGTGATCATTCTGTAGGGTCTTGATGCGATGAATGGCCTGTCTATGGTGTTCTCTTTGCTGGGCTACATCAAAGCCAATCTGCGATCTATGGGGTATGGGGTACGAAATTTGTGGTTAAGTGGACAGTCACACAGGTGCCGGTGTTTTGCGCGCTATTTTCACCAAATACGGCAAACAGCAGATATACATAAACAAGCAGCCGCTGCAAAAGAGAAATATGGCCTAGGAGCGATCCCAGAATGGTTTCCCGCTGTCATCTGTCTGCTGCCAGTCCCATCCATCATTAAAACCCATTAAGGGATCCCATAAACCTATCCCGATCGAGCCCGTCTGACCGAGCCCCTCAAAACCCGATGCGTCGAGCTGAAAGTCTCCCCCGAACCCAAAGTTGAAGAGTCCCGACCCGTCTGTAGGCGCTCGTTCTTGGCCGTGATCGGAACCTTTGCGTGACTGGCCAGCCAGTTGACGCTTGTACTCATCGAGCGTCACTTGAGCCCGATTCAACATAGTCTTAATGGATAATGCCGACCCAGCAAGGATGAGCTGGAGGCGTTTAAGACGATGCTCGATGTCGAGATAGATAGGTAAGGGTGTGGTCGGACTGTAATGCTTGAGATGTGCGGCACCCATTGATAGAGTGTGATAGCAGAGGACCAAAGAGACGCCGACAGCTCGTGGAAAGACGTGAAGCTTCCAATCTTCCTCGATGCACAGCGTCGCCATGTCGCAAGAAGCTTTTGCCGCTAGGGATAGACCTTCAAGCCACTCGATCTGAAGTTCGGGAACTACAAGCGGTGACGGGAGGCGATACGAGAACCAAACGTTTCGGATTGTCATCCACCATTTCGAGTAGGTCATTTGAGCCGACACCCATTGCAATGCAATCAGCGGATCTAAAAACACTTGAGCATTCTCAACCACCTGAAATGGGACGTTCCATACCTTCCTGGGCCCACAATCGGGTCTTTAGATCAGAAAGTTGTAGTCCAGCCTCCAGTGTTGCCAGATTACCCTTGCGCAGCTCGACTATAGATGGTGTTGTCACTCTTTCCAGCTCGCGCCAGGTCTCCGATAGCGTCATAAGAATTTGTAAAGACTGATACTCAAACCTGAGCTGTCTATCGAGCTCACATGTCGATCCTCGCTCTTCTAGAAGCTCAAGCAGACGCAAATGTATGGGCCGAAGTGAAGTCGGGAGGTCATTACTCGGGCATCGGCTGAGGTTCGTCCTGTCACAATCAGCCGCCTACAGACAATGAATATCACGTTCTGCCCATACCATGAGACTCTAGCCATGATACAAAAGTGTAACCGGGCCTTGTCGAGCGAGTCATTGAGGTGTGCCAAAGGAGTTCCAGCCCCTAATGAATCGACCAGTCTTTCAACAAATACTGAATGTCCCATTTCCCGGATTTGACCATAGGCCATTCCCACCATCCTGGCTGGATCAAAATCCGACATGATGTTAAAGTTGTCGTCACCTGGCGGAAGCAAAGACAAGATTAAAGCGGCGTATGCACTTTCCAGACTAGGCGGACAGCCTCGGTGAAATGCCATCAGGTTTAGGGCGACATTTTGCTCGAGTCGCCGTACTTGATCTTCGCTTAACATGGGTCTGTAATTGGGACATCGAGATGTATAGACAAGAAATGCAGATCTCAAGAACGGATGGGTCGGAGCTCGACTGCGAGTTGTCAACAAAGACGGATACGGTAATATAGTGGAGCAATGATGCTTAAACCTGGCGAGATTAGCCTAATCGTTGGCACAGTCGAGCTTACACCTGAAAAGCTGTTTCCAGCTGACCCATGTTGATGATACCCTCGTTGACAGGATCAACCAGGCCGCGTTCCTGCGTGTCCCCCATTCCACGGCTAACCAAAGAAAAAATTTCCGGATCTGTCGCTCCTCTAAAATCTACGCCTTGGGGTTTGGAGTTTGTTGCTGTATACTCTTGGATCGACTCTCGCCTTTCGTCCCACTCGAACCGTCCTGTATGGTGGTCCAGACCAGCAGCTCGATCGGGAGGTTTTGTGACGGTGCGCCAGTTTGAGTGAGGATCTGGCACACGTCGCTCCTCGTCCAGCTCATCTGGAAAATGTGAGACATGCATCCCGATGAAAGCCAGCTCATCAGATACTGGAGAGTGAACCAAGACCTCTGACTGCCGGCGAACAACGTTGCTTGGCGTGGTGGTGGTGTCTGGGTTGCTGAGACTGGGTAAATGACCAGGTGCCGCGAGAGGAGCCAAAGCGGCCATTCCGACTCCCCTTTCCCTCTCAAATTGTCCGCGACCGTGCCAGGTGAAAGAACATTCTGAGCCGAGCTGTTGACATTTCCCGCAGGAAGGTCCCACTGGAGCGGGTTCGCATCTGCTTCGCCTCTTCCGACAGGACCCACACGCGACAAGTGAGCGCGGACGTTTCTCGCGTCCCTATTTCTGGCGTGAGCGGCAGGACCGACCCATCATATCCGACCACACGTACCTGCTGCACAGACATGCTGCGAACTATTCCCAGACTCGTATCAGCAGTGTCGTAACGAGTACTCGGGAAGGATGAAGTAAGGGAACAGCGCGGATGAACCGTCCACATGGCCGGCCCGGTGCGGTCCGGCGGAACAACCGCCAAGGAGCACCCGGCTGTGCAGTCTGACTCTGCCGAGGGACTCTGTGGAGTCGCCCTGGTCCTCCACGGGCTATTGTCGCTGTTCTTTGGCAGTACACTATCAAACAATCAATCCGCTTCCACCGGACGGGCTCCAACCATGTCGTAGTATATAAGGCAGGCCAGGTCCCACTTCTTCCCTATCCCATCGAATCTCATTCTTTCCTCCTGCTGCTTACACTTTTCGATACAACCTATTCATATTCGCCATGCATTCGCACGAGTGGACATCTTGGCTCTCAGCTGGAGCGGCTGCCTTGACGATGGTGAGTGTCGGACAGCTGGACGGAAGCTCTGCATAATTGACAAGGAATAGACGGTCAACGGGTACGACTCGTCGACTTTCAACTCTATTCAGGGATATTCGACCTTTGTGCGGTACTTCAGAGAAGACGGACAAGCAAAGATCAATCCAAATATCATCGGAGCAGTCAATACTGGTGAGATTCGTTGGACTGGGGAATCAAGGCAATGATGCTGAATCGGATAGCCTACACAGTTGGCGGCATCGTCACTGGGTTTCTCATCACGCCTACATTGTCCAAATATTTGGGAAGGCGCTTCTGTATCCAGCTCGGCTTGGCTATCGTCATTGTCTCGACATTCATTCAAGCGTTCGCTCCCAATATGCCTGCATTCATTGCGGGTAGATTGTTAATGGGCATGGGCCAAGGGTTGGCTGTCCCTACTGGACCGACCTACATTGCCGAAACGGCTCCTGCCCGAGTTAGAGGTACCATGATGTCTTTTTGGCAGGGTAAGCTTGCCATAACTCTCTGATGTGAGACTCATTGCCAGTCGGATACACCCTCGGAGCGGCAGTGGTATACTGGACCGCATACGCTACCCAAAAGACCCCCCATCTGAACAACTGGCAATGGCGAGTCCCTATCATGATACAGATCTTTTTCCCCATCATTGTGATTGGGACCATGTTCTGGTGCCCCGAGTCACCTAGATGGCTCGTCGAGCGAAATCAAATTGACAGGGCTCGAGGGTGCTTGGCGAGGGTTAGATCATCGGAGCAGGTCGAACAAGAGCTCGAAGATATAATCATGGCTGTTCAATATGAGAAGGCCTCCGAGCACAATTCGGGAAAGTGGTATGCGCCTTGTGAGTGAAGATCTGATACAGCGGTGAGAGGAGCCCTGACTGAAAAGACATTACGTTATTCAAAGAACCTTCAAGGCGTCGCCGCATGTTTGTGGCACTTGCCATTAATGCAGGTCAACAACTTTGCGGCAACGGGATGTTGGCGAGCTATTCTACATTAATATACCAGCGAACTTTCTCCAACACCGACACCATTTTTCTCATTAACGCCATATATGGCATGCTCTCGATTCTTTTCACCATGTCATGTACCCTGCTGGTGGACAGATTAGGTCGGCGCAAGATCCTCTTGATCGGGGCCGCCGGACAAGGCATCTCCCTCTTGGTTATTTCCATTATTGGAGCGACTACGCCCGAGAACCCTGACAAGACCCGACCTTATGGAGTAGGGATCGCCGTCGCATCCCTCTTTCACGTCTTTGCGGTCTTTTACAAACCCTCATGGGGAGCAACAGTCTGGGTCTACACCTCAGAGATATTTTCGACCGACGTTAGGGCCCATGCTGTCGCCATGGCATCTCAAACTCAATCAGTCGTCTCGACAATCTTGAATCAATTCTTTCCACTCTTTCTGGCAAAGTGCGGCTTTTACACTTTCTTTTTTTTTTCTGGACTCAACGTCTTTTTGTTTCTAGGCACTTGGTTGTAAGTCACGCGGTCAATGCTGTATGCTCACATCGCCAGCTTTGTACCCGAGACTAAGGGTGTTGCTCTGGAAGATATTGATCGACTCTTTGGTGGTACATCCCATCGAGAAGCGGGAGAAGCGATGGATCAGAATCATGAAAAAGGACATGTCGGGGAATTCGAGGAGAATGCAGACAAAGACATCGGCGGCGAGAAGGGCAACATCTCGAGCTCGCCATTGCAGAAGTAGTAGCAGAGAGATCCGTCCTGTGTTGTCTGCGAATTAAATACAGCTCGTGATATCGGTCGGTGGTAAAAGGGTAGAAGGTATGATTTTGATATCTCCAAGTGTTGTCTGTCTGCAAGTGATGAATCAGTGGGACACAAGCATAGCTGATCAACATTCCGGTCATGCGACAGAGGCTTTTGCATCTTTGTCTGTCAACGTCAATGGTGATAGACACACTAGCGAACATGGCTCTGACGATCAGGTTCGCGAGACGATAAATGGAGAAGTCAGTATGGACGCTGATCGAGTCAACGGGAAGTGTTGTGGCAGCTGATTATCCTCGCTGGTGCTTTGTTGTCTGGTGTATCATTTTTTCCACTCGGCGCCACCAGTTTAAACATCCTGTACTTGCAAAGGGTTGTCGATTGCAGTGGTGGGAGCTCATCGACTCGCCTGATATCATTCCGAACAGACGTAGATCGCAACATCGATTTTGCCGATGGCGATGTTGTGGCAGTTTTATGCGCTGTTTAGGCGGAACTACGTTGAGCGGTCCGACATCGTTTCGTTGGAATCGCTCAGGCGGTAGAAACCTGATCAATTTGACTGCTTATCACTTCTGAGTTCATGCTAGGCAGTCCGCAGGCCACGAACGGCCATCTTAGCAGAGATTCTCGCATTCCTTAAGTGGGCAAGTTCAACAACAGTGACTGGGTTTTGCAAGCTTGTGGTGGCGCAGTCTACACGGCTCGACCAGTGTCCGGGACGGATATAGCCAGACGACGAGTGTGTAAAGTCGGTATGGTGTTAGACTATCCTCTTAAAAAGGTCACACTCCGTGTTCGGCCCCGGACGTCGTCCCCGCCTCTCCTTTTGTAAATCTCGATTTGAGCAAACAAACTTCGTCGACCCAGGTCTGTTTCTTGGACACTCCAGGCATACCACTATGGGCGATATGCGATATCAACCTAAATCATACCAGTAGATATCGATCTGATCGGGCGAGAGCGCTTCACTGTTTACATCTTGCTCGGGGACCGTAATAGGTCCGGGCATCGGGGACACTCACCCGCTTTCATGACGCGCCTGAGGTCCCGGCGAGATGTGCCTACAATTTGTGTGGCCTTCTCGCCAGGATTTTGGCTTGTTTGTGCTACGTTTCACCGTGTTAGTCCGGACAGGTCATTGCATCCAACTCGGCTCACGTCCTGCCGATACCACATGTCCGCTACTGCCGAACATCTTTATTAACTACAACTCTGAGACAATAATATGTTCATAACCAATATACAATATGATCACCCTGCGATGCAGCTTCAGCTCCTCAGCAAGCCTCTTCCGTCGTCGCTATGTTTCCACTTCTCATCGACGAAGCACCATGGGCAGTAAGGAGAGCATCACCTTAGACCGGCAGCTATTACCTGCTGTTAGGGTTCTTATAGTTGGAGCTGGCAACAGTAAGCCTCAAGAGCTCTGCAGAGTCGGAAACTAACGGCAGTCAACTTTGGCTCGGATGAAGGGGTGAGCTTCCTGTTGTTTTGATCGAAGGAAAAACTAAACCCTCAGCCATGGAACCATTCGCAGCGACTTGAACGAAAGCTAGGTGCAAGACTCGACGTTGTCGGTCTCGTTGATCCCGACAAGACGCGGTCTCAGGCTGTAATCGATGTGAAGCGTTCTGGCCTGGCCGCTTCGGCCTATGCTGACACGAGACTCTTTGCTTCTCTTGAGGAAGCGACCGACGCGCTCAGCCAAACACCTCCTCGTCTCGTTATCCTCGGCAGTCCTCCTGCCTTCAGGGGTCGTGTCTCTTCCGACAAGGGTCTCGACGCAGAGAGAATCCTGTCAGATGCCTTCCCTAAAGCTGGATTATTTGTGGAGAAGCCTGTCAGCACGGGGAGCGTGGAAGAAGCCAAGGGTGTAGCCGATTTGCTCGAGTCACGAGACATGGGTATCGTTAGTGTGGGTTACATGTTAAGGTACTCGGCTGCGGTGCAAAAGATGAAGGAAATCATCCAGGAAAACAACTTGACCGTCATGATGACTTCGGCACGTTATGTCATGGGTGAGGCGCCTCCCCATTTCGGTCGTGCTTACGTTTAGCCTACGAGTTTAGTCGCAAGCTTGCATGGTGGAACAAGACTATCGATTGTGGACCGATAGTCGAGCAGGCGACTCACTTTGTGGACCTGTCGCGATACTTTGGTGGAGAGGTTAGGCTGGGATCGATCATGGCTCACAGCTTGGAATGGAACGAAGCGCCCGGAAAGCTGTCCAAGGTGAGTATGAAGATGTCTTCTAGCTGATCATCAGTTAAATGTCGAAGAGAGCTTGATTCCAGAAGATGACCGGATTCCTCGGTTCACTTCGGCGACGTGGAAGTATGCCAACGGTGCGATTGGGCATCTTGAACATGGGGTTGCTCTGCAAGGGACCGAGTTCTCCACCGAGTTTACCATTTGTGAGTACGGCCCGAATTGATGTAACTTCAGCTAACCTGTAGTCGCTGACGGATATCAGCTGAAGCTCATCGACCCCTACAATAGGCCCACTTTACATGTTCGCAGACCGGGATCCGATGTTGAAGAGATACACGTGTTTCATAATGATGACCCCTTCTACTCGGAAATGTCTACGTTCGTTGATACGGTGGAAGGACAAAAAGCCGAGATTCCTGTGCTTTCCTCGTATGCTGATGGTAAGTGATGACGCGACGATATAGGCTGATGAGCAGCCGTTCGCACATACGAGATGACGTGGGCCATAAGACATGCCAGCGAGCAGTCTCATCGATAGATCGCGAGAGAGCTTGATGGATGCACTCGTCATATGCAAGATCTGCAGATGAATCCGAAGATTTGCATTTCAGCGAGCGCCTTGTGATGGTAGATAAGCAGATAATTGACACGGCGGCAATAGCAGACAGAATACAGATGCATCACCCTGACCCCAAAAGCTCCTGATGCGCAATGCGAAGTGGGACTGCAGCGACGCCTGATGGGAGGTGTGGTGTTGGCATATCGACGGAATGAATGATATGGGTGGGAGCGACTCGGTGATTCCGGACTTCGACACCGTTTGCCATGTCCACTGCAATGACTATAGTATCAAGCGTCTGCCTTATTCGTTGTACTCACCACGTCTTGTGCAAGCTTCCAGCGTGTCGCAGATCCCGGCCTCCAGATTCCGAGCCACGACCCGCCGATGAGCGACGATCTCGTCCACCTCTATCCAGACTCTGATGTCCATCTGTTCGGCGCATGCTTCCCACCCCGGTCTATTCAGCAGGGTGTACAGTCCTTCTATGATGACAATCCGATCAGACGGCCGGACACAGGCGCCCACATTCAGAGGATCTTTCAGTTGATGATCGAAGGTCGCGTACTGGACAAGCTCTTCGGGCCGGTCTTCAACCAAGCGGTGTACTGTGTCTGCATATCGAGCGAGGTCGAACGTGAATGCAGCTCCCTGGCTTGTCTCAGCATAAATCATGATTCGGGCAGATCAAACGGACTCTACGCCAATGTGCCTCCTCTGGGTCCGGCATTGCGTCAAGCTCCGCACGTGTGTAATGCCATCCGTCCAAGCTGACATGTGCTACATCTATGCCACCCGGCAAATGAGTTGCGACGTATTTGACAAGCGGAATTATCAATGTAGACTTGCCGCATCCTGGTGGACTAGGATTCAGCGCTCTTTCCCTCGTCATCAGCTTACCCTGCTATTGCAACCAACAGCCGTCTGGGCAGTTTTCTAAGCGGACATCAGCAGCTTACACTCAGCTTTGTGCACTACTCACGATCGATATGCCGCGAGAATTTTGTTTCCTAGGCTTTCAATCTGCTCGTCCATGCTACACGACCCCGATTTCTTAAACTGCCCAGCATTTACGGAGTCACTCGGCTATATGGCGCTGCCCACTGCGACTGTCATTCTCGATGAGAGACGCCACTCTTCCCGGCCGGATGTCAGTATGCCGTGGATGTGGTTATCCTGATGTGCAGGGAAGAAAGCAATATGTCCACTTGATTGAAGGGCGTTCTACGGCTCAAGGGTTGCCGCAAGAAGCTCGTTGGCCACGTGAACGGGTACTCCCCCGTCGGCGCACCTCTCCGATGGGCTCCCGGATCAACCATTGCCGAAAGAGGCTTCCCGCCGACGGGACCAAGTCTTCGTCGGCTCACGATCTACCAGCTCCAGCAAAGCTTTATTCAACCGCCTTGACCGTCATCTCATGGAGGAACCTCGCACCAAGCGGGTCAAGGCAGCCGCAGCATGTCTTGAGTGCCGTAAGTCGAATGGGTCTGGTCCGGATGGGACTGAAAAAATGCAGGCTCTCGCAAACTTTCCTGTGACGGGGCACGACCTTGCGCCCGGTGTCAAAGGTCTGATCGCGATTGCACCGATGGAGAACTGTCCACCCGCAGCCCTTTGACTCGGAGGCACATGACGGAGCTGGAGGATAGGTGTGCCAACCTTTACAGGGTATGAGCTGAATTCAGGTTACAGTTGTACGAGTCTCTCTGGACGTCTTTGTTTCCGGATTTCTCCCTCGAGGAAGCTGTTCAAGCCTTTTCCGCCCACGACCTGAAGCATGTCGACTCTCGCCTGATAGAGTCTCTCTCGTGCCGACTACATGGTCAGCCTTCAGGCTCTCCGTTCGCATCGAGTCAACCTGTCGAACAGGTGACTAGCCCTTTCGACCTCAGGCCGCAGGCAACACACACTTTGGTCCCCGATGCATCGACGTCCCAGGATACCTCCCGTTACCCTCCCACCCGAGCATCTTCTCCGCAGGCCTTATCTCTCGTTCCAGTATATCCTCTCGTCGATGTGGGGGAGACCTCCGCACCGTACGGCTGGGTCGAGGCAGACACCGCATATGGCAATCCGTCCACAGGGGGAGGGACTACGATGGACGGAATGGGCGCAAGCGAGACGGGCGAGTCAAGCATGTGGAGACCTGCTGGATCGGCTGGCTATGTGGGTCTCTCCTCAGCTGACACGCTCTTAAGGGCCATACGGAAGATTGCACCGGGTCTCAGCGCGGCATCCACTTCACCCACTGATCTGGCCAACCTTTTTGGCATCAATCAAGAGTTTCGGTCGGGCATAGGTCAGCACGCGGATATCACAGGCCCGACCCTTGCGGCGCCAATTCGCCCTGCTGCTTATGATCGACTTCCCCCAGCGAGTCATACGAGACCGCTCATTGAGTCGTACTTTCGCTACTTCCGTAAGGACATCGAGCGATCCCAACCGGTACCAGTCACTACGCTAACATTTTAGACACCCTCACGCCTATCGTCCACGAGCCGACGGTCCGGGCTCAAATGTCCGGTGCTTTGCCCACTCCGAAGACTAAAGCCGGTCAGATGTTGATTTATATGATATTTGCCATGGGGGCGTTTGATATCGGCGTTGGCGAGGCTTCCGACACAGCCCAGAGCTACTTCGAAACGGCTCGGACGATCTTCAGACAGACATTGCTCGATGAGGGATCGATCGAGCTCGTTCAGGCACTGGCCATTATGGGCAATTACTTACAGAGACGTGATACGCCTAACTCAGGTTATATGTGTCTCGGACTCGCGATCCGCATGGCTACAGCGTTGGGCTTACACAATCCTTCTGCCCGGCGGGGACCTTCGCCGTTGGACGACGAGATGCGACATCGTATATGGTGGGGTCTGGTGACGCTGGAGGCTGGATGCTCGTTGACATTTGGACGACCACCCATGCTTGGCTACGCGTCATTTTTGACCTCTCGTATCCCGGCCAATGTTGATGACGAAGATCTCGGAGTCGGGACCATGCAGCCTGCGCAAGAAAGCTCGAGCGTAACACTTTACTCTGCGGTCATTACTCAGGCAAGACTGGCTAAAGTCACCTTCTTCCTGCAGGATAGACTCGCACGATCTTTACCTGCGCCGACAGTGGCTCAGATTCAGTGGTGCGGGGAATACTTTCACCGAGAAGTCGCGCTCCTCCGCCCTGGACCGGTCTCGCCGGATGAGCCTTTTGCCTTGGCTCGGGCGGTTCAAGCTTGGCGAATGAGAGATTATCAATCAGTCATCTACCGACCTGTCTTTTTGGCTTCCGCGTGGGATCCGCAATCACGCTCGGACGCCGATCCAAGGGTGAAAATTATCATCAGGTTCGTCCCGCATGTTGCTATGGCTGACTTTAGCTCATGTCGGACGCTTGCGACTGAGAACATTCGCGACATCTCGCTCTTTGCGCAACGCAGCGATGACCATCATCGGGGGTGCGAGTGGTATATACTGTATTTCGCCTTTCAAGCTTGTCTGACCCTCTTGCTATCAATAGTGCGGGAGCCTACGAACCCAGACGCGGAAGTATGGAGAAAGGACGTGGAGGACACGATCAGACTGTTCCAACAGATGACTTCTAAGGGGAAGGTGAGGGGAGGCGTCTGGGTCGCGCTGAAGACAGATCGCAACGTCATATGCGCGTTTCATGGAAAAAGTCCTCGCAGAGCGACCGACACCGGCTCCCCGGACAGAGCAACCACCGAACTCTGCCGGAGTGGTGGCTGACTTTGATTTTGAGCGATATTTGTGAGTACTTGCTACGGCCATGCGCTAACGCGCAGAGGAGAGATATGGAGCAACGAAAATACGGACCCCTTTGGCGCGTTTTCCGGTTTGTATGCCGTCGGTTCAGGGGATCCGGCTCAACTCGATCCGTCGGCCTGGACCGGGATCAATTGAGGTGTTTGGCCGGTCGGTCGGATGTGTTCCGCCTGCAAATACCCGTTTTTGGTATATAACAGAATGAGAGCAATGTATCAAGGTTGATCACCGCATTAGACTACACAATGACCATCACTGCATCTTCAAGCGCGCTCTCCAGGTCGGTTCAAGACGAGGCATTGGCCGCTGATGCTTTGTTCAACGTCAAAGGATGGGTCACAATCGGTGAAGTTTCCGACGGGATCCAGCTGACTTTCAGTGACCGGAGGTGGGACCGGTCTAGGATTGGTGACCGCAAATGCGCTAGCTGCCAATGGAGCTAAAGTCTACATCACGGGTCGACGAGAGGGACCGCTGAGAGAAGCGGAGAGGAAATCGGAGAACGGTAAAGGGGGCGAAATCATAGCGGTGGTAGCGGATCTGAGCACTAAGGAGGGCATTTTAGGTGAGTCGGGCTCGTCTGAAACTGATCAAGCCAACGTGTAGCGCTGCGTCATGAGATTAGTCGCAAGGAGAAGTACATCAATGTTCTCATCAACAGTACGTAAAGCTCGGTATCTGTTGTCTAACTCCCAGACCACGGAGTCTCGATGGGTGCTACCGATATTAATGATTGTGAGCAGACTGCCCAAGGCCTCTCCGACCAGATGTTCAACGGGGAATCGTTCGAGACTTGGTCAGTCCACATGCGCCCCCGAAAGAGTTATCGCTCACATTCAGGGGACAGACGTACAAGATCAACACTGCATCATACCACTTCACCACTTTCGCCTTTCTTCCCCTACTCGCGGCAGCTACAACTGAGGGAGCATTTCCCGAACCCGGAAACGTCATCAACCTCTCTTCCATGTCTGGCATGACCGTCACCTCTCAGCGTGGGCAGTTCAACTATAATGCTAGTAAAGCAGCTACTATCTCGCTTTCAAAGATGCAAGCGACCGAGTTTGCCCGTAGGAACTTGAAAATTCGGGTCAACTGCATCTGCCCGGGATATTTTCCCTCAGTGAGTCAAGGTTATTTACTTCCCTGACCTGCAGGGCATGACCGTCATCGACCCCAAGGACAATCAAGGGTCGTCAGAGCACAACGATACTTTCCGAACAGGTTGGGGTATCCCGTTCGCTCGACCGGGTCGAGCGGTTGATTATGCGCAATGTATTTTTGGACTAATCACTGTCAGTACTTCCAAATGAATGTTGCTTCTACTGACGGCAGAATCAATACGTCACAGGAACAGACTTGATTATTGACGGAGGATGGCTCTTGGAAACCGGTAAGTGTGAAGACCAGTGAAACCGATCATCATTGACTAGACAGCCTTCTAAATATCTTGATGAGGGACGAGGGGATTCAGAGGAGGCATCTACTGTGCCCGTTCGCATCTTTCATAGTGATCATGTCTCAGCATGCATGTCTGTGATTCGACGGACGGAGGGGTCTCTCTGAGACTGGTTTTGAACATGCGTGATGTAGGCCAACGGGCCAGACCCGAAGATCATTTCGAATACCTCATGGATCATCTCCCTGCAGGCTCGTGAGCGGTCCACCTAATTGTGATAGTGCTCTTCCGCTATCAGCCACACACGCTAAGTCGGTCACCTCTTCCTTCACCTTGATGGGGTCGAGGAGTCTCATGAAAGCAGACAGCAACCAGTACGACAGCTTGGATCCAGGCCGTAGGTTGGCGATCTCGTTCCCGGCTGTTGTCCGCGGTAAGTTCGTGCTGGTCCGAGATCTTGTACCAGACGTCCGGTCGATCTGACTGAGGGTCTCCGAGGCGGCCAAACGTGAGCCGCACATGATAAATCCCGTCGCCACCTGAATCGTCAATCGGTTCACAGTAACCCGTTGACATGTCAACCGGCTCTCGGCTCATCGTTCACCGGGACCCCTTTTGGCTCCCCGGGGTGCGCTGTGATCTGCAAAATCAAACTGGTTTCCCGGTAATGGATATATAATGCGACGACTCAGAACGTGATGCTCACCTCACCACATCCTACACAATGTCGAGTGAAAAGAATTTCCCGGCCCCACAAGGCCTCTCATACAACGCGAATGCCGATGAAGCTTCCGACCCAGTGGAGAAGGGCAACATACTACACAATGAGCAGCCCGGTTCCCCAAATGCTGTTTTGGAGACCAAATACGCTGGCAAGTGATCTTAAATGGAAAATATTGTGCTGATCTTTAGCACTCGGGAAATGGCAAGTCTTCCGAGTCTTTTGGAAGGCCATCATCTTCTGCATGATCCTCAATTGGGCAGCGCTTAATGACGGAGTACGCCGGTATTCTCTCAACCTGGATTTAGCTCATCCAGCCAGTTTCAACAGCAAGTCCCGGGAAACATCATCCCGATGCAAGCATTTGTGAATCAATTCGCCGATACCATGGTGGATGGTCAACCGGCGGTTAGCGCCAAAGTGATCTCGTTCTGGCAAGGGTTTGCCGAAATGACCAAGACGCTTGGCATGTTTACCGGTGGTCCTATCGCCGATCGAATTGGCCGAAAGTGAGTCGCAGCATGCCGTTTACCCCACTACCGCTGATGTCCCCTCAGGTATGGCATGTTTGTAGCCATCACGGTACTTCTTGCCGGGTCGATCGCCGAAATTACGGTCAGCAATTGGCAAGGATGGCTTGGTGGCGCAATGCTCATCCGTCTCGGTGTTGGACTGGCCCAATCAGTCCTCGTCACCTATCTCTCCGAGCTCGCACCGTTCCAGATTCGAGGTCTCTTGATTGGATCGTACCAGCTCATGTTGGCGTTTGGTCAATTGATCGTCGCTGTCGCCGCTCAGCTCATCACGGTCCACCAGCCGACCAAGTACAAACCACTTATCGCCATAGAGTTCCTGTTTACGGGGGTGAGTCGTGTATCTTCGGTCGTTGTGTTTGCGCTGAATCACAGGCATTGATCTTGATGATTGGCTTTGTTCCCGAGTCGCACATCTATTATGCCAGAAAAGGCCAACACGAGAACGCCAAACGTTCTATGACCAAGCTTTACGCGACCGCTCCAGATTACGACGTAGTACGTTATCTCTTGATTCATATGAGCCACAATCTCACTAATGAACAGGAATATGAGTACGCAGTTGTGCGACACGGTATTGAAGCCGAGTTGGCTGCTCGGGAAGCCATGGGCGGGGGCTCGTTCTTCGAAATTTTCAACAAAAGTAACTGGAGACGAACACTGGCAGGCTGTGTCGGTATATGCTCGCAATGGGCCGCTGGTGCACCAATTGTCTTTGGCTACTCAACAGTGAGTACCCTCACCGCCAAAGTGTCTCAAGTTGACCCGGTAGTACTTCTTCAAGGTTGCTGGCCTCGCTGATCCTTTCCTCGTATCCGTTTTGACGTGAGTGCTTTAATCAAGAATCAGCTGACGCTCAGTTTTGTGATCTTGATCATCTCTATCTCCTTTTCTCTCGTGGCGTGCGAATATATCGGCCGACGACCCCTTCTTGTCGGCGGATGTGCCCTCATGTGCTTGTTCAACATCGGTGTCGCGACCTCCGGCCTCTTTGCTGGTGTCTCGGCTGGCAAGGCTGCTCTGGGGTGTCTACTCTGCTGGGTTTTCTGCTATGGTGCTTCGGCGGGACCTATCGGATTTGTTGCCGCCGCCGAAACTTCTACCCCTCGTCTTCGAGCGCAAACCACCTCATTCAACTTGGGTTGTTACGGTCTTGGATTGTAAGCATGATCTGCACTGACAAAATTCTGACGCGTCTTAGTGTGATCTTCCAATGGTCGGTCTCCTACATGATCAGTCCCGATGCAGCCAATATGGGCGTCAAGGCGATTTACATCTGGGCGGCAATGCTCGTGCCTACTACGGTTCTGCTTTACCTCTTTTACCCAGAGGTCGGTTCATATTTTTGTTTGAAGCGCTACAGCTCATTACTTAGACGTTCGGTCGGACATACTGGGAAATTGACGAGCTGTATGAGCGTAAAATACCCGCATGGCGATTCAAGAGCACCAAGACGTTGGCCGAGCAGCAGGGGTTACATAATGCGTAGGCTTGTGACGGTAGAGAATCCGGCAGACCACGTGTGACAAGTGGCATGTTCTAGATAGTAGTTGGTCTTCTTGAATGCAATAACGGATGTGAAGGCAAAATGCTATATCATATTGAGAATGGCGGCATAGCACGTGTGCAAAATGACACCATGGCTCATCGCTCGCGGGAATCCTTGCTGTAGAGTTGCTCTGGACGATTCAAGCGTGGATGTCGATGTTGACTACGCATCGGCCGGAACCAGCACCAACCGCCACATGGTGCTCGTCAAATGGTCTATGACAGTGTCAAGTGATATCACATCTGTTGGCTAGGGTACAATGGTACAGCGACTAGCAGTATCAAAAGCTCTGCTCAGAAACGGATGTAGACATGGCGAGGGCTCTCTATGAGCTGATGACAAGTCGATCCGCTAGGCAAGCTCTGGACGCTGGAACTCCTAATGCATGAGTTGAAAGCTTGAGGGAGCCAATGGGGGAGGCCTGCAATGTGTCAGATTGAACGACGACAAGTGAGTGACCGTCACTCTGCAATTGGACGATGTCACGATTGCCAATGAAAAGGGCTGGACCCAGGATGACAAGACAGTGTGGCTCAGCTTCCTTAGTAGTAGATGAAGGCGCAGATATTCCATTGACACCTCCAGGCGCGAGGTCTGGGCTTGAGAGTCCACGGATCAAATGGGCAGATAGACTGGCTTTAGCCGATTTGATGAAGACGATACGAGGTCCCTCGGTGTACCGGATGGGCTGTGTCAGGACGACCAATATGGTTGCTGGTCGGCACGATGGGGAGCGGGGAAAGTGATACGTTTGAATGAAGATGGAAAGCCAGATCTCATTGTGGAATTCCCCAGTGGGCTCAACATGACTTCTTGCATCTTTGGTGGTGCGTCGTCCACCGAATCCATTCCGTGAGACGCTCGCTCATCTCGCTAACAGGTCCCAACATGGACGATTTGTACGTCACTTCAGCCGCCGCGGAAACCGCTCAATTGGCCGAACAGCATCCGCATACGGGGCATCTGTTTGTGGCCAAAGGTCTAGGATATCGAGGCATGAAACGTACAAGGTTCAAGTGAAGCTTCAATTAGGGAAAGACATCACATGTATGGGCAGATACCTAGGCCGCGGAACTCTTGAGTACTTACAATCGACAACCTGCGGGCGCTTCACCTCTATCCAGTTCGAAAAGGGACCAGAGAAGCTGCCAAATTCTTCATTTGCGGCCAGACTTGACTTCTTTCTAGCAACATCTCCCGACCCATACTTTATCGCCCTAGCCCAAAAAGGTGTACGTGTGACGAGGACGAAGCAGTACCAGAAAACCGATCTCGATGAAAAGGTGTCTTGACTCTCTAGGGAGTACCGACTTTAATGAGCTCAAAATTTGTCGTCTATAAATCCTAAGGTCGTCCGTGATAACACACAACTATGACGCAGAGTGGATCAATCAGTTGACGCCAGAAAGCTGCAGGGCTTCGTTGAGTTACTGTCCCTGGTTCACATTTCAGAGATCGAAGAGGGTCCTACCGGCGTTTTTGCGCCGAATCATATCCTTGCACATTGGGTTCGAGACCTCAGGGGCAGATCGGGTCAGTTCGGAGGAGTAATGCGACCATTGGGGTACTCTTTAGCTGGGCAAAGGGCTCGCCCGTGGGGAGGCAATCGCAGGCGTCCGTTCCACCATTGGGGTCGAAATGGTGCACCATTTCTCCGGATCACGAATAGGAGCCGCAATCTCCCGAGCCCGCACATCTGTGAGGTTGTTTTCGAGGTTTCAGGAAACTATCGACAAGGATGAAGCACCTGTTGGTGACCCGCGGGCAATCGTCGGCATGTGTCGACCCGGAGTTGTTCGGGATTGCGGCGCAGTGGTTTTTCGCCCTCTATGAATCTATTTGCAGTTCATGATCGTCTCACCGGCGCTAGTGCTCCTTGTAATTTCGTCTTGTCAAACCATAGCCCTGGACGTCCTGGCAACTGGATTGATGCCGTCGATAATCTTGGCTACTTATCGGACCGGGACCTCGAAAACTTCAAGGGATTCTGACCAAAATGGAAACCGCGCGCCGGAAATAGACCACATTCTTGTGCCCCTTCGTCCTCCTTCCAGACCAAGCTCACATATTCCGGCACTTAGGCCCCCGAGCATCGGATTCCGGTACGGGAGGTATAAAGACTAGATGTCATTGGTCCTCGAAGATGCATTCCTTCTTTCCGATAAACCTGCATCATGACAGACGACAATATCATGATCGAAAAGCCTGGCCACGATCACATCGACAATCGAGATGACCGGGCTTCCTTGAAAGAAGAACGCGAGGTCGTGTCTACCGATTTCGACCCCAAGGCGGTCCGAAAGCTCTTGCTGAAGCTTGACTGTACCATCCTTCCCTTCGCCGTATTGCTCTACCTGTCTGCCTATCTTGACCGTGGTAATCTGTGAGTTTCACAAAGCTCATTTGGCGTGCGGTGGAGATGCTGATCCCAGTGCCAACGCCAGATTACAAGGGCTACAAGAAGAGGTATTGGATGACTCCGACACCAATTGTAAGCAAAACTGCCGTCCTTCGATGGATACTAATGAGCAGATTCAATTGCGCTATGCTGTTTCTTCATCACTTATATCATCTGTTCCGTGAGTCCTTTGGAGTCTACATGCGACGAGACCTAATGATCAGATTCCCGGCACTCTGCTCGCCAAGCAGATCAATCCCTCGTATTCCATTGCAGCCGGAGCGATGATCTGGTCTATCGCTGCCACCTGTCAAGCTGCTACATTCAACCGAGCCGGCCTCTTCGTCTGTCGACTATTTGTCGGAATCGGGGAATCGATGTTTGGTCAAGCCATGGCTTTCCATCTTTCACTTTGGTATTCAAAGGGTGATCTGGCTCGACGTGTCGGTATCTTCATCTCCGCCGGTTCAGTAGCCGGTGCTTTCGGTGGTCTTATCGCGTTCGGTGTTCAGCACATCAAGAGCTCATCCATCATGCAGTGGCGTATCCTCTTTTTGATTGAGGGATGTCCATCAGTATTACTCGCTATCGCTGTGGCTCTTTTCATGCCATCTCGACCCGAACGCAGTAAACTCCTCTCTGGAGCCCAGCGAGAGTTATGTATGGCTAGGTTGAATGCCGAAAACAACGTCGATCATCGTCGAGGTATCGATTGGGCTGGTGTTCGAAGGTCTTTGACCGACTGGAAAACCTATGTCGTATCCGTTGGATACTCCTGTCTAAATTTGGGTCTAGGAAGTGTCGGTGGATTCTTGCCCACCATCATCAAGGGTTTGGGATACAGCAACGCCAAGGTGAGTCGTTTTGGGTGGTTCAAGTGGAAACACGGCTAATGAGTAGGCTCAATTATTCACTGTTCCCCCTTACGTTGTCGCTCTTGTCACCATGTTGCTTCTCACCTCATTCTCCGACTGGAAGCAGACCCGAGGTATCCCTGCCGCTTGTATCTTCCTCGTCGGACTCACTGGATGGGCAATCCTTAGGAGCGTACCCGCTCACGAACCCACTGGCACCGATCTTCACGTCAGATACTTTGGATGTATCTGCGTCGTTGTCGCTGGATACGTCAATATTCCTATCATTATTTGTCAGTACTGCTCGTATCATCTATTGCGAAGTAATCTAATCTCTAGCCTGGCAATCGGCCAACACTGGTAACCAGTCTCAGCGAGCTACTTCTCTCGGTATGCTCAACACCATCGGTCAATGTCTATCTCTGGCGGCAGCTTTCCTGTAAGTGGCATTGACGTCGGGAAGAGCCATACCGACGTTCAGGTTCCCATCCACCGAGAAGCCCCAATTCACGAAAGGCTGTACCGTCAACATCGCCTTTGCGTCACTTGGATTCTGTATTATGACTGGCATGAGTCTGTACTACAGGATGGAGAACCGCCGACGAGACAAGGTGGAGGGTGGGCGACCTGTACCTGGTACTCAGCTGGAGACTGTTGAGAAGTTCGACTTGGCTCCGGGATTCCGATATGTCGCGTGATGCGTATGATGAGGGTTGCCAGCATATGTAAGGTATTGATTGGGTACATTTGGAGAATGAATATCGTGCCGCTTGTGAATGAATCCAATATAGAGCACATGATGCATAGAGTACACGATAATGAGAGGAGATGTAGTGTTGAACCTACTTCCTTTCGCCAGCTAACGACTGTTTCGTTAGCCTCAACCATGTGGATGCATTTTGAACTCACAATGTCTTTCGAGACATCGCCGTACTTGGCATCAAACAGGTCGGAGAAGTAATTTCTTCGGGGTAGCCAAGGATACTGGTTACCACCGGTAGGCATCTGACCTCGGCCCTTGAGTAGGTAGGTCGAAGACATCTGCATGAAAGGTTGTGCTTGCACTCCGGCCGGCAAAGTTGGTGTCGCGCTGGTCCGGCCGTTCTTCTTCAACATCGAGATCATCCTTGTTAGGGTCTTGGCTGCGACGTCAGCCCCAAGAGTCCATGAAGCATTGGTGTATCCGATGACGACAATGGCGTTGGGTGTATCCTGTAACATGCAGCCCTTCCACAACATCTTGTCGGCCGGCTTGTACTCGATGCCGTCGCGATGCATTGTGGCTCCTCCACCTACTAAAATCTTGAGGCCGGTAGCGGTGACAATGACGTCTGCCTCGATCTTGCTCTCTGGTTGGTCTTTGATGACTATGGTATCCTCAGTGATGGTCTCGATGTGTCCAGTGACAATGTTGGCTTTGTCGGAACGAAGTGCGGCATAAAAGTCACCGTCGGGACACATGCAGAATCGTTGATCCCATGGCTTGTATTTTGGCGAAAAGTGTGGATCAACCGGTATAGAAGGTGGAAGCGACTTCTTGGCGCCGGATAGGAGGAGTTTTCGGCTGAAATTGGGAAGTTGCTGACAGAAGTTGAAGAAGAGGAAGCTGAGGAGGAGGTATTTGACTCGGAGTAATTTGGTAGCCCAGCTTAGAGGTAGCCACCTTTTGAGTAGATCGACGCTTTTATCCTGACGAGGTATGGCGCCGATATACGATGGACTTCGCTGGACGAGGGTGACGCTTTTTGCTTTCTCGGCGATATTTGGGAGGATCGTGATGGCTGTTGCTCCACTCCCGACAATCGCGACGCGTTTACCGGTCAGGTCGATATCTTCCGGCCAGAACTGAGGGTGGATGATGGTACCTTTAAAATTGTCGATACCTGGAATTTCGACGGGAAGAGCCTTCTTGTAGTCATAGTAGCCAGTACCAAGTACCACCCATCTACTCTTGACTTCCCTGTCCTCATGCTTCTCACCATCGCCCACGTGAAATCGCAATGTCCATAGCTGCTCGGATGATGACCAGTCGAGGGAGATGAGCTTGTGCTTCAACTCTAGGTGTTTATCGCCATTAAAGCTCTTGATCGACTTGTGGAGGT
>Ga0265780_10001578_pt1 | contig 31774 bp, 34 predicted proteins | sample P1T30metagenome_FD_192432 | JGI IMG/M metagenome (GOLD analysis project Ga0265780, IMG submission 192432) | Plant litter microbial communities from East Loma Ridge, Irvine, California - P1 T30 | ecosystem: Environmental > Terrestrial > Plant litter > Unclassified | place: USA: California... | reverse complement strand
GCCGAGCCCGCCGCGCGGCTCGTGCCGCTCGTGCGCCGCAGCGCCGCGCCGCGCTGAGCGCGCGGCGACCCCAGGAACCCGCGCAGACCCCCGTGCGCGCACGCGGGTCTGCGCGGGTTCCTGGGGTCGGGACGCGAGCGGGGCGCTCAGCGGCCGAGCAGCGCCCGGGTCGCGGCCGCCGCGCCCGCGGCGTCGTCGATCGTGACGACGGCCGCCCGCCCGTCGGTGCGCACGACGACCAGGCCGGGTCCGCGCCGGCTGACGTAGGCGCGACCGCGCCGCGAGAAGCGCCAGCCCCAGCCGCCCCAGCTCATCGGGTCGACGGTCTCGGCCGCCGCCGAGCGCACGTCGTCGAGCGCCACGCGCAGCAGGGGCACGCGCAGCAGCGACGACACGAGCCGCACGCCCCGCCGGTCGACGGTGAGGCGCACCCGGCCGAGCGCGACGACCATCACCCCGACCACCGTCGACAACGCGGACGTCGCCAGTCCCACACCGTCGCCCGCCCCCGACACGACGGCGAGGGCGACGCCGGTCGCGACGATCACGGCGCCCAGCACCACGAAGACCGGGCTGCCGGTCGATCCCGACCACGCGAGGCGCTCGCCGTCGCGCAGCGGCGCCGGGTCCGTCGAGGAGGCGCTCCCCGCGTCGTCGAGGTCTCCCGCGTCGGTCGTCGGGTCGACGACGAGGCCCGGGCGCGTCCCGGTGCCCGTCGCCAGGAGGCCCACGACGACGCCCCACGCCGCGCCGAGGGCGACGAGGGCGGGCCACCAGCCGGTGGTCGCCTCCTCGGGGGAGGGGGCGGACGCTGTGGCGAGCACGGTCACGACCCACGCGGTCGACTCGATGCCCGCGAGGCCCGCCAGCGCGCCCGCGAGCTGGCGCGCTCGGGCGCCGCTCCGCCCGCGGACGACGAGGGCGACGGCCACGGCCGTGATCACGACCCCGATGCCGCCGAGCACGGCCGCCGACGACCAGGTGCCCGAGAAGCCGTCGGGCCGGCCGCTGCCGAGCGACCAGTGGCTCGCGAGGCGCGGGCCGACGCCGGGCGCGACCGTCGCGGCGACCACGACGAGCGTCGCGAGCGGCACCACGGCCGCGACGGCGGCGACGACCGTCCGGACGAGGAGGCGGCGGTCGACCGGGTCGGCTCCGCGGCGGTCGGCCCGGGAGCCGGCTCGGGGGTGGTGGTGGGCGTCGTGCTCGGTCATGGCAGCTCCCTGATGATGGTGGCGAGCTGGGCGCGGTCGATGCCCAGCCGGGCGGCGCGGTCGACGAGGTCGGCGGCGCGGTCGTAGAGGTCGGACGTGCCGGGGGCGTCGCCGCCGATCACGACGGCGCCGCGGCCCCGCCGCAGCTCGATCACCCCGGCGGTGCGCAGCTGGTCGTAGGCGCGCAGCACGGTGTGCATGTTGACGCCCAGCGCCGCGGCGAGCTCCCGCGCCGCCGGCAGGCGCTCGCCGACCTCGACGGAGCCCTCGGCCACGCCCCGCCGCACCTGCGCGGCGATCTGCTCGGGCAGCGGCGTCGCCGACGCCGCGTCCACCCTGATGATCATGTTCTAGTACTACTAGAACAACTCGCCCGAGGCAAGACCTCGCCGCTCGCGTCCCGCCGGCCCCGCCCCGCCCCGCCCCGCCGCAGCTCCCGCACGACACCGGGTGCGGTGCGGGGAGCGCTCAGGCGGGGGCGCGGGCGGCGTCGACCGCCGCGAGGGCGCGCAGCCGGCCCGGCTGCTGCTGCAGCGACCTCGAGAGCGCAGCCAGCGCCTCCCTCGGCTCCGACGGCAGGGCGAGCACGTGCTCGACCGCCGCCGCGAGCTCGTCGACGCTCGCCGTGTTGGGCGGCAGCACCACGCCGACGCCGGTGCGCTCGAGCGCCGCGGCCCCCGCGAACTGGTCGGTCGAGAAGGGCAGCACGACGAGGGGCACCCCGTGGGTGGTCGCCTCCGTCACGCTGTTGTTGCCGCCGTGGCTGACGCCCGCGGCGGCACGCGACAGCAGTCGCACCTGCGGCAGGAAGCCCCGCACGAGCCACGACCCCGGCAGCTCGCCGAGGTCGGCGGGCGCGGCCGAGCCGGTCGCGATCGCCGCGCGCACGCCGAGCCGGGCGAGCGCCTCCGCGACGCGGGCGAGCACGTCCGAGCGCACCGACAGGAAGCTGCCGAAGCTCACGTAGACGAACGGCTCGTCGCTCGACGCGAGCCAGGCCTCGACCTCGGGGTCGAGCGGCTCCTCGCGCACGGCCGAGCCGAGGTGCGCGTGGGTCGGCAGCAGGCCGGCGCGGGCCGGGTCGGCGAGCTCCTCGGGGTAGTTGAAGAGCAGCAGGTCGCCGTGCTCGGAGAACGCCGACGCCGACGGCTCGGCCTCGGGGGCGAGCTCCGCGAGGGCGGTGTTCCACTCGACGGTGAAGGAGGCGCTGACCCGGTCGCAGAGATCCCGCAGCTCGGCCAGCGCGGCCGGCTCGAGCGCCTCCTCCCAGCCCGCGGGCCACGCGGGCGGCAGGCCGTAGACCTCGTCGCCGAAGGGCAGCGCCGAGGGGTGGCCGAGCACGACGTCGGTGTGCGCGATGCCGCCGGCCACGAGGGCGAGGCGGGCGCTGAAGGCGAGGTGGTCGACGATGATCGCGTCGGGCTGCACCTCGGCCACGACGGCCTGCACGGCCCGCGCGGTCTCGACCGGCTGCCACATCAGGTCGGTCAGCCGCTCGCGCGCCTGGTAGGCGAGCGTCTCGACGCTGCCGCGACGGGTCGCGTCGAAGAAGCCGCGCAGCGAGTCGTCCTCGCCCTCGGGCTGCTCCTCGGCACGGATGACGCCCGGGTTCGAGCCCCGCGCGAGCTGCAGGTGCGCCCGCTCGAAGCCGAACGAGGCGACGATCGCGGCGGTGGCCTCGCCGGTCGCGACGACGACGCGCTCGCCGCGGTCCCGCCAGGACGTCGCGAGCGTCGCGAGCGGCAGCAGGTGCGACGCGTAGTCGGGCGAGATCACGAGGAGCGTCATCGGAGCCACGCCGTGTCGAGGGCGGCGACCTCGTCGAGGTGCACCCCGGCGTAGACCGACGAGAGCGCGGCGGCCATCGCCTGGATGGTGAAGCTCCGCTCGACGGTCTCGCGCGAGCGGGCCGCGCGGGAGTCGTCGGGCTCGGCGGCCGTCAGCGCGACGGCCCTCGTCATGGCGGCGGCGAGCTGGTCGACGTCCCAGGTGTGGGTGAGCACGCCCGTGACGTCGCGCTCGACGTAGGTGGAGGGGCCGCCGCCGTCGGGCGCGACGACGAACAGGCCGGAGCCCATCGCCTCGAGCAGCGCGATGCCGAACTCCTCCTTCAGGCTGCCGCAGACGTAGACGCCCCGCGGCGCCGCGAGCCCGGGCACGCCGAAGCGGGCCGCGGCGACCCAGCGGGCGACGGTGTCGTTCGGCCGGTGGCCGGGCAGCACCAGGCCGGAGGCGCGGTGGCGCTCGCGCGGGACGATGCGGTCGATGAGCTCGAGCTGCTCGCGCTCGTCGGGCGACGGGTCGGCGAGGTCGCCGCCGACCAGCAGCAGGTTGGCCCGCTCGCGGAGCGGGCTGCGGGCCCACGCGTCGACGATGGTCGCCATGCCCTTGACGCGGTGGAACCGCCCGACGCTGACGACGAGCGGCAGGTCGCGGCGCTCGGCGGGCAGGGTCTCGAGCTGCTCGCGCAGCTCGGCCAGGGGCGGGGTGGCTGGCTGGCCGGCCGCGTGCGCGGCGGCCTCGGAGACCGCACGGTCGACGACCTGCAGGTCGATGCCCTCGGGCACGATCGTGTGGCGCTCGGGGTGCGACGTGATGTCGATGCCCACGAGGTCGCGCAGGTCGGCCGCCAGCTGCGGCCGCGGGAAGAGCACGGTGTGCGACGCGTTCGAGGCCAGCTGCTGCACGAGGCGGGCGCGGAACCAGAAGTGCTCGCGCTCGTCGACCTCGCCGAAGTTCTCGCGCGTGAGGCCGCCGGCGAGGTCCATCGACTGGATCACGGCGTGCGGGTCGGGCGCGACGGTGAAGACGACGGGCACGTCGAGCTCGCGGGCCACGTCGGCCGCGGCGAGGCTGCCGACGTCGGCCATGCGCAGGTGCAGCACGTCGACGCCGCCGCTGGCTCGCAGCACCCGGCGGATGCCGCGGCGGGCGGCGACGCGCAGCGGCCACGCGGCCGCGCTCGGCACGGGCTCGCTGAGCAGCGGCACGCGCCCGAAGACGTGGCCCTCGTCGTAGCCGGCGAGGGCGGAGACGCTCTCGAGCGCGCCCGACGCGGAGCCGCGCGACAGGGTGACCACCCGGCGGACCGAGAGCGGCGGGGCGTCGTGCACCGCGCCTCCCTCGTCGTCCGCGGCACCGGACGAGGAGGCGCCGGTCGCGGCCGGTCGCGGCCGCACGTCGCGCGCGGGCTCCGCCCCGTCGGCCACGAGCGCGTCGCCGAGGCGCACCAGCAGGGTCGCGATGCCGCCGTTGTCGCCGCTGCCGGCGGCCGTCAGCTCGGCGTCGATGTCGGCGTGCAGGAAGAGCTGGGCGACGGTGAGGCCGCGCTCGGCGGCGTCGTCGGCGCCGGCCGCGGAGCCGGGGCCCGCGGCGAGGTCGACGAGGGCGAGGCGGGCGACGTCGCCGAGGTAGCCGGCCGCGGCCGCCCAGCCCTCCAGGGCGACGGCCACGCCGGGCTCGCCGCGGCGCTGGCCGAGGGCCGAGACGGCGGCGACGCGCACGTGCTCGGGCTCGGCCGCGTCGCCCGCGAGGGCGAGCAGCGGACGCGTCGCGATGTGGTCGCGCACGAGGCCGAGCGTCTCGACCAGCCGGTAGCGCGCCTCCGGGTCGCGGACGCCGACGAGCCCGCCCTCGACGGCGACGGCGACGAGCTCGGGCGCGGCGTCCGACCACTGCTCGAGCGTGCGCTGCGCGAGCATGCCGACGAAGCCGCCCTCGACGACGAGCGCGAGCAGGCGCCCGACGGTCTCGGGCCGGGGGAGGCGCTGGCTGAGGGCCCACGCGGCGTGCTCGCGGAGGAAGCCCCGCTCGCTCGACAGCACGGCCGAGAGCGCGAGGTCGGCCTGCTCGTCGTGCACCTGCGCGAGGGCGTGGGTGGCGGCGATGGCGACGAGCTGGTCGCTGCTGCCGAGGGCGCCGGTGAGGAGGCGGAGGGTGCGGATGCCGCCCGTCCGCGCGGCCTCGAAGGCGAGGTCGTCGGCGAGGCGCATGGACTCGACGAGGCCGGTCGCCTGGTGGACGGCGTCGAGCGATGTCTGGATGCCCACGGGTGCCCCTCTCGCGGCCGGGGGTCGTCCGGCACGCCGGCTCCTGGTGAGGGGCCGCTCCGACGATAGCGGGGAGCGGGCAGTGCGTGGCCTGGGAACGCTGGCGCCGCGGCGTCGCACCCGCCAGACTCGGGCGGTGACCCGCGCCGAGACCGTCCGCGACCGCCTCGTCGCCGAGGTCGAGCTCGTCGGCTTCCGGGCCCACGGCCTGCACGTGCTCGTCGGCGACGAGGTCGCCGAGCACCGCTGGGCGCCCGACGTGCGGGAGGAGATCCACTCGGTCGCGAAGGCGGTCTGCGTGCTCGCCGCCGGGCTGGCGGCCGACGAGGGGCTCGTCTCCCTCGACGAGCCGGTCGCCGGCTGGCTGACGGGCCCGGGCGGCGGCTCGCCCGAGCTCGGCGAGGGAGTCGAGCACGTCACCCTCCGTCACCTGCTGACGATGACGAGCGGCGTCGACCTCCCGTGGTCGCCGACGCTGCTGACCGACTGGCCCGACCTCGCGCTCGAGTTCGTGCGGCGGCCGTCGCGCGGGCGGGTCTTCCAGTACTCGAACGCGAGCACGTACGCGGCGATGCGGGCGCTCGCGACCCGGGTGGGCGACGTGCTGGAGTTCGTCGAGCCGCGCCTCCTCGGCCCCCTCGGCCTCCGCGACGTGGCCTGGCAGCGCTGCCCCGCCGGCTTCGTCGCGGCCGGCGAGGGGCTCGCGCTCCGCACGGAGGAGGTCGCGCGGCTCGGGCGGCTGATCCGCGACCGGGGCCGCTGGGAGGGGCGGCAGCTCGTCTCCGCCGAGGTCGTCGACGCGGTGCACGGGCCGTGGGTGCCCGCCGGCACGAGCCCCGGCTACGAGCGATACGCCCTCGCCGGCTGGGACGGCCCCGGGTCGGGCTGGCGGCTGCACGGCGCGCTCGGCCAGCTCGTCGTGTTCGTCGACGACGCGGTCGTCACGATCACCGCCGACGACCACGCGCGGGCCGACGCCGTCGCCGCGGCGGTCGTCCGCGAGCTCGAGGGGCTGCGGCCGGACGGGGCGTCGAGCCCGCGCTGAGCCGGGGCGGCAGCCGCGGCCGCACCGGCACGGCGGACCGGCCCGACCGGCCCTCCCGCGTGCACTACCGTCGAGGAGGCGCGGGCCGGGTCCGCGCCTCCTTCCCCTTTGTCCCACGACGGCCCGCGGGCCCGGAGGTCAGCGTGCGCACACTCGCCATCGGAGACGTCGGCGTCGTCGACGACATGATCCACATCGGCGACGAGGCCATGACGGAGGAGCTCGTCGTGCAGCTGCGCCAGCGCCGCGTCGACGCCGTCACCCTGCTCTCGAGCGCCCCCGACGAGACGGCCGCGCGCTACGGCGTCGACGCCGTGCGGCCCGTCGGCTTCGCCCCCGGGCCGCTCGGCGGCCGCGACGGCCAGGTCGAGCGGCTCGAGCGCGTGCTCGCCGCCGCCGGGGGCAGCCGCACCGCGCTGCCGCACGACGACCCGGCGCTCGCCGTCGTCGAGGCCGTCCGCGAGGCCGACGCGGTCGTCGTGGCCGGCGGCGGCAACATGGCCTCGCGCTGGTCGCTGCACGTCTTCGAGCGGGCTGCCCTCGGCGCGGTCGCGCGCGTCGTCGGACGGCCGCTCGTCGTGACGGGCCAGACCGTCGGTCCCGACCTCGTCGCCGACGACGAGCGCCTCGTGTCGGGCCTCCTGCGCGACGCGCGCCTCTTCGGGGTGCGCGAGAGCGCCTCGCACGCGCTGATGCGGCGCATCGCCGACGACACCGCGCCCGACCTCGGCCGCAAGGTCGTGCAGAACGTCGACGACGCGAGCTTCCTCGGGGTCGACGCCGCGCCTCCCGCGACCGGTGGCGCTCCCGCCCGGGGCGACGACGGCGGACGCCGCGACGACGCTGCCCCGGCCGGGCCGGGGTCGCTGCTGGTCGGGGCCGACGCGTTCCCCTACTGCGCCGTGAGCCTGTCGACGCACGTCGGCGACGCCGACCGGCGCCAGGTCGTGACGGCGCTCGCCCGCCTGCTCGACCGCGTCGCCGACGAGACCGGCCTCGAGATCGCCTTCCTCGCGCACTGGGCCTCGCTGCACGAGGGCGACGAGCGCGGCGACTCGGTGCTGCACCGCCGCGTGATCGACGCGATGACCACCTCCCGGGTCCGCATCGAGCCGACCACCGACTCCGTCGCCGCCGCCCGGTTCGCCCGGGGCGCCTCCCTCCACCTCACGAGCCGGTACCACCCGGCCGTCTTCGCCGTCGCCGGGGGAGTGCCCACCGTCGGCATCTCGGTCGACGACTACACGCGCATCAAGCTGACGGGCGCGCTCGGCGCCTTCGGGCAGACGAGCGTCGCCTCGGTCGAGTCGCTCGTGCTCGGCTCGGCCGCCCGGCTCGCGCTCGCCACCTGGGACGAGGCGCCCCAGGTGCGCGCCCGGTGGGAGTCGCGGGTCGGCTCGGTGCGCGCCGCCTCGGCCGGCTGGTGGGACCGCGTCGCGGAGGAGCTCGGGGCGTAGGCGCGAGGGCGCCTGCTCGCCCGCGTCCGGATGCCCGCGGGGCACCACGTCCTCTCCAGCGGACCACGCCGTGGCCTGGTCCGCGCGCGAGATCGTGGTTCGTCGCGGTCTCGCGCCGCCGTTCCGCCTCCCGGCGTCCTGCCTCGGCCGTGCCGCCTCCCGGCGGACGCGCAGCCTCTTTCTGGCACCGCGTGTCAGAATCGTCGGGACCGGCACCGAGGCCGGTCCCGACGAAAGAGGCAGCCCATGGCCGACCTGACCACCACCCCCGACCGCTTCCGCGGCAAGACCGTCATCGTCACCGGGGCCGGCAGCGGCATCGGCCGCGCCTCGGCCCTGCGCTTCGCCCGCGAGGGCGCCCGCGTCGTCGCCGCCGACGTCGTGGCCGAGCGGCTCGACGCTCTCGTCGCCGAGAACTCGGAGCTCGACCTGGTGCCCGTCGTCGGCGACATCACGACCGAGGAGGGCGTGCAGGCCGTCGTGGCCGCCGCCGACGGACGCGTCGACGCGCTCGCGAACGTCGCGGGCATCATGGACGGCTTCCTGCCGGCCGCCGAGGTCGACGACCGCACGTGGGAGCTCGTCTTCGCCGTCAACGTCACGGCCGTGCTGCGCCTCACCCGCGCCGTGCTGCCGCTGATGCTCGCCGCCGGCTCCGGCGCGATCGTCAACGTCGCCTCCGAGGCCGCGCTCCGCGGCTCGGCCGCCGGGGTCGCCTACACGGCGTCGAAGCACGCCGTCGCGGGCATCACGAAGAACACCGCCGTCGTCTACGCGAAGCAGGGCATCCGCACGAACGCCGTGGCGCCGGGCGCGACGATCACGAACATCGAGGCGCCCATGAAGTCGCAGGTCGCGGCCGCCGCCCTGGGCCCGATCATGCAGGTCACCGTGCCCACGCCGGTCGAGGCCGACGTGCTCGCCGCGTCGATCACGTGGCTCGCGAGCGACGACGCCACGAACGTCAACGGAGTCGTGCTCCCCTCCGACGGCGGCTGGTCCGCCGTCTAGCGCGACCACCCGCGCGCAGCGCAGCGCAGCGCTGCGCCGCACCGCGTCCCGTGCACCGCACCCGGTCGAGACGGGGTGCCGTGCACGGGACCGGGTGCCGCACGAGCCGGTGCCGGGCCCTCAGGCGCGAGCTCGGCTCCCCGTGGCGGGGCCGACCTCGGACGACGCCTCGACGAGGCGCGCGGTCACGCTGACGACCACCTCGCCGCCGCCGGCGCCCCGCTCGGCCACGACCCGGCGGAGCACCTCGGCGGCCCCGGCGAGCGTCTGCGGGGTCGGCACCGCGACGTCCGTGGCCACGTGCGCCGTCACCGACACCAGGCCCGGCGACCGGTCGACGTCGACGAGGCCGGTGGGCTCGGCGAGCTCGAGGCCCTCGGCGACCACGGTCACCGCGGCCTCGACGACGGGGTGGGCGTCGAAGACGTCGACGACGCCGGGCGTGCCGCGCAGCGCCCGGGTCAGGGCTCGCGAGAGGGCCTGGTCGGTCTCGGCCGTCTCGGTGCCGTCGACCATCTCGTCGGTCATCGCCGCGCCTCCTCGGTGTCCGTGCCGGTGCCGCTGCCCGTGCCCGTGCCCGTGCCGGTGCCCCGGTCGCCCGGCAGCCAGACGTCGTCGATCGTCACGTCGACGGCGGTGACCGCGAGCTCGGTGTGCCGCGCCAGGGCCGCGGTGACGCGCCCGCGCAGCGCGTCGGCCACGGCGTTCAGGTCGAGGCCGTAGCGCACCGCGGCCGTGACGCGCACGACGACGGGAGCCCCGGCCGCGTCGACGTCGCCGTCGAACGCGGTCGAGCTGAGCAGCACGCCGTCGAGGTCGTCGCCGGCCCGGCGCACCAGGCCGCGCGCCGCCGCCTCGGTGACGCTGAGCTTGGTCGACGGGTCGGGGTGGGCCACGGGGATGTCGCGTCCGCCCACGACCTCGTGGCGGATGGTCTCGAGCAGCCCGGTGATCCAGGTCTCGTCGCGGTCCGGCTCGCGCGTCGCCTCCTGCTCGAGGGAGGCGCGCGACAGGCTCGAGACCCGCTCGAGCGCCTGCAGGTACAGCCGGCACGCGGCGGACCCCTCGATGCGCGGGTCGCGCGGTGCCCGGCCGCGGTCGAGGTAGTCGGCGAGCTCGTCGACGGGCACGCCGTCCACCTGCTCGGCCGCGTCGCGGGGCGCGGGGTCGTCGATCGGCGTCATCGCCATGCCTCCATCTCGCCCATCAGGAAGGTCCGCGCCCGGGCGATCTGCCCGCGCACGGTCGAGGCCGGGAGGTCCAGGGCCTCCGCGATCTCGGCGTACGAGTAGCCGGCGGTCTCGCGCAGCAGCCAGCACCGGCGCTGGTCGAGGGGGAGGCGGTCGAGGGCCGTCCACATCGCGTCCAGCTGGAACCGCGCCTCCACCACCCGGTCGGGCGCCTCCGAGCTCCGGGCGGGCCGGTCGTGGGCGTCGACGTCGTCGTGGTCTCGGCGCACGCGCAGGCGGTCGATGCTCCGGTTGCTGACGATGCGCATCAGCCAGGCCCGCAGGTGCGCGGGCTCGTCGAGGTCGCCGAGCCGCCGCCACGCGGTGAGGAACGACTCCTGCACGACGTCGTCGGTCTCGAGGTCGGAGCCGAGGAGGCGCCCGGCCAGCACGCGCATCAGCGGGCCGTGCCTCCGGGCGATGACCTCGAAGGCGTGCACGTCGCCGTCGCGGGCCCGCGTCGCGAGCGTGCCGTCGGAGGCGTCGAGGAGGGGGTCGTCGGCGGCGATCTCGACCTCCCTGGCGACGCGGCGGCGCCCGGGCTCGTGCCCGTGGCCGGCGGAGCGGGTGCTCGCGCCTCCGTCGTGACTACCACGCGGCCCGGGGGGAGGCCCGGGCCCTGGCCGTTCGTGGAGGGCCGGGCGGTCGCGGAGCGCGGTGCGGCCCTCCGACTGGGGGGCCCGCGCCGACCCGTCGCCCCCGCCCGCGGAGCCGAATCATCCTCACTGCCTGAGCGATCCGTGACGAAAGCGCGCCACGACCCGTCTCGAGAGTGGTGCGTCCGCCCGCCGGGGCCGACGCCCGGGAAGGAACCACCGATGAGCACCTACGAGACCACCCGCACCCGCGCCTCCGTCGAGCCGGAGCCCGCGCGCACGATCCGCACCGCCTCCTCGGGCACCGACCTCGACGAGGCCTGCCTGCACTGGGAGCAGACCTTCGGCGGCCGCGACTTCCGCGCGCAGGGCGTGGGCTCGACGACGGCGTGGCGCACCTCGGCCGTCGGGGACGAGCGGGTCGTGCTGCGCTCGTCGTCGCTGCCCGCCCGCCTCGGCGGCGAGGTCCCGTGGCCCGAGCGCTACACCGTCGGCTGGTTCCGCGAGGGCTCGGGCAGCGTCGAGCACCGCCGCGGCCAGCACCGCAGCGAGGCCGCCGAGCCCTTCTCGCTGCCGGTCGAGCTGCCGTTCTCGCTGGCGCTGACGCCGCACGTGCAGAACCTGGTGCAGATCGCCCCGGGCTTCTTCGAGGACACCGCGAGCGAGGTGCACGGCGGCCCGTCCCAGCTCGTCGTGCTCGACCACCGGGCGGGCCCGCGCGCGACGGCCGTGGAGCAGTGGAGGCGCACCCTGGCCGCCGTCACCGGCCCGCTGGTCGACGTGGCCGAGTCGCCCCTGCGGCGGCTCGACGCGCAGCTGCTGCTGGTGCGCGCCGTCCTCGAGCTGTTCCCGTGGACGGTGTCGGACGTGCCGCAGGTCGTCCGCGCCGCGGGCGCCGGCCGCCTCCGCGACGCCGTCGACTTCGTGCACGAGCACGTCCACGAGCCGATCACGCCCTCCGACATCGCCCGCGCGGCCGACCTGCACCCCCGCACCCTGCAGCAGACCATGAGCCGCCAGCTCGGGGCCTCGCCCGCCGCCTACGTGCGGCAGGTGCGCCTCGAGCGGGTCCGCCACGACCTCGAGCGCGCCGCGCCGGGCGAGGTCCACGTCGCCGACGTCGCGACCCGCTGGGGCTTCGGCAACCTCGGCCGTTTCTCGGCCGCGTACGCCCGCCGGTTCGGCGAGCAGCCCCGCGAGACCCTCCGCCGATGACGGATGCGCGGCGTGCTTGTCCGCAAAGTGAGTGCCCTCGGGGCTCTTCCTGACAGCAGCCTGAGCGGCCGTGACTCTCGACCACGTCGATGCGTCTGAATGATGAGTCCCACCGACGGGGACCCGCACCGCCACCCGGCTGGTGCGCCACCAGCACCAGCACACACACCACAGAAGGAGCCCGACCATGAGCACCGTCACCCCCACCACCAGCACGAGCACCGCTGCCGCCAAGCACACCGGCGAGGCCGCCGGCAAGAACACCATCGCCGAGGGCGTCGTCTCGAAGGTCGCCGGCATCGCGGCCCGCGAGGTCGCCGGCGTGCACGACCTGGGCAACGGCGCCGCCCGTGCCATCGGCGCGATCCGCAACGCCATCAACCAGCAGGACCGCGGCCAGGGCGTCTCGGTCGAGGTCGGCGAGAAGCAGGTCGCGGCCGACATCACGATCGTCGCCGAGTACCCCGTCGAGCTGCAGAAGGTCGCCGACGACGTCCGCAAGTCGGTCACCGACGCCATCTCGCAGGTCGTCGGCATGGAGGTCACCGAGGTCAACGTGACCGTCTCCGACGTCTACATCCCGTCGGACGACGCTGACGACGCTGACGACAGCCGCGTCCAGTGACCGCCACCACCCGAGGCATGCTCGTCGGCGCGGTCCTCGCGCTGACGGCCCTGCAGTTCGGCTTCGGAGGTCTCCTCCTGGTCGCCCTCGCCCTGGTGATCGGCTACTTCGTCGGTCGCTTCACCGAGGGCAAGCTGGACGTCCGCGGTGTCGCGGACGCCCTCCGCGGGCGGCGGTCCTCGTGACCGCGGCGGTGACGGCCGACCAGGCCTCCCACGGCCGCACCGTGATCACGTCGCGCGCCGTGCGCCGTGTGGTGTCGGCCGTCACCGCGGAGGCACTGGACGCGAAGGCGTCCGACGTGACCGTGGAGCTGACCGACCGCGACGGCGGGCTCACCCTCGTCGCCAAGGCCCCCGTCCGGCTCACGCCGCTCGGAGTGCCGAACCGCGGGTCGGGCACCCTGCTGGACCGGCTCACGTCGGCCCAGTCCACCATCCGCCAGCGCGTCCTGCAGCTGACCGGCACCGACGTCGAGCGCGTCGACCTGCAGATCACCGGCGCCGAGCTCAGCCAGAGGAGGCGGGTCTCATGAGCACCAGCACCACCTACCGCCGCATCCTCCGGCGCGAGACGCACTCGTCGAGGTCCGGCGTCGCCGTGACCCTCGCCGTGCTGCTGATCCTCGTCGCCGCCTGGATCGGCACCGAGTCGGTCCTCGCCGCGCTCGGCACGGCCCCGCTCCTCGTGGCCCCGGCCGACGCCGCCTCCGCCGTGCTCGGCGCGGCCGGCGCCCCGGTCGGTGCCCTCACCGCGATCGGCGCCGTCGTCGCGATCGTCGGCCTCGTGCTGATCGTCGTGTCGCTCGCCCCCGGTCGTCGTGGCCGCCGTGCCGCGACCGCCGACCGCACCGCCGCCGTGGTCGACGACCGGGTCATCGCCCGCTCGCTCGCCCGCACGGCGAGCTTCGCCGGCGACGTGCACCCCGACCGGGTGAGCGTCAGCGTGGGCAAGAAGGTCGCGCTCGTCGAGATCGACCCCGTCTCGGGCCGCACCGCCGACCTGCGCAGCATCGAGGAGGCCGTGCGCGGCGAGATCTCGGGCTACGACTACTCGCCGGCGCTCCGCCCCCGCGTGAAGCTCTCGAAGAAGAAGGGGAAGGTCGGCCGATGAACGACACCAACCGTGCTCTCAACCGTCTCGTCGTCTTCGTCGTCGGCCTCGTGCTCCTGCTCGCCGGCGCCGCCGTCGCGGCGGGCGCCCTCTGGCCCGACGTGCAGCAGACGGTCTCCGACGGCGCGTCCGACGCGACCGGCCCGGTGACGGACGCGCTCTCGGGCGGTCAGGCGTGGATCCTCTGGGTCACCGCCGCGGCCTGCCTCGTGCTCGCCCTCCTGCTCGTCGCGTTCGTCGTCCGTCAGGGCGGCGGCCGCACGAGCACGCTGATCGACCTCTCGGAGCACGACGACCGCCACTCGCCGACCGGCGGCCACGTGGTCGTCGACGCGAAGGTCGCCGCGAACGTCCTGGAGGAGGCGCTGTCCGGCACCCCGGGCGTGCTCGCCGCAGACGTCGTCGCCTTCCGCGTCAAGGGCGAGAACGTGCTCCGAGTGACGGTCGACGCCCGCCGCGGCGCGTCGCCGGTCGACCTGCGCCGCGCGGTCGACGAGGCCGTCTCCCGCTGGGACGACCTGCTCGGCACCGTCACCCCGGTGGTCGTGCAGATCAACGGCGGCCTCCGCACGCAGATGTCCGGGGCGACGCGGCTCGACTGAGCCGGGCCCCGCACGACGCACCCGCACCACCGCAGCGGCCCTCGACCTCGACCGAGGGCGAGGGCCGCTCCCGTCCTCCCCACCCCGCCGCACGAGCGGCCGACCGCCCGAGAAGGGGCCGCACCATGAGCACCAGCGCCACCCACCACGTCACCCCGATCGACCTCGACTCGCTCGGACCGGTCGACCCGACGTCGCCCGAGGCCGCCCTCGAGCGCACCATCGCCCTCACCGTGCTCGGCACGACCGGCGTCCACGCCCTCGGCACCCCGTCGGCCCGCCTCGTCGGCGTCGTCCGGTCGCGCCTCGGCGCGGGCGGCGTGACCGGCGTGACCGTCACGCAGACCGCGACCGGCCTGCAGGTCGACGTCGCCCTCGTCGCCGAGTACCCGACCGACGTGACCGAGCTCGCCGAGACCATCCGCACGCAGGTCGCCCACGCCGTCGGCCAGCTCGACGGCGAGCCGGTCACGATCGACGTCTCCGTCGTCGACGTGCACGGGCCCTTCGACGACGTCGCCGAGGAGGAGCCGGCCGACGAGGTCGACGGCTCCGTCGACGCCGGTGCCGGGGAGGCGCCGGCCGGGTCCGACCCGGGGGCCGGCGGCACCGAGACCCTCCGGGAGCGCGCCTCCGGCGTCGTCGACTCGGCCCGCGACGCGATCGCCGACGCCATCGACGGCACCGCCGACGCGGTGGACGGCGTGGTGGGCGAGGCCCGCGACGCCGCCGCCCGGGACGCGTCCGAGCGCGACGACCGCGCCGCGCCGGTGGCTCACGACGACGCCGCCGACGCCGAGCGTCAGCGTGCCTCGGCCGACGACACGACGGCCGACGACGTGACCGGCGACGAGGCGACGGCTGCCGACGCGACCGCTGCCGACGCGACCGTCGGCGACGTGACCGTTGCCGGCAGCGACGAGGAGGCCGCCGACCCGGCCGAGGTCGCCGCCGCCGCCGCGGAGGCCGCGGCCGACGCCGCCCAGGCCGCCGCCCGTGCCGCCGACGCTGCCGCGGACGCCGCCCGCGCCGCCACGACCGACGACGACCGCTCGGCCTAGCGCCGGCCCGGACCCCAGGAGGACGACATGCTCGGTCGACGCACCAGCTCCCGCTCACGCTCGCACCGCCCCCGTGCGGTGTGGTGGGCGCTCGCCACCGGCGTCGTCGTCTCGGTGCTGGTGGTCGGCGGGGTCTTCCTGCCGGTGCTCGCGCTGATCGGCGCCGCCGACGGAGGCACGGCGGGTGCGCTCGACGTGCCCGTCGGCTCGATCGCCGGCGCCGCCGCCGTCGGGTTCCTGCTGGCGCTGGCCCTGCTCGGCCTCGTGGTGCTCACCCGCCGCGGAGCCCTCGCCTGGGTGCTGGCGGTCGCCGCCGTCGTCTCGACGCTGCTGGTGTCGATCTGGCCGCTGTTCGCGACGGCCCTCGCCGGCGTCGACCAGGTGCGCGACGTGTGGCCCTTCATCCAGGACCTCGTCGCGCGGGCCGGGATCGGCGGCTGACCCCGCGCGGTCAGCCCTGGCGCGCCTCCCGCCGTCGGGCGAGCCACCGCACGGCGACCATGCCCTCGTGGTGCTGGAAGCGGCGCAGGGTCGGCATGCCGTCCGGAGCAGGTCTCCGAGCCTTGTCGAGGAACGACCCGGCCACCGCGGCGAGCACGGCGTCGACGTCGTCGGGCGGCACGTCGGCCAGCAGGGGGTGCGAGCGGACGACCGCCTCGACGTCGACGCTCTCCCCGCGCACGAGCACGTCGAGGAGGTAGAGGGCGCCGTCGACCCACCGGGCACCGACCGCGGCCCACGGCCAGTCGACGAGCCACGCGACGCCCTCGGCGTCGACGAGCACGTTGTCGGCGCGGCCGTCGAGGTGCAGCAGGTGGTCGCCCGAGGCGGCGACGGCGGCCCGGGCTGCCGCCTCGCGGAGACGGGGGAGGTCGCGGCGCACCTCGTCGGGGAGGGCGTCGAGCGCCCCGTCGGCCTCGAGCCTGGCCCAGCCGGCGGCCTCGTCGCGGAGCTCGTCGGAGGCCTCGGGCAGGCCCTCGAAGGCGTCCGACCCGCGGGCCACGGGCAAGGTGGCGAACGCGTCGAGGACGGCGTGGACGTCGGAGCCGTCGCGCGCCTCCCCGGGGTGCCGCCCCTCGACGTCGTCGAGGACGAGCACGACCCAGTCGTCCGTGAGCCACGACCCGAGCAGTGCCGGGGCCCGCACGGTCGCGGGCAGGGCGCCGGCGACGGCGAGCTCGCGTCGGTGCAGCGCGGCCGTCTCGGCGCTGCGGCGACGGTCGGCCGTCTTGACGAACGCGCGGCGACCGCTCGCGGCCACGACGCGGTCGGCGCTGCCGGGCGAGAACCCGGCGACCTGGCTCACGGCGGTCACGACCGGGCTGCCGAGCACGTCGGCGACGGCGTCGCGGAGCTCGGCGGGCAGGTGGTCCCAGCGGGCGCGTGACGGCGTGGCGTGGTCCATCGGGCCACGCTAACGCGAGCCGGGGCTCAGGAGGCGCGGGTCGGCCGGGCGAGGTCGGCCAGCGCCTCGAGCGCCTCGCGGATCGCCGCGTCGGGCCGCTCGTCGTCGCTCTCGACGGCCCACCACCGGAGTGCCGCGTAGGTCGCGGCGCTGAGCGCGTCGGCGAGCACCCCGATCCGCACGGTGCCGACGAGGTCGGGCCGACGCTCGGCGATGAAGGCCGCGAGGGTGGCCGAGCGGCTGCCCATGCGCGAGCCCACCTGCGTCAGCAGCTCCGGGTGCGCCGCGATGATGCGCAGGCGTGCCCGGGTGGCGACGAGGTCGAGCTCCGGCACCGCGAGGCCTGCGACGAAGGCGTCGCCGTAGGCGCGGAGGACGTCGTCGCCTGACGGGCTCGACCGCAGCCGGCGCTGCATCTCGTCGCCGACGGGCTCGGCGCCGTCCCAGACGAGGTCGGCCTTGGTGGGGAAGTAGCGGAAGAGGCTGCGCCGACCGATGCCGGCGGCCTCCGCGACGTCGGCCATGCTGACCGCGTCGTAGCCGCGCTCCGCGAAGAGGGCGACGGCCGTGCGGGCGAGCGCCGCGGCGTCGATCTCCGTGGGCCGCCCCCGCGCCGGCCGGGCGGCCGCGCCCGTGCCGGGGCCCGCGCCTGCGCCCGGGCTCGCGCCTGCGCCGGGGTCTGCGCCTGCGCTGGGGCCCGCGCCTGCCCCCGCAGAGGCGGGAGCGTCGGCGTCGGAGGTCGGGGGCACGGTCCGAGGGTACCGGCGGCGCGTCCCGGGCGACGCTCCGCGAGATCGCCGCCGGCGTCGTGCACCCCGGCTGCCTCGGGGTGCACGATGGGGCGGCGGCCCCCGGCCGCCCCGACGGAAGGACCCCACGTGCAGATCGACCTCACCGGCAAGACCGCCCTCGTCACGGGCTCCACCCAGGGCATCGGCCGGGCCATCGCGCTCGGCCTGGCCCGCTCGGGCGCGACCGTCGCCGTGAACGGGAGGACCGCCTCCCGGGTGGAGGAGGCGATCGCGGGCCTCCTCGGCGACGCGCCCCGCGCCTCCTTCGTGGCCGCCCCCGGCGACGTCGCGACGGAGGAGGGTGCGCTCGCGGTGCAGTCTCTGGTGCCCCGGGTCGACGTGCTCGTCAACAACCTCGGCGTCTTCGGCTCGGCGGAGCCGCTCTCCATCGACGACGACGAGTGGCGGCGCTACTTCGAGGTGAACGTGCTGTCGGCGGTGCGCCTGATCCGCCAGTACCTGCCGGGCATGACGTCGGCCGGCTGGGGGCGCGTGCTGAGCATCGCCAGCGACTCGGCGATCGTCACGCCGGCCGAGATGATCCACTACGGCATGTCGAAGACGTCGCTGCTGGCCGTGTCGCGGGGCTTCGCGAAGGCGGCCGCGGGCACCGGCGTCACCGTCAACTCGGTCGTCGCCGGGCCGACGCACACCGACGGCGTGGAGGACTTCGTCTACGAGCTCGTGCCCCGCGACCTGCCGTGGGAGGAGGCGCAGCACCGCTTCATGGTCGAGCACCGGCCGCAGTCGCTGCTGCAGCGGCTGATCGAGCCGGAGGAGATCGCGAACATGGTCGTGTACCTCGCGTCGCCGTTCGCCTCGGCCACGACCGGCGGGGCGCTGAGGGTCGACGGCGGCTACGTCGACTCGATCCTGCCCTGACGAGCCCGGTCGACGAGGCGCCGGCGGCACGTCGACCGCCCCCCGCCCTGGCCGTGGTGCGCAAATGCCGACCGCCGCGCGTCTGGTGACCGGGAATCCGGGTGCTGGGCGACCTCTCGGGCCCGCCCGGTCGGGATTTGCCTGCGGCGCGGGCGGCACGTGAGGCGCTGCCCGCCCTGGCCGCAGTGCGCAAATGCCGACCGCCGCGCGTCTGGTGACCGGAAATCCGGGTGCTGGGGGACCTCTCGGGGGTGCTCGGTCGGCAATTGCGGGCGACAGGGCCCTGCGACCGCGGCACCCCCCGTCAGCACACGCAGCGGCGGTCGCGCTCGACGAGGGCGGCAGACGTCGGGCTCAGCACACGCGGCGGCCGTCGACGAGGTGCACGACGGCGACGTCAGGCCCGCGCAGCGCGGCGTCGTGCGTCGCCTCGACGACGGTGGCCCCGCGGGCCAGCTCCGCGTCGACCGCCCGGCGGATCGCCGCGGTCGCCGCCGCGTCGACGCCCGCGGTCGGCTCGTCGAGCAGCAGCAGCTCGGCCCGTCGCGCCAGCCCCTGCGCCACCAGCGCCCGCTGCCGCTGACCGCCCGACAGGCTCGCGAGCGGCCGCCCGGCGAGGTCGGTGATGTCGAGGGCCTCGAGGCTCTCGTCGACGATCGCGCGGTCGCTCCGCCGCAGCGGCCGCCACGCGCCCCGCTCGCCCCAGCGGCCCATCGCCACCGTCTCGCGGACGGTCAGGGGCAGCCGGTCGGTGACCGCGCTCCGCTGCACGACCACGGCCGTCGTCCGGCCGCGCGGCAGCTCGACGGTGCCCGAGACGTCGTCGTGCGTGCCCGCGAGCACGCCGAGGAGCGTCGACTTGCCCGAGCCGTTCGGCCCGACGAGCACGGTCAGCCGCCCCCTCGGCACGTCGACCGACACGTCGTCGAGCGCCACCGCCCCGTCGTGCCGGGCGGTCACGCGCACCAGCCGCGCGAGGGGGCCGGACGAGGAGTCGCGGGTCGGCACGGGCAGGGAGGAGAGAGGGATCGAGGTGCTCACATGAGAATCATAACGAGAATCGTTTTCATGTAGGGTCGGCGAGTGATGTTCCTCCTCGAGCCCTTCTCCGCGGCCTTCCTGCTGCGCGCCCTCGCCGGCGGCGTGCTGGTCGCGGCCCTCTGCGGCGTCGTGGGCACGTGGGTCGTCATCCGCGGCGCGGCCTTCCTCGGCGAGGCCATGGCCCACGGCGTGCTGCCGGGCGTCGCGGCCGCCGCGCTGCTCGGCCTGCCGCCGGTGCTCGGGGCCGCCGTCAGCGCGACCGTCATGACCGCCGGCGTGAGCATCGCCTCCCGCCGCTCCCGCGTCTCGCCCGACACGGCCATCGGCCTGCTGTACGTCGCGCTGCTGAGCCTCGGCGTCGTGATCGTCTCGCGCTCCCGGTCGTTCGCCACCGACCTGACCGCGGTGCTCTTCGGCGACGTGCTCGCCGTCGACGCGGGCGACCTCGTCTTCCTGGTCGTCGCGCTCGCCGTCGCCGTCGCGCTCGTGGTCGCGTTCCACCGGCCCTTCGTCGCCCTCGCCTTCGACCCCCGCGTCGCCCGCACCTCGGGGCTGCGCCCCCAGCTCGCCCAGGTGGTGCTGATCGGCCTCGTGACCCTGGTGGTCGTCGCGTCGTACCAGGCCGTCGGCAGCCTCCTCGTGGTCGGCCTCCTGCTCGGGCCCGCGGTCGCCGCGGGCCACTGGATGCGCCGCATCCCGACCACGATGCTGCTCGCCGCCGTGCTGGGCGCCGTCGCGGTCGCCGTGGGGCTGCTCGTGTCGTGGCACGCCTCCACCGCGGCCGGCGCGAGCATCGCGTTCGTCGCCGTGGCCCTCACCGCCGTGTCGGCGGCGGTCCGGACGGCCGTCACGCGCCTCCGGCGCTCCTCCTCGACCTCCGACGCGCACGGCGCGTCGACAGCCCTGCCCGTCCCGACCCCGAAGGAGCCGATCCACCCGTGACCTCCCGCCCCTCCCGCGCCGTCCGCCCTCGCGGCCCGGCCGCCGCTCCCGCCGCTCCCGCCGCAGCCGACGCGACCGCCCGCCCCGCCCGCCGCCGGCCCGCCTCCGACCGTCGTGCCCGCCGCGCGCTCCTCCTGCCCGCCGCCCTCGCCGGGGCGCTCGCCCTCGCCGCCTGCGCGACCGGCTCCGCGGCCGACGCCGACGCCGACGCGTCGACCGCCGCGACCGGCGCGACCGGCGACGGCCACGGCTACGTCGAGGGCGCCGTCGAGCTGCAGGAGCCGCAGCTGCGCCTCGTCGCCCTCTCCGCCGACGGCGCCCTGACCGCCTTCGACCCGGCGACCGAGGAGAGCGTCGTGCTCGCCGACGGCGTCGAGGCCACCCGCCTCGTCACCGACGGCCGGTACGTCGCGGCCTCGGCCGACGACGGGTCCGTGACCCTCGTCGACGGCGGCGCCTGGACGGTGCCGCACGGCGACCACTCCCACTACTACCTGGCCGACCCGCGGGTCGTCGCCGAGCCGGGCGACCTCGACGGCGGCGCCGGAGCCGGGGAGGCGCGGGTCGCCTCGAGCGCCTCGCTCACCGCCGTCTCCTTCGACGGCTCCGGCAGGGGCGTCGTGCTCGACGGCGAGGCACTCGCCGACGGCGAGCGGGACGAGCTCGGCCGCGTCGACGACCTGGGCGCCGAGGGCGTGCTCGTGCCGCTCGGCGGCGCCGTGGTCGCGAGCGTCGCGACGGGCGACGCCGGCGAGGGCGTCGCCGACGCCGTCCAGGTCGTGACGCCGCAGGGCGACCCGGTCGACGGGGCGCGCGCCTCCTGCCCCGGCCTCCGTGGCGCCTCGGCGACGCGCGTCGGCGTCGTGGTGGGCTGCTCCGACGGCGCGCTGCTCGTGACCGAGGGCGAGGCCGACGCCGGCCCCGGCGGGTCGAGCGGCGAGGGGGAGGGCGCCGGGAACGCGAGCAGCGGCTCCGACACGGCCGACGCCTCCGACGCCTCCGACGGCGCGCCGGCCGTGACGATCGAGCGCATCCCCTACCCGGAGGGCACCGCCCCCGCCGACGTCGCGACGTCGTTCGAGCAGCGACCCGGCCGCCCCGCCCTCGCGGCGGTCGCCGGCACCCGCGGCGCCTGGCTGCTCGACGCCCGCGCGCGCTCCTGGACGCTGGTGGAGACCCCCGAGCCCCTGCTCCGCGCGACCGCGGTCGGCGACGCCGACGACACGGTCGTGGGGGTCGACGCCTCCGGGCGCGTGGTGGTCCTGTCGCCCGACGGCCTCGTGGCCCAGACCGAGCCGCTGCTCGCCGGCGACCTCGTCGACGGCGCCCTGCCCGCCGGCGTCCGCCTCGAGGTCGACGCCTCCCGCAGCTACGTCGCCTCGCCCGCCACCGGTCAGGTGCACGAGATCGACCACGCCGACGCGGCCCGCGTCGCGCGCAGCTTCGACCTCCCGGCGACCCTCCTCGTGGAGACGGGCCGATGAGCGCCGCACGCACCGGCCGGAGGAGACCGGCACGGGTCGGGGTCGACCCGGCCCGCCCGGCCCGCACGGCCCGCCCCGCCCGCGCCGCCCGCCCGGCCCGCACCGCCCTCGCGGCCGCCGTCGCCGCGGGCGCCCTGCTCGCCGCCGCCGGCTGCACGGCCGCCGGCCCAGGCGCAGGCGACGACAGGCCGCGCGTGGTCGTGACGACGAACATCCTCGGCGACGTCGTGGGCGAGCTCGTCGGCGACCAGGCCGAGGTCGTCACCCTGATGCCCCCGGGCGCCGACCCGCACTCGGTCGAGATCTCGGCGCGGGAGGCGGCCGAGATGCTCGACGCCGACCTCGTCGTCTCGAACGGGCTCGGCCTCGAGGAGGGCCTGCAGCAGCACGTCGACGCCGCCGAGGCCGCGGGGGTGCCCGTCGTCGAGGCGGGCGACCTGATCGAGCCGCTGTCGTACGTCGAGGGCGACGCGGAGGGCGAGCCCGACCCGCACTTCTGGACCGACACCGGGCGCATGCTCGACGTCGTCGACGGGCTCGAGCCCGTGCTCGCGGCCGACGTCGAGGGGGTCGACCCCGACCGCCTGGCCGAGGCCGCCGCCTCCTACCGGTCCGAGCTCGAGTCGCTCGACGCCGAGCTGACCGAGGCGTTCGGGGCGATCCCGGCCGAGCGCCGCGCGCTCGTGACGAACCACCACGTCTTCGGCTACCTCGCCGAGCGCTGGGGCTTCCGGGTCGTCGGGGCGGTGCTTCCGAGCGGCACGACGCTCGCGGCGCCGAGCGCCTCCGACCTCGCCGACCTCACCGACGCGATCGAGGAGGCGGGGGTCGCGACGATCTTCGCCGACTCGTCGCAGCCCGACCGGCTCGTGCAGGTGCTCGCCGACGAGGCCGACGTCGACGTCGACGTCGTCGCCCTGCACACCGAGTCGCTGAGCGCCCCCGGCGGGGGCGCCGCCACGTACCTCGAGATGATGCGCTCGAACGAGCAGCTCATCTCGCACGGCCTGTCTCCCTGACCGGCCGCCACCCCGAAGGAAGGACCACATGATCCAGCGACACCAGCGCACGCTCGCGGGCCTCGCGCTCGCCGCCGGCGCGACCCTCGCCCTCTCCGCCTGCTCCGGAGGCGCGGGCAGCGGCTCCGAGGCCGGCGCGGGCTCCGACGCGGCCGGCAGCACCGCCTCCGCCGCGCAGCCCCGCGTCGCGCTCACCTACGACGGCGGCCTGCTCGTGCTCGACGCGGACACCCTCGAGCAGCAGGCCGACATCGAGCTGGCCGGCTTCAACCGGGTCAACTCCGCCGGCGACGGGCGCCACGTGCTCGTCTCGACGACCGACGGCTTCCAGGTGCTCGACACGGGCGCCTGGACCACGGCCGACGGAGAGCACCGCGTCGCCGAGCCCGAGCTGACCGACCTCGTCTTCGACGCGCCGACCCCCGGCCACGTGGTGCGCCACGGCGACAAGACGATCCTCTTCTCCGACGGCACGGGCGAGACGACGGTCTTCGAGACCGCCGACCTGCTCGACGTCTCGTCGAGCGGCGAGCTGCCCGCGACCGAGGAGATCCCCGCGCCCGAAGCGCACCACGGCGTCTCGATCGAGCTCGAGGACGGCACCCTGCTGACGACCATCGGCGACAGCGAGGGCCGCACCGGCGTGCGCGCCCTCGACGCCGACCGCGAGGAGACGGCTCGCAACGAGGAGTGCCCGTCGGTGCACGGCGAGGGCACGACGGCCGACGAGGTGGCCGTGTTCGGCTGCAGCGACGGCGTGCTGGTCTACGACGACGGTGCCTTCACGAAGATCCCCGCGGCCGACGCGTACGGCCGCACGGGCAACGCGTACGTCACCGACTCGTCGCCCGTCATGTTCGGCGACTACAACTCCGACCCCGACTCCGAGGGCTACGAGCTCACGCAGCTGACGATGGTCGACACCGCGGCGAAGTCGTCGAGCGTGGTCGACCTGCCCGAGGGCGTCGCGTACACCTGGAAGGGCGTCGCCCGCACCGCCGACGACGACGTGCTCGTGCTCGGCACCGACGGCGCTCTCCACCTCCTCGACGGCGAGACCGGCGAGGCCACCGACTCGTGGCCGGTCATCGACCCGTGGACGGGCCCGGCCGAGTGGCAGGACTCCCACCCGAGCCTGACCGTGGTCGGCGACTCGGCGTACGTGACCGACGCGGCGACGCGCTCGATCCACCGCGTCGACGCCGCGACCGGCGAGGTGCTGGCCTCGGCCGAGCTGCCGGCCGCGCCGAACGAGATCGCGGTCGTCACGGGCTGACGCCCGAGCGACGAGCTGACGCCCCGGGGAGGCGCGGTGCCGGTGCGACCGGCAGCGCGCCTCCCCGGGGCGTCGCCGTGCATGCCCCACCCGATCCCGGCGTCAGTCGTCGACGAGCTCCCGCACGAGCGGGCCGCGTCGCGCCGCGAGCACCGGCGCGACGGTGACCGCGATCATCACCGCCGCCCCGAGTGCCAGGACCACGGGCAGCGGCCGGAGCGGGTCGGTCGGCTGGCCGATCGACCCGGGCACCGACGCCAGGGCGGCCGGGACCGCCACGAGCGCGGCCGAGACGGTCACCACGACCGCTTCGAGGACGGCGGCCCGGACGGCGAGGGCACCCGTGCCGCCCCCGACGACGAGCAGGGCGGTGTCGCGGCGGCGCCCCCGGGTCGTCATGACGACGGTGGCCGCCCCGGTGAACAGGACGATCGCCACGGGGGCGCCGAACAGCACGAGACCGTTCAGGTAGTAGGCCGGGTCGTCCCACACGCCGGCCAGGCCGGTGAGGCTGCCCAGCATGCCCGTGGCGGCGAGCAGCGAGACCGCGGCCTGCGACCGCGTCGCGTGGTGCGCGGCCGACCGTCGCGCCAGGAACCAGGCGTCGGAGCGCCACGGCACGAGCCGGGGCCAGCTCCGGACGAGCCAGGGCACGAGCCACGGCGACGCCGCGACGACGCAGGCGATGCCCGGCACGAGGAACAGCATGGCCGGGCCCTGGACGCCGACCGCGGTCAGCACGAGGCAGGCGACGGCGAGGGCACCCGTCGCCCACGCCGTCACGAGTCGCGGCAGCCCGGGCCGTGCGCCCTCCGAGTCGGGCTCCCGGACCACCGTGAGCAGGGGCGTCCGCGCGGCGGTCCGGCCCGCGCCGAGCGCGCTCAGCGTGACCACGGCGAGGAACGTCACGGAGGCGACCAGCACCTCCCGCAGGCCGAGCACCGCCACCAGCGCGGGGGCGTCCTGGTCGCGGAACGGGCCGGCGAGGGCGGTCATGACGCCGCCGAGCACCCACGGCGACGCCGCGAGGGCGAGGGCGAGGGAGAGGCCGCCGAGCGCCAGGGCCTGCAGCACGACGAGGCGCAGCACGACCGAGGGGCCCACCCCCGACAGCTGCCAGAGGGCGTAGCGACGGCGGCGCAGCTGCACCGTGAACGACACGAGCACCGTCAGGGCGACGAGCACGACGACGCCGTTCATCGTCGCGAAGACGAGCGCGTGGTTCCGGAGGCCGGAGGCGTCGACCGGGTCGGCGAGGGAGGCCGCCGTCGAGAAGTCGGCGGCGCAGACCAGGGCGACGAGGGCGGCGGCGACCATGACCGCGCCCGAGGCGGCCCAGAGGTGCCAGCCCGAGACCAGGTCGCGCAGCACGAGGCGGGCGATCACGGGCCGTCCGTCCGCGCGGCGGCGACGGCGGCGAGCACGTCGGCGGGGGCCGGCCGCCGGAGCTCCTGGTGCAGGCGGCCGTCGCGCAGCACGAGCACCCGGTCGCCGAGCGCGGCTGCCTCGAGGTCGTGCGTGACCATCACCACCGAGCGGTGGCCGGAGGCCGCTCCGCGGAGCAGCTCGAGCACGGCCCGGCCGGACTCGGTGTCGAGCGCGCCCGTGGGTTCGTCGGCGAACACGACGTCGGGCTCGGTCACGAGGGTGCGCGCGATGGCCACGCGCTGCTGCTGTCCGCCGCTGAGCTGGCCGGGGCGCCGCGCGGCGACGTCGGCGAGCCCGACCGCGTCGAGGGCTGCGCGCACCCGGGCGGCCGCGTCGCGGTCGCCTCGCCGCGACCGGTCGCGTCGGCGACGCCCCAGGCGCAGGGGCAGGGCCACCGCCTCCGCCGCGGTGAGGGACGGGATGAGGTTGTACGACTGGAACACGAACCCGAGGTGCTCGCGCCGGAAGTCGGCGAGGGCGTCGCCGCGCAGCGACGCGAGGTCGACGCCGGCGAGGGCGACCCGCCCGCTCGTCGGGGCGTCGAGGCCGGAGAGGCACTGCAGCAGGGTCGACTTGCCCGACCCGCTGGGGCCGACGACGGTGACGAGCTCGCCGGGCTCGACGGCGAGCGAGACGCGGTCGAGAGCCGTGGTCGAGCCTCCGTCGGGAGCGACGTGGTGCTTCGTCAGCTGGTCGGCGACCAGGAGCGGGGGCGGGGGCATGGGCATGGGGTGCTTCTCTCGTCGGGGGCAGGGCCGCCGACCAGAATGCGACATGTCAGCTAAGAGGCGGCTGAGCCTCCGACGGCCGGCTCGGCGACCACGTGGTGCCGCCCGAGCGGCAGCATCATCGGCGCGCCCGTGGTGGGGTCGGCCACGACCCGGCTGTCGAGGCCGAACACGGCGCGGACGCAGTCCTCGGTCAGCACCTCTCCGGGAGTGCCGGCGGCGTGCACCCGGCCCGCGGCCAGCGCGACGAGGTGGTCGGCGTAGCGTGCCGCGAGGTTGAGGTCGTGCAGCACCATGACGATCGTCGTGCCACGGCGGCGGTTGAGGTCGGTGAGCAGGTCGAGCACCTCGACCTGGTGGCTGACGTCGAGGAAGGTGGTCGGCTCGTCGAGCAGCAGCACGTCGGTCTGCTGCGCGAGCGCCATGGCGATCCAGACGCGCTGCCGCTGGCCGCCCGAGAGCTCGTCGACCGAGCGGTCGGCGAGGGCCGTCGTCTCGGTGGCCTCGAGCGCCTCGGCGACGGCGCGGTCGTCGTCGGTGCTCCAGCGCGACAGCAGGCCCTGGTGCGGGTGCCGGCCGCGGCCCACGAGGTCGGCCACCGTGATGCCCTCGGGGGCGAGGGGCGACTGCGGCAGCAGGCCGAGGGTGCGGGCGAGCTGGCGCGCGGGCGTCTTGTGCACCTCGCGCCCGTCGAGCACGACCTGCCCCGACCGGGGCTTCAGGAGGCGCGACATCGACCGCAGCAGGGTCGACTTGCCGCAGGCGTTCGCCCCCACGATCGCGGTGATGCGCCCGGGCGGCACGACCAGGCTGAGGTCGTCGACGACGGTGAGCTCGCCGTAGCCGAGGGTGAGGTGCTCGGCGTCGAGCGTGTGGTCGGCGGTCACAGGGAGCCTCCCGATCGGTTGGTGCGGACGATGAGCCAGATCAGGTACGGGGCGCCGAGCACCCCGGTGACGACCCCGACCGGGAAGCGCGTGCCGAGGGCGTACTGCCCGACGACGTCGGCGACGAGCACGAGCAGGGCGCCGACGAGGGCCGACGGCACGAGCAGCGACCCGCTCGGCCCGACCAGCCGCGCCGCGATGGGCCCCGACAGGAACGCCACGAAGGCGATCGGGCCGCACGCGGCGGTCGCGAACGAGATGAGGCCGACCGCGGCCACGATCACGACCAGCCGGGTGCGGTCGACCCGCACGCCGAGGGCCGACGCCGCGTCGTCGCCGAGCTGCGTCGCGGCGAGGTCGCGCGACCGGCTGAGCAGCACCGGCGTCAGCACGACGAGCGCCACGAGCACGGGCACGACCTGGGGCCAGCTGCTGCCGTTGAGGCTGCCGGTCAGCCAGCGGGTCGCCTCCTGGAGGTCCCACTGCGCCGCGTTCGACAGCACGTACGCCGTCAGGCTGTCGAGCATCGCGGCGACGCCGATGCCGACGAGCACGAGACGCGTGCCGGCCACGCCCCCGCGCTTCGCGAGGGCGTAGACGACGACCGCGACCAGGAGGCCCGCGGCGATGGCGAAGGCCGACACCTGGCCGTCGTCGAGCGAGAGCGTCACGATCGCGAAGGCCGCGGCGGCGCTCGCTCCCGAGCTGATGCCGATGATGTCGGGGCTCGCGAGCGGGTTGCGGAGCATCGTCTGGAAGGTCACGCCGCCGAGGCCGAAGCACAGGCCCGCGGCCACCGCGAGCACCGCCCGGGGGAGGCGCAGCCGACCGACCGTGAAGGTCGCCCCGGGCACGTCCTGGCCGAGCACGACGCCGAGCACCTCGCCCGGCCCGTAGAAGGTGCGGCCCACCATGAGGCTGACCGCGAAGACGACGACGAGGGCGGCGACGAGCACGCCGACGACCGCGCGGCGGCGACGGCCGCGACGGATGCGGTTCGCGGCGACCGACGCCGCGACGGCGTCGAGTCGGCTCGATCCCGGACGGGGGGACCGGGGGTCCGGGGCAGCGCCCCGGGGCGTCCCGCGGAGGTCGGTCGGAGCGCTCACAGGGCCCTCAGCTTCGAGCGCCGGACGATCCAGATGAACACGGGCGCTCCGATCAGGGCCGTGACGATGCCGACGTCGATCTCGGCGGGGCGGGCCACGACGCGGCCGACGACGTCGGCCCCCGTGAGCAGCACGGCGCCGGCGACGGCGGAGAAGGGCAGCAGCCAGCGGTGGTCGACGCCCGTGAGCAACCGGCAGGCGTGCGGCACGACGAGGCCGACGAAGCCGATCGGGCCGGTCACCGCGGTGGCGGCGCCGCAGAGCACGACGGCGCCGAGCGCGGCGGCGCCCCGGGCGACGGCGACGCGCTCGCCGAGGCCGGCGGCGAGGTCGTCGCCGAGGGCGAGGGAGTTGAGGGCCTTGGCCGACAGCAGGCAGACGACGACGCCCACCACGAGGAAGGGCGCGACCTGCTCGAGGCTCGCCCAGGTGCCGCCGCCCACCCCGCCGATCTGCCACGAGCGGATGCTCGACGCCACGTCGCCGCGGGGCAGCGCGATGGCCGTGATGAACGACGCCAGGGCGGCCGAGGTGGCCGCGCCCGCGAGGGCGAGCTTCAGCGGCGTGGCCCCGCCGCGGCCGAGCGAGCCGACCGCGTAGACGACGAGCGCGGTGGCCCCGGCACCGGCGACCGCGACCCAGATCGTCGTGCTCGAGGCGCTGAGGCCGAAGAACGCGATGCCGGCGACGACCGCCAGGGAGGCGCCGGTGTTGACCCCGAGGATCCCCGGGTCGGCGAGCGGGTTGCGGGTCACGCCCTGCATCACGGCGCCCGACACGGCGAGGGCCGCGCCCACGGCGACGGCCAGCACCGTGCGCGGCACCCGCTTCGCGACCGAGGCGCGGTCGAAGCCGTCGGTCGCGCCGCCGAGCGCCGCCCACACGTCGGCGAGCGACACGTCGCGGGAGCCGACCGTGACGCTGAGCAGCACCACGCCGACCAGCACGGCGACGAGCGCGAGCAGCCAGACGGCGCGCAGGCGCCGCGGGCGTCGCACGACGGCGACGCCCGCGGCGGGCAGCGAGGAGACCGCGGTCACTACGCGGTCGCGGCGGCCTGCGCGAGGAGGTCGACGTAGTCGTCGAGGATCCACGAGATCGACAGCGGCGTCGGGTTGGCGGCCGTGCCGAGCGGGGTGGTGCCGGGCAGGGCGACGATGGCGCCGTTCTGCACCGCGGGCATCTGCGAGAGCACGGGGTCGGCCTCGAGGGCGTCGACGAGGGTCTGGTCGCCGTAGGTGACGATCACGTCGACGTCGTCGAAGGCGTCGGCCTGCTCGGCGCTCTGCGTGAGCGAGAACAGCTCGGTGGCGTCGCTCGCCTCGGCGATGCTGCCGGGCTGCTCGAGCCCGAGGTCGTCGAAGAACTGCACGCGCGTGTCGTGGGTCGTGTAGAAGCTGACCTCGCTGAGGTCGCCCGTGTCGACGTGCGTGAGGAACATGGCGGAGGTGCCGGCGAGCTCCGGGTGCTCGGCCGCGGTGTCGCTGATCTCGGTCTCGAGGTCGCCGATCAGCTGCTCGCCCTCGGCCGCCATGCCCATGGCCTGGCTGTTGAGCTCGATCATGTCGCGCCAGGCGGTGCCCCACGCGGTCTCGGGGTACGCCACGACGGGGGCGATCTCGCTGAGGGTGTCGTAGTCCTCCTGCGTGAGGCCCGAGTAGGCGGCGAGGATCACGTCGGGCTCGGTGTCGGCCACGGCCTCGAAGTCGATGCCGTCGGTCTCGTCGAAGAGCACGGGGGTCTCGGCGTCGAGCTCCGTGAGCTTCTCCTCGACCCAGGGCAGCAGGCCGTCGCCGTCGTCGTCGCCGAAGTTCGCGGCGGCCATGCCGACGGGCACCACGCCGAGGGCCAGGGGCACCTCGTGGTTCGCCCAGGCGACCGTGGCGACGCGCTCGGGCTTCGTCTCGATCGTGGTCGTGCCGAGGGCGTGCTCGATCGTGACGGGCGTGAAGTCGGACGACCCCGAGGAGGCGTCGGTCGACTCCCCGGCGTCGGCGGAGCACCCGGCGAGGCCGAGGGCGAGGGCGGATGCTGCGCTGAGCGCGAGCAGGCGCGTGGTGCGGGACATGGGGTCCTTCCGGGGACGGGTGCGTGATCCGGCCGTCCGAGCGCCGGGAGGGCGCGCCCCGGGGAGCGCGCCGCGTCGGCGGGGCAGCCCGTGATCGAGGCGGCCCGGTGATCGGCCTTAGGTGAGCCTTACCTTAGCAGTGGGCCCGCCGTGCGCGGCAAGCCGGTCGTTCGGCGTCGAGGGATCGTCAGGGTCCGGCTGTCGGGGGTCGCGGGTAGACAGGGAGGCGATGACTCCCTCGCCGCTGCTCGACGTCCGTCGCATCTACGCCGAGCCCGAGGCGGCGGCGTCCCCCCGCGGGCAGGAGATCATCGGGCGTTGGCCGGGGGCGACGGTCGTGCCGGTCGAGTCGCACTGGCGCATCCCCGAGGTGCACGGCGACGAGGCGAACGTGCGCCGGTGGGTCCGCATCAAGACCGAGGCCCTCGTGCTCGGCGTCAAGAAGAGCGTCGTCACGCGGCCGAACGGGCGGTCGGCCGACTTCATCGCCCCGTCGCTGGCGAACGGCTGCGCGATGGCCTGCGTCTACTGCTACGTGCCGCGGCGCAAGGGCTACAGCAACCCCGTCACGCTCTTCACGAACGTGGAGCAGATCTCGCGGCACCTCGCGCGCCACGTGCAGAAGCAGGGGCGGAAGGCCGAGCCCAACCAGTGCGACCCCGACGCGTGGGTCTACGACATCGGCGAGAACAGCGACTGCTCGGTCGACGCGCTCCTGGCCGAGAACGTGCGCGACGTCTGCGAGCTCTTCCGCATGACGCCGACGGCCAAGGCCTCGTTCGCCACGAAGTACGTGAACCGCGACCTGCTCGACTGGGATCCTCGGGGCCGGTCGCGCATCCGCTTCTCGCTGATGCCGGCGGAGGTCGCCGCCGTCACCGACCTGCGCACGAGCCCGATGAGCGAGCGGATCGCCGCGGTCGACGACTTCGTCGCCGCGGGGTGGGAGGTCCACCTGAACTTCTCCCCGGTGATCATGACGCCGGGGTGGCTCGACGACTGGCGCGAGCTGCTGCGGGAGGTCGACGACGTGCTGTCGCCGGCGGCCAAGGAGCAGGCCGCGGCGGAGATGATCTTCCTGACGCACAACGCTGCGCTGCACGAGGTGAACGAGCGCTGGCACCCCAAGGGCGAGGAGCTGATCTGGCGACCCGACCTGCAGGAGGCCAAGATCTCCGAGAACGGGGCGGAGAACCTCCGCTACCGCCGCGACCTCAAGGCGCAGGGGGTCGCGGCCCTCACCGCGCTCGTCGCCGAGGTCGCTCCGTGGTGCCGCATCCGGTACGCGTTCTGAGGCGGGCGGTACCCTGGGTGGTGATGTCCGCCTCCTCGTCTGCCCTGTCGCCGCGCCGTCGTGCCCGCGTCCGGGCGCAGGCGTTCCCGAAGCGCCTCGTGCTGACGAAGCGCACCTGCGGCACGAACGGCTGGATGAGCCTCTGGGGCAGCAACGCCCACGGCGAGATCGCCGGCTGCCCGCCGCCAGCCGCGTAGACCTGC